>WBZT01000770.1_pt1 | contig 25183 bp, 18 predicted proteins | sample 5204241 | NCBI WGS metagenome assembly WBZT01 (sample SAMN12344358, study PRJNA552823) | activated sludge metagenome | biome: Activated sludge suspended growth; feature: Nitrification reactor; material: Wastewater; isolation source: activated sludge from nitrification reactor of wastewater... | reverse complement strand
TGACGTTGCCCGGCTTGTAGACGCCGTGCACATTGCCGAAGGCCGCGGCGATGGTGAAGCGGTCGCTGACCTGCGAGAGCGCTTCGTAGGCCATCGCCACGTCTTCCGGCTGGGTGTAGAGCCTGGAGCTGTCGACGCCGCTGTTGTCGACGCCGTCTTCCTCACCGCCGGTGACGCCGAGCTCGATTTCGAGGGTCATTCCCATCTTGCTCATCCGTTCGAGATAGCGCTTGCAGATCTCGATGTTTTCCTCGATCGGTTCTTCCGAAAGGTCAAGCATGTGCGAGCTGTAGAGCGGTTTGCCGTGCGTCTTGAAGTATTGCTCGCCGGCGTCGAGCAGGCCGTCGATCCACGGCAGCAGCTTCTTGGCCGCGTGGTCGGTATGCAGGATGACCGTCGCGCCGTAGAGTTCGGCCATCAGATGGATGTGCTGGGCGCCGGAGATGCCGCCGGCGATGCACGAACGCTGGTGGGTATTGTCGAGGCCCTTGCCGGCGAAGAACTGCGCGCCGCCGTTGGAGAACTGGATGATCGCCGGAGCATTGAGCTCCTTGGCGGTTTCCATGACCGAGTTCACCGTGCTGGTGTTGATGACATTCACCGCCGGCAGCGCGAACTGCTTGGCCTTGGCCAGTTCAAAAATGGCCTGCAACTCGTCGCCAGTGGCGACGCCGGGTTTGATTTGTGTTGCACTCATGATGGGCTTATTCCAGATTCGGTTGATCAAAAAAGTCGGGAGGGTCGAGAAACGAGTCGAGAAACGAGGACAGAACGGACGCCCAAAACGCCCGCTTCGGTGGAAGTATCTCCGGCGTGCAGCGACTCGTCAAGCACCGTCTGCTGGGTCCATGCAAAGACGCTGCGAGGCCCCCGAAATGCACCGAAAAAGTGCTCCGAACGGGCGCCGAACGGCTCGCGTCTCAGGCCTTTCAGCCGGCACGGGCGGCGAGATGTTCGATCAGCAATTGCGGCGTCTGGACGCCGTTGTAGTCGTTGATCGCCAGCCGGTAAGCGGCGCGGATGGTGTTGCCGGGTGCCTGGTCGAAGTTGAACTGGATCGCGTCGAGGCATTGTGTGCCCTTGCGCAGGCGCAGCTTGAGGTGTTTGTCCTTGAGGATGCGCTGGCTCTCGACGACGAATTCATCCTGGAACAGCGGCGCCGGAAAGCCCTGGCCCCAGACTTCGGCTTCCAGCAGCCGCGCCGTGGCGACCGAGAAATAGGCGGCTTCGAGGCCGCCATCGGTTTCCAGCGTGCGCGTGCGGTCGGCGGGCAATAGCAATTCGTCGACGACGGCCGCGAACAGTTCGCGAAAGCAGGCAAAGTCGCTTTCGCGCATCGTCACCCCGGCGGCCATGGCGTGCCCGCCGAAGCGCAGCAGCAGGCCCGGCGCGCGCCTGGAAAGCAGGTCGAGGGCATCGCGCAGGTGCAGGCCGGCGATCGAACGGCCCGATCCCTTGATCTCGCCGCCGCCGCTGGGTGCAAAGGCAAAGACCGGACGGTGCAGCCTTTCCTTGATGCGTGCGGCGACGATGCCGACGACGCCCTGGTGCCAGTCGGCATCGAACAGCGAGACCGCTGCCGCGGCGTTCTCGTCCAGGTCGGGAGCAGCCCTGGCGATCTGGAACAGCGCCTGCTCCTGCATGCCGGATTCGATCTCGCGGCGTTCGCGGTTGAGTGCGTCAAGTCGTTGTGCGATGTTCAGCGCGCGTCCTTCGTCGTCGGTGAGCAGGCACTCGATTCCCAGCGACATGTCGGCGAGACGGCCGGCGGCGTTGACGCGCGGGCCGATCATGAAGCCGAGGTCGTTGCCCGAGGCCTGCGCCGGATTGCGTCCGGCCGCGCGGAAAATGGCGCGCAGGCCGGGGGTGAGCTGACCCTGGCGAATGCGTTTAAGGCCCTGGCTGACGAGCACCCGGTTGTTGTGGTCGAGCCTGACGACGTCGGCGATCGTGCCGAGGGCGACCAGGTCGAGCAGGGCGGCGAGCCGGGGCTCGCTCTGCGTGGAGAACCAGTGGCGCTCGCGCAATTCGGCACGTAGCGCCAGCATCACGTAGAAGATCACGCCGACGCCGGCCAGATGCTTGCTCGGGAAGCTGCAGCCGGGAAGGTTGGGGTTGACGATGCAGTCGGCGGCCGGCAGTTCGTCGCCCGGCAGGTGGTGGTCGGTGATCAGCGTGGCGATGCCGAGCTGCCTGGCGCGGGCGACGCCGTCGACGCTGGCGATGCCGTTGTCAACGGTGACGATGAGCTTCGGCTTCTTCGTCGCGGCCAGCTCGACGATGTCGGGGGAGAGTCCGTAGCCGTAGGTGAAGCGGTTCGGGACCAGATAATCGACGTCTGCGCCGAAAGCCCGTAGTGCCCGGACACCCAGCGCGCAGGCGGTGGCGCCGTCGCAGTCGTAGTCGGCGACAATGAGGATTTTCTGCTGCCCGGCGATGCAGTCGGCGAGCAGAACGGCGGCTTCGGCGGCGTGCGTCAGCCGGGCGGGTGACAGCAGAGACGAGAATTCGTAATCGAGTTCGCTGCGCAGGACGATGCCGCGCCCGGCGTAGATGCGCGCCAGCAACGGGTGCACACCCTGCTGTTCGAGCTGCCACTGGATGCGCGGCGAGACGCTGCGGCTGCAGATCCGGGTCATGGCGCGTCCTGGTCATGACGGTTGGCCAGTGCCTGCACGGTGGCCGCCAGCGGCTGCGGACGGCGCCACAGCCGCCACTGTTCGCTGCGGCTGCTTTCCCAGGTCAGCATGGCGTAGGCCGTCGATGCTGCGAGGCGCAGGCGCCGGATTTTCCCGCTGGCGAGCGCGCGCTGCAGCGGCGCGAACCAGCGGGTTTCGAGTGCGAGCAGTTGGGCGCGGTAGGCTTCGCCGTCTTCGTACTGTACCGGCGCTTGCAGCGAATCGAGAACGAGCAGTGGGTGGCTGCCGGGGCTGGCCTGTGTCAGCAGGGCAGCGGCATCGTCGGGGACGGCCTGCACCGGCACACCGAAAGCGCGACCCAGGCCGCGTGCCAGCGGGTGGTTGCTCCAGACGCCGGTGAAGTCCTGCGCGCTGCCGGCCGGCAGGACCCCGGCACCCCATAGCCACAGACTGTTGATCGTCGACTGGCCGGCGTCCTCGCGTCTGGTGTTGGCCGGGTGCTGATGCAGCACCATCTGCACTTCGTTGAGCCATTGGCGCAGCCAGCGCCACTCGGCGGTTTCCGGCAATTGCCGGCCAACGCTGCGGCCGGCGACGACGGACAGCGGCAGCACGTCGAAGCGGCCGAGATCGGAATGGCCGAGTTCGATATGGCCGGCAAGCTGCAGATACCAGCGATCGGGTGTGCCGACGTGGAAAGTGCCGCGATCCGGGAACTGGCGATTGAGTTCGTCGACGATGGCCGTCGCTTCGGCGGCGGTGATGTCGAGACGGCCACCGTCGGCGAGAATCAGACGTTCCTGGTGCAGGCGCAGATGCACCGGGTCGGCGCACAGCCAGCAGGCGCCGGCGACGATCGGTTCGGCGACTTCCCCGCGCACCCGGAAGGCGGCATAAGCGGCATTCCCGGCAAGGCCGAAAGCATCGCAGAGCGTCGCCTCGAGCGACTGCGGCGGCCGGCGCGTGCACCGGCTGCGTGCGATCAGCGTGTTCAGGCCGTCGCAGCGGAGCGCGTCGACACTTTCGCGGTCGTCGGGTTCAGGCCAGAGGAGTTCGGGAACGACCAGGGTGAGCTGCATGGGTGCGGGACGGATCGGGTAGTGGCTGCAAGGGTGTGAGGGGGAGTGCTTGGGGTGTCAATGAAAATGTTGGGAGGTCCTGACAGGCTCCCCTCCTCCCGCAAGGGGGAGGGCGATCACCGATGTCAACGCCTCTCCATCGAACAAGACACTTCGACCAACACTTTCATTCGCATCCGAGTGCTTGCTGGGGAGGGCAGCCACTGTCGGAAAAGTGTAGCATAGCGCCTTTGCCGTTTCGGCGCTTCGAACGGTTCCTCGAGATGACTTTCCGCCACTGATGGCCCTGCCCTACGAGTTGCTGATCGGCTTGCGCTATACGCGCGCCAAGAAGCACAACCATTTCATTTCCTTCATCTCGCTGATCTCGATGTGCGGTATCGCGCTGGGTGTTGCGGCACTGATCGTCGTGCTGTCGGTGATGAACGGTTTTCAGACCGAATTGCGGTCGCGCATTCTCGCCGTCGTCTCGCATGTCGAGATTACCGGCGCCAGTGGCGAAATGGCCGGCTGGGAAGCGGTCGCGAAGCAGGCTGCCGGACAGCCACAGGTGCTTGCCGCCGCGCCTTTCATACAGGCGCAAGGGATGCTCGCCTACGGGCAGTCGGTGCGCGGTGCGCTGGTGCGCGGCATCCTGCCGGATCTCGAGGACCGGGTCGCAGACTTCCGACCGCACATGAAAAGTGGCCGCCTCGACGCCCTGCAGCCGGATCTCTTCAACATCATCCTCGGTTCGGAGCTGGCGCGCGCGCTCGGCGTTTTCGTCGGCGACCGGGTGACGCTGATCGCACCGCAGGGCGTGGTAACCCCGGCCGGCGTGGTGCCGCGTCTGAAGACCTTCCATGTCGTCGGTCTGTTCGAGGTCGGCATGTACGAGTACGACAGCGGTCTGGCGTTGATCCACCTGGCCGATGCGCAACGCCTGTACCGCATGGATGACCGGGTTTCCGGCGTGCGCCTGAAACTCGACGACCTCTTCGTCGCACCACGAGTGGCGCGTTCGCTGGCCGGCAAGCTCGATACCCATGCCTTCATCAGCGACTGGACGCGCAGCCACGCCAATTTCTTTCGCGCCGTGCAGATCGAAAAGAACATGATGTTCATCATCCTCTCGCTGATCGTTGCCGTGGCCGCTTTCAACATCGTTTCGACGCTGGTCATGGCGGTCACCGACAAGCAGTCGGACATTGCCATCCTGCGCACGCTCGGCGCCAGTCCGGCGAGCATCATGGTGGTGTTCATCGTGCAGGGGGCGCTGATCGGTTGCGTCGGCCTCGGCCTCGGTGTCGCCGGCGGTGTCGCCCTGGCGCTCAACGTCGATGTCGTGGTGCCGTTCATCGAGCGCCTGCTCGGCACGCAGTTTCTCGCCAAGGAGGTGTATTACATTTCCAATCTGCCCTCGGAGCTGCAGTGGGGCGACGTGACGACGATTACCGGCGTCGCTTTCCTGCTGGCGCTCGTGGCGACGATCTACCCAAGCTGGCGCGCGGCACGCGTCAATCCTGCGGAAGCGCTGCGTTATGAGTGAACGGGTTCTGGCCTGTCAGGGCTTGCGCAAGATCTATCAGCAGGGCGACAGCAAAGTCCCGGTGCTGCTCGGTGTCGATCTCGAAATCCGGACCGGCGAACGGGTGGCGATCGTCGGTGCTTCGGGTTCGGGCAAGAGCACGCTGCTGCATCTGCTCGGTGGTCTCGACGCTGCCGACGCCGGCGAGGTGCAGTTGATGGGGAACGACCTGAACCGCATCGACGAGGCACAGCGCGGCAACCTGCGTAATCGCCACCTGGGTTTCGTTTATCAGTTTCATCACCTGCTCGCCGAGTTCAGCGCGCTGGAGAACGTCGCCATGCCGCTGTACATCCGGCGCATGCCGAAAGCCGAGGCGGAAGCGCGTGCGGCGCTCGTGCTCGGCGAGGTCGGACTCGGGCACCGCTTGCGGCACACGCCGTCGGAGCTGTCGGGCGGCGAGCGGCAGCGGGCGGCGATCGCGCGCGCACTGGTCACCGAACCGGCCTGCGTGCTCGCCGACGAGCCGACCGGCAATCTCGATCGGCAGACCGCTGCCAGCGTTTTCGAGCTGATGCTGGCGCTCAACCGTTCGCGGCAGACGAGTTTCGTGATCGTCACCCACGACCCGGCGCTTGCCGAGCGTGCCGAGCGCATTCTGACGCTGCGCGATGGCAGCCTGCATTCCGCCCGCCGTGTATCTCAGATTCCGGCACCGGTTGCCGACGACTGGAATTTATGATTTTGTAATAATCCGGAGGTGGCTGCCCATGAAAACCTTGTTTGCCCCGGTCATCACGCTGCTCAACCGCGTCGGCTATACGAAAAAGTTTGCGATCATGGGGGTACTGGCGCTGCTGGCGATCGCCGTGCTGCTGCTCAACCTCTACCAGAGCCTGCACCGGGTGATCGACAGTTCGCAGCGGGAACTGGCCGGGATCGAAGTGATCAAGCCGCTCGCCCGCATGATCCAGCACCTGCAGGTCCATCGCGGTCTCTCTGCGGGCGTGCTCGGCGGCAACGAGGCGATGAAGGACCAGCGCACTGCCCGGGAAAAGGAGGTGCACGCCGCCTTGAAGGCCGTTGACGCCAGACTGACACAGGAATTCGCAGCGAGCGCGGCCTGGAAAAAAATCATCGAAGCCTGGACCGCCATCGAGAAGGAGGGGCTCGACCTGATCCCGCGCGAGAATGTCGAGGCGCACAATCGACTGATCGACGATCTCCTGACCTTCCAGGCGCTGGTCAGTGACGAGTACACGCTGACCAATGACCCGGATATCGATTCTGCTTACCTGATCGATACGCTGGTCGACAAATCGCCCCTGGCGATCGAGCGCATGGGCCAGTTGCGGGCGCTGGGGACCGGCGTGCTGACCCGGAAAATTCCGCTGGTGCCCTCACAACAGCTCGAATTCACGGTCCTGCTGTCCGGACTCAATGCTTCGGTCGATTCGTTGCGCCGCAATCTCGAAAAGACTGCGCGCTACAATCCCGACCTGCAGGCCGCGCTGCAGGCTTCGATCACCGACATGAGCGGGGCGGCCCAGACAGTCAGCGCGCTGGTGAACCAGGACATCCTCTCGGGGACCTATGCAACGCTTCCCGACGACTATTTCGCGCTGACCACGGCATCGATCGAAAAGGGCTACCAGGAGATGTTCGAGACGCTGTTCCCGACGCTCCAGAAGCTGGTGCAGCGCCGCATCGAGCGCGCGCAGCGTGAGCTGTCCACGAGTATTGCGGTGTCGGTGCTGATCCTGCTGCTCTACGCGTATGTGTCGATCGGCCTGTTTTACGCGACCATTGGCAGCATCGATCGCCTTGCCGACGATGCGCGCACAATCGCCACCGGCGATCTCAATGTGCGTGTCGACCTGGGTACACGCGACGAACTGAAACTCGTCGGTGACAGCCTCAACGAGATGGTGAGCGCATTCCGCGGCCTGATCGAGAATGTCCACCACGGTGCCAGCGAAGTGCTCGGTGCGACCAAGAAGCTGGCCAGGTCGGCCGCGCAGATCAATGGCAGCAGCGAGCAACAGAGCGCGGCGGCGTCAAACATGGCCAGCGCGATCGACCAGATGCGCTCAGGGATCGAACAGTTGTCGACCAACGCACAGGATGCCAATCGGATTTCCAGCCGGGCCGGCGAGTTGTCCGCTGACGGCAGTCGCGTAGTCGGCAATGTCGTCCGCGAGATCGAGCGGATCGCCGAGGTGGTCAACCAGTCGGCGGCGATCGTCGCCGAGCTGGGTGGTCGCTCGGAACGAATCTCGGCAATCGTCAATGTGATCAAGGAAATTGCCGACCAGACCAACCTGCTGGCGCTCAACGCGGCCATCGAGGCGGCGCGTGCCGGCGAATCGGGGCGCGGTTTCGCGGTGGTGGCCGACGAAGTGCGCAAGCTGGCCGAGCGGACGGCTCGTTCAACGCAGGAGATTTCGACGATGATTGCGTCGATTCAGAGCGGCACGCGCGACGCGGTGGCGAGCATGAGCCAGGGGGTCAGCCGGGTGGCGGAGGGCGTCGCGCTGGCCACCCAGGCGGGCGAGTCGATCAACGAAATTGGCGGTAATGCGCGGCAGGTGGTGGAAAAGGTGGCCGACATCTCGCATGCGCTGCGCGAGCAAAGCGTCGCCAGCACCGAGATTGCAAGCCATGTCGAGCAGGTCGCGCGCATGGCCGAGGAGAACTGCGCCGCCGTTGCCGGCAACGCCGCTACGGCGGCGCAGCTTGAACGTCTCTCGGAAAGTCTCGAAGCCGAGGTGCGGCGCTTCAGACTGAGCTGAGCTTCGTATGGGTGGGAAACCCCGCCGCCGCCCGAACCACGAGCTAGCGGAGACGAGCTTCGGCTGCTAACGGCCATGACTGTCGAGATACCCCGGATGATGAAAGTCATGACCGTTTCTCTCATCCCCGGCCCTTCTCCTGCGCGCGGGAGAAGGGCGATTCGCGAGTCGCTGGCGCGACTTTCACATTAACCCCTGGTCGCGGCACGAACTTGAATCGTATCGGGCTGGGGCCGACCGTGACACGATGACACGTGCTACCGTGATTCGTGGAGATCGCCTAATTCGTCATGCGCGGCAACATTCTTGCTTTTGCCCTCGGTGTCGGCTGCCTGCAGCTTCAGGAGAGTCTGCCGGCGTCGTCGCTCGTCGCTGGATTGCTGACCGGCGGAGCTTTGCTGCTGCTCTGCAGTGGCCGCTGGCAGCATGCACCGGGACGAATTGCCATGGCCATCGCCTGTGCCATACTGGGCCTGGCCTGGGCGGCACTGCTCGCCGAGCAGCGATTGCTGGATCAGCTTCCGGCCGAGTGGGAGGGGCGTGATGTGCAGGTCGTTGGCGTCGTCGCGGCGCTGCCGCATGCCTTCGAGCGCGGTGAACGCTGCGAATTCGACGTTGAGGCAGTGGCAACGCCCGGCGCGCGTCTGCCGCGGCGGATCATGCTTTCCTGGTATCACGGCTGGCGCGAAGACGAATGGCGCGATGTTCCGCGGATTCGCCCGGCCGAGCGCTGGCGCTTCACCGTTCGTCTCAAACGCCCGCATGGCAACGCCAACCCGCATGGCTTCGATTATGAGGCCTGGCTCTTCGAACGTGGCTTGCGGGCCACCGGCTATGTGCGTCCGCGCGCCGAGGCACAGCGTCTCGACGACTTTGTGCTGCGGCCTGCCTACGTCATCGAGCGTTGGCGTGACCATATTCGCAGTGCCTTTTTCAGGGTTTTGCCCGAGGCCCCGTATGTGGGCATTCTCGCTGCGCTGGCGATCGGCGACGAGCAGGCGATCCCGGCAGCACAGTGGCGCTTGTTCCGGCAAACCGGAGTGACACACCTGATGTCGATCTCCGGCCTGCATGTGACGATGGTGGCGGCGCTGTTTGGCGGTCTGGTCGGTTGGTGGTGGCGGCGCAGCGAGCGGCTGATGCTTTTTCTGCCGGCGCAGAAAGCGACGATCGCTGCCGGCTGGTTCACGGCTTTCGGCTACGCCCTGCTCGCCGGTTTTGCCGTACCGGCACAGCGGACGGTTTACATGCTGAGCGTCGTCGCCCTGGCGCTGTGGTCGGGCCGCAATCTCGGCGCCAGTCGCAGCCTGCTGCTGGCACTGCTGGCAGTGCTGCTGCTCGACCCCTGGGCGGTGCTGGCGCCGGGATTCTGGCTTTCCTTCGCGGCTGTCGGGCTGCTCTTCTTTGTCGGCACGGCCCGCTTGGGGGCTGCCCGTGGCTGGCGAGGGGTGCTTGCCAACTGGGGTGCGACGCAGTGGGCAGTGACCCTCGGGACGCTGCCGCTGCTGCTGCTGATGTTTCAGCAGTTTTCGCTGGTGTCGCCGCTGGCCAACGCGCTCGCGATCCCGCTGGTCAGCTTCATGGTCACGCCGCTGGCGCTGCTCTTTGCGGTCCTGCCCTGGCCACCGCTGCTTTACCTGGATCACTGGTTGCTGTCCGGTTTGATGGGTTTTCTCGAATGGCTGGCGATCTGGCCGGTCTGGGAACAGCCGGCACCGCCGCTGGCGGTGACGCTGGTGGCGGTGCTCGGGGTGATCTGGCTATTGTTGCCCCGTGGTTTCCCGGCACGCTGGCTGGGCCTGTGTCTGCTGCTGCCAGTGCTGCTCTGGCCGGCAGCACGACCACCGGCGGGTGATGCCTGGGTGGACGTCCTCGACGTCGGCCAGGGACTGGCGGTCGTTGTGCGTACTGCCGAACACAATCTTCTCTACGATACCGGGCCGCTGTACAGCGCCGAGTCGGACGCCGGCCAACGCATCATCGTCCCCTACCTGCGCGCCAGCGGAATCGGGCGGCTCGATTCGCTGATCGTGACCCATCGCGACAAGGACCATTCGGGTGGCGTCGTTGCCGTGCAGGAAGCCGTGCCGATCGTGCGTACCCTGTCGTCGCTTCCCGAACTGCCCGGCGAACGTTGTCAGGCCGGGCAGGCCTGGGAGTGGGACGGTGTTCGTTTCACGATCCTGCATCCCGAAGCCGCTGCTTACGAGCACAAGACTGCCAGGACCAACCACATGAGTTGCGTGCTGCGGATCGAGAACGCCTTCGCCAGCGTCCTGCTCACCTCCGACATCGAGGCGCGCGACGAGCAGGCCCTGCTCGATCGGGCCGCTCCCCGGTTGCGCAGTGACGTGCTGCTGGTGCCGCATCATGGCAGCAGTACGTCGTCGACGCCCGATTTCATCGCCGCCGTCGGCGCGCGTGCGGTGATCATCCCCGTCGGTTACCGAAACCGCTATCAGCACCCCCGCCCCGAGGTCGTTGAACGTTATTCCGGCAGCCAGGTGTGGCGCACCGATCGGGATGGCGCGGTGCGCATCAGGCTGGCCAGCAGGCCTGTTCTTTCCGCGTATCGAACCGAGTATCGCCGTTACTGGCACGGGCAATGAAAGGGCCGGGATGCGATTGATCGCCGTCAGCCTTTGTCGATCCAGCTTGCCATCAGGGGCACCAGCAGGGCGGTCAGCCCGCCATTCAGGCCCATGGCGAGTGCCGCAAAGGCGCCGCTCTGCTCATTGACCTGAAAGGCCCGTGCCGTGCCGATCCCGTGCGAAGCCACGCCGATGGCAAAGCCGCGAATGGCTGGGTCGTGGATCTTCATGGCGTCGAAAATGGTGCGGGCGCCAACTGCACCCAGCACGCCGGTCATGATCACCAGTACGGCCGTCAGCGAGGGAATGCCGCCGATCCGTTCAGCGATGGCCATGGCAATGGGTGTGGTCACCGATTTGGGTGCCAGCGAAAGCTGTGTCGGCAGGCTGGCACCCAGCCAGCGGCCGATCAGCACGGCCGATGCCACTGCCGTCAGGCTGCCTGCCAGCAGGCCGGCAATGACGGGTAGCAGCATCGTCCGGATCCGTTTGAACTGGGTGTAGAGAGGAATGGCAAGCGCCACCGTGGCCGGGCCGAGCAGGAAATGGACGAACTGGGCGCCGGCGAAGTAGGTTTCGTAGCGTGTCTCGGTCAGGGTCAGGAACAGCACCAGCAACGAAACTGCAATCAGCACCGGGTTGGCCAGAGGGTCCTGACCTGAGCGCTGGTATAGCCAGAACGCACCCTGGTAGGCCAGCAGGGTCATGCTCAGGCCGAGCAGGGGTGATGCCGACAGGTAAACCCAGATTTCGCTGAGTTGCGGGTTCATGGGGTTTCTCCAGTCGATGTTCGCCGGCGCTGACAAAGGCGCATCACCAGCGCCGTGACAACGAGGGTGGCGACAGTGCTGATCAGCAGGGAGAGCAGCAGGGGCAGCCACTCATCGGAAACACGGTGCAGATGCACCATGATGCCGGTGCCGGCCGGTACAAAGAGCAGGGAGAGATGTTGCAGCAGGTTCTGGCCGGTCGACTGCAGTTCCTGGCCAGGGCCGCCGCGCAGCATGAGCGCGAAGAAGAGGAAAACCATTCCGAGCACCGGACCCGGAAGCGGCAGGTTGATGCCTCGGGCGATGACTTCGCCGGCGAGCTGAAAGAGCAGCAGTTGGGTCAGGGCAGCGAGCATGGTGTCCTCCTGGAATGGTGAGCCGAAGAGTCTATTGGATATCGGACCTGCTCCGACCGGGAAGTTCTTTCTGCGGGCGCTTCGTCAGGACGATCAGGCCCGGCCACGGGTGCGACTGAACGTGTTGGTCGGAGTCCTTTGTCCGATGAAGAGACGTTGGCATCGGTGATCGCCCCTTCCCCTCGCGGGGGAGGGGAGTCAGGTATCCGTCCAACACTTTCGTTCGCACCCCCGGCCACACTGGCCTGTCCGGACCCGGCAATTTCGCCTACACTGCTGGCTATTCGTTGCCTCGCCTGATCGGCGTTGGCCCTGATGTCGTACCGCTGTTCGAGAAACAGCCGAGAATCATATTTTCGTTATGCAATGAGGTGAGAAATGGATGCCTTTATGCTCTTGTCGGGACGTGTCGCCGGCATCGGTGGCCTGCTGCTGTGCATCACCGCCGCAGTCCTGCGTCTGGCCGGCAATTACTACCTGGGAACGTTTCAACTCGCGACCGTCCTGCAGGGCGGCATGGCTGCAACCGTCGTTGGCTGTTTCCTGCTGTTGCTGTCGCTGACAATGCCAGGGAAAGCCGATGGTTCGCTGCGATCGCGTGAATGAGGCGTTAAGGTGCAGATCGCGTCAGCGATTCCCCCGATCGACTCTCGCCCGCGGGCGGGTGAGGAAACAGTATCGCCGGTAGGGCAGAGAGATCCTTGATCTCGCCATCGGGTGTCTCGGGAATCCGTTCCGGCGCCTGTCCGAAGCGGTTGCACCACAGGACTCGCAGGCCGCTAGCCTTGGCCGAATAGGCATCCCAGGCATTCGACGAAAGGAAGCAGATCGCCGTCGGGGCCAATTGCAGGCGTTCGCAGGCCAGCGCGTAGACTGCCGGGTGTGGCTTGAAGACGCCCACTTCCTCAACCGAGAGCACGGCATCGAAGACATTCTCCAGGCCGCTGTGGCAGACCACCGCCGCGAGCATCGCCGGCGTGCCGTTCGAGAGAATCGCCAGCCTCATTCCCGCTGCCTGTAGCCGATGCAACGTTTCAGGAACCTCGGCATAGCATCCCAGATGCAGATAAAGGTCCATCAGTCGTTCCCGCAGGCCGGGCCGGTCGATGCCAAGGGTGTTCAGGGCAAAATCGAGCGCATCGCCGGTGACTTCCCAGAAGTCTGCGTGTCGGCCGGCGAGTCCGCGCAGCCAGGTGTATTGCAATTGCTTCTGGCGCCACAGTTCGGAAAGGCGCTGCCAGTTGTCACCGATCTCGTCGCTGGCCGCGAGCGCTGCACTGTTGAAGTCGAAGAGCGTGCCGTAGGCGTCGAATACGCACGCCTTGATGCCGTCGAGGGGCTGGATGCTCATGGTTTTGATCTCCTTTCGTCATGTCGGTAGCGCGCTTGCCTGGCTGACGGCTGCAGCGGTCTGTCCGCCGCAATCAGGCTCCGCAGGTCGGTGCCGCGGCCGTCTCGCCACCCAGGGCGCCGCCGCAACTTGATCCTTGGCCTGCTGTGCAGCCATAGCAGTGGTTGGCCACCTGGATCGGATATCCGTCGAGCGAGGCCGCCTGTACCTCGGTGATGTGCAGGCGCCGGCGACCGCTTCCGGTCATCGGCAAACCGAGCTGCTGGTTGAAGTCGCAATCATAAAGGTAGCCCTGCCAGTCGATTGACAGCAGGTTGTGACACATGACCTGCTCGATGTTCTCTTCCCGGTGTGCGCTGCGCAATAGTTGCATGTAACTGTTGAACTGGCCCTTCGAGACCAGCATTGATCCGAAGCGCTGGATCGGCATATTGGTCAGTGTGAACAACTCGTTGAAAACGATGCCGAATTCGTTTCCGAGGTGGGCACGATAGGCGACGGCCAGCGGTCCTTGCGGCGGCGGTAGCGTGGGCCCCTGCGGATTGAAGACCAGATTCAGGATCAGGCCGCTGTCCGGCACGCCATAACCCAGCGCATTGAGGCGTCGCAAGCCCTTGATGCTCGCTTCGAAGGTGCCCTTGCCGCGCTGCCGATCGACGTTCTCCTCCAGATAGCAGGGCAGCGAAGCGATCACCTCGACACGATGCCGGGCCAGAAAGTCGGCCAGATCCGCATGATCGGCTTCCTCCAGGATTGTCAGGTTGCAGCGGTCAATGACTCGCAGGCCGCGTTCGCGGCCGGCGATGACCAGGCGGCGGAAATGCGGGTTTAACTCGGGCGCGCCACCTGTCAGGTCCAGCGTCCCGACTTCGGGGCTGGCACTGATGAAGGCGAGCAGCGCATCGATCGTTTCTGCAGTCATTTCCTCCCTGCGCTGTGGACCGGCATTGACATGGCAATGTAGACAGCTCTGATTACAACGATAGCCGAGGTTGACCTGGACCGTTTCCACCGAACGCCGGGTCAAAGCCGGGAAAGTGGTGGTCGTGAGAAGGGGCAGGGTGGCGTGCATGATTTTCATTCTCCGGTGGTTTGTCGGCATGGGTCGGGAGGTCGCTGGCTTTCCTTACACGCACCGGGCACAGGATCTGCAGGCCAGCGGCGAGCGGCGCTCACGATACGATATTTCAGATGTTTCTGCAGCGCGTATTGCCTCGCGGTCGGAGTATGTGCATGCGGCTGAAGACAAGCGGTGAAGTGGTCTGCACAAACCGATCTTGGACACCTGCGCAGCACTCGTTTTGCGGGCCATGGCAGGTTGCTCGTGCTCGGCAGGTATCCGGGGCCCTGGCTGCACGGCGATGTTTCGAGTCGTCCAATATTGCTGTAGAATCGCTCGCTTTCCGTGCGCGGAGATGCCATTGGCGCGCGGACAGGGACGCAGAAGCGAAGCGGGTGGCGTTTTGGATGTGCGCAACTTGCGGATGTTTCGGATGCTTGGCGAATGCTCTTGAAGACCCTTTGCACCGTGAAGTCTCCTGACTCCGAACGATTGCTCGAACAGCAGGATGATTTTTAAAGCCTTTGCTCTGGCTGCCAGCACAGTATTTTTGCCGGCGAGGGTTCTTCCGACCGGGTCAGGTGCCGGTCATCTTTCAGCCCGAATCACAAGGATTCTTAATGGAAACGAACGCTGTTATTTCTGACGAATTAACCTCAGGCACCCCGGCTGTGAGCGCTCTTGAGCGCCGTGTTGACCTGTCGTTAAGCATTGCTGACTTCGAAAAGGACGTTGACCAGCGCCTCAAGCGCCTCAGCAGGAACATGAAGATGCCGGGTTTCCGGCCAGGCAAGGTGCCGGCAAACATCGCCCGCCTGCAATATGGCCAGCAGGCTCGTCAAGAGGCCTTGACCGAGGCACTTGCGCAACTGTTCAGCGCCGCCGTCACTGCGCAAAAGCTGCGCGTTGCGGGCGTTCCAAAGATCGAAGCGAAAAACAGCGACAACCCGACGCATCTCGAATTCTCGGCGATCTTCGAGGTCTATCCGGAGATTGTGCTGCGCGATCTGGAGGGCGTGGAAATCGAACGCCCGGTGCTTGTCGTCGGTCCGACCGAAATCGACAGGACGATCGAAATCCTGCGCAAGCAGCGCGTTCGTTACGAGCCGGTCGATCGTGCCGCCGCAAAGGCCGACCAGGTGAGTATCGACTTCCTCGGGAAGCGGGATGGTCAGCCATTTGCCGGTGGTCAGGGCAAGGATTACCGTTTTGTGCTTGGCGAAGGCAAGATGCTGTCTGACTTTGAAAGCGCGGTCATCGGGACACGTCCAGGCGAAGCCAAATCTTTCGACATGACCTTTCCTGCCGAATATTTCTCCAAGGAACTGGCAGGGCAGTCGGTGACTTTCGACATCTCCGTCAAGGAAGTGGGCGAACCGGTACTCCCGGAGGTGGACGCCGACTTTGCCAGGGCCCTTGGTGTTGAAGATGGCGATCTTGTCAAAATGCGTGCCGAGATCGAAGACAATCTCAAGCGCGAGGTCAGAAACCGGCTGCAGGCAAGAATTCGCAGCCAGGTGATGGATGCGCTATTGCAGGCCAACCCCATCGAGGTGCCGGGGGGGCTGATCCACCGAGAGAGCGAGCATTTGATGCAGTCGACCCGTCAGAATATGGAGCGGCGCGGCTTGAAGGTCAATGAGATGCCGATGCAGCCCGAGTGGTTTGCCGATCAAGCCAGGCAACGGGTCGGTCTTGGCCTGATTCTTTCCGAGATCGTCAAACAGTATGGACTGGAGGCCAGGCCACAGCAGGTGCGGGCGATGGTCGAGGAAGTGGCGCAAAGTTATGAACATCCGGAAGAGGTGGTCCGTTGGCACTACGCACAGCCGGAGCGCCTTGCCGACTTCGAGGCTGCGGCGATCGAGGCCAACGTGGTGGACTGGGCTCTGGCGAAGGTGATGGTGGTCGACAAGCCGATTGCCTTTGCTGAATTGATGGGGCAGCAGTCCTGATCCGGTGGTCCTGAATAGACACGATTCTCGGAGTAGAGGAAACGAAATGAGCATTGACTACACAAACCCCTGGAATCCGCAGGCGCTGGGCCTGGTTCCGATGGTGGTCGAGCAGAGTGGTCGTGGCGAACGGGCATACGACATCTACTCGCGATTGCTGAAGGAGCGGGTGATTTTTCTGGTTGGCCCGGTTAACGACGTGACCGCGAATCTGGTGGTGGCGCAGCTTCTTTTTCTGGAAGCCGAGAATCCGGACAAGGACATCCATTTCTATATCAACTCTCCTGGCGGTGCAGTGTCAGCCGGCCTTTCCATTTACGACACCATGCAGTTCATCAAGCCTGACGTATCGACCCTGTGTATGGGGCAGGCCTGCTCAATGGGGGCTTTTCTGCTCGCAGCAGGTGCCCATGGCAAGCGTTTTGCCCTGCCCAATTCGCGAGTGATGATTCACCAGCCCATGGGGGGGTTTCAGGGACAGGCGTCGGACATCGCGATTCACGCCAAGGAAATTCTTTCCTTGCGTGCCAAACTCAACGACCTGATGGCTCATCACACGGGCCAGGCGATTGAGCGCATTGAACGCGATACTGATCGCGACAATTTCCTTTCTGCGCAGGAAGCGGCAGAATACGGTCTGATCGACAAGGTGCTGACCAATCGGGAAGCGATTTGATCTCGCATCCGGGCAGCCGACATCAGGCTTGACAGTGAGGTAGGTCGAATGACGGAAAAGAAAAGTGGCACTGAAAAACTCCTTTACTGCTCGTTCTGCGGCAAGAGCCAGCATGAGGTGAAGAAGCTCATTGCCGGGCCGTCGGTATTCATTTGTGATGAATGCATCGAGCTTTGCAACGATATCGTGCGTGATGAAATCGCCAGCGAGCCAGGCGGCAAGGGTGCAAACAGCGATCTGCCGACACCCAAGGAAATCTCGGCGCTCCTCGATCAATATGTGATCGGTCAGGATCCGGCCAAACGCATCCTGTCGGTGGCCGTTTATAACCACTACAAAAGGTTGCGTCATTTTGGCAAGGGCCGGGACGAAATTGAACTCGCCAAGAGCAACATCCTGCTCATCGGCCCTACCGGATCGGGCAAGACACTGCTCGCGCAGACGCTGGCGCGCATGCTTGACGTGCCTTTCGTGATGGCCGATGCGACGACATTGACCGAAGCCGGCTATGTCGGCGAGGATGTCGAGAACATCATTCAGAAGTTGCTTCAGAAGGCGGATTACGATACCGAAAAGGCACAACGCGGTATCGTCTATATCGACGAAATCGACAAAATTTCGCGCAAGTCCGACAATCCTTCGATCACCCGTGACGTTTCGGGCGAGGGTGTGCAACAGGCACTGCTCAAGCTGATCGAAGGGACGATCGCTTCTGTCCCGCCACAGGGTGGGAGGAAGCATCCGAACCAGGACTTCGTGCAGGTGGATACCACCAACATCCTGTTCATTTGTGGCGGTGCCTTCGACGGTCTCGAAAAGGTCATTCGCAATCGATCCGAACGCGGTGGTATGGGCTTTGGCGCCGAAGTGAAAAGCAAGGATAACAAGAAAGCGGTCGGTGAGGTGTTGCGTACCGTCGAACCCGAGGATCTGATCAAGTTTGGCCTGATTCCGGAACTGATCGGGCGCTTGCCGGTGCTTGCCACGCTTGAGGAATTGTCGACAGCAGCGCTGGTGCAAATCCTGGTCGAACCCAAGAATGCGCTGGTGAAGCAATACCAGAAACTGTTCGCGATGGAAGGGGTGGCGCTCGAAATCCGTCCCGTGGCGATGCAGGCCATTGCCAAGAAAGCGCTTGAACGCAAGACCGGTGCGCGTGGCCTGCGGTCGATTCTTGAGGCGGTGTTGCTGGATACCATGTACGAACTTCCCGGAATGGAGAATGTCTCAGAGGTGGTTATCGACGAGAACGTGATCGTTGGTGACGCGCAGCCCATCCTGATCTATGCTGATCAGCCGAAGGTTTCTGGCGGCAACTGATGTGCTGGCCGCTTCCTGTGCGGCTTGAAATATAGGTTCTTGTCACCATCTCGGGGCTTGAACTCTCACCTGAAGGGCACAATCGATGTCTGCAACCCCCAAGCTGTCAGCCGAGCCAGTGGAATTACCCCTGCTTCCCCTACGCGATGTAGTGGTTTTTCCGCACATGGTGATTCCACTGTTTGTCGGGCGTCCAAAGTCGATCAAGGCGCTTGAAGTGGCCATGGAGGCCGGCAAAAGCATCCTCCTGGTGGCCCAGAAGTCCGCGGTCAAGGATGATCCGGAAGCCGACGATCTGTACGTTGTTGGCTGCGTGGCCAATATTCTTCAAATGTTGAAGCTGCCCGACGGCACCGTGAAGGTGCTGGTCGAAGGGGCGCAGCGCGCTCGTTTGGAGGCCATCAATGCGCGCGAGGAAATGTTTTTCGCGGGCGTGCGTCCGGTGGTCGCTGACGAGGGTCTCAATCATGAAGTCGAGGCCCTGCGCCGTGCGGTGATCGGTCAATTCGACCAGTACGTCAAGCTCAACAAGAAGATTCCGCCGGAGATCCTGACTTCGATCGCGGGCATCGAGGATGCCGGGCGTCTTGCCGATACCATTGCCGCGCATTTGCCCCTGAAGCTCGAGCAGAAGCAGGAAGTTCTCGAAATGTTCGATATCCGCGCACGCATCGAGCGTCTGCTGGCACAACTCGAATCCGAGATCGACATCCTGCAGGTCGAGAAACGCATTCGCGGTCGCGTCAAGCGCCAGATGGAGAAGAGTCAGCGCGAGTATTACCTCAACGAGCAGGTGAAGGCGATCCAGAAGGAACTCGGTGAAGGTGAGGAAGGTGCCGACCTGGAGGAACTGGACAAGAAGATCAAGACCGCCGGAATGAGCAAGGAGGGACTTGCCAAGGCGCTGGCGGAATTCAGGAAGCTCCGGCTGATGTCGCCGATGTCGGCGGAAGCGACGGTGGTGCGTAATTTCATCGAGACGCTGATCGGTCTGCCGTGGCGCAAGCGGACGCGCATCAGCAAGGATCTTGCCGCCGCCGGCAAGATCCTCGACACCGATCACTGGGGTCTGGAAAAGGTCAAGGAACGCATCATCGAGTATCTGGCCGTGCAACAGCGGGTCGAACGCCTCAAGGCGCCGATTCTGTGCCTGGTGGGTCCTCCGGGGGTCGGCAAGACTTCGCTTGGACAGTCGATCGCGCGCGCAACCGGTCGCAAGTTCGTTCGCATGAGCCTCGGCGGCGTACGCGACGAGGCCGAAGTCCGTGGTCATCGCCGGACCTATATTGGCTCGATGCCGGGCAAGATTCTGCAGAACATGAGCAAGATCGGTGTCAAGAACCCGCTTTTCCTGCTCGACGAAGTCGACAAGATGGGCCAGGATTTCCGGGGCGATCCGAGTTCGGCGCTGCTCGAGGTTCTCGATCCCGAGCAGAATTCAACCTTTGTCGATCACTATGTTGAAGTCGAGTACGATCTATCGGAAGTGATGTTCGTCGCAACCGCCAATACGTTGAATATCCCGGCGCCTTTGCTGGATCGTATGGAAGTGATCCGGCTTTCCGGTTATACGGAGGACGAGAAGGTCAATATTGCCCAGCGTTATCTGGTCCCCAAGCAGATGAAGAACAACGGCCTGAAGACCACCGAACTGATGATGGCGGAAAGCGCCTTGCGTGACATCGTTCGCTACTACACGCGTGAGGCGGGGGTGCGATCGCTTGAACGCGACATCTCCAAGATCTGTCGCAAGGTGGTGAAGACGCTACTGCTCAGAAAAAGCCAAGGGAAGGTTGCCGTCAGTGCGCGCAATCTCGACAAATTCCTGGGGGTGCGTCGTTTCAACTATGGTGTTGCCGAGCGCGAAAACCAGGTGGGGCAGGTGACGGGCCTGGCCTGGACCGAAGTCGGTGGCGAACTGCTGACCATTGAGTCGGTGGTCCTGCCGGGCAAGGGCAAGACGACGACCACGGGCAAACTCGGTGAGGTCATGCAGGAGTCGGTTCAGGCGGCTCTGTCGGTGGTGCGCAAGCGCGCGCAGTCGCTGGGCATTGATCTTGATTTCTATCAAAAAAGCGATATTCATATTCACCTTCCGGAAGGAGCCATCCCGAAGGATGGGCCGTCAGCGGGGGTCGGGATTTGTACGGCGCTGGTTTCCGTCCTCACGGGTATTCCGGTCTGTTGCGATGTCGCGATGACGGGCGAGATTACTCTGCGTGGCGAGGTCCTGCCGATTGGCGGACTCAAGGAAAAACTGCTGGCAGCCGTTCGCGGTGGCCTGGCCAGAGTGTTGATTCCGGAGGAGAACGTCAGGGATCTGGCCGAGATTCCGGACAACATCAAGAACAAGCTGGAGATCATACCGGTCAAGTGGATTGACCAAGTCTTCGAGCATGCGCTTGAGCGCAAACCCGAGCCCGCGTCGGTCGAGGAGCCGGCTACCCCACCGGTTGCAGCGCCCACTCCGGAGAGTGTGGCCACCGTCCTCACGCATTGAACATCGGCGCCAGCCTGTCGGCTGGCGCGCGCATCGCTTTGTCTGGCCCACTGATCCATGGTGATGGAGGCAGGTTTCGGTCTGGCCAAGTCGCGACGGATGCGGTAGACTCGGGTTTTCATGCTTTGGTCACACGAAGGGTGCTTAGCTCAGTTGGTAGAGCGCTAGCCTTACAAGCTGGATGTCGGCGGTTCGAGCCCGTCAGCACCCACCAGGAAGAACGGTGTTGCAGAGCGTTCGGGAGTGGTAGTTCAGTTGGTTAGAATACCGGCCTGTCACGCCGGGGGTCGCGGGTTCGAGTCCCGTCCACTCCGCCACAGCCGAAAGGCGAACGCAAGTTCGCCTTTTTTTGCTTCAACGTTCCAGTGAGTTAGCGAGCTACCCCCCATGTTCTTTGACGCCGTTCGCAACAACAAGAGAGTTGTTCAGATATTCCTTGCCTTGATCACCCTGCCTTTTGCCTTCTGGGGCATTGACTCGTACGTGCGCAACACCGGGGCGGGGGCCGATCTGGCTAGTGTGGGTGACACCAAGATCACCCTGCCGCAGTTCGATCAAGCCTGGCGCGCCCAGCAGGATCGCATGCGGCAGGTACTGGGCGCCAGTTTCCGTCCGGAATCGATGAATACGCCGGAAGCCAGGCTGGCGGTTCTCAATTCGCTGGTGGATCAGCGCCTGCTTCTCCTTGAGGCCTCGCAAGGACGACTGGGTGCCAGCGATAGCCTGCTTCGGGATGTCATCGGCAAGATCCCTGCCTTGCAGGAAAATGGTCAATTTTCGATGGCTCGCTATCAGGCGGCGCTTGCCGCCCAGGGTATGTCACAAGCGCAATTCGAAGCGCAGATGCGACAGGATCTCACGCTGCAGCAATTGGTCGGCGCACTTGGAGAGACCGGTATGGCTGGCAACAAGGTGGTCGATAAACTGCTGCGCATACAGACCGAAGAGCGGCAGATTGCCGAGTGGCGATTCGCTCCGGAGCAATTTGCCGAGCAGGTGAAGATCACGCTGCCGGCCATCGAGAAATACTATGCACAGAACCTGAAACGCTTTGAAGTGGCGGAACAAGCCAGGGTCGAGTACGTGGTCCTGTCTCTCGAAGGATTGCTGGCGCAGGTCAAGCCCGGCGATGGCGAAGTGACCGCCTGGTACGAGGGCCATCAGGATCGTTACCAGCAAGCCGAAGAGAGACGAGCCAGCCATATCCTGATTCTCGCGAGCGGCGACATGGACCGGGAAAAAGCACGCGCCAAGGCGGAAGAGGTGCTGAAGGAAGTCCAGAAGTCGCCGGCGAGATTTGCCGAACTGGCCAGGCAGCATTCGCAGGATCCCGGATCTGCTGAAAAAGGGGGCGATCTTGGTTTTTTTGGGCGCGGCATGATGGTCAAGCCATTCGAGGATAGTGTGTTTGGACTGCGGGAAAATGAGCTTTCCGGTCTGGTGCAGTCCGAATTCGGCTATCACATTATCAGGCTGACCGAAATCAAGCCGGGCAAGTTGCGTTCGCTTGCCGACGCACGCTCGGAGATCGAAGATGAACTGCGGCGGCAAGTGGCCTCACGACAGTTTGCCGAGGCGGCCGAGACCTTCAGCAACATGGTCTACGAGCAGCCGGACAGCCTGCAGCCGGCTGCCGAGAAGTTCAAGCTGAAAATCCAGCAGTCCGGCTGGTTGCCGCGCACTCCCTCTCCGGAGATGTTGGCTGGCCTGGGCCAACTGGGTAACCAGAAAGTGCTGGCCTCGGTGTTTTCGGAAGAATCACTGAAGAAGAAACGGAATACCGAAGCGGTCGAGGTTGCCCCAAATACGCTTCTGGCCGCACGGGTGGTCGAATACCGGCCAGCGACCACGCAGCCCATGGCAGCCGTCAAGACTGAAATTGAAGCGCTGCTCAAGGCTGAGGAAGAGGCCGCACTGGCCCGTGCAGCGGGCGAGTCCAAGCTCCGCGAATTGCAGCAGGGGGTGGAGGACAAGCTTGCCTGGGCGCCGCTCAGAAACGTTTCCAGGCAGGACGCTCGTCAGTTACCGGTAGCGTCGCTGAAGGCGATCTTTAGAGCCGACGTCCGCCGGCTGCCAGCCTACGTGGGTGCGGATCTGGGAGGCGGAGGCTACGCACTCTACAAGATTACGGCGGTCAGCCATCCGGAAAAGGTGGACGACAACCGGCGCAAGGCCTTGCAGGGTGAATACAGCACGATCCTCGGGCAAGAGGATTTTGCGGCCTACCTTGCCGGACTACGCCTGCGCTACAAGATCGACATCAACAAATCGGCGCTGGAGAGCAAGGAACGATAGTTCCCCATTTTAGACTTCAACAAAAAACCCCGCCGAAGCGGGGTTTTTTCATCGACGATGGCTTCGGGTCCTGCGGACATTACATATCCATACCACCCATGCCACCCATGCCACCCATACCACCACCCATGCCGCCGCCCATGGCCGCCGGCTTTTCCTCAGCCAGTTCGGCGACCAGGCAGTCGGTGGTGAGCATCAGGCCGGCGATCGAAGCCGCATTTTGCAGTGCCGTACGCGTGACCTTGGTTGGATCGAGAACGCCCATTTCAACCAGGTCGCCGTACTCACCGGTGGCGGCGTTATAACCGAAATTACCGGTACCCTGAAGCACGGCATTGACCACGACGGACGGTTCGTCACCGGCATTAGCGACGATTTCGCGCAGCGGCTGCTCCATGGCGCGCAAAACGATCTTGATCCCGGCTTCCTGGTCGTGGTTATCACCCTTGAGCGACGCGAGTGCCAGGCGGGAACGCAGCAGGGCGACGCCGCCACCAGGAACGATTCCTTCCTCAACCGCGGCACGAGTGGCGTGCAGCGCGTCCTCGACGCGTGCCTTTTTCTCCTTCATCTCGACTTCAGTAGCGGCACCTACCTTGATCAGGGCGACGCCTCCTGCGAGTTTGGCGACCCGTTCCTGCAGTTTCTCCTTGTCGTAGTCGCTGGTGGCGGTCTCGATCTGCGCACGAATCTGCTTGACACGCGCCTCGATGTTTGCGCTGACTCCGGCGCCGTCGATGATCGTCGTGTTTTCCTTGCCGATTTCGATGCGCTTGGCCTGGCCGAGGTCTGCCAGAGTGGCTTTTTCCAGGGTCAGGCCGACTTCTTCGGCAATCACCTGGCCGCCGCTCAGAATTGCAATGTCTTCGAGCATCGCCTTGCGGCGGTCGCCAAAGCCTGGTGCCTTGACGGCACAAGTCTTGAGGATGCCGCGGATGTTGTTGACCACCAGGGTGGCGAGCGCTTCTCCATCGACATCTTCAGCGACGATCAACAGCGGGCGGCTGGACTTGGCGACCTGTTCGAGAATCGGCAGCAAATCACGAATGTTCGAGATTTTCTTGTCGAAGATCAGGATGAACGGGTTTTCCAGAATCGCGTTCTGTTTTTCGTTGTTGTTGATGAAGTAGGGGCTCAGGTAGCCACGATCGAACTGCATGCCCTCGACGACGTCGAGTTCGTTGTTCAGGGATTTGCCGTCTTCGACAGTGATCACGCCTTCCTTGCCAACCTTGTCCATCGCCTTGGCGATGATGTCACCGATGTCCGCATCGGCGTTGGCCGAGATCGCGCCGACCTGGGCAATTTCCTTGCTGGTCGAGCAGGGCTTCGAGAGCTTTTTCAGTTCGTCGACGGTGGCTACGACCGCTTTGTCGATGCCGCGCTTGAGGTCCATCGGGTTCATGCCTGCAGCCACGTATTTCATGCCTTCGCGGACGATCGACTGCGCCAGCACGGTCGCAGTCGTGGTTCCATCCCCGGCGATGTCGGAAGTCTTGGAAGCCACTTCCTTGAGCATCTGGGCGCCCATATTGGCGAACTTGTCTTTCAGTTCGATTTCCTTGGCGACCGAGACCCCATCCTTGGTCACGGTTGGGGAGCCGTACGATCGCTCCAGAACGACATTGCGGCCCTTCGGACCGAGCGTGATCTTGACTGCGTCGGCCAGGATGTTCACGCCTTCGACCATGCGAGCGCGTGCACTATCGCCAAACTTGACGTCTTTAGCTGCCATAGAGATAACTCCTAAGTTTCTTGGATGATTGGATTCTGAATTGAAATTTGGGTGCTAAGGCTGTGTGGGCGGGGATCTTTCCGTGAACGCGATCCCTACGCCTCGACGACGCCCATGATGTCTTCTTCACGCATGACTAGCAGTTCCTCTCCATCGACCTTCACGGTCTGGCCGGCGTATTTGCCAAACAGGACCCGGTCGCCAACCTTGACGGCCAGGGCGCGGACGCTGCCATCATCAAGAATCTTGCCATTGCCAACGGCGCGAATTTCGCCTTGGTCAGGCTTCTCGGCGGCTGTATCGGGAATCACGATACCGGAGGCGGTCCTGCGCTCCTCTTCAAGACGTTTGACGATCACGCGATCATGCAACGGGCGAATTTTCATGCAGCTTCTCCTTGGGGTTAAGCATATAAAAGGACATCGACGATCAGAACCTGTAGCCCTGAGGACAAGACTCAGGAGCAGAAATATTAGCACTCACCGCTAACGAGTGCTAATAATAGGGCCGGGCGACATGAATTTCAAGGCCTTCGAGATGATTATCCGTTGGGACGG
>WBZT01000769.1_pt1 | contig 25223 bp, 22 predicted proteins | sample 5204241 | NCBI WGS metagenome assembly WBZT01 (sample SAMN12344358, study PRJNA552823) | activated sludge metagenome | biome: Activated sludge suspended growth; feature: Nitrification reactor; material: Wastewater; isolation source: activated sludge from nitrification reactor of wastewater... | reverse complement strand
CCTGCGGGAGCCGATCGGGTGCGGTCATGAGTGTGGTCCGCCGGCCGCTCGGCGGATGATGTTGTGGACATCGTCGCGCAGTGCGGAGTCACGCTCAGCGGCGCCCGGCAGGGCCCGCAGCACGAGAACAGAGCCAGGGGGCAGGGTCGACACCGAGTCCCGCGCAGCGTGGCGCAAGATCCTGCTCACCCGATGTCGGGTTACGGAGTTGCCGATCCGCTTCGAGACGACGAGTCCGACCAGTGCTGGCTCCGCGTCTGTTCGGGTCCTGCCGCCGGTTCCGATTGCGGTGTCGGTTCCGATTGCGGTGTCGGCTCTGGGTGCGGTGTCGGCTCTGGGTGCATAGTGCCCGAGCAGTGGCCCGGACCGGATCCGTCGACCGGTCCGGATGGTGGCGGCGAACTCTCGACTGCTGACCAGGCGGTGCCGCCGCGGCAGCATGGTGGTGTGGGTCAGGCCGTCAGCTTGGCGCGGCCACGCGAGCGACGGGAGTTGACGATGGAGCGCCCCGCGCGGGTGCGCATTCTCAAACGGAATCCGTGCTTCTTCGCACGACGCCGATTGTTCGGCTGGAAGGTGCGCTTCGACATGGTGGGACTCCCGGAAAGACGCGGTGGGGTCGCGAGCCTGCGCCCGGCGACGCCCCAACGGTACGGACCCGACCCGATTCCGGTCAAACTGCGGGCGTATCCGTCACCCCACGACGTGCTCGGATCCGTGCATCCGGGCTCGGCCCGAGCTCGTCGCGACACCGAACCCGAGGCCGCTCCTGAACGGCATCGAAGCCCCGTTTCAGCAGCGATGCACCCACGGAATGTGGGCCGAACTCCCGACAACTAGGCCCCTCGGGCAATGGTGTCCGGGAAAGATAGGGCGATTCCGGTCACTGGTGAACGGGACACGCCGAAGCGGTCCCCCAGTTCCAGGAAAAAATGGGGATCTGCCTTGACGCGACCGGGGCTGCTGCGACTAAGGTCACACCGCACTGGAGGGGAAATCTTCGCAGCGTCACGCCGTTGGGGGCGGGTGCTGCGGCGACTCTATCCACAGCCTGTGAATACTGTTGTGAATCGTTATTCGCCGGCCGGATATCGCGAGGGGCTATGAATGGGCATGACGGATCTGAACGCGATCTGGCCGGAGGTACTGACCGAGATCACAGGTCCGGATGTCACTCCACATCAACGAGCGATCCTGGCGCTCACCTGCCCGGTAGGGGTCGTCGGCCACACCGTCGTCGTGGCGGTTCCGAACGACTTCACCCGTGACGCGGTCGAGACCCGGCACCGTGGGCCGTTGTCCGACAGTCTCGGGCGCCACATGGGCCAACGAGTCCAACTGGCGCTGACGGTCGATCCGGATCTAGCGCCCGGACCCGACGAAGCCACTACCGACGTCGTCGCTGATGCCACTTACGCCGCAGCCACCGAGACCGCTCCGGCACGCACCGGTGTCACCACGATCCCCGAGACCCCCCGGGTCTCACTGACCGGCGGCCCTATCAACCAACCCGCCGAGCGCACCGTCATCGAGCCGGTTCGCCCCGGCAGCGGCGGCCCCGGAACCCCTCGCCTCGAAGAAAGCCGGCTGAACCCGCGCTACACGTTCGACACTTTCGTCATCGGTTCGAGCAACCGATTCGCCCACGCCGCTGCCGTGGCAGCCGCCGAACAGCCCGCCCGCGCCTACAACCCACTGGTGATCTACGGGGAGAGTGGGCTGGGTAAGACCCACCTGCTGCATGCGATCGGCCACTACACGCGTGAGATGTACTCCGGGACCCGCGTGCGTTACGTGTCCAGCGAAGAGTTCACCAACGAGTTCATCAACTCGATCCGCGACGACAAGGCCGCCGTGTTCCAGCGCCGGTACCGCGACGTCGACCTCCTCCTCGTCGATGACATCCAGTTCCTGTCGGGCAAGGTCCAGACGCAGGAGGAGTTCTTCCACACGTTCAACACGCTGCACAACAACAGCAAGCAGATCGTGGTCACGTGCGACATCCACCCGCGGCAGCTGCCCGACTTCGAAGACCGGATGCGGTCGCGATTCGAGTGGGGCTTGATCACCGACGTTCAGCCCCCGGACCTCGAAACCCGGATCGCGATCCTGCGCAAGAAGACCAACCAGGAGGGCATGAACGTCGCCGACAACGTGCTCGAGTACATCGCCGACCGGATCTCCAGCAACATCCGCGAACTCGAGGGCTCCCTGATCCGGGTCACGGCGTTCGCCAGTCTCAACAACTCCCCGGTCGACCTCGATCTTGCCCAGGACGTGCTGAAGGACTTGATCACCGATCAGTCCCGCCCTGAGATCTCCGCCGGGCTGATCATGTCCGAGGCCGCCCAGTACTACGGATTCACCATCGAGGACCTGTGTGGGCCCTCGCGCAGCCGGAATCTTGTGGTCGCCCGGCAGGTGGCCATGTACCTGTGTCGGGAGTTGACCGATCTGTCATTCCCCAAGGTCGGCCAGGAGTTCGGGGGTCGGGACCACACCACGGTCATGCACGCCGAACGCAAGATCCGCAAGGAGATCGCCCAGCGGCGCAGTCTGTACAACCAGGTCGCCGACCTGACCCAGCGCATCAAGTCCGAGGCCCGGGCCAACCGCAGCTTCTGACCGTCCCGCGAGCCGGTCCCGCGCTGCCGGCGGGCCGCTCTTCTCGACGGCGTCCTCGCTCACTGAGCTCTTCTCCTGTCTCGACCGCTCTTCTGTGTGTCTCGGCGAGGTTCTGCTGTCCCTCTCGACGAGGGCCTTCTGTCCCTCTCGGTGGGCTGTCAAGGTGTCGCTTGGCCCTTGCAGAGTGTTTACACGCCGGATGTTTGGCTGTTACGCCCATCGGTTAGACAGGGACCATGAACGTCCCCGCCGTGTCCGCCGCCATCATCGCCGCCGCAGCGGCCGGGGCCTTGGCAGCGGCGGCTGAAACCGCGATCGTCCGCTCGTGGGACCGCCGGATCGAAGACCTCTACCGGTGATTCCCAATGCTCACGGCTCCAAGAAATCCTTGCTGCTGTCGCCCTTCGTTCCATCGTTCGGGGGCCCGTCATTTGAACGTTCGGGGGCCCATCATTTGAACGTTCGGGGGCCCATCATTTGAACGTTCGGGGGCCCGTCATTTGATCGTTCAAGGAACTGTGCAACGGATGTGCACCGCCGGGGGATCGACATGATTGTCATTCCGGATCGTGCGGGACAACCACAAGTCGTCTGACCGTTCGTCCCCGGTCATCAACAGATACACCCGACTCACCCACACCCCCTGCGGATCACGGCGCGCCGGGCCCCCGCTGCAACACCGGGATATCCACACTGTCCCCAGTACCTACGATGACGACTACTCCTCTCCATTCATCCAGTGAAGAACCATCTCGGTGTGTGTGGACAAGCTCCGGTCTTCTGTTCAAGCGACTTGGTGGAAGGGGCTGCAACGGGCCATCCACCGACCAGCGCAGATGGTCCCTGCGCACCGATGCGTATGTCAGGATTAGCCACTGATGTCCGGGAGGGCCAATGAAGATCCGCGTCGAGCAGGAGGATCTCGCAGAAGCAGTCGCATGGGCGGCTCGCACGCTGCCGACTCGTCCTACCAGCCCGGTGTTGACCGGGGTCCGCCTCAGCGGCGAAGGTGACCGGGTCCAGCTGTCGGCGTTCGATCTGGAAGTTTCCGCCAAAGCCGATGTTGCCGCTGTCATCGACGAACCAGGTGTCGCCATCGTCAACGGCCGGCTGCTCTCCGAGATCGCGAAGGCGTTGCCGGCCCAACCCGTGGAACTTGGTCTGGAGGGCAGCCGCGTCACGGTTCGCTGTGGTCGCTCGTCATTCGGACTCCCCACCTTGCCAGTCGAGGACTATCCGCAACTTCCTGAACTCCCTCCCCACGCGGGACAAGTCGCCGCAGCTGACTTCGCGGAAGCTGTGGGACAGGTGGCCATCGCCTCCAGTCGCGACGACACCCTTCCAGTCCTCACCGGGATCCGGGTCGAGTTGTCCTCCGACACCATGCGGCTCGCCGCCACCGATCGCTACCGACTGGCTGTCCGCGACATCCCCTGGCAGCCCAGCGGCGGCGGATCCGACCATTTCGCACTGGTGAAGGGCCGGCAACTGGCCGACCTCGCTCGTTCCCTCGGACACTCCGATTCGGTACAGATCGCTCTTGGCGAAGGTGACGACGGCCGAATCGGCTTCGGGGTCGACGGGCGCGAACTTGTCACAAGACTGCTCGGCGGGGACTTCCCCCGCTATGAGCAGTTGCTCCCCACCGAGTCGCACACCCTCGCACGCGTCGACACTGCCGCGTTGGCCGAGGCCGTCAAGCGGGTCAAACTCGTCGCTGCGGAGCGGACCACTCCCATCAAACTGAACTTCAGCGACGGTGAGGTCATGTTGAGCGCAGGCGCGTTCGATGACGCCCAGGCCATGGAGTCCCTGGAGTGTTCCATGGACGGAGACAGCCTCGAGATCGCCTTCAACCCCGACTACCTGCTGGATGGCCTGGGGGCCATCGGCGACGCGGAGACGACGCTGTCGTTCACCACGGCCGCCAAGCCCGCCGTACTGAGCCCCGGGGGCGACGCCGCTGATTACAAGTACCTGCTGATGCCGGTGCGCCTGAGTAGCTGACCCGATGTGGGTCAAGCGCCTGCACCTGGTTGATTTCCGCTCATATGACGAGATCGACCTGGCCCTCGATCCCGGTGCGGTCGTCCTGTTGGGCCCCAACGGTCAAGGGAAGACCAACATCGTCGAGGCGATCGCCTACTGCGCTGCGCTGGACAGTCACCGGGTTCACGGCGATGCGGCTTTGGTGCGCTCCGGCGCTGAGCGGGCCGTCATCCGGATGACCGTCGTCGTGGGGGACCGGGAGACCACGGTCGAACTGCAACTGAATCCGGGAAAGTCGAATCGGGTCCAGATCAACGGCCAACCCGTCACCCGCAACCGCGATGTCGTAGGGACGGTTCGCTGTTCACTGTTCGCCCCTGAGCATCTGCGCCTGGTCAAAGGCGATCCTGCCGATCGCCGCCGCTTCCTCGACTCCGTCATGGTCCAGGTCGCTCCCCGCTACATCGCCGTACGCGCCGACTTCGAGCGGGTGCTCAAGCAGCGCAACGCCGCCCTGCGCAGCCTCGCCTCCGCGCCCGGCTCCGAGGCGGAGGCGGTACTGACGGCTTGGGACGACCGTTACGTGCCGATCGCGGCCGAACTGACGTGGGGCCGCATCAACGCGGTGCGGCAACTCGCTGACGTCGTGGCGGATTCGTATCGCCGGATCAGTCCGGCTGCCGACCAGGTCGAGGTCGAGTACGAGTCGTCGGTGGCCGAAGCCCGCCGGTGGGACTCCAAGGACGTGGTGGCCGCCGACCTGCAACAGGAACTTGCGGTGCGACACCGCGACGAGGTGCGCCGGGGAGTCACGCTGGCCGGCCCCCACCGTGACGACATGGCGCTGTCCCTGAACGGCCACGCGGCCCGGGGCTACGCCAGTCACGGTGAGGCGTGGTCGCTGGCGCTGGCGCTGCAACTGGCGTCGTTTCACGTGCTGCACCGCATTGCGGACGACCCTCCCGTTCTGGTCCTCGACGATGTCTTCGCCGAACTCGACGAGAAGCGCCGTGACCGCCTGCTCGACGCAGTTGCTGATGCCGAACAGGTCCTCGTCACCGCGGCCGTGCCGGCCGATGTCCCGGCCCGGTTGAACGCCCAGATCATCACTGTCAGCAAGGACAGCGGACTGTCCCAACTCTCAATGCCGTAGTACACCGGACCCCGCCTCTTCCCGCCATCCCGCGATCCCGCTTCCCGCCATCCGCTGTCCCACCACAGCCCTCTCTCCCGCCAAATACGGCTGGATTTCGTCCTCGGTTGGCGGGTTCACGTCATTCCAGCGGCGAACTCGGTGCGCTCAGGGAACTCGGGGAAATCGGTGCGCTTGGTGGACTCGATGGGTAGCCCGGGCCCCTGGTCGCGCTACACCGCCGAGGAGGCATGAGGTCAGGGTCGAGCTCGGCACGTCCGGCCCGAATCCCGCCACCGGGTGCCTCAATCACGCCGTACGCGGCAAGGTACGAGCAGCGCGACGGGCGGCGCGATGCGAGCGCGGCGACGGGAAGCGCGACGAGGCCGCGAGTAGACGCCAAGAGAGCGCGACGGGGAGCGAGACGGGCAGCCAGACGAGGGTGCGACGAGAGCGAGACGAGAGATGGTCGCAGCTGACGAGCAGTCGGACCGGACGCGTATTCTGGCGGCCATGAGTACCGACCCCGCGCTGGCCGCTCTGGCTCGGGTCCGGATGGCGACATCGAACCGAGCCAAGGAGCGCTACCGGCCGGTTGTCAGTCCGACGTTGAGTTCCGCGGTCCCCGACGATCGGGACCCGCAACTGCTGGGTCGCTGCGTCGACACGTGGGTCCGCGGTAACGGCTACGGTCACGAGATCGCCGTCGCGGGCCTGGCCGATCGATGGCAGGCGATCGTGGGTCCCCAGGTGGCCGACCACGTGTCCGTGCAAGGTTTTACCCCGGGGCCCCGCGGTGGCGAGCTGATCATCGTGGCCGACGCGGCCGAGTGGGCGGTGCAGCTGAAGTACCTCGTGCCCAAGATCCAACAACGCATCGATGAGGAGCTGGGCGCCGGTGTCGTGACGAACGTGATCGTGCGAGGACCCGGACGGACCACCACGGGGGGGTGGCGGGTGCGCACCGGTCGACGCAGCACGCGCCTCAATTCCACCTGATCCCGCGATTCGTCCACCTGATCCCACGATCGTCCACCTGATCTCACGATCGTCCACCTGATCCCGCGATTCGTCTGATTGATCCAAAGATCCTCGGCCTGATCCAAAGATCGACTGACCGGTCCAAAGATCGGATCGACCGACTGATCGGAAGATCGCGCCTCTTACGATGGCGGGCCCTTCCTGTGTGGGGGGGATCAAGGACGGGGGTCGATCCCCGGAAATCGCCCTTCTCGGCCCGTCGCGTGCAGGGGTCGGTCAGCAAACACGGTAAACTGTGGGTCTGCCGCACTCCGATCTGGGGTGTTCCCACCCGAAGGAGATCAGCCTGTGTCCTACGACGCCAGTGCGATCACTGTCCTCGAAGGTCTGGAAGCCGTCCGCAAACGGCCCGGCATGTACATCGGCTCCACCGGTGAGCGGGGGCTGCACCACCTGGTCTACGAAGTCGTCGACAACGCCGTCGACGAGGCCATGGCCGGCTACTGCGACCGCATCGACGTCACCCTTCTCGCCGATGGCGGGGTCCGCGTGGTCGACAACGGCCGGGGCATCCCGGTGGACATCCAGGAGAGCGAAGGCCGCCCCGCGGTCGAGGTGGTCCTGACCGTCCTCCACGCGGGCGGCAAGTTCGGAGGCGGGGGCTACTCGGTCTCCGGCGGCCTGCACGGAGTCGGTGTCTCGGTGGTCAACGCCTTGTCGACCAGACTCGATGTCGAGGTTCGCCGCGACGGCTCCCATTGGCAGCAGAGTTTCGACGTGGGAGTTCCCGCGGCGGATCTTGTAAAGGGCGAGCCGACCGCGGAGACCGGGACAAGCATCACGTTCTGGGCCGACCCCGACGTCTTCGAGACCACCCGCTACGACTTCGAAACCCTGTCTCGTCGCTTCCAGGAGATGGCCTTCCTCAACAAGGGCCTCACCATCGCCCTGCACGACGAGCGTGAGCAGGCGGCCCCTGACCCCGAACTCGACGACGAGGACGAAGTCGAGGCTCTCCACGACGTCGTCTACCACTACGCCGGCGGCATCGCCGACTTCGTGGTGCATCTGAACGCCACCAAGGGCGCGGCCAACCCGACCGTCATCCACTTCGAGGCCGAAACCGACGACCAGCACATGGCCGTCGAGATCGCGTTGCAGTGGAACCAGGGCTTCAGCGAGTCGGTCTACACCTTCGCCAACACCATCAACACGGTTGGCGGTGGCACGCACGAAGAGGGTTTCCGCTCCGCACTCACCACGCTGATGAACAAGTTCGCGCGTGAGTGGGGGATCCTCAAGGACAAACAACCGAACCTGTCCGGCGACGACATCCGCGAGGGCCTCACCGCCATCGTGTCGGTCAAGCTCGCCGAACCGCAGTTCGAAGGCCAGACCAAGGGCAAGCTCGGCAACACCGAGGCCAAGACCTTCGTGCAGAGAGTCGTCAACGACCACCTCGGCGCCTGGCTCGAAGCCAACCCGACCGAGGGCAAGTCGATCGCCCGCAAGTCCGTCGACGCCGCCGCGGTGCGGCTCGCGGCCCGCAAGGCGCGTGATCTGGCGCGCAACCGCAAGGGACTCCTCGGTGGGGCGGGGCTGCCGGGCAAGCTCATCGACTGCTCCGGGCGCGATCCCGAACGCAACGAACTGTTCATCGTCGAGGGCGACTCGGCCGGTGGCAGCGCACGCAGCGGCCGCGACCCCAAGACCCAGGCCATCCTCCCCATCCGCGGGAAGATCCTCAACGTCGAGAAGTCCACGCCCGACCGGGCGCTAGGCAACAACGAGGTCCAAGCGATCATCTCCGCGCTGGGCACCGGGGTCGGCGAAGAGTTCGACCGCGACAAGTTGCGCTACCACAAACTGGTGCTGATGGCCGATGCCGACGTCGACGGCCAGCACATCCGCACACTGCTCCTCACGTTCCTCTATCGCTACATGAGGCCCCTGGTCGAGGACGGCTTCATCTACCTCGCGCAGCCCCCCCTGTACAAGATCGAGTGGACCAGCGGCCCCGTCGAGTTCGCGTATTCGGACCGTGAACGAGACGCGCTCATCGCAGCCGGTCGGGCCGAGGGTCGGCGCATGAAGAAGGGCGAGGAGGTCCAGCGCTACAAGGGCCTCGGCGAGATGAACGCCAGCGAACTGTGGGAGACCACCATGGATCCCTCCCGGCGGATCATGTTGCAGATCACCGTCGACGACGCCTACCGCGCCAACGAGATCTTCGAAGAACTCATGGGCGACGACGTCGAGGCCCGCCGCAGCTTCATCCAGCGCAACGCCCGCGATGTCCGGTTCCTGGACATCTGACCGCGACCTGTGAGGACCAACAATGCCTGACGACGACATCCCCACGACCGAGCCCGACGCCGCCCCGGGCGGGCGGATCGACGTCGTCGACCTGAACACCGAGATGCAGCGGTCCTACATGGACTACGCGATGTCAGTCATCGTGTCCCGCGCGCTGCCGGACGTCCGGGACGGGCTCAAGCCGGTCCACCGCCGGGTCATCTACGCCATGTACGACGGCGGCTACCGACCCGACCGCGCCACATCGAAGTGCGCGCGCGTCGTCGGCGACGTCATGGGCAACTACCACCCGCACGGCGACAACGCCATCTACGACACCTTGGTCCGCCTCGCGCAGCCCTGGAGCCTGCGCTACCCACTCGTCATCGGGCAGGGCAACTTCGGCTCCCCGGGCAACGACCCCGCGGCCGCCATGCGTTACACCGAGTGCAAGATGGCGCCGCTGGCCATGGAGATGGTCCGCGACATCGACGAAGAGACCGTCGACTTCGTTCCCAACTACGACGGCAAGACTCAAGAACCGGTCGTCCTGCCCGCGCGCTTCCCCAACCTGCTGGTCAACGGCAGTGCCGGGATCGCGGTCGGAATGGCCACCAACATCCCGCCGCACAACCTGCGCGAGGTGGCCGACGGTGCACTGTGGGCGCTGGAGCACCCGGAAGCGGAACGCGAGGAACTCCTCGCAGCACTGATCGCCCGCATCAAGGGCCCGGACTTCCCCACGGGCGGTCTGATCACCGGGCGCCGCGGCATCGAGGAGGCCTACCGCACCGGCCGCGGGTCCATCGTCATGCGCGCCGTCGTCGAGGTCGAGGAAGACAACCGGGGACGGCAACTGCTGATCGTCACGGAACTTCCCTACCAAGTCAACCCCGACAACCTTTTGTCGAAGATCGCCGAGTTGGTGCGCGACGGCAAACTCGCCGGCATCAACGACGTCCGCGACGATTCGTCGTCGCGCACCGGCATGCGGCTGGTCGTCGAACTCAAGAAGGACGCTGTCGCCCAGGTCGTTCTGAACAACCTCTACAAGCACACGCAACTGCAGGACACCTTCGGTGCGAACATGTTGGCCCTGGTCGACGGCGTCCCCCGCACGCTCACCCTCGATCGGTTCATCAAGTTCTGGATCACCCATCAGATCGAGGTCATCCAACGCCGCACTCGCTACCGGCTGCGCAAGGCCGAGGAACGCGCCCACATCCTGCGCGGCTACCTCAAAGCACTCGACGCGATCGACGAGGTCGTCGCCCTGATCCGGCGCTCACCGACCGTCGACGATGCCCGTACCGGGCTGATGGAACTGCTCGACATCGATGAGATCCAGGCCACCGCGATCCTGGACATGCAGTTGCGGCGGCTGGCTGCACTGGAACGACAGAAGATCCTGGACGAGTACCAGGAACTCATGGTCAAGATCGCCGACCTCACCGACATCCTCGAACGCCCCGAACGCCAGCGGCAGATCATCGCCGACGAGCTGCGCGAGATCGTCGACAAGTACGGCGACACCCGCCGGACCCAGTTCGCCGCCTGGGAAGGCGACATGGCCGACGAGGACTTCATCGCCGAGACGGACGTCGTGGTCACCATCACCCGCTCCGGATACGCCAAGCGCACGCCACTGGACCTCTACCGCTCCCAACGCCGCGGCGGCAAGGGCGTCAAGGGTGCCCTCCTGCGGGCCGACGACGTCGTGCAACACCTGTTCGTCACGACCACGCACCACTGGATCCTCTTCTTCACCACCAAGGGGCGGGTCTACCGAGCCAAGGCCTATCAACTGCCCGAAGCCGGACGTGATGCCAAAGGCCAGCACGTGGCGAACCTGCTGGCATTCCAGCCGGACGAGGCTATCGCGCAGGTCGTCGCGCTGCGCACCTACGCCGACGCCCCCTACCTGGTGCTGGCCACCCGCGAGGGCAGGGTCAAGAAGACGGCCCTGGGGGAGTACGACTCGGCTCGCACGGGCGGCATCGTCGCCATCAATCTCGTCGACGGCGACGAGTTGATCTCTGCGGAATTGATCACATCTGACGACGATCTGATGCTGGTGTCCCGTAAGGGCATGTCCGTTCGGTTCCGGGCCGACGACGCCACCCTGCGTCCGATGGGGCGGGCCACCAGTGGGGTCGGTGGAATCCGGCTCGCGCCCGGTGACAACCTGCTCGCCATGCAGGTCGCGCACGGCGACGAGTACCTCGTCACGGTGACCGACGGCGGCTACGGCAAGCGCACTCCGGTGTCCGAATGGGCCCGCAAGGGCCGCAACATCAAGGGCGTCCGGGCGATGCGCCTGGTCAGCGAACGGGGTGCCCTCGTGGGTGCGCTGATCTGCGAGTCCGGAGACGAGATTCTCGCCATCGCGGACAGTGGCGTGGTCATCCGATGCCCTGTCGATGAGATCCGCACCACAAGCCGAGACACCATGGGTGTCTCACTCATGGGTCTCGGTGAGGGACAATCGGTTGTTGCCGTCGCCCGCGCGGCGGAACGAGAAGAAGACGACAGCGACGACACGGTGGTTCCGGACACTGATTCCGGCTCGGCCGCGGAGTCACCCGACGCACCCGATGAACCAGACGGTGCCGGTAGTCTCACCGGCGGACATGAGGAACTCTCATGACCCCCGTGAGGGCCAAGAGGAGGCCGCATGACGAACCCACCAGGTCCCGGTCGGACCGTGGCCGCCCCTCGGGTGGTCCCGACCGCCGATACCCGGGTGATCCCGGCGGTCGACCCGAATCAACGGGCAGTCCCCACTCCACCACCGTCCGCAGTCAACCAGGCCCAGGAGGCGCGCATGTCGCGAGCTGATGCACCTGCTCCCAAGGCGCGCGCCCGCCACGCGCACCTGTTCGTCACGCACATCGACCCGTGGTCGGTCATGAAGAACGCGTTCATGCTGTCGATCGCGATCGCCATCGTGATCATCGTGGCCGTCACCGTGCTGTGGAGCATGCTGTCGTTGAGCGGCACGCTCGATGCCATCACCCGCACGATCACCGACATCGCCGGCGGCGGGGCCAACAGCATCGATGCCTCCAGCCTTTTCTCGTTCTCGCGGGTCGTGGGCATCTCGGCGCTGTTGTCCGTGCTCGAGGTCATCCTGCTCACCGCGCTGGCGACCCTGTTCGCCTTCCTGTACAACCTGGCCGTCGGCATCACCGGTGGTCTACAGGTCACCCTCACCGACGACTCCTGATCCACCCGGGCGGATTTCACTCGACTCGACGCGTCAGATAACCTTTCGGGTGTTCGCGGGCCTATAGCTCAGCCTGGTTAGAGCGCTTCCCTGATAAGGAAGAGGTCGATGGTTCAAGTCCATCTAGGCCCACGCTGGCGGCCGTTCCGCCCAGCGCCCGACGAAGGGATAGGCGCATGAGCGCTTTCAAGAAAGTCCTGTTGATCGGTGCCGTCGCAGGCGTCGGCTACCTGGTGTATCGCCAGCGCATGGCGTCTCGCGCCGAGGACGATCTGTGGAGTGAAGCCACCAACGCCCCCGACCTGACGAGTGCCTACCAGCCCGTCTTCGACTCTCCGGCACCCGAGAAGGAAGCCGCCCCAGCGCCCAAGCCGGCGACTGCGAAGGCTCCGGACAAGCCCGCCGCCGAGAAGGCCGAGGCGGTCAAGGATGCCGCCAAGGACGCGGCGAAGGACGCCGGAGATCAGGTCAAAGACGCTGCCAAGGGTGCCGCGGGCGATTCGTCGTCCTGACGGCTCCGGGGGCGTAGCTCAACTGGCAGAGCACCGCCTTTGCAAGGCGGGGGTTGAGGGTTCAAGTCCCTTCGCCTCCACCCGGTAGGGCGCTGTCGTGCGTCCCATGGCAGGATCACGCTGTGACCACCTACGCGACTCTGCACACCACCAAGGGCGACATCAAGGTCGAACTGTTCGACAACCATGCCCCGAAGACCGTCCGCAACTTCGTGGGCCTGGCGACCGGCGAGATCGAATGGACCCATCCGGGCACGGGCAAGAAGACCACTGACCCGTTGTACAACGGGGTGATCTTCCATCGCGTGATCCCGCAGTTCATGATCCAAGGCGGCGACCCCGTCGGGCGGGGAACCGGTGGGCCTGGCTACCGCTTCGCCGACGAGTTCCATCCGGAGCTTCAGTTCGACAAGCCCTATCTGTTGGCCATGGCCAACGCCGGACCGAACACCAACGGATCGCAGTTCTTCATCACCACCGCCGCGACCCCGTGGCTCGACCGCAAGCACACCATCTTCGGCGCCGTGATCGAAGGCCAGGACGTCGTGGACGCCATCGAATCGGTTCCCACGGGTGCCCAGGATCGCCCCGTGACCGATGTCGTCATCACCGGCATCGACATCGAGCGGAGCGAATCCTGACCGAGCCGACGCCGGCGGTTCCGGCCGCTGCGCCGGTCTGCTACCGGCATCCCGACCGCGAGACCTACATCACCTGTGCTCGCTGCCACCGTCCGATCTGTCCGGACTGCATGGTGGACGCGTCAGTGGGATTTCATTGCCCGGAGTGTGTGGCGCAGGCAGCCGCCCGGTCACGCTCGCCCATCACCCCGATGGGTGGAACGCCGATCCGCCGGGCCACGGTCACACAGGTGCTGATCGGCATCAATCTGGTCGCGTTCGTCCTTGAACTCGTGGCGGGCCTGGACGGGGTGATCACCGGTTTTGGAATGTCCCCGGCCGCGGTGTCGGTCGGTGGGGAATGGTGGCGCTTGCTGACCGCCGCGTTCCTGCACGGTGGGTTTCTGCACATCGCGTTCAACATGTACGTCCTGTGGGTGATCGGACCGCAACTGGAGTCCGTGTTCGGCCACATCCGGTACACCATCTTGTTCCTGCTGTCCGCTCTGGGCGGCAGCGTCGTGTCGTACACATTCGGGCCGTTCGCCACCGTCTCCGTCGGTGCGAGTGGCGCGATCTTCGGGCTCATGGCGGCACTGATCGTGGCGGGTCGGTCGATGCGCGCCGACGTCACTCAGATCGTCATCTTGTTGGTGATCAACGTGGTGATCGGCTTCGTCGCCCCCGGTATCGACTGGCGGGCGCACCTCGGAGGAGCCGTCGTCGGAGCCGTCGTGGCTGCCGTCATGGCCTACGCGCCGAAGGATGGCCGCGTGCTGTGGCAGAGCCTCGGGGTTCTCGCGGTGTGCGCGATTCTGGTGACGATGATGCTGCTGCGAACCGCCCAGATCAACGGTGAGGTAGCCCTGCTAATCGACAACAGCGGGCAGGCGATGGCCGGACCGACTGAGCAGCGCCAGGACGATCCCGGCGATCACCAGTAGCGCGCCCACGAGTTGCAGCGCGGCGGCCGTTTCGCCGAACAACCACCAGGCCACCGCACCCGCGGCGATCGGTTCGGCCGTGGCCAGGACGCTGACTGTGGTGGCGGGGACCCACCGCATGGCCGAGGTCTCGGCTGCGAACGGAACGACGGTGCCCAGTGACACCAGCCACGCGAAGAGCAGGACCGCTGGGACCATGAGGCCGCTGATGGGCAGTGTGATCGGACTGCTGTAGTCGACCTCCCACACCGGGATCAGGGTCGGAATCAGCGGCGTGGCGAGCAACCACACGACCGCCGCGATAGCGAACCCCCAGAAGCTGACGACGAACGGATTCGTGTCCGCAACCAGTTCCTCACCCACCACGAAGTACACGGCGAACGACAGTCCCGCTCCGAAAGCCGCGGCCACTCCCCAGGGGTCGAGTCCCGACAAGCCGGCCCCGGCGACCAGTGCCAGACCGATCACGGTCAAGGCCAGCGCGGGCCACAGTAGGTTGCTGACGAACTGCCGCTGCACGAAGCGGGCCCACAATGCGACCCACACCGGTCCGAGGAACTCGATGAGCAGCGCCAACCCGATCGGGATGCGCGCGATGGCCTCGAAGTACAGCGCCTGGACCAAGGCCAGCCCCAGGATCCCGTACACGACGATTCGCGTGCGGTGGTGAGCCGGAAGGCGGAAGGAGCGTCGGGCCACCAAGAGGATGACCGCGAGCAGCACGGTCGCCCCCAGGGCGCGGAATTGGGACAACGTCCACGCGGAGACCCCGGTGTCCAGGATGAGGCGCGAGACCGCGGCGTTCAGGGAGAAACAGGTGACCCCGATGAGAACGAGTGTGTAGCCGCGCACCGAGCCACCGAGCGACGAGTTATCCACAGCCCTGTCCCCAGTGGGGAAAACTTACACGGCTGTAGTTCGGGGGATCACCCGGAATGTCCCGGTTGTGGAAACCTGTGGAAACTGGTGTGACTTGCGCCCTATGGAAACCACTATTTGCGTGACAACGCTTACTTTTTGTGGTCCCTGGCGGGGTAGTTGGCCACAAACGGGTAACTCGCACTTGCGCACCGAAACCACACGAGCACGCTGCGTCATGAGGATCCGAGCAGACTGTGGATAACTGTGGGGATGACGCGGGCCCACTCTCTGGCGGAGATCCCTCCCAACCGGTGGGAACTCCTACTGCCACTTGGTGGACAGGAAGAACCCAGCGGCGATGAAGACGAAGCCGATCGCCACGTTCCAGCCTGCCAACGGACCCATCACCGGATTCTCCGGCGCGATGTACCACGTCACGATCCACAGCAGCCCGATCACAAAGAGTGCGACCATCACCGGCGCCACCCAACGAGCACCGTCGACCTTCACCGGAATGCGGCTGGGAGCCGATTCGCCGGCCTTCTTCGGCGGCGGCGTGTAGGCCTGCTTCTTGCGGCGGCGCGACTCCGGCACGACGTTCCTTTCGCTGGACTGACCCCATGATGCCCCACGGCGCCAATGACTTCCACGAGACCGCTGTCTACTCTGGTGATCTCACGCCGCATCACCGAGGATCCGCACCAGTGCACCTGCCCCGGACGCCACCTGCGAGCCCCAGGATGGAGATCTCATGAGCCTGTCCGTCCTCGTCGTCGACAACTACGACTCGTTCGTGTTCAACCTCGCGCAGTACCTGCAGCAGTTGGGTGCCGATGTCACCGTGCTCCGCAACGACGAGGTTCCGCTGGACGCGGTGCCGGACTACGACGGCGTGCTGCTCAGCCCCGGTCCGGGCACACCAGCTGATTCCGGGGTCTGCCCCGACATTGTGCGCCGCTTCGGCCCCACTGTGCCCGTCTTCGGCGTGTGTCTGGGGCACCAGGCGATCGCCGAGGTCTACGGTGCCGTCGTGGATCGCGCTCCTGAACTGCTGCACGGCAAGACGTCCCTGGTGGTCCATGACGGTCGCGGAGTGTTCGCCGGGATTCCGTCACCGTTCACGGCCACCCGCTATCACTCGCTGGCGGTCGACCCGGCGACGGTTCCGAGCGAACTCGAGGTGTCCGCACACACCCAGGACTCGGGAGTGATCATGGGTATTCGGCACCGGGAGTACCCGGTCGAGGGGGTGCAGTTCCACCCGGAATCCGTCATGACCGAGCACGGCCACCGACTGCTGGCCAACTGGCTGACCAGTTGCGGCGACGCGGACGCGGTGGCGCGCAGTGCGGGACTGCGACCCGTCGTCCAACAGGGCTGACCGGAGTCCCACGACTCGGCATCCCGGGTCGACTCAGGCTCGGGTTTAGGAGCTCGGCGTCAGTTCGGAACGGTGTTGCCCTCGCCCTCGGGGGCCGGCCTGTTGGTGGGTGCGGACGACTGACCCTGTCGGTTGGGGTTCTGCTGGTTGCCGCTGGACACCGTTGGTGTGGGGGTGCTCGTGGGTCCGGTCGAGATCGTGATGGTCACCGTCTCCCCGCGCGCGATGGTCGTGCCCGCGTTGGGGGACTGCGCCAGCACCGTGCCCGCGATCTCGTCGCTGGACTGGGAAGTCACCGTGACGTTCAGACCCACATTCGACAGTGCACTGCGGGCCTGTTGCTCGGAGTCGCCCACGACATCTGGGACGAGCACCAGCCCGTTCGACACGGTGATGTTCACCTCGGTGCCCGCATCGACGTTGGTGCCCTGCTCCGGGCTCTGACTCAGCACGTAGCCCTGGGGTTGGTCGCTGTCGCGGGACTGGACGTCACCGAGCTTCAGTTTGCTCGACTCCAACTGTTTGGAAGCGTTCTCCGGGCTTGTCATACCGACGACATTGGGTACGACGGTCTGGCCGGGGCCGCCGGACACCGTGACGTTGACCGCCTGACCCTTCTCCAGTGACTCCCCCGCGGAGGGGTCCTGGGACAAGATGGTGCCCTCGGGGCGGTCGGAGGCCTCGGCGGTCTCGGTACCGAGCCGAAGGCCGCTCGCGTTGAGCGTGTTCTCGGCCTGCGTGAGGGTCTGGCCGACCACTTTGGGGACCTGAACCGTGTCGGGTTTTGAGTTGCCGGACATGGACATGAACGCCCAGGTGATGCCGCCCACGAGCAGAAGGAGTGCCGCGATGATTCCCACCCACAGCCACGGGCTGCGCTTCTTGTCCTCGTCGGTGGGCGGACCGCCGGCCTGGTCGGAGACGGGATTCATCATGGCCGTCGGTTCCGGCACAGCCGCGACGACGGGGACGGGCGCGGTCACCGGAGCACCGACGATGGCGCGGTCGACGTCGGACTTGAACTCGGCAGCCGTCTGGTAGCGCTGATCGGGGTTCTTGGCCAGGGCACGGAGCACGACCGCATCGACCTGCGGAGTCACCTGGCTGTCGAGCTGAGACGGGGGTGTGGGGTGCTCGCTCACATGCTGGTAGGCCACGGACACGGGTGACTCGCCGACGAACGGAGGTCGGTCGGTCAGCAATTCGTAGAGCACACAGCCGGTGGAGTACAGGTCGGAGCGGGCATCGACCACCTCGCCGCGGGCCTGCTCCGGAGACAGGTACTGCGCGGTGCCCATGACCTGGGACGTTGCCGTCATGGTCTGACCTTGCGCAGCCAGGGCCCGGGCGATGCCGAAGTCCATGACCTTGACCTCGCCGCTCTTGTTGAGCATGACGTTGGCGGGCTTGATGTCCCGGTGCACGATGCCGTGGCGGTGACTGTAGTCGAGTGCAGCGAGGATGCCCGAGGTGATCTCCAAGGCCCGCTCGGGCAGCAGCCGGCGACCGCTGCCCAGCAGCTGCCGCAGCGTCATGCCGTCGACGTACTCCATGACGATGTAGGGCACGGTGACGGCTGTCGGGCCGGAACCGAGAGTGTCCTCACCGGTGTCGTAGACGGCGACGATGTTGGGGTGGTTCAGGGCGGCTGCGCTGTGAGCCTCACGCCGGAACCGCTGATGGAAGGACGGGTCGCGGGCCAACTCGGGGCGCAGGATCTTGACCGCGACGCGGCGTCCGAGCCGTAGGTCATAGCCTTCGTGCACCTCGGCCATGCCACCGCGGCCGAGAGTGTCGCCGATCTCGTAGCGGTCGCCGAGCATCGTCGTGCCGGTGCCGGGGGGAACGACCGGGTTGGTGCCCGGATCCCGCGGGGTGGGTTCGGGAACACCCCCACCGCTGGGCGGAACATCAGTCATTACGAAGCCCTCCTCGAGCCGGCCATCACCCATGATGACCCACGTGTCGGGTCGTGTGATTCAGCGACCCGGATCATTCAATTGTGCGCGCCCGCCGCAGCCGGATGTCCCGACGCAGTGGCGCCTGCTGCACTCAGGATGTGGTGTTCCGTCGGAGCACTGCGTCAGATCGGAGCACCGGGTCAGTTCAGCACCGCCTCCATCACCGACCGGGCGATGGGTGCCGCCAGCGACCCCCCGCTGCCGCCCGCGCCCTGGAGCACCACGGCGACGGCGACTTGCGGGTCACCGGCCGGAGCGAAGGACGTGAACCAGACCGTGTCGGCGCTGTTGCCCGTCTCGGCCGTTCCGGTCTTCCCCGCCACCCGCACGCCGGGGATGGCCCCGCCGCTACCGGTCCCGCGTTCGACGACCTGCACCATCATGTCGGTCAGTGCCTCCGCGTTCTGCGGGCTCATGGCCTGGCCAAAGGTCGTCGGTGTCGTCGTGTCGAGCACCCGCAGGTCGGGGCTGCTGATCTCCTTGACCATGAACGGGTTCATCACGCTGCCGTTCTGGGCGACGGCAGCGGACACCTGGGCCATGTTGAGGGCGCTGGCGCGGACGTCGAACTGCCCGATTCCCGTCAGTGCCGTCTGGGCCGGGTCGGGGTTGTCGGGGTAGCGGCCCGCGGCTGCCGCCATGGGGACATCGAAACTGTGACCGAACCCGAACCGTTCGGCTTGGCTGCGCACGGCGTCGTCTCCGAGCTGGTTGGCCAGCCACGCGAAGGCGGTGTTGCACGACACGACCAGCGCCTCGGTCAGAGTCACCTTTCCGTTCGGACCGCATTCGGTCCGCGACGCGTTGCGCAGCACCGTCTCAGTGCCGGGGAGTACGTACTCGGCGGGCCCGGGGATCACGGTCTGGGGAGTGAACCGCCCGGACTCCAGCGCGGCAGCCGCGACGACGATCTTGAACACCGACCCCGGCGGGTCCACCGCGGCGAGGGGGCGGTTGAGCAGCGGTTCCGCAGGGTCGGCGGTGAGTTGCCGGTAGTAGTCACGGATCTGCCGAGAACGGTGACTGGACAGCAGGTTGGGGTCGTACGAAGGGGATTGCGCAAGCGCGAGAATCTCGCCGGTGCTCGGGTTCAGCGCTGCCACCGCGCCGGGCCGGCCCGCCAATCCGGCGAAGGCGGCCTCCTGGGCTGCGGCGTCGAGGGTGAGCGTGACTCCGCCGCCCTGTGGGTCGCGGCCGCCGAAGAGTTGCTGGAGTCGGTCGAACAGCAGCCGGTCGTCGAATCCCGACAGCACCGGGTTCTCCGCCTTCTCGATCCCGGTCGCGCCGTAGACCTGGGAGTAGAAACCCGTCGCCGACGCGTACACCTCTCCTTGGGGGTAGCGGCGCAGGTACTTCAGCTCACCGTCGGTCTCGATGCTCTCCGCGACTGCCTCGCGGCCGACCAGGATCGGTCCCCGCTCCCGGGAGTACTCCTCGAGGATCGCGCGGGAGTTCCCACTCGCGGTGCGGTAGTCGTCGGACTTGAACACCTGGATGTACGTCAGGTTGGCCAGCAGGGCGATCAGCAGGACCGCGAGGACGGCGGACAACCGGATGATCGAACGAGTCACAGCCGCACCACCTGGGTGAGCGCCTGGTCGGGGGACGTGACGACCGGATCGGGTCGCCGGGTGATGTCACTGATCCGGAGCAGCAACGCCACCATGATCCAGTTCGCGATCAGGGCCGACCCGCCTGCCGACAGGAACGGTGTCGTCAGTCCCGTCAGAGGGATCAGTTTGGTGACCCCCCCTGCGACGACGAAGACCTGCAGAGCGAATACGAAGGCCAGCCCGGTGGCCAGCAACCGCCCGAACACGTCCCGGCAGGCGACGGCGGTGCGCAGGCCCCGTTGCACGAAGATCCCGTACATCAACAAGATGGCGAAGATGCCCGTCAAACCGAGTTCCTCGCCGAAGGCCGACAGGATGAAGTCGCTGCTGGCGAAGGGAACGAGTTGCGGATAGCCCTGGCCCCACCCGGTCCCGAAGATCCCGCCGTTGGCCAACCCGTACAGCGACTGCACGATCTGGTAGCCGGCGTCGTTGGCGAATTCGAACGGGTCCAGCCAGATCTGCACCCGGGTGCGCACGTGGCCGAACAGCAGATACGCCAGCGTCCCGCCCACGATCATCAGCAGCGCGCCGAGGATCAGCCAGCCGCGGCGTTGGGTCGCCACGTAGGTCATGGCGACGAACAAGCCGAAGAAGATCAGTGCGGTACCGAGGTCGGTCTCGAAGGCCATGACAGCGAGGGCCAACAGCCACGCCCCCAGCAGCGGGCCGAGATCCCGGCCGCGGGGCAGCGAGACACCCAGCACCTTGCGCCGGACGATCGCGAGCGAGTCCCGATGAGTGACCAGGTAACCGGCGAGGAAGAGCGTCAGGACGATCTTGGCCAGCTCACCGGGCTGGAAGGTCAGTGGTCCGACCTGGATCCACAACCGGGCGCCGTTGATGCTGATGCCGAGGATGGGGACGAGGGGCAGGAGCAGCAGGCCGACGCCCAGGAACAGAGAGATGTAGGTGTACCGCTGGAGTTTGCGGTGGTCGCGCACGATCAGAAGGACCGCCGCCAGTAGGGCGACTCCCAGGACGGTCCAGGTCAGTTGACCCAGGACCTCAGGCGTGGGCACGGGGCTGCCGTTCTCGGTGGCCCGCCGCGCCGCCGCGACGTCGAGGCGATAGATCATCACCAGGCCGAGGTAGTTCAGCAGGTAGGCAGTCGGGAGCATGATCGGCTCGGCGAACGGGGCCAACACCCGGACCGCCACATGAGCGACCAATCCGGCCCCGGCGAGAACCGACAGGGCCAGCCAGAACTGCGCCGGCAGACCGGACTGCGTTGCCCACCCGACGTTCGCCAACGCGACCGAGCCGAGGAACCAGGCGAACACCAGCAATGCCAGTTCCTGGTTGCGGCGTGTGGGTTGCCGGATCTCCTCCTGGGTCGCGGCCGGCGCCGGGGCCGCCGCGGCGCTCACCGCACGCGCTCCGGGCAGCCGGCCTCGGCCGGGTTCACCTGGCATTCGGCTGCGTGACTGCGCAGTTCCGCGACTACTTCCGAGGCTTGCGCCGCGGACGTCGTGATGATCCCGGACGTCAACCGGGTCTGGTCGTAGTTCGGCAAGGTGGCGACGGCCAGGTCGGTCTGCTCGTCGAGTTGCTGCAACGGGATCGGTCCCAGTGTGCCGGGGACCCCGTGGAACACTGCGACGCGGCCGTCGGACTCGGCCACGTACCACTGAGAGGTCAGCCACCACACCAGCAGCGCTCCGACGAGGGCCAAGAGGCAGATGAGGGCGGCGACGATGCCGAAGACCACGCGTCGGGTGCGCCGATGGCCGGTGGGTGGCGGCACCGGCTCGGGTTCCGGTTCCACCGCGAGGGCGTCCAGCGACGGCCGGGCGCCGCGGGGTTGGGGGTTGTCGGGATTGAGTTGCTCGTCCACCGGCCACGGCACGTTGGGCAGGCGGGCCCGGTTCTGGGGCTCACCGGCGGCTCCGACGACGACGGGTTCCTGGGGCGCGGAGCCCTCGGCCGCGCGGACGTCGGCCACGACGACGGTCACGTTGTCGGGCGCCCCCGCTTCCAGTGCCATGTCCACCAGTCGGGTCACAGCGCCCGTGGGGTCCGCATCAGTGCGCAGCACGTCGGCGAGTTGATCGTCCGGGACCACTCCTGACAGCCCATCGGTGCACAGCAAGTAGCGATCGCCGGGCCGTGTTTCGCGCATGGACAGGTCGGCGTCGACGGTGTGGATTCCGTCGACGGCTCGGTTGAGGAGGTTGCGCCGTGGGTGTCGGGTGGCTTCCTCGGCGGTGATCTCGCCCGCATCGACGAGGCTTTGGACGTAGGTGTGGTCGCGCGTGATCTGGTCCAGGGCGCCGTCACGCAGCAGATAGGCCCGCGAGTCACCCACATGCACGACCGCCATGCGGTCACCGAGGTAGGCCAGGCCGGTCAGCGTGGTGCCCATCCCCTGGTTCGCGGGGTCCTTCGCCACGACGTCCCCGATGCGCTCACTCAGCACGTCGACACCGCCCGCGAGGTGTTCGAGGACCTCGTCCAAGGGGACATCCTCGTCGGAGATCTCCGCGAAGGTGGCCACGGCCATGGCGCTGGCCAACTCCCCGGCCGCGTGGCCGCCCATGCCGTCGGCGACGATCAGCAGGTGGTTGTCGGCGAAGCCGCTGTCCTCGTTGCCGGGGCGGCGCAGTCCGATGTCGGAGCGGGCGGCATAGTTCAGCCGAACCTGATCGCTCATTTGCGTACCTGCATGACGCTGCGGCCCACGTGCAGCGGCACTCCCACGGGCAGGACCGTGGGCCGGGTGATGCGGGTGCGGTCCAGCCAGGTGCCGTTGGTCGAACTGAGGTCCTCGACGACCCATTCCCCGCCGGCCGAGTAGATCCGGCAGTGGTTGGTCGAGGCGTAGTCGTCTTCGAGCACAAGAGTGGAGTCGGCGGCCCGGCCGATCGTGATGGGCGTCGCTCCGAGGGGAACGACGGTTCCCGACAGCGGACCCTCGGTGACCACCAGCCGGTTGCCGCGGCCCCCGGAACGGGCCCGACGCGACGGCGGGGCCGGTGCTGGATGCTGCTGCCCGGCGGCGAGTGCGACCGGACGGGCCTCGCGCGGGGCGCGCAGGTCGCGGCGCAGCACACTCAAAGTGAACAGAACCCCCACCCACAACAGCACCAGGAAACCCAGTCGCAGCAGCGTGAGGGCCAGTTCGGACATCAGATGTCCCGGTACGTCACGACGGTGGATCCCACCTGGATCCGGGCTCCGTCGTGCAGAGGGGCTTCGGTCACCTTGCGGCCATCGACCAGGGTGCCGTTGGTGGAGCCGAGATCGCGCACGATGACCGGCAGCCCGAGGACGATCTCGGCGTGCGCCCGGCTGACGCCGGCGTCGTCGAGTTGGATGTCCGCTCCTTGCCCTCGGCCCAGCCGGGTGTGGCTGCGGGTCAGGGGATAGGAGGTGGCGCCGATCATGAGCCGGGGGTGACCGGTGGCGTTGCCGGGCGGCACCGGGGTCACGGATCGGGAGGTTCCGCCGGCGTCATCGGGGTGCGCCTGGCTGCGCACGCGGAACACCCCGGTGCTCAGATCGGGGTCCTCGGCGAACCTGACGTCGACCGAACCGAGGAACGTGTAGCGCTGCTCGGTCGCGTACTGCCGGGCCACCTGTGCGAGCTCCGCGCGCATCTGGTCGGCGTACACATCGAGACGTTCGATGTCGGTACTGGACAACTCGATGGTGAAGATGTTCGGCACGACAGTGCGGCCCTTGCTCACGATCGCTGAGCGCGTGTCCATCTCGCGCTGGATCCGGGCCGCCAGTTCGACGGGCTCCACCGCGTCGCGGAACGCCTTGGCGAAGGTGCCGTTGACCAGCTGGTCCAGGCGCTGTTCGAAGTTGTCGAGCAGGCCCATCGTTCACCTCCCGGTGCCTAGACGTCGGTCGATGCTATCCGCGCCCGACCACCTCGGGGGAGTGATGGGGGCAACCCGTTACCCGCGCCGGTCGAGCCCGCCTGCGCTGCTCTTCATCTGTGTCATCGGAATGGTTCCGCAATGTGTCAAACGGGGAAGTTCCACTCCCAGTTGCCGGACCACGCCGCAACCGCAGATGCCACCAATGATGCGACCGCCAGGGCGGTGAGCCCCCAGCCGAGGTACGGACTCATCGGCGCTGACCCTTCCGAGCGTCTCGGTACGAGGAGCGCCGCCAGTATGGCGAATCCCATCAGTACCGCGGGGAAGGCCCAGTCGAACTCCGTTCCCGATCGGATCATCAGCGCCAGGACTACCACCGCGATACCGGCCTCAAGTGCGTGTGTGCGCAGTGTGAAAGTCCGCCAGATCTGCCTGAGGCCCAAGAATCCGACGATGACGCATCCAGCCAGGAATGGGATGGCAAGTACCAGCCCCCCTTCCGCCAGTACCTGCAGGTATCCGTTGTGAACGAACGCAGACGGGATCTCATCACCCACGGCGACTGACGCCGCTCCGACGGAATGGAACCCGGCGCCGGTCAGTGGCCACTGCTTGAAGACTGCAAGGGAGCTCCACCACCATTCCACGCGCGTGAACCACCCCGATGCCGCATCACTGGCCCAGGCGCCACCACCTTCGGCAAGCAGGGCCCTTGAGGCGCTGAAGAATGGTGGACCGGATAGCAGGAAGTACAAGGCTCCACCCAGAGCCCAGACAACTACGCCTCGGAGCGCTCCCCTCCATCGGTACACCGCTGCGCCGATCAACCCGACGGCGATCCCTCCGAGTAGCAGGATGATGCCCGACCCCTTACTCGTCGAGTAGATCACCGCGACAATCGACAGAGGGGCCACGACCATCCCCAACAGCCGCAGTGGCCCAATGTCGCATACGACGACCGTCATGCCGAGAAGGGCACCTGGAATCATGAATGCCGCAAAGGCGTGGATGTTGGGGACCGTCCCCCACATCTGTGTTGATGGGTTTCCACTGCCCAGCAAGATCCAATACGCTTGGGCGAATTCGAAGAAGCTTGCGACTAGTACGATTCCAAGAACAAGCCAGACCAGGTATAGGCACGAACCAGCATCTCGAGTGGCCGCGGTCGGTTGATGACGGGTCCGTCGTAGTTGGTGTGGTTTGTCGTCGTCAGCCGTAGCTGGCGTCCGATCAAACCGGAGGCGAAGACGGGC
>WBZT01000766.1_pt1 | contig 25236 bp, 27 predicted proteins | sample 5204241 | NCBI WGS metagenome assembly WBZT01 (sample SAMN12344358, study PRJNA552823) | activated sludge metagenome | biome: Activated sludge suspended growth; feature: Nitrification reactor; material: Wastewater; isolation source: activated sludge from nitrification reactor of wastewater... | reverse complement strand
GGAGATAGGCCACGTCTCCTAGGAGGGGGTGATGATATCGGTTTCACCACGACCGGTCAAATTCAACTTCGCCTTCGGTGGTTTTTCCAGGCCGAAAGCCTTGTGCAGGACACGCACCGCCAGTTCGAGGTATTTCTCTTCGATGACCACGGAAATCTTGATTTCGGAGGTCGAGATCATTTGCAGGTTGATGTTTTCCTTGGCCAGCGCGCCGAACATCTTGCTGGCCACTCCGGGGTGCGAGCGCATGCCGACGCCTACGGCCGAGACCTTGCACATCGTGTCGTCACCGGCAATTTCGCGCGCGCCGATCTTGTCCCGGACCGGCTCAAGAACGGCGAGTGCCTTGGCATAGTCGTTGCGATTGACAGTGAACGAGAAATCCGTCGAACCGTCGCGTCCGATGTTCTGGATGATCATGTCCACGTCGATGTTCGCCTCGGCGATCGGTCCGAGGATCTGATAAGCGATGCCCGGGCGGTCGGGAACGCCCAGTACGGTGAGTTTGGCTTCGTCGCGATTGAACGCGATGCCGGAGATGATCGGTTGTTCCATTTTGCCTTTTTCCTCAACAGTGATCAGCGTGCCTTCGCCTTCGTCCTCGAAGCTGGAAAGCACGCGCAGTTTGACCTTGTACTTGCCGGCGAACTCGACCGAGCGGATTTGCAACACCTTCGATCCGAGGCTGGCCATTTCCAGCATCTCTTCGAAGGTGATGGTGTCGAGCTTGCGCGCTTCCGGCACGAGCCGCGGATCGGTGGTGTAGACGCCGTCCACGTCGGTGTAGATCTGGCACTCGTCAGCCTTCATTGCGGCTGCCAGGGCAACCGCCGATGTGTCCGAGCCGCCGCGGCCAAGGGTCGTGATGTTGCCTTCCTCGTCCGCCCCCTGAAAGCCGGCGACGACGACCACGTTGCCGTCGTTCAGCGCCTTGCGAATCCGGTGCTGGTCGATCTTCAGGATGCGCGCCTTGGTGAAGGTGCTGTCGGTCAGCACGCCAACCTGCGAACCGGTGAAGCTCTTGGCCTTGATTCCTTCTGCATGCATGGCCATCGCCAGCAAGCCGATGGTTACCTGCTCCCCGGTGGAAGCGATCACATCAAGTTCGCGCGGGTCTGGAGTCGGCGAAATCTCCTTGGCGAGTGCGATCAGGCGGTTGGTCTCGCCGGCCATGGCCGAGGGAACCAGGATGATTTCGTGCCCCTGCGCCCGCCAGCGAGCGACGCGTCTTGCGACGTGCTTGATGCGATCCGTTGATCCAACCGACGTGCCGCCGAACTTCTGAACGATCAATGCCATGGCCAATCCCACTGGGGAAACACAAAACCACGCATTCTAATGCAGGAAACGTGTCTGGGCAAAACGCCACGCTGGCCAGAGTCGATCCGCATTAACCGTATGTTCTAATTGAATGCCACTTGCAATTCTCGACAAATCGAATATAGTATTCGCGCGTTACCAGGGTCATATCGTGTGGATCTGTGCCCGGAAATTCCCCGGTGGCTGGTTCACTTGAAGAAAACGTAAGAAAGGATCGTCATGAGCACCGTCAAAGTCGTGGAAAGGGTTGATCCCCGCGAAATACGTCGCAGGCTTGGTTTGAATCAGCAGCAGTTCTGGTCGAAAATCGGCGTGACGCAAAGCGGTGGATCTCGCTACGAGAGCGGCCGCAACATGCCCAAGCCGGTTCGCGAATTGCTGCGGCTCGTTCACGTCGAGCAGATCGATATTCAGCGCCTGAAGCGGGAAGACTTCGAGGTGGTGGAATACCTGAAGGCGGAAGACCCGGAACTCTTCAAGACGTTGAGGAAGGCGGCCAGAAGCAAGAACAAGAAGCGCCCGCATGAGGCGCGCCTCCGGTCCGTGCAGCGCGGCCCGCGCGCGGCAGCACGCCGGAATATGAGTCACGGTTGCGGGTCGTCGGCCGCAACCGTGGAATGAGCGATTATTCCCCGGATATGCGGGGATGCTCTCGCTCCTGCAGTCGGCGCCGGAAATCCCGTTGATCACGACAGGCCGAGCATTTCGCTCGCGTGCTGTCGGGTGATCGCCGTGATCTCCATTCCGCCCAGCATGCGCGCGATTTCTTCGACCCGCGCCGCGCCCTCGAGCGGGGCGACCTGACTGCGCACCTGCCCGCCGGCGGCGACCTTGGTGACCTGCCATTGCCAGTTGCCGCGGGCGGCAACCTGCGGCAGGTGCGTGACGCAGAGGACCTGCCGTCCGGCCCCCAACTCGCGCAGCAGGCGGCCGACGATTTCGGCAACTCCACCACCGATACCAACGTCGACCTCGTCGAAAATCAGGGTCGGGACGAGTGCCGCCTGACTGGTCACTACCTGGATGGCGAGGCTGATGCGCGAGAGTTCGCCGCCGGACGCCACCTTGGCCAGTGCGCGCGGTTCACTGCCCGCCAGTCCGGCGACACGAAATTCGACCTGCTCGAAGCCGGTCGCGCTGCCACCCTCGACCGGCAGCAAAGCGACCGCGAAGTGACCCCCTGCGAGCGCCAGCTGCTGCATGATCTGGCTGACCTCGCGGCCGAGTGCTTCGGCGGCATCGGTGCGTCCGAGGGAGAGACGCCGCGCCAGTTCTTCGTAGCGCGTGCAGCTAGCGAGGACGCGTGCCTCCAGGCCGGCGACGTCGGCAGCCTCACCGAGAAAGCTCAATCTTTCCTGCCAACGCGCAAGCAACTCGGAAAGATCGCCGGGCGAACAACGAAACTTGCGGCAACAAGAGAGTACCGCTTCGATGCGAGTTTCCACTTCTGCCAGGCGCCGCGGGTCCAGCTCGACGCGACCGTTGTAGCGGCGCAGCGCGGAAATCGCTTCGCCAAGCTCCGCTTGCGCCGACTGCAGCAGGGCGACGATTTCGGAAAGCGCGGGGTCGTAGTCGCACAGTCCATCGAGCCGATTGGCCACCGCCGCGACCTGCGCCTGACACGCAGCATCGCCTTCAGCCAGGACCTGCATGGCGTACCCGGCGCCGTCGGCAAGGCTGGCCGCATGCGCCAGGCGCCTGTGCTCTTCGTTCAGCGCCAGCCATTCGTCGTCCGAGAAGCCGAGTGTCTGCAATTCGCGCACCTGCCATGCAAGTTGCTCGCGTTCTGCTGCCAGTGCGTCGATCCCGTCTCTGGCGGCATCGAGCGCCCGCTTCGCTTCGCGCCAATCGCGCCAGGCGGCGCCGACCTCGGCGAGAAGAGAGTCGAGCCGGGCGTGCGAATCGAGCAGCGCACGCTGCGCATCGCCACGCAGCAAGGACTGGTGCGCGTGCTGGCCGTGGATATCGACCAGCGACTCGGCGAACTCGCGCAATTGCTGGAGGGTCACCGGCGAGCCGTTCAGGTAGGCACGCGATCGGCCGTTACCGTCGAGTACGCGACGCAGCAGGAGCGCACCTTCGGCGACGAGATCATGCGCCTGCAGCCAGTCGGAGGCGGCCGCTGCGTCGACGAGGTCGAACTCCGCAGAGACTTCGGTGCGCTCGCAACCCGCCCGGATGAGGCTGCTGTCGGCGCGCTCGCCCAGGGCAAACGCCAGGGCATCGACCAGGATCGACTTGCCGGCGCCGGTTTCTCCGGTCAACGCACCGAATCCCCTCTGAAACTCCAGTTCCAGGCGGTCGACCAGCACAAAATCGCGAATCAGCAAACGACAGAGCATAGTTGACGCCGGGGTCTAATGTTCCTTGGGCCGCTCGCTCCAGTGCAGTTTCTCGCGGAGCATGGCGAAGTAGCTGTACGTCGGCGGGTGCAGCAGGCAGATCGAGTATTCGGAGCGCCGGATGTGCACGGAGTCCTGCGTCCTCAGATCGACCGTTACCTGACCATCGAAGTGTGCGCGCGAATCTGTTGCGTAAACGATGCGGATTTCCATTTCGCTGCGGTCGTCGACCAGGATCGGCCGGTTGGTCAGCGCATGCGGGCAAAGCGGAACGAGAGCGATCGCCGAAACCTGCGGATGCAGGATCGGGCCGTTGGCCGAAAGCGAATAGGCCGTCGAGCCGGTCGAGGTCGCGACGATCAGCCCATCCGATCGCAGGTGGTAGATGAACTCGCCGTCTATGAACAGCTCGAGTTCGATCATCCGACCGATTGCCCCCTTGTCGACGACCACATCGTTGAGTGCCAGGTTGGAAACGATGCTGCGTTCGCCGCGGACGACTTCGGCGTCGAGCAGCATGCGCGTCTCGGAAACGAACTTGCCATCGAGCAGGTCGTCCATGCAGCGCAACATGTCGGTGCGAGCGACGTCGGTCATGAAGCCGAGCCGCCCCTGATTGACACCGACCAGCGGTACGCGATACCGCGCCAGCTGACGCGCGGCATTGAGCATCGTGCCATCGCCGCCGACGACGATGCCGATGTCGGCATGAGCGCCCAGCCACGAGAAGCTGCCACTCGCCCAGCTGCCCAATTCGAGGTGGGAAACGACGTTGCCGGCGGTTTCCTCCTCGATCAGCACGGTGATGCCACGTTCGTGCAGGTACCGGGCGAGCAAGCGAAGTGACTCGGCAATTTCCGGACTATGATACTTCCCGATCAGCGCGATCGTCCGGGGTGGCGGCGCGAAATCCGCCGAATCCGCGGGAAAGGCGTTGTGCATGAGGTGCATTAAACCACAGCTTGCTTCTGCGGCACCCGTGGGTGAAGTAATTTTTGTAGAATCGAAACCATGCTGGACGACCGCGCCAAGACGCTGCTCAAGACCCTGATCGAACGCTACATTGCCGAAGGGCAGCCGGTCGGGTCGCGTGCCTTGTCCAGGTATTCTGGCCTGGACCTGTCGGCGGCCACCGTGCGCAACGTGATGGCTGACCTGGAAGACATCGGCCTGATTGCCAGTCCGCATACCTCGGCCGGGCGTGTTCCCACTTCCCGTGGCTACCGTTTCTTCGTGGACAGCCTGCTCACCGTCCAGCCGCTGGATCAGGAGAAGCTCGAGACGATCGAGGGGCAGCTGTTCAATTCACAGCCGCAAAAGGTGATCAGAAATGCCTCGCATCTGCTCTCCGGACTGACGCATTTCGCCGGTGTCGTCTTGGCGCCGCGACGGGCGACGCCAAAGATTCGCCAGATCGAGTTCGTCAGCCTTTCGGAAACGCGGTTGCTGCTGATTCTGGTCACTACCGACGGCGATGTCCAGAATCGCCTGCTTTTTCCCACGCGATCCTATTCCCCGTCGGAACTGATCACCGCCACCAACTATCTCAATCAGCATTTTGTCGGTCACGATTTCGAGCAGATCCATGGCCGGGTCCGGGAGGAACTGTGCAAGCTGCGGGGCGACCTGCAGGTGCTGATGGCCGCTGCTCTCGCTGCCAGTGACGAGGCGATGAAGCTGCCTGGTGATCGCTATGTCATCTCGGGTGAGCGCAACCTGCTGGAGATCGAGGAATTTTCATCGAACATGAAGCGCTTGCGCGAACTGTTCGACCTCTTCGAGCAGCGCACAGCGTTGATGCAGTTGCTCGATCTTTCGCGGCGTGCCGACGGCGTGCAGATTTTCATCGGCGGCGAGTCGGGACTGGCACCGCTCGATGAATGCAGCGTGGTCACTGCCCCGTACGAAGTCGATGGCGAGGTCGTCGGCTCGGTTGGGGTCATCGGGCCGACGCGCATGGCCTACGAGCGAGTCATCCCGATCGTGGACATTACCGCCAAGCTCTTGTCTTCCGCACTGACTTACCAGGCCGGCCGCTGATGCCACGCTTTGCTGCGGAGCCGGACTACCGCCACGGTTCGCCAGAGCAGACCGGCGTCCTCCTGATCAATCTGGGAACGCCGGCGACGCCAGATGCGCCCGCCGTGCGGCGCTATCTCGGCGAGTTTCTATCAGACCCGCGTGTGGTGGAGATCGCGCGACCGATCTGGTGGCTGATCCTGCACGGCATCATCCTCAATTTCCGGCCACGTCGCTCGGCCGAACAGTACGCAGCGGTGTGGACTGCCGAAGGCTCGCCGCTCAAGGTCCATGTCGAACGGCAGGCCAAGCTGTTGCGCGGTTTTCTCGGTCAGGCAGGGCATCGTGTGCTGGTCGATTACGCAATGCGTTACGGTGAGCCATCGATTGCGGCGACGCTCACTCGCCTCAAGGCGGCGGGTTGCACGCGGATTTTGCTGCTGCCACTCTATCCGCAGTACTCGGCGAGCACCACGGCGAGTGCCCTCGACGCCGCCTGTGCCTGGTTGCAGGCCGTTCGCAACCAGCCCGAGATGCGCACCGTGCGGGGGTTCGCCGACCATCCCGGCTACCTCGCGGCAGTCGCTGCCAGTGTCCGCGAGCACTGGGCCAGCCATGGCCGGCCAGACAGCTCGTATCGTCTGCTGATGAGTTTCCACGGGCTGCCGCGCCGTGCGCTCGATCAGGGCGATCCCTACCACTGCGAGTGTCAGAAGACCGGTCGCCTGCTTGCCGAGGCCCTGGGCCTGGATCAGGAACGCTACCTGATCTGCTTTCAGTCGCGCTTCGGTCGCGCCGCATGGCTGCAGCCGTATACCGCGCCGACGCTCAGGGCGCTGGCCAAACAGGGGGTGCAGCGAGTCGATGTGATCTGCCCAGGCTTTCCGGCGGACTGCCTGGAGACGCTCGAAGAAATCGCCATCGAGGGCAAGCGGGAGTTCCTGCAGGCGGGCGGCAGGGAATTTCATTATCTTCCCTGCCTCAACGAGCGCGACGACTGGATTCGCGCTCTTGCCGACCTGGCGGTCAACAATCTGCGGGGGTGGCCGACGCAAACCGCTCCGGAATCTGCAGCCCTGGAACTTGCCGCCTTGCGCGCCCGTGCCATGGGTGCTTCGTCCTGACCAGGCGAACACTTCCCGGAGTGTCGTCCAGCCGCTGGCGCATGCCGTTGCCGCGGTAATCGCAAGGTGCCGGCGTGTCCCGGCACCCTTTCCTCGTCTCGTCCGACGCGCCGGCGGCTACTCCATCGCTTCGTAGAGCGGCAGGGTCAGGAACTCGGGGTATTCCGGGGTCAGCGACATCTTGTCGAAGATCACGGCCGCCTGCTCGTAGGTGGCGGTATCTTCCCCTTGTGCGCTGACGGTCGCCTTCACCTTGAGCAGCTCTTCGGTGATCATGCCTCGCACCATGTCGGCGGTAACCTTGCGACCATCGTCGAGAACACCCTTCGGGGAAACCACCCACTGCCAGATCTGCGAGCGCGAGATTTCCGCCGTGGCGGCATCTTCCATCAGGTTGTGGATGGGCACGCAGCCGTTACCGGCCAGCCAGCTACCGAGATAGTGTATGCCGACGTTGATGTTGTTGCGCACGCCGGCTTCGGTAATCGGCTGAGAAGGCTGAAAGTTCAGGAAGTCGGCTGCGGTGAACGTCTCGTCGCGCTGTTTCTCCCATTGATTCGGACGGTCGCCGAGCACCTTCTGAAACTCCTCCGCGGCAATCTCGACCAGCCCGGGGTGGGCAATCCAGCCGCCGTCGAAACCGTCATTGGCGTCGCGCGTCTTGTCGTGACGGATGCCTGCCAGCGCCTTTTCGTTGGCTACGGGATCGCTCTTGATCGGGATCAGTGCGCTCATGCCGCCCATCGCCGGAGCGCCGCGCTTGTGACAGACCTTCACCAGCTGCAGCGCGTAGCTTCGCATGAATGGCACTTCCATGGTGATCGCGCCACGATTGGCGAGGCAGAAATCCGGGTTCTTCTTGAACTTCTTGATGCACGAGAAGATGTAATCCCAGCGGCCGGCGTTCAGGCCGGCGGAGTGCTCCCGCAATTCGTAGAGGATCTCTTCCATCTCGAAAGTCGCGAGAATCGTCTCGACCAGCACCGTCGCCTTGATCGTTCCTCTCGGCAAACCGATGTGGTCCTGCGCCATGAGGAAAATGTCGTTCCACAGGCGAGCTTCGAGGTGCGATTCCATCTTTGGCAGATAGTAGAAGGGGCCGGCGCCGCGTGCGACCTGTTCCTTTGCGTTGTGGAAGAAAACCAGCCCGAAATCGAAGATGCCGCCGGAAACGCGCTGACCATCGACCGTCACGTGCTTTTCGTCGAGGTGCCAGCCTCGCGGGCGAATTTGCAGAGTGGCGATCCTGTCGTTGAGGGTGTATTTCTTGCCGGCTTCATTGGTGAACGAGAGCTGGCGTCGTATCGCCTGATAGAGGTTGATCTGACCCTGGATCTGGTTGTCCCACTTCGGGCTGTTCGAGTCCTCGAAGTCGCTCATGTACGAATCGGCGCCCGAATTGTAGGCATTGATGATCATCTTCGCTTCGACCGGGCCGGTGATTTCCGTTCGCCGACGCTCCAGTGCTTTCGGAAGCGGGCTGATCTTCCAGTCCCCGTCGCGAATGTGCCTGGTTTCCGGCAGGAAGTCGGGCAATTCGCCGGCGTCGATGCGCGCCTGGCGGGCGATGCGCGCCTGCAGCAGCTCCTGGCGGCGGCCTTCGAAGGCACGATGCAGTTTGGCGACCAGAGCCAGCGCTTCCGTCGTAAGAATGGTTTCGTAGCCGGCTTGGATTGGGGCATTGATTTGCATTCCGGCGGGTAGGCTTAGGGTCATGCGGTGGCTCCTGTCGATGGGTTATGATGCAGTGGATGCATTCTATTAGATGCCGCAGTGAAAGATAAGCGCGAATGAAATCAAAGTATCTTTTACTTCAGGTATGGAATCGCCTGCATGGACCAGCTCAAGCAAATCGAAGCCTTCGTTAATGCAGCGACGCGCGGCAGCCTTTCGGCAGCAGCACAGCGCGAAGGGGTCAGCCCGGCAGTGATTGGTCGTCGGCTCGATGCGCTGGAATCTCGCCTGGGTGTGAAGCTCTTGCTGCGCACGACGCGCAGGCTGTCCTTGACCTTTGAAGGCGAAGCGTTTCTCGAAGATTGCCAGCGCATCCTCAACGACTTGGCGAACGCCGAAACGGCGGTATCCTTGGGGGGATTCCGTGCGAGTGGTCATCTCAAGGTCTCGGCGCCAGCCGGCTTTGGTCGTCGCCATGTGGCGCCGCAGGTGGCTGCGTTCATGACGGCCAATCCCGACGTCACGGTGCGCCTGGATCTGACCGATCGACTGGTCGATCTGCTCGACGAGGGCGTGGATTGCGCGGTGCGGATTGGCGAGCTGGCCGATTCCAGTCTGGCCAGCAGCAAGCTCGGTGAGATGCGCCGCGTCGTCGTCGCCAGCCCGGTTTACCTGGCGCGACATGGGAGGCCGCGAACGCCGGCAGAACTCGCCGGGCACAATTGCCTTTCGCTCGGCAGGCAGCGCGGCTGGAGCTTGCGCAGGGCGCCGGATGGCGAGGTGGCGAATCACAAGGTTGCGGGAACTTTCGAGTGCAACGACGGTGCGGTGCTGCACGAATGGGCACTTGCCGGCAAGGGCGTCGCCTGGCGATCGATTTGGGAAGTGGGTGACGATCTGCGCAGCGGTGCCCTGGTTTCACTGCTCGACGATCACGCGGCGCCGGCCGTAGGCATCTACGCGGTATTCCCGCAACGCCGGCATCTGCCGCTGCGCGTCCGGCTGTTCATCGATCAGCTCAAAAGTACGTTTGGCGATCCGCGTTACTGGGGGCCGGCCACGTGAATTCTGCTGGCGCGGCTCGCGTCAAATCTGGCGGGGGGTCTCATTCCGTAAGGGCGGCAGCCTTCTTGGCAGCGCGAAGGAGCGCCTTCCTGGCTTTCTCGGCGCGAATATGCGCCAGTGCCTGAGCTTTGTTGCATTCCTTGCAGTACGAATGCAGGCCGTCCGAGCTTCGTGCGTTCCTGTGAAATTCGAGGACGGACTTCTCCTGCTTACACTTGACGCAGATCTTGGTGTCCATGGCGTTAGCGATGATGGGGGGTGTCATTGACCGCCGTTATGGAGCCACCGATGATCGGCGTAATGGAGCCATATTGAAGAGGTAGAAACGGGCGATTTCGGGGCTTAGATTTCGGTGGATTTTACCTGTTTTACCAGCCCTGATTTCGGGGTAGCCGGAGCCATTTTTGGCGCCCGATAGGAATTGCCGTCGAGGGTGAGGCAATAGGCGTTGTGACGAAGCCGGTCGAGGGTAGCGGCGGCCAACAGCCGGTTGGCCGGGAATGCCTGATCCCATTCGGGGAAATCGAGATTGCTGGTGACGATGGTCGCGACCTGCTCGTAGCGCTCGGCGATGAGATCGTGGAAATCCTCGTCGGCGTGCGGGCGCATGGGCTTGAGGCCGAAATCGTCGATGATGAGGAGTGGCAGGCGGGCCAGCGTGGCGAGCTTGCGCTCGAAGGCGCCGATGGCACGCGCGGCGGTCAAGGTGGCCGAGAGCTGAGCCTGCGTTGTGAAGAGCACGTCGATGCCTTGGCGCACGGCGCAGTGACCGAGCGCCTGCGCGAGGTGGCTCTTGCCGGTGCCGCAAGGACCGACGATCAGGACCGGCGCCTTCTCGCCCAGATAGCGGCCGGTGGCCAGATCGTGGATCAGCGCCTGATTCACGTTCGGCAAGCGCGAGAAATCGAAACCGTCGAGCGACTTGCCGGAGCGGAAGGCGGCGCGGCGCAGGCGCAGCGCGAACTTCTTCTGCTCGCGGCGGGCGACTTCATCGTGGATCAGCAGCGAGAGGAACTCGGTGTAGGCGAGCTTCGAGGCGATGGCCTCGCGGTTTCGCGCCTCGAGCGAATCGAGGATGCCGGAAAGCCGAAGCTGCTTGAGATTTGGGGCTAGTTCGGGAACGGGATTCATGCATGACTCCTTGGTAAAGGTAGAGGAGGAAGGAGGTCGGGCGACCGCTGGGGATGCCCGTGGCCGGGGGTCAAGGGCGGGCGCAGCCCGGCAAAGCGAACCCTTGACGCCCGGACGCGGGCGCTACGCTCACGCATGGCAGGGGACGGCAGAAGGCCGGCACCGGCCATGCAGACGAATGCGACCTTCATTGCAGCGTGTCGGGCGCGGCGAAGAGACTGGCGGCATCGCGGGCGAAGCGGCCGGAATGCGTGCCGACGCGGGGGTCGATGACGGCGTCGCCGCGCAAGTCATGGCCGCCGGCGAGGATCGTCTTGACGGTGCGGTAGAACGGCGACTCGTGTGCGAGCGCGCGTACGCAAGCCGCCTCGATGCGCACCGGCGGAAACTGTTTCCTGAGTGCGAGGATGGCTTGCGCGGCGCGCAGTCGCTCGGCGATGCGATCGGCGAGCAGCGTGCGGATCAGTTCGGCGCAGGCGGGGCCAATGGTCTGGGCCTGCGCCGCACACCAGTCGCGATCATGAGCGAAGAAGGTTTGCGCGTTGGGGGGCAGATGATCGCGTACGGTGCGCCGCTCGCCGGGGCGCATGGCGCGGCTGTGCGCGGCGACGACGCGGAATTCGTCGTAGAGCGTGACCATGCCGTCGCTCGCTTTGAGCCAGAGGCGCTGGCCGACCAGGCGCCAGGGGACCGAGTAGAAGGCGCGTTCGAACTGGACATGGCAATCCCGGTGCACGGTGGCCTGCGACCAGACGCCGAGATCGGGCGCGATGGCCGGCAAGGGCCGCAAGACGGCGCGCTCGAGTTCGAAACGCGCGAGCGGCGCTTCGCCGGTCGTGCCATGGCGGCGGACGCCGGCCTCTTCGAGGACCCAGCGTTTCGCCTGATCGTTGAGGTCGACCAGATCGCGGAACTGCCGCAACGGCAGAAAGTTGCCCTTGAGGTACTTGACGCCGGACTCGACGATGCCCTTCTTCTGTGGATCGTGTGGCGGGCAGGCGTCGATGCGGAAGCCGTAGCCTTCGGCACAGTCGGCGTAGGAGCGCTGCGTCTGCGGATCGTGCGCGCAGGCCTTGGTGATGGCGCACTTGGCGTTGTCGATGACCAGGCGCGCCGGCACGGCGCCGAACCATTCGAAAGCGCGGCGGTGGCAGCCGAGCCAGGTGGCCACCGTCTGGTCCCAGACGAACTCGACGTACTGGTGGCGCGAGAAGCACAGGGTCATGACGAAGGCCCAGGTGCGGCGCATCTCGCCAGCCGGGTGGAGCAGCATCGGGCCAGCGCCGAAGTCGACCTGGGCGGCTTCGCCTGGCCCAAAGACGAGGCGCACGGTGGCCGCCGGCGGCATCTCCCGCTTGATCGTGGCGAGCATCCGGCGCACCGCCGAGTAGCTGCCGGTGTAGCCGTGCTCACGCTTGAGCGCCGTATGGATGACGACGCCGGAAACACCTTGGCCGAGCCACGCGGCGATCTGCTCGCGCCGCGGTTCCAGGCGGGAAATGGTGGTGCTGGCCCGCTTCGGGGCGGCCAGGGCGTCGGCGATGATGGCGTCTTCCGGGAGCGGGCTGGCGGTATCCAGCCAGCCCCGGACGCCCGCCAAAGCACGCAAAGCCGCCGCCGTGCGCCTCCCCATGAGGCCGCTCTTGGCAATCTCGCGGTCGGAATCGCCCTGGCGCATGCGCATCAGGGCCTGTCGGTAGTGGTGCATTTCGATCTTCCTCTTGCTCATCAATCCTCCGGCAAAAAATCACCGAGGGTAGCGAGTCAGGGTGGAAATTCCGAAATGCCCGTTGCTTACTTCTTCAACTGCGGCGGCGCCATTACGCCGATCATCCCGTGGCGCCTATACGCCGATCACGCAATGGCTCCATTACGCCGGTCACAGCCTGGCTCCAATATGCCGATCTTGAACTGGCTCCAATACGGCGGCCACTGACACATGGCCTGTAGTTGGCCGTCATCCCTGACATCGGCCTGCATCGGGTAGGCTTCGCCTCCGGCAGCGATGATTTCTGCGGCCAGGTCGGCGGCTACTTGACTACTGCTAACAAAGTTGATGAACACCCGGTAGCCGTCCTAGGCAAGGGCCTTGGCGCTGGCCGCGCCTATGCCGCGGGCGCCGCCGGTGATCAATGCGTTTCTTTTCGTCATGTTTGCTCCTGATTGTGGGTTGGGGAAAAGAAAAATGACTCAGCTCTGATTCAACGACCTGAGGTTGAGAATGACTGCGGAGAGTTGTTCCCTGCTGACGGTGATGGCCTCAGGGGTGAGGCCTGCTTGAGCATCCACCAGTACGCTGCACGCAATATCGGAGCAGCGCTCGGCAACGCTGGTAGAGTTTTCGGTCAGGGATACTCGCTTTTGTCGGCCGTCTTCGGCCCCCTTTTCGCGCACGATCCAGCCCCGTTTCTCCAGCCCAGTGATAGAGCGGCTGACTGTGGATTTCTCCAGATAGAGCATCTCCGCCAGTTGCCCCTGGGTCACGGCGCCATGGTTGAGCAACAGCAGGATGACACCCCACTGTTCAGCGGTCATATCGATGCCGGCGGCACTGAAACGCCGGGTCAGGAGCGTGTTGAAAAGGCGACCAGCAAGCCCGGTCAGGTGGCCCAAGGACTGCGCCTGGTTATAGCCCTGCATGCTAGGAACTCCCTTGATGTGGTATTTAGTTGTGCATGCAACTATATGTATCCAGCTCTAGTCTGTAAAGTGCTTACCTGGAAAAAACAGAGAGGAGCCCGTCGTCAGAGCTTCGTGGGTGAGTCTTTGATCGTGGCCATTGCTACCAATGCGGCAATGATCCCGAGCAACGTGTAACCAAGGGCGATCATAAAAAGATCGAAATGACCGGCTAAGCTGCTAGCGACCATGCCCGGGATGGCGGATCCGCTATAGGAAATGAAATAAAGCGAGGCCAGCAGGCCAGCGCGCTCCTCGATTCCGGCGCTGTCTAGCAGCGCCCGGATGGCGCCCGTGGAGGCCAGTCCCTGGGCGATGCCGATTACGAGGCTTGAGCCGATGAACGGGAGTATCCAGCCTGCCCATAAATTGAACATGATGCTGGTCACAGCAACAATGAACAGCCCCATTCCCAGGCGCACGCTGACGACCGGTGAAAAGCGGGCGGACAAGGGGCCGCCCAGGGGATTGAGACCCATCACCGAAGAAAAGATGGCGGCGGTCACCAAGGGGCTGGTGGTGCCCAAGTGTTCGGAGGTGACGGAGGGGCCGAAGGCCTGATAAAAGCCACCTAGGGACCAGGTGGCTACGGCGGCAGCACCTGCAGCGACCACCAGTTGCCCAGAACCGCGCGGAATCTGCATGTGGGGACGCAAGGAGGCCAGGGAGCCCGGCCGGCGAGCAACGGTTTCCGGGCTCAGGGCGATGATCACGGCGAGCCCCAGGAGAATGAGGGCGATCAACCCATAAGCCAGAAGACGAGGCTCCGGCCCCCATTCCACCAGGACGCCGGATGTGAGGGCGCCGACCGGAATGCCGAGCATGGGGGCGCTACCGGTAATCGCGGCCGTCAGCCACCGGGGTTTGCCTTCTCCCGTATCCACCACGTAGGCCCCCAGACTGCTGGAAGTGATGCCGCAGGCCAGCCCTTGCAGCACCCGGCCGATCAACATTGGCGTAACGCTGTGCAGGGTCGACAGGATCAGGCAGCCGAGTGCCGCACTCATCAAGGCCGCCAGGGCCACGGGGCGGCGCCCGACAAAATTCGACAGGCGCCCACCGATCAGCAGCGACGTGGCTGCTGCAATGAAGTAGGCTACCGAGACTAGAGCCAGGTCGCTGTTGGTCAGCCCATCTTCCAGCCGATAGGTGTTGTAGAGCGGAATGGGCGTACCGGCTGCGGCGAAAACAAAGACGAAAGCGCAGGCTGCCGCGACGAAGGCGGTATTCCGGGAAAAATATCCGGTATGGATCGAACTTGAATGATCCGGGACGACAGCGGGTGGGCGCATCAATGCCCCATGGTATTGGAAAACACATTCATCACCACGACCCCGGCCGCGATCAGGCCGATACCCAGCAGGGCGGGCAGGTCTAGCTTCTGGTTGAACAGAAACCAGCCGACCAGGGTGATCAAAACGATTCCAATCCCCGACCAGACCGCATAGACCACGCCCATGGGAATTACCTTCAGGGTGAGTGCCAGGCAGTAGAAGGCGATGCCATAGCCCACCACCACTAGCAGGGATGACCAGAAATGGGAAAAGCCCTCGCTCGCTTTCAGGGCCGAAGTGGCGATGACTTCGCTAACAATGGCCACGCCTAGGAGGAGCCAGTTCTGGATCATGGGTTCTCCGCCTCAATGGTGACTTGCATCGGACCGGAGATATTGAGGGCCTCCATCCCGGCGTCGATATGCCCGAGCTTGATCAGCCCGGCGGAGTAGCCGAAATCCCGGTAGAAAATGGCTAGGTTGCCCCAGGGGGCGTAATAGGTGATGTCGCCTACCCCCGGGTCGAACCCAGCGGGCGCGTTCTGGGTGGTGAGCTTTTTCGGCAGGTCCGAGATTTTCTCGGTGGAGGCATAGTCCTTGAGCGTCAGGGACAGGGGCAGCAGAGCCAGGAAGTCCCGGGCGCTTGGGTTGTCGGCCAGGGTGGCATTGATGATCTTGTCGTTGACTGTCAGACGAATTTTCATGGAATGGACCTTCTTTTCAGATGAGGGTGGGCGTGCGCTGTCCAAAACGGCGGCGTGATCAGCAGCCAGCGTGCTTGGGGGCGCCCCGGCCATCGTTAAGGCAAGGAGCAGCCCACAGTCTGCACGGGAGCACCTGCTCACCGATGTTGGGCTCACAGTCCGCTATGCTCGAAGTCGAGTACGATGCGGCCCCTCAAACCCCCGGCATCGCGCATGCGATGGGCGGTAACGGCTTCACGGGCCGGGAAAATGGCGGCCACGCGCAGGGGCAGCAGGCCGGCTGCGACCTGTTGGCCGATCCTGGCAATGGTTTCGTGGTCGGTGGAACGGTCCCGGACATTGACGAACTTGGTGCGGATGCCTCGTTCCAAGGTCTGGTCTTCGGCCGGGCGCAGGACGATGAGGGTGCCGCCGTCGCGCACGGCGGGAAGGATCTGGGGCAAGATGCAGGCCGCATCGACAACGGCATCCACGCCGTCGGGGAAACGCTCGCGAATGCGTGCGGCCAATTGCTCACCACGAGGAATCACGGCAACCGCCCCTTGCTCCAACAGAAAGGCTTCGTCGGCTGCGGCAGACACCGCGATGGGCGCAAAACCATCGGCCTTGGCCAGAGCCACGGCGTAGGCCCCGACCGCGCCCGCCGCACCCGTTACCAGAAGGGTGGAACCCTGGGGTAGATCCAGGTTATCCAGGGCATTGCGGGCGGTCAGGGCGTTCATCAAGAACGATCCCGCCTCGGGAAGGCTGGCATTGGCCGGAACGGGCATGACCGAGCGGGCCGGCAGGCAGACGTACTCGCTGTAAGCGCCGTAGCTGCCAAAGTTGTCTACGATGCCCACGACCAGTTGGCCGACGCTGACACCCAGTGCGGCATCCACGTCTGTACCGATTTCGTCGATGATGCCGGCCATGTCCATGCCCGGAATGTAGGGGCGGGGGGTATCGCTATACCAGCCGGCCAGATCGCCCGAGCGCAGCATTTCATCCACCGGGTTGATGCCGGCGGCGAGCACCTTCACCCGCACCTGACCGGCCGTCGGGTGAGGCGTGGGCAATTCGACAGTTTGTAGAACCTCGGGGCCACCGTACTGATGTAATCCAATGGCTTTCATGAAGATGCTCCTGGAGTGTTGAGGGAAGTTGTGGATCGGGATGAAGCAGTTCCTGGCTCCCACCAGGGTGCGAAGGCAGATTTTTCGTCTTCCAGCTTGAGGGCCTGGCCAATCATTGGCGTCAGCAGGCGATAGGGCTGGCTTTGGCTGGCAGCACGGATACGCTCGAAAGGCTCGTTCCAGGCGTGGCGGGCAATGGAGAACCGCCCCACGTGGGCCGGCAGCAGAGCCTTGGCGTTCAGGTCCTTGGCTGCCTGGGCCGCCTCTTCCGGTGTCATGTGAATGTAGGGCCAGCGCGGGTCGTACTGGCCCATGTCGAGGGCGACCAGATCGAAACTGCCGAAGCGCTGGGCAATTTCCGTGAAATGGGGGCCATAACCGGTGTCGCCGCTGAACAGGATGCGACGGGTGGCCGATTCAAGAACGAAACCAGTCCACAAGGTCATATTGCGGGTCAGCAGACGGCCCGAGTAATGGCGTGCCGGAATCAGGTGGAGGGTTGCCTTGGCATCCAGGGGGAGTCTGTCGTACCAGTCCGCCTCACGGATTTTTTCTGGGGGATAGCCCCAATGTTCCAGATGGGCACCTACCCCCAGCGGGACCAGTGCCTGGCTGACCTTGTCCTGCAGGGCAGTGACGGTGGCGTGATCCAGATGGTCCCAGTGGTCATGGGTGATCAACAGTACGTCGATGGACGGTAGCTCCTCGACCGTGTAGAGGTTGGTGCCTGCAAAGGCCTGGGTCGAGAAAGAAACTGGCGCTGCATGTGAGCTCAGCACCGGGTCGATAAGCATGCGCTGCCCGGCGAAGATGACAAAGTAGGAGGAGTGTCCCAGCCAGACAATGGCATCCCGCTCAAGCTCCAGGGCCTTCAGGTCGGTCTTGACCGTAGGCAGGGGCATGGAAGGACGCAGATTCGCCACTTTTTCCAGCAGGTTCCCGACCATGATCGAGCCCATGCTGACCCCTTCCCGCAACACCGGCGTATCTACGAGATTGCGGAAGCTACCGTTTACATAGTGAGGAGAGCGCTCGACTTTCTCCAGACGCCTACCCTCCGGGTAGGCTCCGAACTTGGGGTGCTGAAGATAGGCGAATACACCCAGGAACAAAAGCGCCAACAGGGCTGCAAACAGAATCATCATGAAGCGTAGCCCGGTCTTCACTTGGGGCGTTTCTCGAACACGTCCTTGGCGACGGGCAAGGCCGAAAAGGCGTTTGGCCAGCCCACATAGAACGCCAGATGGGCGATGACTTCCCCAGCCTGGGCCTGGGTCAGGCCGTTATCCATGGCCCGGTTCAGGTGGTAGGCCATCTGTGCCACCTGGCCATTGGCGATCAGGGCGCTGACGGTGACGAGACTGCGGTCCCGGGGCTTCAAGTCCGGGCGCAACCACAGGTCGCGGAACAGGACCTCGGTGGTGTACCGCTCCAGGCCTGGGGCAGTGCCGCCAAATTGCTGGTGGACGATGTCCACGCGCTTGGCTTCGGTGGCCTCGTCCAGAGGCAGGAGTTTGGGCGTGGCCGCAGGCAGGGCTCCGGGGCCGATCTTGCGCTGGGCAAACACCTGCCCCGTGATTTCTGCGGCCACCAGGGCATTGCCTCGACCGGCATAGAAAGCCAGGTGGGTGATAATTTCCGAAATTTCGGCGGGCTTGATCCCGTGATCCAAGGCCAGGGCCACGTGATCCGCCAGTTCTGCCGTCTGATTGCGGGCAATCAACGCGGCCAGGGTGACGATGCTGCGATCCCGCAGGGAAAGCTCCGGGCGTTTCCAGACTTCGCCCATCAGCTTGTCCTGGCTGTATTTCTCCAGGGCCGGCGCCACGAGACGCAGGCTATCGCTCGATGAGCCTCCCCAGGCGCCAGTACAGCCCAGCATGGACAGGGTGGCAGGTAAAAGAAAGCGCAGTTTCATGTGCAACTCCTTGCTTGCCATCGAGGTTCTCGGGCCCCGATGGCGTTTGCGGGATCAGTGGCCATATTGTTCGTCGCTGACCTTTTCCATCCACTCGGCGTTGCTGCCCTCCAGCGATTCCTGGACGGCGATATGCATCATGGCCGTGGTGGCGCTGGCCCCGTGCCAGTGTTTGACGTGGGGCGGAATCCAGACCACATCGCCGGGCTGGATCTCCCGTTTCGGGCCGCCCCATTCCTGTACCCAACCCTTGCCGGAGGTGACGATCAGGGTCTGCCCCAGGGGATGGGCGTGCCAGGCGGTGCGGGAGCCCGGCTCAAAAGTCACCAGCCCGGCCGAGGCGCGGGCGGGCGCCTGGGGCTGGAACAGCATGTCCACGCGCACCGGGCCGGTGAACCATTGTTCCGGTCCTTTGAAGGAGGCCAGGCTGCCATTGCGGGTGACGACGATGTTTTCCGTTGTGCTGCTTTCGGCAAAGGCCGGCGACGCACCCAGGGCGGCGACAGCGGCGGTAGTGGCGATCAGTTTTTTCATGAGGGTTCTCCGTTGGGGTTGGGAGTGCAGGTTGGCTGCTTGCATCGACTCAGAAGGTGGCCGCGTCGATTACGTAGCGGTAGCGGGCTTTCTTGTTGACCACGCTTTCCCAGGCTTCGTTGATCTGCTCCGCCCGAATGATCTGGATCGTGGGTAGCACCTTATGGTCGGCGCAGTAATCCACCACCTCCTGGGTTTCCTTCATGCCGCCGATCAGGGAGGCATTGAAATTCACTCGGGATGCGGCCAGGCCCAGGGCATTCAGGGTCACCTCGAAGCGCTCGGGCATGCCCACCTGGCAGAAGGTGCCGTAGGGTTTGACCACCGCCACATAGGCCGCCACGTTGTACTGGTAGGGAATGGTGGAGATCATGTAGTCCAGCTTCCCCTGGTAAGGCGCCAGCTTGGAGAGGTCGTCCACGACGATGACCTCTTTGGCGCCAAAGCCCAGGATGTCTTTTACCTTGCTGGCCGAGGTGGTGAAGGCGTAGACCTCGGCCCCCTTGGAGATGGCGATCTTGATGGCCATGTGGCCCAGGCCACCGATCCCGGCGACCCCCACCTTCATGCCCTTCTTGAGCCGGGCCTTCATCAGGGGAGAATAGGTGGTGATGCCGGCACACAGCAGGGGGACGGCTTCCTGGAAGCTGATGTGCTCGGGGATATGTACCGCAAAGTGGTCGCGCACGACGATGTTCGTCGCATAGCCGCCCTGGGAAATACCGGTGGGGGAATCCTTTTCCGGATAGCCGTAGGTGAACACGGTACCCGGGGTGTACTGCTCTTCGTTTTCCACGTGGTCCAGGTTTTCCAGGCTGCTATTGACCATGCAACCGACGCCGGCCCGGTCGCCCACCTTGAACTTGGTGACCTTGCTGCCCACGGCCGCCACAATCCCGACGATTTCGTGGCCCGGCACCTGGGGATACTTCTGCGGACCCCAGTGACCTTTCTCCTGGTGGATGTCGGAATGGCAGATGCTGGCGTACTTGATGTCGATCAGGATGTCGTGGTCACCCACCGGGCGCCGTTCAAAGGACCAAGGCACCAGCTTGCCCGAGGTATCGATGGCCGCATAACCGCGTGATTTGATGTTTTCCTTTGGGGCATCAGCGGCCAGCGCCCCCATGGGCGTTGCCATCAGCAGCCCGCCACCGGCGGCGCAGGAACATTTCACGAATTCCCGACGATCCAGTTTCTTTTCTTCAGCCATGATCCTGACTCCTTAAATTGGGGTGAAAGTTGCTACGGCAGCGCTCAGAGGGCGTGACGGAGAATTTCGCTAACCACTTCCGGGGTGTATTGCTCGGCAAGGCCAAAGCGCTGGACGCTCATCTGCACGTTGTCGCCAATAGCGGCCAGATCGCTCTCCTTGATACCCAATTGCCCCAGGCGCGTGGGCGTGCCGATCTTGTTGAACCAGGCCTCCAGTGCTGCGATGCCGGCCTCGGGGGTATCGACCCCGAACACTTGACGGGCAAAGCGGGTAAATTGGGCAGGATTGCGTCCGTGATACCACTTCATCCAGGCCGGGATCACCGTCGATAGGCCGGCACCGTGGGGCACGTTGAACAGGGCGGACAGCGAATGCTCGATGGCGTGGTTGGGGAAGCCGAAGCCCGAACAGCCGGAGAAGGTCAGACCGTTCAGGGCCAGGGTGGCGGCCCAGGCAAATTCGCCCCGGGCGGCGTCGTTGGCCGGGTCTTCCAGCAGGATGCCGGTGGTTTCGATGATGGTGTTGATCACCGATTCAACGATCCGGGATTGCAGGGTTGGATGAACGGCAGCGGTGAAATAGGTCTCTATGCAGTGGGCAATGACATCTGCCGCGGAATAAACCAGATAGTCCCGGGTCACGCTCTGCATCAGGTGGGGATTGACGATGGATACCTTGGGGAAGAGGGACGGTGCGGAAATGAAGAACTTTTCCTTGGTCTCATCGTTGGTGACCACGCCGGAGCAGTTCATCTCGCTGCCGGTGGCTGCCAGGGTCATGATGGCAAAGATGGGCAGCGCGGCGGTAACGCCGGCCTTGCCGGTAAACAGGTCCCAGGCATCGCCTGCATGATGTACCCCGGCGGCCATGCCCTTGACGCTGTCGAGCACGGAACCGCCGCCGACGGCGAGAATCGCATCCACCTTTTCCGCGCGAGCCAAGGCGATGCCTTCCCGTACTTTGGAAATGAGGGGATTGCTGACGATGCCGCCGAGTTCGACGAACGCGATGCCATGGTCTGCCAGGCGCTGGCTTACCGTGGCAAACAGGCCGTCGCGCTTGATGCGGTCGCTGCCATAACAGATCAAGACCTTTTTTATGCCGTGGGCGGCCAGATGCTGACCGATGGTCTGCTCCTTGTCGGAGCCGAACTCGATGGTGGTCGGGTTATAGAAGGTGAAGTTTTCCATGTGCGGATTCCTTTTCAGTCGCTGATTGATGCGTCATGGGGAAGCTGCTCCCCGGCTTGGAATCCATTTTTGTTCAACGAGCCGGAACCCGGGTATCTGGATCCTGTCGATTTATTGCCTATTTCTACGAACCTGTGGACTCTCGTGTAACAGCGGCAGGATTTCGGGCTAAATTGGTGATGGGGCGAAAGCGGAGTTACCCCAGCCATGTCAGATAGGAGAAATAGATGGAAAACGAAGCGCTGGCCAGGATCATTTCGCACTGGACAAAGGGCGAGGAGAACTGCCCGACTGCCATTCCCAGCCTTGGGTTCTTTCGCCGCGAAAGGCCGGCTCCCCCGGTGATCTGCCTGGTGGAGCCGAGCATCGTTCTGGTGGTGCAGGGCGAAAAGAAAATGTGGTTCGGCGGCGAACCCTATCCCTACGACACCGGGCGTTTCCTGATCACCTCGCTGGATATCCCAGCCAATTCGGAAGTGGTGGAGGCCAGCCCGGAGCACCCTTGTCTCGGTTTAGTCTTACGCCTCGACTTGCGTCTGCTCGCAGAGTTGATCGCCCAAGGCAATCTCTCGCCACCAGCCGAACGCTCGGATGAGCGAGGTATCGGACTGGGAACCGTGACCCCCCAGATCATCGATCCCTTCAAGCGGCTGCTGGCTTTGCTTGACGAACCGGCCTCCATTCCAATCCTGTCCCCCTTGATCGTCCGCGAAATCCACTACCGTCTGCTGACGAGCGACCAGGCCGCCCGCCTGTGGCAGATTGCCTCGGTGGGCAGCCAGAGCCAGCGCGTCTCCCGGGCCATCGACTGGCTGAAGCTCAATTACGCCTCGACCCTGCGGGTGGATGATCTGGCCGAACGGGTGCAGATGAGTGTGTCCACCTTCCACCACCACTTCCGCAAGCTCACGGCCATGAGTCCCCTGCAGTACCAAAAGTGGCTGCGCCTGAACGAGGCCAAGCGCCTGATGCTCAATGACGACCTAGATGCCACCAGCGCCGCATTTCGCGTCGGCTACGAAAGCCCGTCCCAGTTCAGTCGGGAATACAGCCGTCTGTTTGGTACGTCCCCAAAACGGGATATTGTTGGCCTGCAGCGGGGGGCTGGCACGCCAGCTGGCAACATGCATTCGTAAAGCGGCTAACTAGCGTATTTCAGACAGTCAGCAGTTATTTGTTCAGATTCCGCTTTGGCCGAACAGCAGAAGTTCGACACATTTTCGTGAACGTCCGCTGTTAGAGGCGTGGCCGACCCTCACTCGGCCGCCTTCCGCGACGAGAGAATGACCCAGATAGCCGTGACCAGCCCTGCAAGTAGTATGCCTCTGAACTTCAGCGACAGTCTGTCGTACGGTCATAGCAGCAGACCGCGCGAGCAGTCGCCACATACTGTCATGCAGCAGCAGCAGACAACACGCTCTTGATGCGTCTCAAGCCGCTTCCGACAGTTTCCGCCAGCTTGATTACTTCAGGATCGTCGGAGATCTTCTCGGTCGTCCATTCACAGAACGACGCCATGAGGGCCGCTCGTTCGACGGAGAGCTTCGAGTCGATCAACCCAGCTTCGATGATAGGGATCAGGGCTGCAGCGGCTCGGAGACGGTTGATCTCCGGGGTTGACGGAGGAATCTGGTTCGACATGTGCTCATTCTAGCGGGTACCGAGGCGGCCGGGTTCAAGTCACTTCGTCGAGCACGCCAACTTGCCGAACCGTCCACTGCGGATCAGCATGGTGGGTGGTGTTGCGGCCGGGAGAGAGGGGGCTCCGGCTATCCGACTGGGCGTCATAGTGACACCCTGACCGCTCCACCTTGAACCGCCTTCAGCACAGCGTGGTACGGGTCGGCGAATCGGCTGAAAGAGCTGCGTTCTTTGCGAAGGATGAAGCCGCTCAAAGCGCTTAGCTCCGAGATCTGCAGAGAGTCCGAGTAGCCCCTTTTGAAGCTCTTGTGGCGCTCAAACTCTCTAACCACTTCTCCGAGGTAATCGTGCATTGCGCTTACACTTCCGATGAGAGAAGTCGCGTCGGGGAATACCGATGCGAATATCTCAACGCGACGACAGAGGAGTTCTAGCGAGAGCTCGGTGAGATTCAGCTCTGTTAGGCCTTTATCATACGCCGCGATTGGCAGGTGTGTCCAAGGATTACCCTCCGTTCCGCCTTGAGCATGATCTGCGGAGGCACGAAGGAGGCGCCGGATGCGCTTGACCTCCATGTAGTCGTTGATCAGTCCATCCAGTAGTGCGCGACGGAAGTCGTTGATTGCCAGTTCGCGGGAATGCCATTTTAGGTATGCTTGAACGAGCAACCCTCCTGCGACAGTTACAGCCACTGCCTGAACTAGGATCTCAAGCATCTTAGTTCCGAATGCGTTGGAGTCAAAACTGCTGTTAAGAAGACACAGGGCCACAACCAGAAGACCTACAAGGACTACCGTTGCCCAGATGGCTATATGCGCCAGCTGATTCTGTGAGACGGGCGCCTTGGCGGTATTCTCCATCTGATATCCTTTCGCACGTGGTTGCTCGGGCGACGCACAATGAATAGCGATTATCCGCCGCGACAACAGCGTTCCGGTCTATCCGCTGATCTATCGGCAGACAAGACTCGCTGTACTGAAGCTCTGGAGGGTAGCCCCTACGCGGATTCTAAGCGACAACTGCCAGCGGCAAAGTCCTCACTCCCCACCATCCACCCAAACCGCCCCCTCTGCTTCTCCCACTCCACCGGAAACGGCGCCATCAGGTCCTTCAACGTCAGACTCGCCGGCTGCTTCCCCGCAAGGATCGCTTCCACGATATCCGGCGCCAGCAGCGCCAACCGCACCACACGGCTCACGAACGACGCCCCGATCTTCTCCGCCCTCGCGATCCCTTCCAGGCAGCCGTAGGTTCCGTTCTCCAGCCGGCCCCGCCCTTCTGAAATCACTCAGATTCAATAATCTTCGGCCAAACCGTCCACAGCATTGCGGAGCTTACTATACCGGCGATGACATCGACTATCCAATCGATTACATCTGCACTGCGGTAGGGGAAGAAGCTTTGTACGTACTCGTCGAAAGCCCCCATGGCCATCACCGCGAGCATCGCCTTGACAACCCGTTCATGCTTATTTCCATTGCGGCCAACAAAGAGCAGGAACGCGATAACTCCATAAGCAATCGAATGTAATACACCTCCTGATGCGTACTCACCAATATCTGCGCGTGCGCCTGGAATATTACCAATCGTGATAATCGACAGGTAGAGGACGATGGCGAGGCGATAGCTCAGTATCTGGAATTTTGGGGTGAACAAAATACTGCAATGAAATGTATGCATTGAATCTTCTCTGAAATTTTACACAACAGTGACATAAAAGCAAAATGGCGAAAAGGCCCTTTCGGCAGTCATCAACCTGAATTCCTGTTGGCCGATTTTGAACACATGCCCCGATGGTGCTGCTACAGATGGTTACCAAAACTGTTCAGTATCTTGACAACGACTTCCTGAGACAGAGCGTTGTGTATGCAGGTGACCTCTTGTCACTTTAGAACAAGAGCGTGGTGGATGTTCGTCCTGCATGACTATTAAATAACGGAAGGTGAAGAATAAAATGAGCTTAGCCCTATGTGTTGGTATCGCTTCGAAGAATGACGTATATGAAATAGTAGCCCTGGAACAGGGAAGGGGAGCAGTCGCGATGAAATTCCCTGCCACCACGATGGGCCTTGAAGCCATTAAAGATTTCCTGACCAGTTACAGTAAAGACGTACGGTTGGCCGTGGCTGGCGTTGCTGCCCTCAGTCTAGCTCTGGCGCTGGGAAACGTTCCCGGGCGTGAAACGTTCATTGTTTCATCCAACAGCAGCATCGCCGACCAGGCGGCGGCATTGGCTCACTATGCCGAACACTCTCTCTGACCCTCGATTATCGGTCAACCATCGTCACGAT
>WBZT01000765.1_pt1 | contig 25238 bp, 23 predicted proteins | sample 5204241 | NCBI WGS metagenome assembly WBZT01 (sample SAMN12344358, study PRJNA552823) | activated sludge metagenome | biome: Activated sludge suspended growth; feature: Nitrification reactor; material: Wastewater; isolation source: activated sludge from nitrification reactor of wastewater... | reverse complement strand
ACGGTGCTGTTCGGCACCAACACCTTTCTGATGGGTTACGGCCGCCACGCCGACCCTTACGATTTCTTCAACGTGCGGCTGGTGGTGATGGGCGCGGAAGCCTTGCGCGAGGAAACCCAACGACTGTGGGCCGAGAAATTCGGTATCCGCATCAACGAGGGTTACGGTCTGACCGAGACTAGCCCGGTGCTGGCCGTCAACAACCGCCGCCACCATCGCGGCGGCACGGTCGGCAAACTGTTGCCCGGCATTGAGCACTCCATGGAAACAGTGGAGGGTATTGCCGACGGGGGCTTGTTATGCGTGCGGGGAGCGAACGTCATGCTGGGCTATCTGTTGCCCGAACAGCCGGGCCAGTTGCTCCCGCCGCGCACCGAACGCGGCTTGGGCTGGCACGATACCGGCGACATCGCGCGGATCGACGCCGACGGCTTCGTGATCATTCTCGGTCGGATCAAGCGCTTCGCCAAACTGGGCGGCGAGCAAATCTCGCTGGCCACGGTCGAGCAATTGGCCGCCAACTGCTGGCCTGAGCATCAACATGCCGCCCTCAGCCGACCGGACCCGGTCAAGGGTGAGCGCATCGTGCTGCTTAGCACTCGCCAAGATACCGATCGCCAGGCATTGATCGAGGCCGCGCGGCGCATGGGCCTGAGCGAGTTGTACATTCCCCGCCAAGTGTTGACGGTACCGGAAATCCCCTTACTGGGTTCCGGCAAGCCCGATTATCCGGGCCTCCGCCGACTGGCGGAAGATGTAATGGCATAGGCAATTTTTAGCGTGATGATGGGGTGAACAACCGCGATGCCGAAGCCATGCAGCGGCTGCTCATCGAGTTTTTCCAGAAAAGCGGGCAAGCTCTAGCAAACTGTATAGGTAAGGTTATACTTGTGACAGAAGTCCAGGTAATAGTGCGGCCACGGGTGATGAGGTGGATGCTGTCCAACCAGGAGATTCCGCCGCGCCAACCGAACCATACCTCATAGTGATAGGTGAGTTCTGGGGAGTGGCGAACCTGGTGGGATCTTTAGGACCGCAACCGTCGCCCCATTTAGCCACATAAATTAGGAGGACATCATGGCAATTCGTTTAGTGGAGCCAAAGCAAAAACCAAGACCATTTTTGTCGGCGGACTCACATGTACGACTTAGACATGATTATGCCCTTTGGCATCCTGATCATGTTGATAAGGTCCTTCAAAAAACAAGCCCAAAAATACCATTTTCGGACAAGAGTAAGTTTGATAGCTACACAATCGCTTTGGATGCTATAACTAAGTCTGCGAATTATCCAGCAACTCTAGAAAACAATGGTCTACTGGTTACCACGTTCGATTTAGGGCATTTAACAGGTTTCGATGCTAGAAGAAATACTCGTGTTTCGTCGGCAACGGTTGTAATGAAAGCAACCGGGGAAGTCGTGACCGCCTACCCTGGCATACCATAATTTGTATTACAGTATTTTGGATGAAAAGCCTAACGTTGCAGGGCAGAGTCCGTCCGTATCACCCTCGAAATTGTTCCTACCTGAGGCGCTATCGAAGTTCATGTACCAGACAGCATGGCTAAAGCGTTCCCCGACGACCGTTACCGAGCATGTCTGAAGAAAGGCGTTCTCGAAGCGGTTCAAAATCAACGCTTGCCGATACATGAATACGCCGTGACCGTCATTGAGATACTCAGGACCTGTCCGGTGAAACAGCGCCAATAGCCTACAAATTGGCTGCTCGTGAAGCTATGGAGGGCTTCCTTATAAACCCGAATGGTCCACCACCTACCAGACAGACGGGACCGTGAAAGCTAACATTACAATGGAGTCCGACGCTTGACCTCGCGCCTCCCTTGCTACCGCTCCGGTCGGGCTCCGTCAAGCGCGGCTCATTGTAGCGTTGTCGCTGACGCTTCGCGCCCGCACTACGGGGCGGTGGATCAAGCTGACTCCAGGCGAAAAAGCTGCGACTTTTCCACCCTCGTGGCTTATCCGCCGCCTCGTTAGGCAGTAACCGAATCTATTCACACCTATAAGGACATTTCCTGAAATGGACATTCCACGAATATTCAATATCACTGAGAGTGCTCATCGCATCCATAACCCGTTCACACCCGAAAAGCTCGCCACCCTCGGCGCGGCGCTGCGTCTGGAAACCGGGACCCGAGTGCTCGACCTCGGCAGCGGTTCGGGGGAGATGCTGTGCACCTGGGCACGCAGTTACGGCGTTACCGGCCTCGGCATCGACATGAGCCCGTTGTTCACGGAACAAGCGAAACGCCGTGCTGAAGAACTCGGCGTCGCCCATCAAGTCACATTCATCCATGACGATGCCGCTGGCTACGTCTCTGACGAGAAGGTCGATGTGGCAGCCTGTGTCGGCGCCACTTGGATCGCCGGGGGAGTCACCGGCACGATCGAGCTTCTGGCGCGGAGTCTGCGCACCGGAGGGATCATCCTCATCGGCGAGCCTTACTGGCGACAGTTACCGCCAACGGAAGAGGTCGCCAAGGGGTGTCTCGCCAACTCAATCTCCGACTTTCTCATGCTTCCGGAATTTCTCGCCTCTTTCGGCCACTTTGGCTACGACGTCGTGGAAATGGTTCTGGCTGACCCAGACAGCTGGGACCGATACGAGGCGGCCAAGTGGCTCACCATGCGCCGATGGCTGGAAGCCAATCCGAACGACGAGTTCGCGAAAGAGGTTCGAGCCCAACTAACTTCGGAACCCAAGCGCTACGCTGCTTATACGCGTGAATACCTGGGCTGGGGCGTGTTCGCGCTGATGCCGCGTTGATGAAGGGATTACCGGGCGACTCAGAAAGTGGGGAAATCCAATCATACTTAACAACTCATCCGAACCGACGCCACCTCGCGGTGCGACTTAATTCAGGCGTTAGGCGGCACACCGACCCTATGATTCAACTTCGACCATATTCCCCAACAGACACTGACGCTATTGCGGCGGTGATCCTGCCGATTCAGCAGCATGAATTTGGCATACCAATCACGATAGAGGCGCAGCCGGATCTACGAAACGTTCAAGAGTTCTACCAACAGGGGAACGGCAACTTCTGGGTTGCAGAGGTTGCGGGTCGCATCGTCGGAACCATTGCCCTCCTCGATATTGGCAATGGCGATGCCGCGCTGCGAAAGATGTTCGTCTCGGAGTCATTTCGCGGAAAGGAGCACGGGGTGGCGCAACGCCTGCTCCAAGAGTTGCTGAAGTGGGCCGGAGAGAAGCAACTCAGGCGCATCTATCTCGGCACCACGGAGAAGTTCCTTGCCGCACACAGGTTCTATGAGAAGAACGGCTTTCTCCAAATCGCGAAATCAGATCTACCTGGCTCGTTCCCGATAATGTCGGTAGACACCAAGTTCTATTGCCTGTCACTGCAAACCGCCGCCTAACATCAATCCACGTGGTTGCTTGGCGCTCCGCGCCGCGCAACCACGTGGATCAAGCCGACATCGGCCGTCAAAGCCCACGGCTTTTCCTCCCTCGCAGCTTATCCGCCACCCCGTTAGTTCCGCAGCAAGCCCGACTATCCACACTTCCACCGGCTGGCGGAAGCGCTGGCCTCAACCAGCGCGACGGCCGGTTCCGCGTGAATGTCCGCTAGCGATGGCGACCGCCGCGCGCCCCCTGCGCCCGCTCTTCGTTCACCTTCAGGCGCTGGCCGCGTAGTTCCTGGCCATTGAGCGCGCTGATCGCGGCGCGCGCCTCGTGGCCTTCCATCTTGACGAAGCCGAAGCCACGGCACAGGCCGGAAAAGACATCCCGCGTCAGCCGAAGTCCGTGAACCCGCCCGTAGGCGGTGAACAGATCAGTGACTTCTTGATCGGTGGTATCCGAGGGTAGATTACCGATGAAGACGGTTTTCATGCACGGTCTCCTGTAGTTGCGACCCTCCGGGTCTGATGGTGAGCTTTATTTCGCCGCCGGGACGCATCGTGCGCCGTCGTTTCCGGGCGGGCGGGCCGGTGAGCGGCCGGCCGTTCTCCGGTCGATGCTCCAGCGGCGCGGTGGGCGTGGTGGTGGCGCGCGCCGGCCGAAGGGGCCGCGACCGGTGCCCGCGCCCGTTTCGCCGGGCTGGGCTCGAATCCTTCGACCACCGACGACGGCAATTTGCGGCCCAGCAGCCGCTGGATGGCGTGCAGACGCGGCATCTCGTCCGCGCTGACCAGCGAGATCGCCAAGCCGGCGCGGCCGGCGCGGCCGGTGCGACCGATGCGATGGACGTAATCCTCGGGCACATGCGGCAGCTCGTAATTCACCACCCGTGGCAACTGGACGATGTCCAGACCGCGAGCGGCAATATCGGTGGCGACCAGTACCTGAATCCGGCCCTGCTTGAAATCGTCCAGTGCCCGAGTACGGGCCGACTGGCTCTTGTTGCCGTGCAGGGCGGCGGTGCGGATGCCTTCCCGTTCGAGCTGGCGACTCAGCCGGTCGGCGCCATGCTTGGTGCGGGTGAACACCAGAGTCGCATCCCGCTCGCCGGCGCTCAGCAGGCGCCCGAGCAGCGCGGCCTTGTCGGTCTGCTCCACCGGATGCACCTGCTGCTCCACCAGGTCGGCGGGCGCGTTGCGCGGAGCCACGTCGATCACCGCCGGCTCGTGCAGGAAATCGCCGGCCAACTGGCGGATCGGATCAGCGAAGGTAGCCGAGAACAGCAGGGTTTGCCGCCGCCGGGGCAACAGCGCCAGCAGGCGGCGAATCGCCGGCAGAAAGCCCAAATCCAACATCCGGTCGGCCTCGTCCAGCACCAGAATCTCGACACCGGCCAAGCTGACGGTCTTCTGACTCAGGTGGTCTAGCAGACGCCCTGGCGTGGCCACCAGGATATCCACTCCGCGCCGCAGCGCGTCGCACTGCGGCTTCATGCTGACGCCGCCGACCACCAGCGCGGTGCGCGGCGCGACGTGACGGCCGTAGACGCGCACGCTGTCGGCGACCTGAGCGGCCAATTCGCGGGTTGGGGCCAGCACCAGGGCGCGCGGCCGACCGGCCGGCATCCGCGATTCGGGACGGGTTTGCAGGCGCTGCAACAACGGCAGGGTGAAGGCGGCGGTCTTGCCGGTACCGGTCTGAGCGGCGGCGAGCAGGTCGCGCCCCGCCAGGATGGCGGGAATCGCTTGGGATTGAATGGGGGTTGGCATGGTGTAACCCCGGGCGGCAACGGCGCGCGCCAGGTCATCGACCAGGCCAAGAGAAGCAAACGGCATTGAATACTCCTGAATCCGCCTGCCCATGCGCGGCGCATGGAACCGGTCCAGGCAGAATGATAATGAGATTGAGGGTGATCGAGGCGTACCCAGCCAAGGGGTGGACCACGACAGGTTTGCGGGAGGAACGGGAATCGGAAAACCCGCGGGCGACAATTCCGAGAGGAACGGCTGGAACCTCGGGGCGCGCACCGGACCGCGCCGCGACAAACTTAGCGATGACTTTAACACGATCCACGCGGTTTGACTAATTCGCGCCTCGGTCGGCATTTCCGCCCGCCATGAGGCATCGTTCAGCCGCCCACCAGCACTACATGCAGCCGGAGCGGGCCATGCGCGCCCATCTGCACGGTTTGCTCGATGTCGGCGCTGCGCGAAGGGCCGGTGATGAAATTGACCGTGCGCGGCATCCCTAGACCACGCGCGCGCAGCAGGTCCCAAGCATCCTCGTAGGCGCCGACGATGCGGTCGGCGCGCAGCACCACGATATGCGTGTCCGGCAGAAAATTCAGCGTGGTCGGACTGTGCGGCCCGGACAGCAGCACCAGCGTGCCGGTCTCGGCGATACCGGCAAAGGCGAGCGACACGCTGGTCTGGTCGCCGTCCACCGCCGCGCGTCGTTCGATATGCAGGGTTGGCTCCTCCGACCACGGCAGCGCCGCCAATTCCGAGTCCGGCGCCATGACCAGTTCAGCGGGCAAGCCTTCGCAATCCAGGAACGCCGAAACCGCCACCGGCACATCCGCCGAATGGGTCACCGGGTCCACGGTCGCCGCCGCGTTCCGGGCCATCTGCACGAACAAATCCACCTGTTCGAAGTGCGGACGCAAGGCGCGCGCCGGAATCACGTTGCGCGGCGGATGCGCCAGTCGCGCTTCCAACTCCGCTCGCCGCTCGCCCGCTACGGGACCACGTTGCAAACCTCGCCGGAGGGTATTCAGAATCTGCTCGCGCGCTTCGCTCATGACCGTGTCCCCTGGCGTGCCGCCCATTGCTGTTGGAAGGTTCGGCCCTGGGGGACGGGCAGGTCGCGCCAGTCGGTCCAGCCGCCCGCCAGGGGCAGATTCTTGATACGCCCCTTCCGGCCGCCCAGTCGCCGCAGCAACCAAGCACCGAAACCGGCGGCGATTCGGTACAACCTCGGGCGTTTGGCGAAAAAGGCCCATGCGCTCAGACCGAAGCGGACCGCCGCCGGAGACAAATGCCGTTCGAACTCCCGCTCACGCCAGTGGCGCATCATCTTCGGCAGCGGGATATGCATCGGGCAGACTTCCTCGCAGCGACCGCAGAACGTGGAAGCGTTCGGCAACTGGCCAGCGGCGTCGATGCCGACCAATTGCGGGGTCAGCACCGAACCCATCGGTCCCGGATAGACCCAGCCGTAGGCATGGCCGCCGATGGCACCGTACACCGGGCAATGGTTCATGCAGGCCGAACAGCGAATGCAGCGCAGCATGTCCTGGAACTCGCCGCCCAACATGCCGCTGCGGCCATTATCCAGCAGCACCACATGAAACTGTTCCGGGCCGTCCAAGTCGTCCGGGCGGCGCGGTCCGCTGGAAAAGGTGGTGTAGACGGTGATCTCCTGGCCGGTGGCGGAACGGGTCAGCAGCCGGGTCAAGGTGCTAACATCTTCCAGGGTCGGCACCATCTTTTCGATACTGGCCAACGCGATATGAACGCGCGGCAGAATCTGGGTCAGGTCGCCGTTGCCCTCGTTGGTGACGATGACCGTGGTGCCAGTCTCGGCGATGCAGAAGTTGGCCCCGGTGATGCCGACATCGGCACTCAGGAATTGCTGGCGCAACACCTGGCGGGCCTCGTTCATCAGCGCGCGCGGGTTCTCGTTGCGTTCGGTGAAGCCGTAGGGGCCGTGATGGGCATGAAAGGCGTCGGCTACCTGATCGCGATTGAGATGGATGGCCGGGGCGATGATGTGGCTGGGATGCTCGTGGCGCAGTTGAATGATGTACTCGCCCAGATCGGTCTCCACCGGCTGGATGCCGTGGGCTTCGAGAAATTCGTTCAGGCCGATTTCCTCGCTGATCATGCTCTTGCCCTTGGTCACCCGCCGGGCGGCGACCGAATGGCAAATGTCGAGCACGATTTGCCGGGCCTCGGCGGCGTCGCGCGCCCAGTGAACCTGGCCGCCCTGCTCGATCACCTTGGCCTCGAACCGTTCCAGATAGAAATCCAGATGCTCCAGCACATGGTTCTTCAAGTCACGGCCGGCGGCGCGCAGTTGATCGAACTCGGGCAATTTGGCGATGGCGGCGGCCCGCTTGCCGGGAAAACCGGCCTTGAGGTTTTTCAAGGCCCGTTGCAAGGCGGCGTCGCGTAGGGCGGCACCGGCGTTGCTCTTGAAGCTCTGGCTAGTCACTTGCATTGGCGAATCTCCTCAGTCGGGTTCGCCGATGGCCGGTCCGTCGGCCATCCCGGCCAGTACTTCGGCAATGTGACGAACCTTGATCGCCGCGCCTTCGCGTTGCAGTTTGCCGGCCATGTTCAGCAGGCAACCCAGATCGCCGGCCAGCAAAGTCCCGGCTTCGCTGGCCTGAATGTGAGCGGCTTTTTCGCTGACCATGCGATTGGACAATTCGGGATATTTGACGCAGAAGGTGCCGCCGAAGCCGCAGCACACCTCACTCTCGGCCATTTCCCGCAAGTCGAGATCCGCGACCGTGGCCAGCAAGCGGCGCGGTTGCGATTTGATGCCCAATTCCCGCAACCCGGAACAGGAGTCGTGATAGGTCACGGTATCGGGATAACGTGCAATCACTCGCTCCACGCCGAGCACGTCGGTCAGAAACGACACCAGTTCGAAGGTCTTGGCGCTCAGACGTTCGGCGCGGGTTTGCCAAGCGGGATCGCCGTCGAACAGATGCGGGTAGTGTCGTTTGATGGTGCCGCCGCAGGAACCGGACGGCACGACCACGTAATCGAAGTCCTCGAACGCGACGATAACCTGTCGCGCCAAGTCACGAGCGTCGACGCGGTCGCCGGAATTGTAGGCCGGCTGACCGCAGCAGGTTTGGGCGGCAGGAACCTCGACCGTGCAGCCGGCGTCTTCCAACAGTTTCACGGCGGCAAAGCCGACCGTCGGGCGGAATACGTCCACCAGACAGGTCACGAACAGGCCGACACGCGGCTTGGAGGGACAGGATGACGTTGCGTTCATCGCGGTCTCCCTATTCTTGAATGCGCAGGGTAACGATGAACCGTTCGGTCACCGAGCCCTCCCCTTCCCAGATCCGCCAGTGCTTGAGCTTGAGCACAACCTCGCCCGGTTGGCGGGCGGTGAAGGTGAAGGTGCGCATGCCGCGTGCGCCGATGAAACCCTCCGTCGGGTCTTCGAAGCCGGTGCTGTCCAGTGCCAGCCGTTGCCGATCGGTTTCATCGATGGCCCAGACATAGCCAGTGCCATGTTTTTCCGGCAAGCGCACTCTGATTTGTTCTCCAACCCGGACTTCGGCGGTGCGCTGATCATCGTCGCGGGTAAGCACCAGCACGCCGTTCTCCCGCGAACCGGCGCTGGATTCACTGTCGGGTTTGGAGGCGCAGCCGACCACCAGCAGCGCGGCCAACGCCAGTAGTGCTGAGGCGAGACGCGCAAGGGGGAAAAGACGCGATTCAGGCGCTAAGGGCATACGATTTCACCGGTTCGTTGGCGGGCGGGGGTTGTTGAGCATGGATGTCGCAAATTGTAGGTGAGGCGCAATCTGGTCGGAAAGTTTCGAGCGAGGTTCCGGCCCTCGCCGGTCGTTTCATACCCGCGTCGCCGCCCTCCGGCATGACAGCATTCCGATTCAAAGTCATACTTTGGCCTGAACTCGATGCCAGGACTGTCATAATGCTGAATCTTGTCGCGCTATTGGTCACCTTGACCGCTCTTTTCAGTTACATCAACCACCGTTTCATCAAACTCCCCACCACTATCGGGGTCATGGTGCTGGCCCTGGTGCTCAGCCTGATCCTGATGAGCCTGGGCGAACTGGGATACGCACCGGTCGAACAACGGGCCGCAGCCATCATCGGCGGCATCGACTTCAACCAGGTACTGATGCAGGGCATGCTCTCTCTGTTGTTGTTCGCCGGCGCCCTGCACGTCAATCTGGAGGAACTGGCCCAGAATAAATGGCCGATCGGCATCCTGGCGACCGTCGGCGTGGTGGCATCCACCTTCCTGGTGGGCATCGCTTCCTGGCTCGTTCTCAATGTATTGTTCGGCATCTCGATTTCCCTGCTGTACTGCCTGCTGTTCGGCGCCCTGATTTCGCCCACCGATCCGATCGCCGTGCTCGGCATCCTGAAATCCGCCAAGGCACCCAAAAACCTGGAAATCAAGATCGCCGGGGAATCGTTGTTCAACGACGGCATCGCCGTGGTGGTGTTCGCCATCCTGCTCGGCCTGGCCGTGGGCGGCGAAGAGGTGACGCTCGGCAGCGTCGCCCTGTTGTTCACCGAGGAAGCACTGGGCGGCATCGTGTTTGGCCTGGCGATCGGTTATATCACCTATCTGCTGCTGAAAAGTATCGACAGCTACGACGTCGAGATTCTGATCACCTTGGCGCTGGTGCTGGGCGGCTATGCGCTGGCCATTCACCTGCATGTTTCCGGACCCATCGCCATGGTGGTGGCCGGCCTGATGATCGGTAATCACGGCCGCAGGCTGGCCATGTCGGACACCACGCGGGAGCATCTGGACACCTTCTGGGAACTCATCGACGAGATTCTGAACGCCATGCTGTTCGTGTTGATTGGTCTGGAAATGATCATCCTGACCTTCGAACACGATCATCTACTGGCCTCCTTGCTGGTGATCCCGATCGTGCTGCTGGCCCGGTTGGCGTGCGTGGGCGTGCCCGTGCACGTCATGCGACGCAGGTTCGGCTTCACGTTTTCGCCCCATGCCATCAAGATCATGACCTGGGGTGGGTTGCGCGGCGGCATTTCCGTGGCCCTGGCGCTGTCGCTACCGCTGGGACCGGAACGTCAGATCGTGCTGGCGTTGACCTATATCGTGGTGCTGTTCTCGATTCTGGTGCAGGGCTTGACGGTGGGCAGACTGATCAAGGCGACGGTGGCCCCCGCCGGCTCCGGCGCGGGTGATTCGTAAACCGGCGGGGTTGCCGCCGTGCTGTCGGGAGGGTCGAACATGATGAAACCCACGCTGACGCTCGCCGTTGTACTGGCGCTGGTCCTGCCGGCTCGGGCGCAGGTCTACAAATGGACCGACGCCGACGGGCAGGTTCATTACGGCGGGACTCCACCCGCCGCAGATCGACCCTCGCAGACCCTGGATATCCAGTCTCAACCCACGCCGGACGGCGAGGTGGATAACGTCAGTTCGATGCGACGGGCCACTCGGGAATTGCGCGAACTGCGCGCGGTGAATCAGGGCATCCCGGTGCGCGAGCTCGACCGCCCCCATTCCTCGCGCCGCAAGAAGAACACGCCCACGCATATCGGCTACGAGGATCAAGCTAAGATCGACAACCTCAACAGCGACATCCGGCGTCTGTCTTCCTCGACCCTGGGCAGCGCCAGCAGTCGTGCCCGGGAGATCCGCGCGGCCAAGAGCGAATTGCGGCAGATCTATCGCAAGTACGGCATCAAGCCGCCGTAAATCAAAGCCGGGGGCGATGCATGCGGATCAGCCGCCGCGCCGCCAACCTTGGGTCCGTCGGTGCAACCAGTGGCTCAACGCCGTGTGCAGCAACCGCACCGCACCGGCCGTGACGACGATCAGCATCGCCATGGCCGCCGCCGGTGCGGTGTCGCCCGCATCGTCCATGTTCAGCACCGCTACCGAAGCCAGCGTGGTATTCGGCGAGTAGAGGAAGACCACCGCCGAGACCGTGGTCATGGCGTTGATGAAAAAGTAGATCGCGATGTCCAGAATCGCCGGCAGGCACATCGGCGTGGTCACTCGCCACAAGGTCCGATAGAACGGGGTTTTGAGCGAGGCCGACACCGACTCGAACTCCGGGTCGAGCTGCTTGAGCGCGGTCAGCGCGGTGAGATGACTGACCGTGTAGAAATGCGCGATGGTAGCCAGCACCAGGATGGCCATGCTGCCATACAGAAAATTCAATGGATTGCCGGGCGCATTGAAAAAGAAGATATAGGCCAATCCCAGCACCATGCCCGGCACCGCCATGGGAATCAGCGCCAGCAGATGAGTGGCCGTGCGCAACGGTTGCGCTACCCGAGCCTTCTCTACCAGATAGGCCCCGGCAAAAACAATCATGCTCCCGAAGAACGCCGTGTACAGCGCCAGACGGATCGAGTTGCCATAGGATGCCCAACTGCCACCGTCGGCGGCGCTGAAATCGTAATGGCTCAGGGTCAGACTGAGATTGTAGGGCCACAACTTGGCCAGGGAAGCGAAAGCGGCCATACCCAGAATGCCCAGGATCATCGCCGCCACGACGCTCACCAGCCCGAGCAGCACCAGGTCACGGGCTGACCGGGGCTTGGGATGATAGGGCACCGCACGGCTGGACACGGCGGAACTCTGCCGGGTCTGCGCCCAGCGTTCCACGAAGAAAGCCATCACCGCCGGCAACAGCAGAACCAAGGAGACGACCGCGCCCATCTGAAAGTTCTGCTGCCCCACCACCTGCTTGTAGATATCGGTGGCCAACATGTTGAACTGGCCACCGATCACCTTGGGCACGCCAAAGTCGGTGATGACCAGGGTAAACACCACGAAGGTCGCGCTGATCAAGCCATAGCGCGCGCCCGGCAGCGTCACGGTGGTGAAGGTCCGCCAACGGCTGGCGCCCAGCGACTCCGACGCTTCGTACAACCGGGCATCGGCGGTGGACAGGGCGGTAATCAGGATGATCAGAGCATGGGGAAAGGTCCAGAACACCGAACCCATGACGATGCCGATCGGTCCATAGATGCTTTCCCCGAACAGCCAGTCTTTCAACGCGCCTTGATTGCCGAACAGATAGATCAGGGCGATGGCCGACAACAAGGACGGGGCTAACAGCGGGGCCATCGCCACCAGCCGAAAAAAGCCCTTGAAGGGAATACAACCACGGGTCAGGGCATAGGCGTAACCGAAAGCCAGAACGATGACGATCAGGGTGGCCAGCACCGAGACCCACAGGCTGTTGCCGATGGCGCCGGACAAGGCAGGATTGGTGAAGTAGTGGGCAAAGTTGCTCAGACCGACAAACGCGCCTTCACGATCCTGCACGCTTTTCGCCAGCATGATGACCAGCGGAACCAGCAAGGTGACGGCCAGATACAGCGCCAGCGCCAGCAAGCCGCCGCCCATCAGCCACTCGTCGCGGCCGAGGCGCGGACGGACGCGCGGCGCTGTCATCACCGCCGTGTCAGCCATGGGGATACCCATCGGGGAACAGGCGGATGTGTTCGGCCGGAATGTGAAAGTGCGTGGAATCGCGCGGGTGCAAGTCCAATTCACGCGCCTGCTGACTGGGCAATTGCGCCCGTAGTCGATGCTCACCCAATTCTCCGCCACCCAGACTCAGCCAAAAAAACGGTCCCATGAATTCAAGATCTTGCACTTCGGCGTGGAAGCTGTTGGCGTGACCATTGGTGCGTCCGGTACAGACGACATCCTCGGGACGCACGGCGGCCTGTACCGCTGTGCCCGGCGCAAAACCATTGACCTTGCAGGCCAGCCGCGCCTGCCCCAGTTGAATTTCGCCCTGTTGCACCAGCAGCGCGGGCAATAGATTCATGGCGCCGATGAATTCGGCGACGAACAGGGAAGCCGGTTGGTGATAAATCTCCAAGGGGGTACCGACCTGCTCAATCTTGCCGGCCCGCATGACCACGATGCGATCCGCCATGCTGATGGCTTCTTCCTGATCGTGGGTGATCATGATGGTGGTGATACCCAGTCGCCGTTGCAGCGCCTTGATCTCATCGCGCAGATAGACCCGTACCTTGGCGTCCAGCGCCGACAGCGGTTCATCCAGCAGCAGCAAACCGGGAGACACGGCCAGCGCCCGGGCCAGCGCCACCCGTTGTTGCTGGCCACCGGAGAGTTGCGAGGGATATTTGTTCCCGCTGTCGGGCAAACCGATCAGCTCCAGCAATTCCTGAACCCGTTGCCGAATCGCAGCCTTGGGTTGTTTGCGATTCTCCAGGCCGTAAGCAATGTTGCGGGCCACCGTAAGATTCTGGAACAGCGCGTAAGACTGAAACACGATACCGAAATCGCGTTGCGCCGGCGGCAGGGCGGAAATATCGCGGCCGTCCTGTTCCACCGTGCCGTGGGTCTGTATATCCAGTCCAGAAATCGCCCGTAGCAAGGTGGTCTTGCCGCAGCCGGAAGGCCCCAAGAAACAGACGAACTCGCCCTGGTGAATATCGATACTGACATCGTCCAGCGCGGTGAAATCGCCAAAACGTTTGGTGAGATTGCGGATACGAAGATAAGGCGTGGTCATGGGGGTATCCTGACGGGATGGATTGCTCTCTCCCGCTGGGAGAGGGGCCAGGAGCGAGGGCGTTCGCGACGCGAGTCTCGCTCCCCGACAGTGATGAACCGGCTTTATTTCTTCGGCTCCGACTTGCTGTCGAAGCGCTTGCTCCACTCCGCCAAAATGGCCTCACGGTGCGCGGCGGCCCACTGGAAGTCGTTTTTGATCATCTTCTTGGCAATATCCGGCGGGAAGTTCGGCACCGGCTTGGCCACGCCGGGCATGGCCACCACCGCGTAGCCTTCGTTGTACATTTCATTGGCCTTGAGGGTCACCGACCAATCCGCCAGCTTTTTCGCCGCATCCAGTTTCTTGGTGTTCTTGGTGATAGCGAACGCCTCCAAATCCCAGCCCACGCCTTCGCTGGGGGCGATCACCTCGACCGGCGCGCCTTTGGTTTTCTCCTGGGCGCCGCGATAGGCGAAAGAGATACCGACCGGCACTTCACCAGCGGCGGCCATCTTGCAGGGCTTGGAGCCGGAATGCGTATATTGGGCGATGTTCTCGTGCAGACCATCCATGAACTTCCAACCCTTGTCTTCGCCCCACATTTGCAGCCAGGCCGACACGTCGAGGAAACCGGTACCCGAGGAGTTCGGATTCGGCATGATCACATGGCCCTTGAAGGCCGGTTGGGTCAGATCCTGCCAAGAAGTGGGTTTGGGTAGCTTGAGCTTTTCGGCTTCGACCGTGTTGAAGCATAGGGAAGCGATCCAAGCGCGTTGCCCGACCCAGACCGGCGGCTGGGCGCTATCCACGTATTTGGGATCGAGCTTGTCCACGCCCTTGGGCGCATACGGTTGGAAATAACCCTCATCGGCCAGCAGCTTGAGGCTGGTCGCCGCCAGCCCCCAGACCACGTCGGCTTGAGGATTGGCTTTCTCGGCCAGCAGTTTGGCGGTGATGATGCCGGTGGAATCGCGCACCCATTGAATGTCGAGATCGGGGTAGTCGGCTTCGATGGCTTTCTTGAAAGCCGCCAGTTCGTCGGCCTCGACGGCGGTGTAAACCAGCAATTCGGTCTTGGCTTGGGCCAAGCCGGTCACACCGGCCGCGACGACGGCGCACAACAACAATCGAACGAACTTAGTCTTGTTCATCGGGGCACCTTTGTGTATTGAAATCAAGACAGAAATGACGGACGAGCGTAGACTGGCTCGCATGATTTTTTTCAATTTAACAAGGCGCTATTGCTGTTTGGTGACAAGCCGGATTGGCTGGAGAAACGGTTTGCTCGATGCTAACCGGAGGTCTTGCTCGAACGGGCCTGTTCACAGCGCTGACGGAAGGCTGGACTCAACGGATCGACCGGACCGAAACGGTCGACCCGGAACGGCGTCAGATCGAACGGACTGGGGAGTCCGGCAGCCAGCCGGGCCACGCCCAGCCCGACACCGCCAGCGGCGGCGATCCCGGCACCCGAACAGCCGGTGGCGGCCAAAAATCCTTGCAGACCCGATGCGGGTCCCAGCGCGAACAAACCATCCGGGGTATAGGTGGACAAGCCACTGATGTGGCTGGCTATCTTCAGTTGGTCCAGTGCCGGCAGGAACCGGCGCAGTCGCGGCGCTCCTTCTTCCAGCGACGACCAGCCACCTTCCTCACCCAGTGCGAAGCCGCTCAATTCGTCGGGCAACTGGCACGGATCGAAACTGATCGACTGACGTTCCCGCAACCCGAACAACAAACCACCCAGTTCCGGGCGACTGTAGGCGCTGGCGTCCGGCATAATGACCATGGGATGGTCGCGGGGAAACAGCGGATCGGGCGCGGTGATCCAGTACTGACTGCGCACTGGCGCCATCGGCAGACCGATGTTGATGCGCGCCGCCAGCACATTGGCCCAGGCACCGGCGGCATCCACCACACAGCCGGCATAAATCACCCCCTGGTCTGTCACGACCCCAGTAATGCGTTCGCCCTGCTGGCGAAGATCGCGAACGGCGATCCGTTGCCGCAACGACGCCCCATACATCCTGGCGGCGCGGGCGTAGGCCATTGCCAAGCGGTATGGATCGATGAAAGCGTCTTCGGCCATGAACGCGGCGTCGGCAACCGCTTCGGGATTCAACCAAGGCACTCGCCGACTCGCCTCGTCCGCTGACACCCACTCCACGCGCAAGCCCGCCCGTTCGGCTACGATGACCAGTTCCCGCAATTCTCGCGCGCGCGTTTCGCTGGCCGCCAGGTGCAGGCCACCGACTTGGCGTAGCTCCAACGCCTCGCCGAGCTCCGTCTCCAGCAAGGCGATATCGGCGTAGGTTTGGGCGATCAGCGGCATCAGCGCGGTCTTGGCGCGAGCCCGTGTCAGCAACGCGGCGGCGTAACTGGTGGCGGCGGTGGCCAAGGCATTGCGCTCCAGCAGCAACACCCGACCCGCCTCCAGGCGGGCATAGTGATAGGCGATGCTCAGACCGAACACACCGCCGCCGATAATGACCAGATCGGCATGCTGGGTCGGCGGGGCGCTCGTGCTCATGACGACGGCGGCCAGTCCCGCTCGGTTTCGGCGATACAGCTTTCCAGAATATCCAAGGCCGTATCCATCTCGGCGCGGCTAATCACCAGCGGCGGACTCAAGGTTAACACGTTGCCGAGACTGAGCTTGAAACTCAAGCCGCGCGCCAGCGCCCGATACAATACCGCTTCGGCGGCCTCGTGGGCGGGCGCCTTGGTGGCGCGATCCGTGACTAGTTCCACCCCGAGCAACAAGCCGCGCCCCCGTACGTCGCCGATTGAGGGATGGCGCGTCTGCATGTCCCGCAACCGGTTCAGCGCGTGCTCGCCCTGTCGTCGGGCGTTTTCCACCAGATTTTCTTCTTCGATGATATCCAGCGTGGTCAGTGCCGCCCGGGCCAGCACCGGATTTTTCTCATGGGTGTAGTGACCGAAGGCCCAATCCTGTCCCACGTCCAGTTCCGGCCGGCACACGGTCGCGGCCAGCGGCAACACACCGCCACCCAGCGCCTTGCCCAGCACCAGAATATCCGGCACGACCTCCTCGTGTTCACAGGCGAACAGACGGCCGGTTTTGCCCAGCCCGGTGGGGATTTCGTCGAAAATCAGCAGCGTGCCGCAAGCATCGCAGGCCTCGCGCACGATCCGCCAGAAACCGGGAGGCGGAAGGGTGGGCACGGCGCGGGCCGGTTCGGCGATCACGGCGGCGACATCGCCTTCCCGTTCCAGCACGTAGCGCACCAGCTCGGCGCAGCTCAGCCGGCAACGATCCAGATCAGGTTGTCCTCGCTCGTCGCAGGGATGACCGTAGGGGCAGCGGTAACAGGCGAATGGCGGCAGATGCTCGGTACCAGCCAGCAACGGTCCGATCGGGCCGGACCGGAACAGTGCCTCGCCACCGACGCTGGCCGCACCGAAGCCGGCACCATGAAAAGCGTCCCAGAACGACAGGGTCTTGAAACGGCCGGTGGCGGCGCGGGCGATCTTCAGGGCGATTTCCACCGCGTCGGAACCGCCGGTGGCGAACAATACCTTGTCCAGTCCCGGCGGGGTGATTTCACTCAAACGCCGCGCCAGGTCGACCACCGGTTCGCAGGTAAAACGACGCGGCGCGAACGAAAGTTCGTCCAGTTGCGCCTTGATGGCCGCCAACAGTCGGGGATGACCGTAACCGAGGTGATGAACGCTGTTGCCGTGAAAATCCAGATAACGACGACCGGCGCTATCTTCGATCCAACAGCCTTCGGCGCGGCGAATGGCCGCCAGACAGGGTGTGGACACCGATTGCCGCAGAAAATACCGCGCGTCCTCGTCCAGCAAGCGGCGGCCTTCCTCGTTCAGGTAACGTGCTTGCCACGCGGTTCGCTGGGACGTCGTGTTGATCTCGCTTTCGCCCGGCGGCGGAACGGCTTGCGAGATTCGTCGGATCACGGTCGCTCGCCGCGCGCCAAGCGCGCTTCGATGATGTCCAGGCAGCTCGGCAGATCGGCGATAGTGTCGATCACGTAATGCGCGCCGCCGCCGAGCAGGCGCTGGCGGGCTCGGGTGCGACGCCGACCCTGCTCAAGCTGCGGTAATGCCCGCCAGTCGGCCAGCGTCAGCCCAATCTCGTTGCCGCTGATGGCGACGCCGACCGCCCACATACCCGCATTCAAGCCTTCCTCGATACCGGGCACGGTATCGTCCACCTTGACGCAGGACTGCACCGCTTCCACGCCCAGCTCGATGACGTTCTTAAGGCTCATGCAGGGATACGGTCGGCCGCGTGGCACTTCGGTGGCGCACACCGTGCTGTCCGGCATGTACCTCTGTTCGGCGGCGGCGAGCAGCAGCGGTTCCATCATCTCGCGACTGTAACCGGTATTGGCGCCGATGCGGATACCGCGCTCGCGCAGCGCGGCGACGGTCTCGCGGCAACCGGGAATCAACTGCGCATGATCGCGGATGACGGCCAATTGCAACGGCACGAAGGTTTCGTACAGTCGATCCACGTCGGCCGCGTCCGGTTCCCGGCCATGGCGTTCGCGCCAACGAGCCGCGATGGCCGGCGTCTGACACAATTGGCGAATGTGCTCGCGCTTTTCCATGCCCATCGGTCCGCGCGCCTCGGCGGCGCTGATCGTGACCTCCTGTTCGGCGAACAGGCGCACGAAGGCCGCCACCGGCGCCAAGGAACCATAATCCACCGTGGTGCCGGCCCAATCCAGAATGACGGCCTGAATCGGACCGCGATAGGAGCGCTGATAGTGAAAGTACATGAGGGTGCTTGCTCCGCGATATCTCAGAATTCCGGCTTGTCGAGATCTTCCGGCCGAGGCGCACCGTCCGGGATCTCCAACTCATCCAACGCGGCGCGCACGGCGGCCAACACGCCGCGCATCTGCTCTTCGAACAACTGCCCGATGCAACCGATGCGGAAACTGTCCACCTGGGTCAGTTTGCCGGGATAGATGATGAAGCCGTGCTGTTTGATCAAGTCATAGAATCGTCCGAATTCGAAATTCGGATGACCGGGGGCGTGAAAGGTGACGATGATCGGCGACAACCAGCGATCGGCCAGCAAAGTATGGAACCCCATCGCGCGCATGCCCGCGACCAATACCGTTTCGTTATGGACGTAGCGCGCCAGCCGACCGGCGGCCCCACCTTCGGCCGCGTGTTGTTCCAGGGCACTGGCAAAGGCAGCCACCACATGAGTCGGCGGGGTGAATCGCCACTGGCCGCTGCGCTCCAGGTAAGTCCATTGATCGTACAAATCCAGGCTCAGGGAATGGGCGTTGCCGACACATTGCTCCAGTGCCTTGCGGCGCAACAGGGCGAAGCCGAAACCGGGCACGCCCTCGAAGCATTTGTTGGCCGAGGACACCAGTCCGTCGAAGGGCAGTTCGCGGGCATCGATCGGTAAGGCACCGAAGGAACTCATCGCGTCCACGAACAATCGCCGCCCTTGCCGCCAGGTCACTTCGGCGATGGCCTCCAGCGGGTTGAGAATGCCCGAGGAGGTTTCGCAATGTACCACCGCCACATGGCTGATCTCGGGATCGGCGGCCAGTATCGCCTCCACCCGTTCGGGTGGTGGTGGCAGATAATCGCCCATGTCCAGCGTTTCGAAGTCGCGACCCAGATATTGGAGAATGCGAGCCATGCGCTGACCGTAGGCGCCGTTCATCAACACCAGGGTCTTGCCGTCCCAAGGCAGCAGGGTCGCCAAAGCCGCTTCCACCGCGTAAGTGCCGCTACCTTGCAAAGGCACGCAGACGTGGGTTTCCTCGGCGCGCGCCACTTCCAGGAGCCGGCGACAAACGCCGGCGGTCAGTTCATTGAAATCGCTGTCCCAGGAGCCCCAATCGCGCAGCATGGCGGACTTGGTGGCCAGTGAGGTGGTCAGCGGACCGGGGGTCAGCAGGTAGGGTTCACGAGATCTGTTCATGGGGATGGGCGTTCGATGGTCGATTCGGCATCATCCCCAATGCCTGTTATGGTTTGATGAAAACCGGCATACCTTTCACGCGAACGTCCATCCTGCTTCTTAACGCAACCGACAGGGTTTTCACGATCCGCCGGCGGCACGACCCGCCGTAACGATGCCGCGCGCCGCCGCCCATTGGGCGAGATCGCGCCGCGCGACGGCGGCGGCCATCAGATCGGGAAACTGATCCGGCGTGCAGGCGAACGCCGGTGCGCCCATGCCGGCCAGCGTGCCGGCAATGCCGTGATCGTAGGCGGGCGCGCCCTGGTCGGACAGCGCCAGCAGCACGATCAGATTGACCCCGGCGGCGATCAGGCTGGCGGCGCGTTTGAACAATTGCTGGCGATCTCCACCTTCGTATAGATCGCTGATCAGCACTAGAATGGTGTCGTTGGGCGCGCGCACCAATCCCTGACAGTAACCCAGTGCCTGCTGGATGTCGGTTCCACCGCCCAATTGGGTGCCGAACAGCACCTCGACCGGATCGGCCAACTGTTCGGTGAGATCCACCACGGCGGTGTCGAACACCACCAGCGACGTGCGTACCGACCGGATCGACGCCATGACCGCCGCCATGATACCGGCGTAAACCACCGAGGCGGCCATCGACCCGCTCTGATCCACGCAAAGAATGATGTCGCGCAGAGCGGTGGCACGGCGGCCGAACCCGATCCGGGTGGCGGGGATGACGGTGCGATACGCGGGCTGATAATGACGCAGGTTGGCGCGAATGGTGCGGTCCCAGTCAATCTCGTTGTGACGGGGCCGGCGGTTGCGAGTGCTGCGGTTGAGGCTACCGGTAATCGCCTGCCGCAAGGGATTGGCCAGCTTGCGCTCCAGCTCGGCGACCACCTGACGCACCACCAACCGGGCGGTATCGCGGACCTTGGCCGGCATGACGCCGCGCAACGCCAGCAGAGTGGCGACCAGATGCACGTCCGGCTCGACCGCCGCCAGCATCTCCGGTTCCAGCAGCATGCGTTGCACGCCATGGCGGTCCAGGGCATCTTTCTGCAACACTCGCACCACCGAGCTCGGAAAGTAGCGACGGATATCGCCCAGCCAGCGGGCGATCTTGGGCGCGGACCCACCCAGTCCGCCCGCGCGCTCCTTGTCGTAGAGATTTTCCAGACAGCGATCCATGCCAAGATCGGCCGCCGCCAACGCGCAGCCGATACCATCGGCCGCGCCGCCACCGAGAATCAGCCGCCAGCGGCGCTGGCGCTCATCACCGGACCCAGATTCACTGGTGGATGAGACATCGAAAGATAGGGTTTTCATACCAGAAATGGTCAAATAATCTGTTGTCGGAATCAAGAACCCGTTGAGCAAGGAGCCCTTCCATGAAATTCTGTAGCCAATGCGGCGCCCCAGTCATCCTGCGCGTCCCCTCGGGCGATAACCGGCCCCGGCATATCTGCGATGCCTGCGACACCATCCACTATCAGAATCCGAAAATCGTCGCCGGCTGCGTTCCCGAATGGGGCGACCGGATCTTGCTGTGCCGGCGAGCCATCGAACCTCGCTACGGGTTGTGGACCCTGCCGGCGGGGTTCATGGAAAACGGCGAATCGGCGGTGGCGGCGGCGGCGCGCGAGACCTGGGAAGAGGCCAACGCCGTGATCGAAAACCTGACCCTGTACGGTCTATACTCTTTAACTCATGTCAATCAGGTTTATCTGATGTTTCGCGGCCAAATCAAGGACGGCGCGGCCAGTCCCGGCGAGGAAAGTCTGGAAGTCGGATTGTTCGCCGAGGAAGAGATTCCCTGGGAGCAACTCGCTTTTACCGTGGTCCACGAAACCTTGCGCCAATACTTCACCGAGCGGCGGACCAGCGTGTTTCATCCTCATGTCGGCGACATCATCCGCGAAGCCGACAACCGGTTTCGCGTCCATCGCTACTATTGAATGCCAAGCCCGGAGGAACACTCATGAAACCCTATCTCATCGTTGTGGAAGATCCAAGTTCCGACCAGCTGATCGATGTGGCGCTTATCGAAGCCGATAGCGAACAAGAGGCCGAAACCCAGGCCCAACGGCTTTTTCCCAACTTGCCCGATCAGGATCTGTGCGTGTACGACGTCCATGAGTTGAACCACGACCATCCCGACGGTTGGACTTATCGGGATTGAACAGGCATCCGCCGCGCCACCGCTCGTTGGTCCGCGCGGTGGATCGAGAAAATTCCTTCGGAGCCCCACCGCGTGGAGACAAGTCGCCCCCCCCAGCTCGACGAAGCCATGCTCGCCGGCATGTCGCATGTCCTCAAGGAAGAAGATCTGTTGGCGAAAACCTGGAGCGCTCAAGATCGCGCCGAACATGCACTGAGCGTGCGGGAAAGCGTCGAGCAAACCGGTAACCTGCGCCAACGCCTGGGAAAGCTGCGCGCGCGGATCGACAGCGTCTGGGAGCGGTTCGTCACGCTGACACTGGAGCGGGCGCTGTCCGGGCAACTCCGTCAGTTTCTCGATGAGATCGACCTGGAAACGCAGGAATCGAGCCAGCAATTGGTGGAATTGGATTGCGAGATCGATCGGTTGCGGGCTCGCGTGCAGGAACGGCGGCGGTGCTTGGAAGAAAAGATCACGGTGCTGGAACCGCTGGCGCATCGCACGTCCACTCAGAACCATCTCAGCATGATGCTGGCCCGGGTGGAGGGTTTGGAAGCCAATTTATCGGGCAAGCAAGACGCGGCGCCGGAAGCCGGCGAAACCCATGGCAAGCGCCAAACCAACGTATCCAGCGATTTGCTGTATCTGCGGGTGCGCCTGCTGACGACCCGCATCGCCATTTTCGCGTCCAGCCGCGGCAAGCAGATCAGTGACTGCGATACCGAACTGGTCTCCCTGCTGCCCGAGATCGAACGGCTCAAGGCTGATTTCGCCGTGTTGGCTGCCCGGATCGACAGCATGAACGAACTGTCCCGTTACTGGCTGGCGTATCTCGATATCGCGGTCCCGGAACGGGAGCCGTAAAACCCGGAGTTCGAGGAACCGGCTGGAAACCCTGTCCCCCGAACCCTGAATCCGCCGAGCCCTTTCTACAAGACTCGCACGCTCAACACGCCCTGGACACCGGCGATCTGTGCCATCACCTCGACCGACACCGTGCTGTCGGTGTCCACCAGGGTGCAGGCGATCTCGCCGCGCGACTTGTTGAGCATGTCCATGATGTTGATGCCCGCCCCGGAAATCGCCTTGGAAATGCGCTCGATCATGTGCGGAACGTTGGCGTTGACGATCGCCAGGCGCGGGCCGCCGTTGCGCGGCATGGTGACTTCCGGGAAATTCACTGAGTTGTGAATCGTGCCGTTTTCCAGATAGTCGCGCACCTGATCGGCCACCATGATGGCGCAGTTCTCCTCGGCCTCCGCCGTGGAAGCGCCCAGATGGGGCAACATGATGACGCGTGGATGATCCTTCAGTCGGCTGGTGGGGAAATCGCAGACATAGGTCTTGAGCTTGCCGGCTTGCAGCGCCTCGAACAACGCTTCTTCGTCCACCACCCCCTCGCGGGAGAAATTCAGCACGGTCAATCCCGGCCGGATGTTTTTCAGGAACTGGGCGTTGATCAGGTGGCGGGTGGCATCGTTCAGCGGGACGTGCAGGGTGACGAAATCGGCCTGCGCGGCCATTTCATTGACGCTCAGCACCTGCTCGACCTGCGCGGAGAGCTGCCAGGCGTTGCTGACGGTGATGTGCGGGTCGTAACCGATTACCCGCATCCCCAGCGCGCGGGCGGCGTTGGCGACCCTGACGCCGATGGCGCCCAAACCGATCACGCCCAGGGTGCGGTTGGGCAGCTCGATGCCGACGAACTGCTTCTTGCCGGATTCGACCTGCTTGGACAGTTCGGCGTCGCTGCCTTGCAGCTTGCGGGTATAGTCCCAGGCAGTGCAGATGTTGCGCGCCGACAGCAACATGCCGGCGACGACCAGCTCCTTGACGGCATTGGCGTTGGCGCCGGGCGCGTTGAACACGCAAATGCCCTTGGCGGTCATCTGGGGCACGGGGATGTTGTTGACACCGGCCCCGGCCCGGCCCACCGCCTTGAGGCTGGCGGGAATGGTCCAGTCGTGCATCTTGAAGGAACGCAGCAGCACGGCGTCGGGGTTTTGGATTTCCGAGGCGATCTCGTAACGGTCGCGCGGGAGGCGTTCCAGGCCGGAAACGCTGATGTTATTGAGGGTCAGGATTTTGTACATGGACGGGTAACCATTCGCCTGAAAAAAGAACACCCCGGACGCGAGCGTCCGGGGCGGGTTTGCAAAGAAAGTCGTCTAGCCGCGCCGTTTCTGGAAATCGGCCATGAAGTCCACCAGCGCCTTGACGCCTTCCAGCGGCACGGCGTTGTAAATGCTGGCGCGCATTCCGCCGACCGAGCGGTGACCGGCCAGGGTCACTAGACCGGCGCTCTTGGCTTCGGCCAGGAACGGTTTGTCCAGCGCCTCGTCGGGCAGAATGAACGGTACGTTCATCCAGGACCGGTGGGCCGGATCGACCGGGTTCCTGTAGAAACCCGATTCGTCGATGGCCTTGTACAGCAACTCGGCCTTGGCTTTATTGCGCTCGCCCATGGCCTTCAGCCCGCCTTGCGCCTTCAGCCACTGGAACACCAGCCCGGCGATGTACCAGGCATAGGTCGGCGGGGTGTTGTACATCGACCCTTCCTTGGCCATGGCGGCGTAGTCGAGCATGGTCGGCGTGCCGGCCACGGTCTGGCCCATCAAATCCTCGCGGACGATGACGATGGTCAGGCCGGCGGGGCCGATGTTCTTCTGCGCGCCGGCGTAAATGACGCCGAATTGGCTCACATCCAGCGGCCGCGACAGCAGGGTGGAGGAAAAGTCCGCCGCCAGCGGTACGCCGACCTCGGGAACCTGGTGCATTTCGACGCCGCCGATGGTCTCGTTCGGCGTGTAGTGCAGGTAAGCGGCTTCCGGGTCGCACTTCCAGTCGGCGCGGGCCGGAACGGTGGTGAAGTTAACCGCCTCCGAACTGCCGACCACGTTGACCTGGCAGAATTTCTTGGCTTCGGAAATCGCCTTCTTCGACCACTGCCCGGTGTTCAGATAGTCGGCCTTGGTCTTGCCGCGCAGCAGGTTCATCGGCACCATGGCGAACTGGCTGGACGCGCCGCCTTGCAGGAACAGCACCTTGTAGCCGGCGGGAATGTTCAACAGCTCGCGCAGATCGGCCTCGGCCTGTTCAGCGATGGAGACGAACTCCTTGCCGCGATGGCTCATTTCCATCACCGACATGCCGGAACCGCGCCAGTCGAGCATTTCGGCCTTGGCCTGTTCCAGAACCGCCTCGGGCAGCATGGCGGGACCTGCGCTAAAGTTGTATGGGCGTGGCATTTTGGACATCCTTCGTGACCGCACTGAAATGTGGCGCATAGTAGCAGAAACGCCCTTTTCGGATAATGGCTAAAGTCGCCACGGCGCAAGCCGCATCGACTCCGGCGCCTTCCAACGACCCGCCACCCGCGAAACCAAAATCTTTCATGAAACGCATCTATCCGTTTCTATTCGTCTTTTTGTGGAGCACCGGCTTTATCGGCGCCCGGTTCGGCCTGCCGTTCTCCGAGCCATTGTCTTTTCTGCTGATCCGCTATCTTTGCGTC
>WBZT01000074.1_pt1 | contig 25241 bp, 14 predicted proteins | sample 5204241 | NCBI WGS metagenome assembly WBZT01 (sample SAMN12344358, study PRJNA552823) | activated sludge metagenome | biome: Activated sludge suspended growth; feature: Nitrification reactor; material: Wastewater; isolation source: activated sludge from nitrification reactor of wastewater... | reverse complement strand
TGTTGGACAAACAAAGTCTGCGTATGTTCTCATCAAAATATTTCCGAATGATAGATTCATATTCACCAGTCAAATGAAAGCTATCTGAAAAAAAATAATCACTTTCAAAATCAATATCGGAACCGCCAAACCACTCTACAAGTTTTGTAAAAAATCCTTCAGGCTTTAATCTGAATTCCGGAAGTTTTAATGATTTACTGTCATAAAACTTATAGGTCTGTTGAAATCGCGCACTCGAATTTCCAGTTGATACGGTATACTCATAGTCAAATAAATATAAATTTTCAAGTATGTCTTTTTGATATATCAGGTTATTGATCTTTTTCCTTGAGCCAAACTTAAATAACTTAAATTCTGAAAGTTGTGCGATCAAACCAAACTCATCCGTTTCTGCAAATTTAGCTTCCTTGGCATAGGCAAATTCTTTCATCTCTGCAGTACGCTTTTTGGATTCACCGGTTAATATATCCCAAAGTCTTCCCATTCTACCTATAATCTAGTCATTCTTTTGTAATTTTAACTATTCCTGTTATTAAACCAATGCATGCATATTATCATTACAGTTTATAAAAAATGTATACTGCATTACTACCATTTTATAATGGTATATTGCCATGCTTTTTACGTGGCAACGTGTCCACTTTATTTACAAGACTTGCAAATGCTTTGATCAATTTAATTCTGGTATATTCTGGTTCAATCACTTCGTCAATAAATCCTCTGGCAGCCGCATGATAAGGATTGGCAAATTTTTCTGAATATTCGTTTTCCTTTTCCAATAATGCTGACATTGGATCTGTCGCTGATTCTATTTCTTTTTTAAATATTATTTCTGTTGCTCCCTTGGCACCCATAACCGCAATTTCAGCACTAGGCCAGGCAAAATTAAAATCTGCACCAATATGCTTGGAATTCATTACATCGTATGCCCCACCGTATGCTTTTCTGGTAATCAACGTAATTCTCGGTACCGTTGCTTCACTAAATGCATAAAGCAATTTGGCACCATTGCTAATAATTGCATTCCATTCCTGATCTGAACCTGGTAAGAATCCTGGTACATCTTCCAATACCAACAATGGAATATTAAAGCAATCGCAGGTTCTTACAAATCTTGCAGCCTTTTGTGAAGCATTTACATCCAGACAACCTGCCAGAATCATAGGCTGATTAGCCACCACGCCGATAGACCTTCCGGCTAATCTTGCGAATCCAACAATTATATTCTCTGCATATTCTTCCTGAATTTCAAAAAATGAATCCTTATCCACCAAAGCGGTAATAATATCCTTTATATCATATGGCTGATTAGGGCTGTTCGGTATTAGCGCAGCAAGCTCAGGCAAATTTTCATCGCCAGGTTGATAGGGCACATCCTGTACTCGTTCTTCGCAATTTTGAGGTAGGTAACTCAATAGTTTCTTTATTTTTATAATACACTCCACATCATTGGAAGCCGTCAATTGGGTTACACCACTTTTAGTCGCATGGGCATGTGCTCCTCCCAAAGCTTCTGAACTAATTTCTTCATTGGTTACCGTTTTTACAACATTAGGACCCGTTACAAACATATATGAACTATGTTCAACCATCAGAATAAAATCGGTAATCGCTGGTGAGTAAACCGCTCCACCAGCACATGGTCCCATAATAGCAGATATCTGCGGTATTACACCGGAGGCGCGAACATTTCGATAAAAAAGATCTGCATATCCTGCTAAACTTCTAACACCTTCCTGTATTCTGGCCCCACCGGAATCATTTAAGCCTATCACCGGTGCACCATTCCGAAGGGCAAGATCCATAAGTTTACAAATTTTCTCAGCATGGGTTTCTGAAAGCGATCCACCGAAAACAGTAAAGTCCTGGGCATACACATAAACTAACCTACCTTGGACCGTTCCATAAGCCGTAAGAACTCCATCTCCATAAATCAACTGTTCCTGCATGCCGAAGTCAGAAGTTCTATGGGTTACCAACATCCCAAATTCTTCCATACTACCTGGATCTAACAATAACTCTACCCGTTCTCTGGCTGTTAACTTTCCTTTACTATGCTGAGATTCAATTCTTTTTATTCCGCCACCCAGGCGCGCTAGTGCTAATCTTTCTCTTAATTCTTCGATTTTCTTAGACATCATATTGAATGCGAAATTAAACTGTTATACCCTCATCTAATATACTATTCCCTCTCTAATTTGAATGTTTACCTGCCGATTATATCACGTCGTTTAACTGCTTCTCATAAATTAACCATTTACCCTTCTCGCAAGAAAATTTTATGGTAGTTCAATTTCTAATATTCAGTTTAAAAATTAAACTACCTGCTAACGAAATCCATCGCGCTTTTGCTTATTTTTATTTACTTTGTAACCATTATGCCAAATGAATATCCAATAGCATCGGATCCCCAGCCAACATGTGCACTTTCTATAGTGATTCCTGTATTCAATGAATCAATGAATCTTTTGGAACTGTATTCGCGATTGAATACCTCCATTTCTGAATTGAATATTAACTATGAATTACTTTTTATAAATGATGGCAGCAAAGATGAGAGTCTTGTCAACATCATGCATCTGGCTAAATTGGATTCGAGAGTAACTTATATTAATTTAAGCAGGAACTTCGGTCACCAGATCGCCGTATCTGCCGGTTTGGATTATTGCAAAGGCGCTGCTGCAGTTATCATCGATGCTGATCTGCAAGATCCTCCTGAACTAATTCCATCTCTTTACAGGAAATTCAAAGAAGGTTACAATGTAGTTTATGCCAAAAGAGTTCATCGCCAGGGCGAGGGTTTTTTTAAAAAAGTTTCAGCTAAATTATTTTATATTTTTTTACATAAAATTTCTTCCATAGATATTCCGGTAGATGTTGGCGATTTTAGAATTATTGATAGAAAAATAATAAATTATCTTAAAAAAATGCCCGAGAAAAATAAATTCTTAAGAGGTCAGATTGCGTGGCTTGGCTTCCGACAGACTTCAATAGAATTTCATCGTTCTGAACGAAAAGCCGGAAGATCAGGGTATTCACTCTCCAAGATGATTCAACTGGCAATGGATGCCATCACTGGGTTTTCAGATAAGCCTTTATCTTTTGTAACAAGTCTTGGGTTTTTTATTTCGTTGTTCTCATTTTTTATTATTGTGTATGCGCTTTACGCTCACTTCATTTTACAACGCACCATTACTGGATGGACATCTTTAATTATTAGCTCAATGTTTATTGGTGGCGTTCAATTAATTTCAATTGGTATCATTGGTGAATATATCAGCCGAATGAACAGGAATATTCAAAACAGACCTTTATATATTATTGAGGATACAAATATTGAATCCAATACTTCTAATTAATTGTACACCTCGCAATAATTTCATACGTAGTTAATACAATTTAGTATTTGTTTTAACTTTTCAGATCATTCGCCAAGAAATGATTGAAATGCAGGATGAAGCGATGGCATTATTTTACATTGTATCGGCTTTTGAGCTGTTGGAAGATTTATTTCTAAAGAATAGGAATGTAAACCTATACATACTTCTTTGGAAACTTGCACTCCACCATACAACGTGTCGTTCCAGATTGGATGCCCAAGAAACCCAAACTGGGCTCTGATCTGATGATATCTACCGGTTAACAATTGTACTTCTAACAAGGACAGGTTATGTTGATTTTTAAGAAATTTATAATCCAGAATGCATTCTTTGTAAAATCGGTTTAACTTATTTTCCGATACAATAGATTTAAACTGTGCGGTATCCTTATATAAAAAATGCCTTACTCTTTTTAGATCAGGGACTATGTTACCTTCTACTACAGCCAGATATTTTTTAGTGACCTTCTGCTGACTCCATACACTTTGCAGAATATTTAACATTGATTTTTTCTTTGCCAGAACTACTAAACCGCTGGTAGGCCGATCTAGTCGATTGACTAAGAATAAATCCTTTTGGCTTGGCCATTGAATAAAGGCTTTGACCTCATCCAGTAAATTTGAATTTCCTTTGATATCAGGTTCTACTTGCAGACCATATGGTTTATTGACAATGAGCAAATCACTGTCTTCTACTACGATTTGAATATTCAATTTTGACTATCTGATTAAGGTAATATCTCCCTGCAAACTGGAAGTTTCACCATTATTCCATTGAACGACTATTTGATAAATGTACACGCCAGGGTTAAGTAACTGAGATTTATACATTCCATTCCAGCCCTCGTTTTCATCATTTATCTGAAAATGCTCTCTTTTAAATACCAGCTCTCCCCATCGGTCAAATATTTGCATGAGTTTTATTTCTTTAGCACTTCCATCAGCTACTATAGGAATAAAATAATCATTGATCTGATCTCCATTCGGACTAAATACATTTGGTACCCAGATGCCTCTTTTGATGATATGAACTCTGATACTCGCTGAAGCAATGCAGCCGTTTTTATTGGTAACACTTACCGTAAAAGTCGTATCCGTTGTCAAATTTACGGTGCTAGGTTCAAGACAATCCGAACAACTTAGTTTTTCTGACGGAGCCCATTCAATACTTTGTATCGAATCCAATGGGATACTGCATGTAAGTAAAAGCTTGCCGGAATTCCCTTCATCTATCAATAAAGTCGGCGGAAGACTTACTGAAATAGCAGATGCCTGATCCATCGTAAATGTACTTTGTACTTCACATCCATTTTTATCAATTGCCTTGACTAAATGTATTCCCGGGTTAATATTATTCAATGGGAAATTATTAATTTCTACGCCATCTATCAGATTCATATAAGGTCCAATTCCTCCCGATACGTCCAATTTGTTTACAGATGCATTATCTCCCTCACATCTTGCCTGTGTCAAATCTAAAGAAATGCCTGTTGGAACATTTTTAATTTCCAATACAAAAATGGAATCTACGGTTGAACAACCATTGCGATTTGTAACGTTAACAGTATACCAACCTTCCTTGGTGATCACGGGATTGTTGGTACGCTGTCCGGACACAATGCTGCCGTTAATTGTATTCCAATCAATTAAATAATTTTGATTACTTTGAATACTTACATTCAATGTAATATTTTTAATTTTACAGGTAAGAGACAATGAGCTATCTATTACAAGGGTTGGCAGGGATTTTTCTTCTGTAACAAGTATATTTTGAACGGACTCACAAAAGTTACTCGTGTTAATAATTTTTAGTGAATATAAGCCTACCTTATCTACCGAAACGTTTGGCAAATTATTTGGATCAAGAATATTTCCATTGGAAGTCATCCACTGATAAACATAATTATTTCCTACACTCGATCCTTGTGAAGACAATTGTACGGTGTTGATTAAACAGGTTAATGTATCCGGTTTCAAGATATTTAATGTAGGTCGGATGGTATCCGTTAATACGATTACATCATCCGATTTGGAACATCCATTTTGAATATTAAGGACAGTCAGATTATATAATCCTGGCTTTAGTGCAATGATGTCTTTTGGATCTGAACTGTTTCCCATTTGGCCATTCAAAGTACTCCAATTATATCGGAATTCAGGGCCACTACTAGAGTTTATCCCTGACAAAATAATATTCTGAATCTTGCAATTTAATGTAGTATCAAATCCTGCATCCGCCTTAGGCGAAACAGTATCAATATCTACCATAACCTGTGCTTCTGAAGTACATCCATTTGAAAAATCTGTAACTATCACCTTGAAAATTCCGGGTGCTGTAATAATTGGATTGGCTTGGTTGCTATTTTGAATTATTTGACCTTTATCTGAATTCCAATTATATGTAAAAGAACCTCCGGTAGATGAATTAGCTCGAGCCATTAAAGATAACTGCTGCACGGCGCATGTAATTTTATTTGGAACGTCAATGGTAACTTGTGGTTTATTTGCATCATTTATCACCTTAAGTGACGCGGTATCTGAACAAGAATTCGAAACGTCTCTAACGATTAAGATATATGTTCCAGATTTATCTGCTAAGATGCTGTTTGTATTTTGTCCCGAACGTATGTTGCCGTCTGGTGTAGACCACGAAAATAAGTAATTTGGTCTTGATTGGGTCAAAGAGCCATCTATTATAATGGTTGAATCAGAACATTTAAGGACGAGATCACTTCCTAGAATCGCATCAGGTTTGATTACATTCTCAAACACTTCTATAGAATCCTGAATGATACAATGGTTGGAGGTATCTTCTATGGTAATAAAGTACTTTCCAGGTTTATCTGATTTGGCCATCAGTTGACCAGCTCCAGATCTAATGTTACCGTTAGTTGTACGCCAGTTCACACTCAGATTGTTCTGATTGCTCGTAAATGCTGTTAAATCTGTTGTTCTTCGGGAGCAATTTAAGGTATCTGGTTTGATAATACTTAGGTTGGGAAATTTTCTGCTATCTATGATGTCAACTGAATCCAGATCAATGCAACCATTTTTCTGATTAATGGTTCGAAGCAACACCCTTCCACCGGATTGAATCGTCTTAGTTTGCACACTGTCTTCAGTAATGATCTGACCAGAAGGAAGTGTCCAAAAATATTTATTGTTTTGATTTTTAATCTTGACGTTTGCTATAATATCTACACTATTGTTCAAACAATCTATAATCAAATTATTTCCAATACTTATGTCGGGTTGCGTGGTGTCAACTTGTACCAGCCAATCGAGAGATTCTTTACATTTATTGAATTTATTCTGAATCTTCAAAGAATACGTTCCGGATTGATTACTTTTAATCATAGGACTTTGATTAATCTTTTGAAGATTTGGCAGTGTCCATTCTAAGGTATACAGATTGGTATCAAGCAAAGATGAATTTAAATTAATGGTCTGGTGATTACAATCAATCAATGAATCACCGGTCAAATTGAATTTTGGCTTTACTGTATCGGATATTACATCCTTAATCAGTTCGAGTTTGCAACCTGTGGTAACATCCGTAATCGTAACTTTATAGGATTGAGCCTTGTTAACTTTAACACTTTCCGTACCGGCTCCTTCCAAAATGTCATTCGCGGGTCCCCAGTCATAAGTATAGATTCCACTTCCTGTATTCATATTGACGGTTAGATCAACCGTATCTAAAGCACAATTAGCAATTCCGATGGCCTGAACCAGTCCATCCAATTTATCCGGAGCATCATAATCCAGACTGGCTTGTTTTTCGCAATGAACCGATCCATTATCATATTTTACGGTAACGGTATAGGTGCCTGTTCCTTTTGCTTTCGCATTTACTCCATTTTGAGAAAGTATGGTTCCCTTATCCGTTGTCCATTCGTAGGTTATTTTTGGTCCACTACTGGATCCTGTCGCGTACAAATCAAAAATCTCAGAAGAACATTTTGGTTTAACGGGTATAATAATTTTAGCAATGAGATCAACGATTTCAACTTCAACTTCATCTTCATCAATACATTTATCGTATAAGGCAATGTCGTCCAGTGCAAAATCATTCCCATAACTTACGCCTGTAACTTCAGAAATACAGATGGTTGCACTCCCCGAAGTGGCCTTAAAACAGGCCATCATCTGAGTCCAGTCACACATTCCACCGACATTTCCTCCACCAATCGGTGTTCCATTTACTGTTATTTCCAGAATAGAAGGAGACACGGGAAATACCAACATTGTCCACACCTCAAATTGATAAGAATTCCCGGGAATTACGGCAACGGTTTGACACCAGACCTTTTTACCAGCTGTTGGTGACCCATCCACCAACCACATGTTTCCACCACCCGATGTATGATCACCGCAATTTTGAAAGCCAGAGTTATAAGCCTGTGGATTGGTTGCAATCGCAACATTGTCTGGTCCAAAACCCTGACCTAAAGTTTTAAAAACATACTCGGTGGAAAAGCCGGAAAAACCTCCTTCAAAATTGCCGTTGGTAATTAAATTCGTACTTCCAACCACCTCCGCAGATAGTTTAAATTTATACCTGCCGGGCGTTTTTATAGTTACCATTGGATCTAGAACCTTATTACTACTCAAACCCGTCGCAGGTGTCCACTCAAAACTGTTCGGATTACCATTAATTACACCTTGTAGTTGAATCATCATACTTGGATCACAAGTATACATATCAGGACCGGCATCTACTAAACCCTTGCATTGCTGTGCACTGATGGTAGACTGCACCATCAAGCATTGGACAACAAGAAGCATTAAACTGCCTTTGAATAAGAGTTGATGCCGTCCGGAAGATATTTTGGAATTCATGGAAAAGCGCTTTGTGTAGCAAAAATAACAATTCACAAGCCGCGAGGATGATTCAATTAGAAAGTCCCATGAATTTCAAAATATAGTTTGGTTTAATAATAAATTATAGAAAATAACAAAATTTAATACTGGAATTTTATATTTAAAACTTAAAATTGAATTGTAATTTAAATTCAATTGGCTTCTTGTGGTTTTTCTTTATTGGTTGTAAAGCCAACAAGCCTCAGATCCTATTTAATTCAATGCAAAAAAAAAGGAGAAAACCCTTAGAGTCTTCTCCTTTTTAATTTTTCTTGTAATTAGATTACTTCATTTTTCTAGGAGCTTCTTCTGTAGCTGTTTTAGTTTTAGCAGCAGTGGAAGTCTTTGTTGGCTTCTTAGTATGACAAGCAGAAGTGCACTTGTGACCTTTCTCACCATGAGCATAAACGTGTTTTCCATCTTTACAAGTTGCAGAGCAAACGTGCTCTCTGCTGTCCATAGTTTGGTCAGTAGACATATCTGATTTAGTTTCAGTTTTTGGAGCTTGCTTTGTTTCAGTAGATCTGGTTCCGGTTCCTGTAGTAGCAGCAGGTTTAGCTTCTGTCTTCATAGCAGGTTTAGCTTCTGTTTTCGTAGCAGGTCTAGTGGTAGTACCTGGTGCAGTACTGGTTGGATTTTGCGCTTGAGCAATTTGGAATCCAAGTACAAGGATTGATGCAATCAATAAGTTTTTCATAATTTAATTTTAATTTTAGGACCCAAGATTAGTCTAGATTCTTGAATATTGCTTAAATAATCTGTTAATTTAACGGACTTTAATAGAATTTTAACGTTACATTTAATACTGATCTTTTACGCAATCTGTAAACTATCTTTTACGAATTCATAATAGTATTCTGTTATTTTAAATTTTTAAATTTTATATCCTTTAATTGCATTATTTTACAAATAATATTTTTATATTTAATACAATTTCAAATTTTTACAAATGGATGATTATTCTACTATAGAATAAAAACTTTTTATTTATTCCAAATTTTATTTGGCTAGTAGGATATATATCTTATTCTATACTTTTTAGACTAAATTGCTAATTTTAACAGACCTTTGAATTTCTGAATGAAGTACTTAATTACATCCAATGAGATCAGTCTTTCTGTGAATAAATTATCCATCATCATATTACTGTTTTCTTCTTGCTTGTCAACGGAATGTAAGGTTCAAAATTCTACACCGGATAACTTGAACTTTGAAAAAATGACATCGATTTTAACAGACATGTATTATATGCAGGCTGCATTGGAAACTTTGCCTTCCAGCATTAAAGACAGCCTCGTCTTCAAAGCAAAATCTGAAATTTTGATCAAATATGGAATTTCTGATACGACGTACCTTTCAGCTCTGGCTTTCTATAATACCAATCCAAAGGCCTTATCGAAGTTGGAAAAAGCTGTGGAGGAAAATCTTAGAGATAAGATAACGGCGGATTCCATACTTCATGAGAAAAATCAAACCCTCAAAGATTCTGTTTTAGACAAAGTGCACTAAGGCTTAAGACTTTGGAGCCACACAAATTTATTAAATGGTAAAAACTCTAATAAATCATTAATGCAGTATCAAGATCATCGTTTTGATCCAAAAAATGTCAACGCGATTTAATAATTTAATAATAGTTAGCTCTGGAGCCTTCATTAGCTTCGTCCTAACTTTGCAAAAAATATGAAAGACAATTTAACGCGAATTCTTATAGTCGATGATGAAGTCGATACAATAGAGTTTTTGGAATATCAACTTAAATCCAAAGGCTACGAAGTCGAAAGCGCTCAAAATGGACTAAAAGCTTTGAAAAAACTAGAGTCTTTCAATCCAGATATCATTCTATTGGACTACATGATGCCTGAAATGGATGGCATTGAATTCTTGAAAGAATTCAAGAAAAGAAATCAACATTCGAACACAGTAATTGCCTTGTTAACCGCTAAAAATACTGATGAAACACAGATTGAAAGCTTAGACTTAGGTGCCGATGATTTTATCTCCAAACCTATTAAGCCAAATGTCCTGATTAGTAGAATTAATGCCTTGCTGAGAAGAAAACAGGTTTATGCGAATCTCAGTCGAAATGAACCTCTTAGATTTGATAACGTTGTCATTACACCTGAATCCTATTCGGTGTATATTGGTGATGTTGAAATTCCTTTTCCAAAAAAAGAATTTCAGCTTTTATATTTGCTAGCTGAAAAACCTGGCAAAGTTTTTCGAAGAGAAGAAATTCTCAATGCTGTTTGGGGAGATGATGTACTCGTTGGTGAAAGAACCGTAGATGTGCATATTCGCAAGATCAGAGAAAAACTTCAGGACCGTTTTATAAAAACCATAAAAGGAATTGGCTACAAACTCGAATTTTAATTATAGTCTTCGCTCTAACCTCAACCAACTTTCCCTACTTACCTCATTAGGTTGCTCTATTATTCTGACGGTTACCTTATATGTTTTTGTTCAATGCCATCTCATTAGCTTAGATCGGTCATATATTTTTTTATTATTTCTCTTCAACTTAATTATTTCTTTTGTTATCATTCGTTTCGTGCTTTTTGGATATCTCAGGAGAAGACTGAAAATAATTTACAAATTAATTAATAAGGCCAATAAGGATCAAACCAACCCGCTTGATAAAAATTCATCCATCGCATCTGTTTTTGAACTAGCCGAAAAAGATGTCGAAAATTGGCTTAAGCTCAAGAATGATGAGCAGATTGCCATGATTCAACTGGAGGAATATCGAAGAGAATATATTGGCAACGTATCTCATGAATTAAAGACTCCTATTTTTAATATTCAGGGATATATACAGGCCTTAATACAAGGCGGAATTAATGACCAGGAGGTCAACATGAAATTTTTGCATAAAGCCATGTCAAATGCAGATCGATTACAAACGATTGTAGAAGATCTTGAAGCGATATCAAGGCTTGAATCGGGAGAATACAATAATGATTACAGTAATTTCGATATCAGAATCTTATGTCAGGAAGTCTTTGAAGATCTTAATTCGAAAGCTGTTCCTAAAGGCATAAAATTGATTTACAAATCTGAAGAATCCCACCAGATGATGGTTCATGCTGATCGCGAACAAATTCGATTGGTATTGATTAATCTCATTCAGAATGCTATCAAATACGGACGATCAAACGGTTTTGTAAAAGTAAGAACGTATGATGTGGATGCAAAAATTCTTATTGAAGTTGCAGACAATGGCATAGGAATTCCGGAAGAATCTTTACCTAAAGTGTTTGAGCGGTTTTACAGAGTAGATAAAGGAAGATCAAGGGAAATGGGAGGAAGCGGTCTTGGCTTATCCATTGCCAAACATATCATTGAAAGTCACAACCAAAGTATTGTTGTGCGTAGCAATGAAACGGAAGGCAGTGTTTTTAGTTTTACCCTGGAGTCTGCTAAGGTTTCATAATTTCTATTATTGTTTACTAGAAACCCTTATTTTATCATTTATCATTCATCCCGAATATCTTCGAACTACACGGACCTTCGATACTTCAAAATTCATCATTCATAATTCATAATTCATAATTCATAATTCATCATTTATAATTCATCCCGAATTTCTTCGAACTACGCGGATCTTCGATACTTCAAAATTCATCATTCATCCCGATTTTCTTCGAACTACACGGACCTTCGATACTTCATCATTCATAATTCATCATTGATAATTCATCACGATATTCTTCGAACTACACGGACCTTCGATACTTCATCATTCATCATTCATACTTCATCATTCATACTTCATCATTCATACTTCATCATTCATACTTCATCATTCATACTTCATCATTCATACTTCATACTTCATCATTCATCATTCATACTTCATCATTAATGATTAGTATTGCATATAAAAAACTTTAAAGAGTGAGAAATTTCCATTTGTGTCTATTAGTTTGATCAGATAAACCCCATTCTCCTGAGCAAATTGGTCGAGGAATAATTGTGTTTTCCTGTCATTCAACTTTTGTACTTGAAGAATCCTGCCATTGACATCGATGACTTCCAGTGTAAAATCGTTATGTTCTTTTGGAAATTCAATAATGATGCGGCCATTTGAAGGATTAGGATAAACCAAAGCATGAATCTGTTCACCGCTTGAATAAATTTGTGTTATAATTTTTTCCCAGGTTGTATGAAAAGTTTGATTTGTTAAGAAACCCGGATTACGGTCAAAAAAGATTTCAGCTGAATTTTCAATTCTAGTACCAACCGGTAGATCAGGTTTCAATTTTATCCTGTAATTGACATAGCCTCTTGAAGCAAACTCATTATTGGCTTTGTAGGTCAGATCGATGTTGTCGAAGACAAACTCGATGTATTGTTCATGAATACTATAAGTGACTGGGTGTGAACTTCCGATGAGTTCAAAACTTGAAACCTCAAGGTGTTGATCCAGTTTATCATGGATGATGACTTTCTTTGCTTCATCATTGCCTTCATTCTGAAAACGTACAAGATATTCAATAGGCGTACTGTTTTCAACATAATGATTGTCTAAAAAGCCAGTAGGCGCAGCCAACTTGTCATTGGGGTCGAAAGAACCTCTTAGTTCCTTACAATCAATGGAAACGTTTTCATCCTCTTCGTCTTCTGGAAATTGTAGTACTCTTCCGGTGCTGAATTCTCCATTGGAATCCAGTCCGCAACCTTCAAGTGCAATAGTTGGATGGGAGATGCCTGGATGATACTTCACCTGATCCAGAATCAGTCTATAAGTTGAACCTCTGGCTGGAAAATCCAAAGTCCTGGATTCTTCCATCTTTAAACGAACAGTGCCTTTTAAGAGGGGCATAATTTCATCTTCGATGATAGCATAGCCGACTTCATCAGCCATATCAAACTTCGCGATATTGTCAATAGTAAACCTTACTTTTTTGGATGATTTGTCACATTCTGCTTTAACACTTAAACTGCTTCCATCCCAAAGTGAGTCCTTGTCACAGAGTGTATCCAACATGAAACGGGCCTCGGCACAATATGTCTTACCCAAGCTTCCCTGGTCACATGGTGAATGAACCGTAACTTCAAACTCTTTGGATGAAAAAGGACTCATGTTTCCACTCGAAAAGGTGTAAAATGGCGGATTACTGCTTAATATTGGCAAAGTAGAACCAACCACGGTTAGTTCAACGGGAATCTTCAATTGAATGGTCAAATTGGGAAGCTCAATAGCGCCAATATTTTTATACTTTATACTATAGGTATTATCGCTGCAAAAACGGAGCCTGGCTGTGCTGATTTCTATTGATACCAGAGGACAATCACCCGTTTTTTGAATCCCAAAATCAAGCGTAGTATCGGAAGAGGTTGAATCCAGATTGTAGAAAATCGTATCTATACAAGGCTTCCAGGATTTAAAACGCTCTTTTATCCAGAATTTATGTTGCCCTAATTGAAAATTGAACAATGGCAAATGCAAATCGGATAAGGGGTAATAATCTATTTTACCATTGTGCGAATGACCCAAGGTTAGAATATCAATAGCGGACTCCGATTGTTCATAAGTGCAGTTGGAGTTTAAATCTAAAAAATTTCTTACGGTTAATGTATTTATGGGTTTACTTACGTGAAAAACATAATCACAAACATCACCACTGCAGCCGTCAAAAAACAGGTAATAGATCTTACCCGATTCAAGTGTAGCATCAAAACTCTTCTTACCGGGTCCGTTACAGCTTGGATCACAGAAAATAGATTCCTTAAAGTCACAGTCACCCCATACACCAAATTGAACCCCTGTGCCATTCACCGAACAGTTTTCAAAATCAATTTCAAAATGAAAAGTCCCTCCCCAGGAATAAAAGGCCACCCATGAAGTATTAGTCGTACCGCCGCCTGTTGGACATAGCGGTGATGCTCCTGATGGATTTGAAGTGTCCAGTAGCTTACCCGCCAAACCATCCAGCTCACTAATGTAATATATGGATGCAGAATTACAAGTCAATGCAGGAGTAACCTGTGCATCGAGCATATGCATTGTAAAAATTAAAAGAACGGTTGCTGTTAATTGAAATCTTATGTTCATATTTCCTGTTTTCACAAATTAATAAGACAAATGTCGAAGATAACGTAACGATGGCTACACAATTATTTTGTATTTTGTAGTTCAAATTATCTATAAATATTTCATAATTTATTGATTATCTTTTAATTAAACCATTATTTTGTAATATTAATGAAACCAAAAAATCAATTTTTGGAAGTATTTTTTCAGTTGAATTCAGATGAAATCAAGGGTTTTATCCAATTTATCAGATTAAAATTTACCAAAAATCATGACTTTATGAAGGTTATTAACGTGATCACAAGATCGTCATCAAAAGATATCAGCTCCCTGAAAAACAAACTTTTTAAAACTTTATACATCAACAAAGAGTATGATGATCTAGCCATCAGACTTCTTTTGTCTAAACTCCTGTCGGAGTTTAAACAATACCTATTAATCAGGGATCAAAACCACTACGAGGTCGAAATAAAATACCTAAAGTTTCTTCGTTTAAAAAATCTAAACCGCCAGTTTGAAAGTCATAGTGACCAGATCGGGGAAAATATTTCCCAGGATAAAAGTTTTAATGAAAACCAGTATGCCCTCAACTATCAATTAGAATTCGAAAAATTTCGATTTGAAACGAAACAAAACCGGTTTAACCTGGAAAGATTCGCCCAACTCCTGGTCAATTTTGAACACACTGTTATTATTCAGAAATTAAAATTATATCTGGAATACCTGAACTTTAAAAATTTTATTCCAGACACTTCAGAATACAAGGATTTTGAAAATCAGATTCAAAGCTTGATACATAAAGACTGGTCTGATTTACCCGAAATTCACATGAATGTTCTGGCTTTGAAACTTTTGACGGAATTTGAGAATGACTCGGTCTTTGAAAACTTTAATCAAAGCCTGAACTTATATGCTTCAGCCATGGAGTCAGAGGTGCAGAAAGACTTTTATTATACTGCGTTGAATTATTGCATACGAAAAATCAATTTGGGACGTGAAGACTATTTCGATCAAGTGCTGAGGCTTTATGACCATGGTGTACAAGAACAATGGATTCTTGATAATGGCTATATGACGCAGATCACTTATAAAAATATTGTTTCACTTTGTATAAGGATGAAGGAATTCGGACAGGCAGAGGAGCTCATGCTCAAATACAAAGGCCTTGTCCATAAACGTGAACAGGAGAGTATTTTTGAATTTAACCTAGCCCGAATTCTTAAGGCTAAAGGCAATATCAAACAGGCCCTTTTTCTTTTTAATTCAAATCGGTATAAAGATCCTCTAATTGAATTGCATGTACGCATAGAATTAATCAAAATATACTATGAAGTCAATGAAGATGACTTATTGTCCAATCAGATATTGTCAACCACTAAATTCATTAATAAGGCAGGCCGCTTTGGAACTCACAAAATCTACTATTTAAATTTCATTCAATTTGTTCAGTCACTGCATTCTCTTCGGGCAAAAAACGCGATCAACGGAAATTTTAATGAACTATTATATAAAATTAAAAGTGAACCCGATCTAATCGAAAGGGCCTGGTTGGTGCAGGAGACAAGTAGTCAAATAGTCCGAAACAAATAGTCAATATTAAAGTTAGCAGACTGAAATGGGAAAGATATAATTTAATTTTAGTACCCTAAATCAACTTGATACCGAAGCTTTTTCAAAGCTCATTTGCTTCCTTCCTCCCTCATCATACATCCCGAAATCCTTCAGATTTCGAGGATCTTCGATCATTCATAGATCAACATTCAAATTTCATAGTTCATAATTCCAAATAAAAAAATCCCTTTCTAATTTGCTTCTTGTATATTTGAAATATTAATCACAGAATTAATCACACCATAAGATATGATCAAAATATTAATTGGTATTATTCTGATGAGTATTGGTAACTTTTTAAATGCTCAGTGTGTTCCAGCCCCGTCAGATAATTGCGAATCTAGCCAAGAACTGTGTTCACTTACAGAACTGAATGGTTACTCCTGTAAGATCTTAGATTATGATAATCCTACCGGATGTTCCCCATTGTGTCCTTCCGGAGGAGTAGCCAGCCACACCAGTTGGTGGGCATTTATAACCAATGGTGGCAATGTTTGCATAACAATAACTTATAGTAATTGTAGTGTCAATGGTCAGGGTGCACAAATGGGTATATGGCATGACTGCGACTGCAAAGAATCGGTTGCATGTAATCCTACTTGTAACGGACCGGGAAGCAAAACCATATGCGGGGTTCTAGAAGCATGTAGGACTTATTATCTGTTTGTCGATGGCTGTTCTGGAGATGTCTGCGATTATACCTTTACCACATCTGGTGGTGATGCACCAAAAATACCACCTCTAAACAATATAACCGGTCCGGCGAATATTTGTAAAGGGGCTTGTAATGTAAAGTATGGCGTAACGCTCAGTTCCGGGACCTGTGAGCCTAATTTCCTATGGACATTAGACGGAATTGAACTAGACCAGTATTGGAATAACATTGTTTTGGATATTCCCTATGAAGGGGACTTTGTTCTTTGTGTAACGGCCATCGTTGGAAATTCTGGCTCAGGTTCCATTTGTGATCAGGTTGGACCGAAATGTATGACCATTAAATCAAGGCTTGAAAAAGATAGACTTTCAGGACCAAGATATATTTGTTATGAAAATACTCCTTACATCTGGCAGGGTGTCACCGTAATTGAATCCGGGGAATACCGACAAAAGTTTAGTGATAAAAATTGCTGTGAATTTGACTCTGTTGTCAACTTTGTAATAATAACAGAACCCGAACCTGAAAGTGTTTATTACTTAGCTTGTCCCGGAGACTTTTATATTGATCCGATAACCAGAAAAAAAATTCAAGGTTGTCAGGATGGAGCACGGGTTATTTTACCAAAAAAATCAAATCCATATCGATGTGACAGTTCCTACAATTTATTTGCAACTTATCTAGAGCTGGGGGGAAATTTTAAAGAATTTTGCAATGATGGTAAGATTTTCTGTCAATTCCTCGCTTATGATAATACTTGTAATGTTCGTGGATATGAAACAAGCGGTTTTGAATACAAATGGTATAAGAAAAGTGATAGTCTCAAGAATACTTTAGGAAGCGATGAGTTTTTTAGAATTTACAGAAAAGATGAATATTGTGTTGAAATAAACTTAAAAGGAAAATTAGACAACCTGTCGGAATCATGCACTTTCACCAGGTGTGAAACATTGGATGAAACAAAGCTTATACTGGATTCTATCTGTCCTAAAGGTTCAATCAATGTCTGTTCGGGTGAAATAACCCAATTCTATGTTGACAGTCTTCTGCCCACTAATGTATTACATAGTTGGTCGGTAACTGGTGGGAAAATTATAACTCAGAACAATACTGCGAATAGATCAATTGATATTCTTTGGGATAACAGTCTGTCACCCGGTCATTCTAGTGAAGGTGAAGTTTGTTATCAACTTGTAATAGACTCCTGCTTAATGTCCACCATATGTTGTACAAAAATTAATATCCTGGGCGATCCAAATCAGTTGAATGCGGGAAATGATGATCAAATAAAAGGTTTAAAATATCCAATGAATGCTGAGCCTGATGGTTATGGCGTTTGGACAACTGTGAGTGGGCCAGGTATAGCCGTTTTTTCGGATATTCATGATCCGAATGCCTTTGTGTCCGTGAGTCGGTATGGAACCTATCTTTTTAGATGGACTGTTACATGCAATTCAACGTATTATGATGAGGTACAAATTAGCTTTCAAAGACTCATCATTAGTGTTGAAAATTCTGATAAAAATCTACTGGATACATGTTGCATTAATATGGGAATAGATACTCGTTCAAAGGAAAAAATAATAAATTCCTACACGATCATTCCAAACCCTCTGCGTCATGAACGCTTGCAGATAAGGGGTAATCCATCTGGTGCTACTAATCAACTTGTCGTTTTTGATATGCAAGGCACAAAAATCATGGATAAAAAACTTTATTGGAATTCTTCATTTCAGGAAATAGAATTCAGCCCGGAACTAAATTCAGGAATTTATTATTTGTATATTAAGGAAGAAGACGGAACAAGCTGGCCAAACAAATTGATCGTTATCGAATAATCTCAATTTAAAGTACAAATAAAGGCTATTATTAAATAAGATTAATGGAACTTTTAACTTTTCAGAGCGGCATATTTAAAGACACAATTGGTTATTACATAGTATAATGTTACTGGAACATTTACAACATCAAGCCATTGTATAACAACATCTGGAAATCATATAAGTAAAGCGAATGGACATCAAAAAAAAACAGATTACTTTGGTAAATAAGCTAACAACTAAGATTTTTTAACTTCTCTGACGGAAGTTTGCAACATAGCAGCAGAACCTTGAATGGTATTTAATTTTTGGAGCATTGAATCTCTAACTGTAATATATTTAGGCAACATACTTGCGGGCATAGGCTCGCCCGATGGGAATCTCAATTTCCTATGATCTACCTGAACTCCATTTTTCCAGAATCTAAAACATACATGTGGACCGGTTGCAAGTCCTGTCATTCCAACATAACCAATGATCTGTCCTTGTGAAACGGGTCTGCCGGCTTTGATTCCGGAAGCAAAACGGGACATATGCAGATACTGTGTCTCATAGGTCTGATTATGTCTTATTTTAACAAAATTTCCGTTTCCACTGGTATAACTGGCGGCGGTTACCACACCATTTCCAACAGCCATAATTGGTGTCCCAACCGGGGCAGCATAATCTGTACCAAAATGGGGTCTGCTAAATTTTAAAACTGGATGAAATCTCTTAAAAGTAAATCCTGAACTTATTCTTGAAAATCGAACCGGTGCCTGTAAAAAGCTTCTTCGCAGTGGCCTGCCGCTTAAGTCATAGTAGTCTGATTTACCGGCTACCTCAAAACGTACAGCATGATGCTCACTGCTTCCGGTGTTAAAATATGCCGCCAACAATGAACCTTCACTACTGGCCTTACCATCAATCCATGTTCTGTCAAATATCAGCTTAAATGAACTTCCTTCTTGTACATGTAGAAAATCAACACTGGTCGCTAAAGCGTCTTCCATCTGATCTATAATATTGAGGGAAACACCTGCTTCTTCCAGTGCCTGCCACAATGAATTCTTGATGGTTCCGTAAGCAGTCTCTCTACGGATTTCCTTATCCTTTAAAAAAATTTGTGGACATCCATTTCCAGACAAATCACATATAACAACCCTGGAAGGATCCAACTCATACAATAAGTAGTCCGGATGAGTACATTGATTTGAATTAACCAACAGACAATTCGCCCCACTTCTGATGTTTCTCATATCCAAGACACCGTCAAGGCTATTGATCACCTTATTTACTTTGGTACTATTTAATCCTATCTCAGTCAACAGTTCAGGAAAAAGCTGGCCGTTTTTTATTTTTTGTTCTCTAAACGTAAATAGGCTCAAATCAAAACCCAATCTTTGTTCTTTAATGGATGAACAATCTTCCGCTACTTTCAATTGGGTCTTAAAAATCGAACTGCTCAGTATAAATTTTAATAGAAAACCATTAACCGCCAATAATGTCAGAAAAGCAAAAATATTGAGCGTTTTTTTAAAAATCATAAAGCGGTAATCAATTGGTTTGAACAATTTGAAAATGGTGTTACAAAGGTAGAAATTTTACCCTTCGCAAGGCATCCCTACCCTGTTCTAATAAGACTATAAATAATACTTTAACATATTAAATAATTTAATCATGCTTATAATTCTATATTGCAACAATTTATATATTAAAAATAACTTGATTTTATGGAAATATTATTAATTAACGTTTTAAATTCATCAAACATAAACATATTCAATATTTATTACATATATACATAATTCACTATAAATAATTTGTACATATTATTGGTTCATTAAATGGCTTCTCATTCCTAATGTCAGATTGCTTCGAAATACTATCTTTGCATCCTGGTCTAGGATTCTTAACCCTTTAAAGATACTCTATTGATTGACAGCAGTTTATTTAATATTCATGGTACTTTAATACAACTCCACTATCCCGCCGTAATGGGTATCGTCAATTTGAGTTCCAACTCTTTCTATTCCAACTCTATCATCCAATCCACGCAGGATCTGGTCAATCGGGTACAACTATTTAAAGATCAAGGTGCTGATATAATTGATCTTGGAGCTTGCTCAACGCGTCCGGGCAGTAAAATAATTGATCAAAAACTGGAGCAACAACAATTAACGGAAGCTTTTCATTTGATTAAACCAATACTTGGATCCACCTTACTCTCGATTGATACCATGCATTCGGCTACCGCAGAAGCACTTCTGAATTTGGGTGCTGATATGATCAATGATGTTTCAGCTGGTAACTATGATTCCGAAATGGCTAATATCATTGCTCATTTCAAGGTTCCCTATATCATCATGCATATGCGAGGTATTCCGGAAACCATGCAGCGTCCTGAATTTCTAAAGTATGACAATCTGGTCCCGGATATTCTCAAATATTTTAGTGAATTGCAAAATCGATATATTCAAAAAAATATTCATCAGCTGATTATTGATCCTGGCTTTGGCTTTAGTAAAAATTTAGAACAAAACTTTGAACTATTACATAAACTGGAATTGTTTGAAATAATGGAACTTCCATTACTGGTAGGCTTATCCAGAAAGTCAATGATAGCAAAAACACTTCATACCACAGCGGATGATGCTCTGTTTGGAACAATCAGCGCTCAAACCATTGCGTTAATGAAAGGCGCAACCATCCTTAGGGTTCATGATGTTAAGGCCGCAAAAGATGCTATTGATATTTATAAAAAAATGATGTCAAGTAACCATGTTTAGTTATATTATTATTTTTTCAAGGCACTTGACTAATTTGAAGCTCAATAACGGATGGATCCTGAGGTAAAAATAAAAAAAGGCAAAAGATTTCTTCTTAAAAGTCTGGTCATTATTAAAAGAATGATTCAGACGCTTACCTTACTCTTCATCTTATTGGTCCTTTGCTTTTTACTAATTAACTCATCGAATTTCCTCAGTTGGTCCAAAGCAAGAATCATTTCTTTTTTAAAAGACCAAATTGAAAACAAAATAGAATACAGTAAACTCGATTTCAATTTTTTTAAAGGTGCTCAAATTGAAGATTTTATTATTTATGATCACCACGACGATACCCTCATATACGCTAAAAAATTAGAGGTAAATTTTGCGAAAAGCCTAATAAGCCTCATCCGAAAAGAATTGTATATCAATGATATGGATTTATCCGGCGTTACAGCTTTTATTTCTACTTATCCCGGAGAAGTAGAAAATAGCTTTGAGCAGTTTACGAATCAATTTAAAAGCTCTAATTCAAATTCAAATAATTCGTTGATCTTCAATATCAGATCGGCAAACATCGATTCTCTGATCTTGCATAAAATCAATTATAACACCGGAGATGTTGATCTGTTTTCAGTTGCAAAGACAAGTCTTTCTGTTAGAAAAATGGATCTGATGGCAAAAATTATTGATATCGATCATATTGAATTAACTTCTCCTTCAGCCAGTCTTTTCAGAACAGGCATACATAGCAATATTCCTAAGACCAGTAATTTGATTTGCAACGATTCTATTTGCATCGATCCAATGGTAATTATTTGCGAAGAAATTCAAATCAAAGAAGGAAAACTCATTTTTAACAAAGGTATTGATACCTTAAGTCCACTTGGAAATGCATCTTTTAACGCTAATCATTTCTTTGTTGAAAATATCAATTTAAATCTCCACAGACTACTCGTTGACGGTATTGCTCTTAGTTCAACCGGAATGCAGGCATCCTGTAATCTAAATGGAGCTTTGGATATAAACAACATCCAATTCTCAAATTCAAGTTATGGCAGCCAGGAATTAAAGCTTGACAATTTCAAAATACTGACCGATAACTCCAGAATTGGTGATAGTTTATATGTAAAATTCGGCGATCTCTCCTCACAACAAAATATATTTGATCACACCTTTGTTGAATTTCTATGTAGGGATTCCAGAATCAATGTGAAAGATCTTTTGTACTTCATCCCAAAATTATATTCAAATGATTTTTTGCAGAAACATCTTGACTTGCAAGCTGAAATAGCCGGTCATATTATGGGTAGATTGAACAGTTTAAAAGCCTTTAATCTAGTCCTGGATATCCCTAATAAGTTAGAATTTAGAGGAGATGCCTTTACCCGAAATATTGCATCCAAGGGCAATGAATTGCTGAATTTAAATATTAAGTATTTGTTGAGTAATTCGACTTTTCTGCAAGCACTTATACCTAGCTTACAAAAAGTAAAAATCTTCGAAAAAATTGGACAGTTTCGCTACACCGGAAAATTTGATGGTTACTTTGAAGACTTTGTTTCGTACGGTGTCTTTAATTCTGATTTGGGCATATTAAGACCGGATATCAGGTTAAATCTTAGGCCAGGTTCCAAAGACGCTACATGGGCCGGTAAAATTGAGCTTCAGAATTTTAATCTTGGCAAAATGCTGGATTTGCAGGATTTGGAAAAAGTAAGTCTTGTTGCTGAAATTTCGAATGGTAAAGGTCTTCAACTGGAACACATGAATGTTGAATTAAACAGTACGATTTCCAGCCTAATGTATAAATCTTACAATTATGAAAATCTAAAAATAAATGCCGTTATCAATCGAAATCTATTTGATGGTACTGCTAACATTAAAGATAAAAATTTAGATATCGCATTTAAAGGTAAAATTTCCGATCTGAACTCGATCCCAAAACTTAAATTCAATGCTGATATCGCAAAGATGGATTTAAAAGCATTAAATCTATCCAACAAATCATTTATAATCTCCGGAAATGTAGAATCTAATATTCTAAATCTTGACTTGGATAAAATATCAGGTAACCTGCTAATCAAAAATGGATTAATTTATGACTACAACAAAAATCACATTTTGAATATAGGGTATATAAACATCAATCAGAGCATAAATAATAATAAGGTAACCAGTAATATAAATTCCGAAATTCTAAACCTTGAATCAAACGGTGAGTACAAAGTAAAATCTATATATAATCAGTTGATGACTTTCTTAAACGATAGATATTCAGATATCTTCAGCGATCTGGACATTCAATATACTGTAGATCGAAATCCTTTAACTGTTGATCTCACCTTTGATTTGATGGGATTAAACAAGATATCAAATTTTTTTGATTGGGATGTAAAATCAAGCCCAATACAAGGAAGATTCATTCTTAATAATTTATCAGGTGTTCTTCAATCTAATTTCAATGGAGAATTGCTTAAAATTAAAAATCTACAAATCGATAATCTAAGCGGTCACCTAAACGGCCATGATAATAATCTTGATGGAAAAATTTTTAGCGCTGGTTTAAAATTAAATAATAAATATATCCTTCGCAATGTAAACTTCGAACAAAATTATGCCAATTCGGTAATGCATTTTAAATTAAGCTCCAGAGATTCCAGCGATTTAAATGAATTGAATTCTTTGCAAATAGGTTCTATAAGATCCGGGCCATATAAAAAATTTTATTTTGAAGGTGAAAATATATTAATCAATGGTAAAAATTGGCAATTCGCTGAAGATGCCAGTTTGCTTTTAGGTAAGAAATTCATTTCGCTAAATGAATTTGTTATTTTTGATTCAACAAGTAAAATCGAATTAAATGATATAAACAATCTCGGAATTACCCTGGATGCAAGCACTTTCAATGTTGCGATCATTAATCCGATATTAAAAAGCAATTCGCTGACCTTTTCTGGTTTATACAACCTTCATCTCAATATTAATAATGTATTTTCCTTAGATGCCTTTGATGGAAAATTAAATATTCTGAATTTGAGAATCAATAAAATGAATTATGGAAGGTTTGATATAGCTTTCAATCTTAAAGATCCCAATGAACCAATTAACTTAAGTGTTTCAAATAATTATAAAGAGACGAGTATTGCTGTGAATGGCTCAATCAATATTCCATTATCAAGCAATTACACCTTACCTAAATACGATTTTAATCTGATAGGCAATGTTACAGGCTTTCAATTATACTTTCTTGAATCATTTATAAGTAGTATTTCACAAACCAAAGGAACCCTATCAGGTCCAATAAAAATTTATAGACAAAACAAAAAAATTTACCTGGATGGTGATTGTGTTACGTCAGATGCTTCGACTAAAATAAATTATTTAAATACGAATTATTCATTTAATAATCAAAAGATAAAGTTTGAAAAAAATCTTATCATATTTGATGACAACACCATCTACGATGCACTTAACAATCCAATCTCAGCCAACGGTACCATAGAGCAGGATAATCTTACCTACTTTAATCTTGATATAGTATTAAAATCAAAAAAGGCATTAATTCTTAATACTACCAAATCAGATAATATTTATTACTACGGATATGGAATAATGAGCTTTCAATGTTCCTTTAAAGGTCTTACCAGTAAACTCGAAATGGATTTTAAGGGAAAATCAGAAAAGGGAACTAATTTTGTTATTCCGGTTCGATATGAACAAGAATCTAAAGACACTAAATTTGTAAAATTTAAATCCAAAGATACCATTAACACTACAGTAAGCACTCAATCTGTAATAATCAAAGGTATGAATATCAGAATGGATGTTGAAGTCACTGAAGATTGTGAAATGTCTATCATCTTTGATGAAAAAAACGGTGATATACTAAGGGGTAATGGCGCAGGTAACTTACAAATTGCTTCCTTAAGGGACAATACATTTACAATAAAAGGAAACTATGAAATAAACAGTGGACAATATTTATTTACACTTCTCAATTTTGTAAATAAACCATTTAAGATAAAGAAAGGTGGAACCATCAACTGGACGGGAGACCCGCTCAATGCGGACATTGACCTTGAAGCGAGTTATGAGGGGATCAATATCAGCCCTTCCAGTTTAATTGAAG
>WBZT01000764.1_pt1 | contig 25244 bp, 21 predicted proteins | sample 5204241 | NCBI WGS metagenome assembly WBZT01 (sample SAMN12344358, study PRJNA552823) | activated sludge metagenome | biome: Activated sludge suspended growth; feature: Nitrification reactor; material: Wastewater; isolation source: activated sludge from nitrification reactor of wastewater... | reverse complement strand
CGAACGCCTGGTCCGAGGGCAGTGCCAGAATCTGGCTGGCGTTGGTCAGGAGGAGGTTGGTGGATTGCGCGGGCGCCACCGAAACCAGCCACCAGCCGGCCGCAACCCCTGCGGCAACCACAGCCATCCGGCGGCTAACGCTGGCAAGTTGCATGATGCGATGATTTTGGCTGGGAGAAATCTAAGCCCGAGCGTCCCGGCCCGTCCACACGTTTTGCATCGGCTCACCCCCTCTTAAGAGGGATGACGGGCTGGTGGCGGGTGTTCTAGGATTGCGACAACATGACCAACCTGCCGCCAGTATTCCGGGTGTGTTTGTGCGCCGGTTCACCGCACAAACATGCGATAGAGGCGGGACAGGGCATGGTCTAGTCTGGTTAGGAACGGATTCATTTCCACGATCAACCGCCAAAACAGCCAAAACAACCAAAACCCAAGACACAACAGTATGAGGACAAGAAATACGATGCGCACTCTGCTCCGGTTCAGCCTGCTCTGCGGGGCCTGCTGGTCGGTCCAAGCCGACCAAGTTACCTTTAATGTGGATATGTCCGGTGTGACCAACAGTGCGGGGCAACCGGCCTATACCGAAGTCCGCGCCAGCGGCGCGTTCAACGGCTGGAGCCAAAGCAGTGTGTTGACGAACAACGGCGCCGATATCTACACGAACACTTTCGAGGTCACCGACAACGGCAATTACAAATACACCTGTCTGGTTAATGGCAGCGTTTCCTGGGAAGCAGGCGCCGACCACCCGATAACCCTCACGGGGAGTCCTCAAACATTGCCCTTGCTCGCGTTCAACTACGACGGGCCGAGACCGATTGATTTTGTTACCAACAACATCACGTTCCAGGTGGACATGACGGTGCAAGGGGTAACGTTCCTCAACGAGGGCGGCCAGGTGAGAGTTTCGGGCGGCTTCAACGGTTGGGGCGGCGGCGGCTTGCTGACCAACGATGCTGCGGCCGGGTTCCCCACGAATAATTGGTACTCGGGCACGTTCAGCGCCATCACGCAACTCATGCCGGACTCCGCCACTCCGGGGCAAAAGATCAACCGGTTCAAGTTCCGCGCCAACGGCGGTTGGGAAGAACCCAGCACCATCAACGCCAATGGCAGCAACGACCGTTTCTGGGACGCCACTACCACGGGTGACCGCGTGCTCCCGCTGGTGTTTTACTCCGATGCTTCATTGTGCGACGTCGTTGCGCAAGACACTGAGGTTACCTTCGTGTTGCACATCACCAACGGCACCGTGGCCATTGACGGCCATGCGTTCGACAACACGGTGGACACCATTCATATCAATGGCGAATCCGTGCTGGGCACATGGGGTGGGTGGAACACCTTCCTGCCGCAATTGGTTCGGGACGGCAGTTCCGACATTTATACCAACACTTTCACCATTCCCGCCGGTCGTCCGCGCAACCAGAAGGTCAAATACGGCATCAACGGAGCGGATAACGAAGCTCCCACCTATCAGGACCATATCCAATGGATCCGCACCACCAACACGACTTACACCATGGCCACTGTGGAATTCGGCACCAATTACGCCTCCACCCGCGTGCAGAACCAGTGGGGTGATCTCAAGATTAGTCCAGCCTCCGGCGGTAATGTGCCCGTCACCTGGCTTGGTTGCCCCTGCGTGATTCTGCAAGCGCGCACAAATCTGACCAGCGGTTCGTGGAGCGACGTGTCCACCACCGACGCGGCCAGCAGTGCCAGCGTGCCGGCCACCGGCAACGAGCAGTATTTCCGCTTGCGCAAACGCAACACTCCGTAATGTCGTTAACCGCCCACCCCGGCGACGCTGCCGGGGTGGGCTGCAATGCCCGCCACACCACCCTGATCCCGTCCGATTCGAATGAGAAACTCCAAATCCGCCTTCACCCTGATTGAACTGTTGGTGGTCATCGCCATCATCGCCATTCTGGCCGCCATGCTGTTGCCGGCTCTGGGGAAGGCGAAACTGAAAGCTCAGGGCATTGCCTGCCTCAATAACACGAAACAGATGATTCTCGCGGCGACCATGTTCGCCGGCGACAATCAGGACCGCCCGCCTGGAGTGATTCATTCCACCGCCACGGCCATGAACGACCCCCGCAACCCCTGGGTTTCGGGTTGGCTGGACTGGACGGTGGCAGGCGACAACACAAATGTGTTCTTCGTCACCGACTCACGTTACTCCGCCTTGGCGGCGTACTGCGGCAACTCGAAGAATATCTACAAGTGTCCGGCGGACATGTATCTCTCCAGTATCCAGAAAACCCGCGGTTGGAGTGAGCGGGTTCGCAGCATGTCCGGGGATTTTTTTGTTGGAGGCGCGAATCCGAATGACCCCTCCGCGCCCATGGATGCCATCTACGAAATCATCACCAAGATGTCGGACCTTCGCAACCCGGGGCCGTCGCTGAGTTGGATGTATCTCGATGAACATCCCGACAGCATCAACGACGCGGCGTTCTTTGCGCCGCGCGATGGCACCTGGCTGGACCTGCCGGCGAGTTATCACAACGGCGCTGGCGGTGTGGCGTTCGCCGATGGCCACTCCGAGGTTCACAAGTGGCAATCCTCCGTCCCCACCGTTCGTGTCACCTTGAGCGGTTATTCAGCCATCACGGTTCCGAAAACGGATCGGGATTACCTGTGGCTGCGCGAGCGCACCCCGCGTAAAGTGGGCACGTCGCTCAATTGAAACCCCGACGGCGCAAAAGATCACGACACGCAAGATTGCATCAGCCCGCCGCCAACCAAGGTGCGGTTCGGGCTCGTGGTTCAGCTGGCAGTTCTCACGACTGGTATCAACTTTGCCGCCGCTAAGCAGGTATCATGAAGCCGGACAAATCTTGCGTGGGCTCACATGTACGCGCATGGGGCGTCAGTCTCGCCGTTGCGGCGCTGTGGCCTTGGCTGGCCAGTGGTGAGCCAGCGCCTACGGTGCAGCATTGCGAACCACCGAATTGGTGGGTGGAGCACAGTCTGAATCCCGTCCGCCTGCTGGTTACGGGCGAGCATCTTGCCGGGGCAACCGTCAAAGCTCCTCCCGGTTTCCTCGTCACCAACATCACCGGGAGCGAGGACGGACGGTACCTTCTGTTCAGTCTCCGTATTCCGACGCCGAGCGAGGTCACCACGCCACGGTTGGAGATCTCCACCGCTGGCGGTACCGCTCCGCTCGCCTTCCCGCTGCTGGCGCGGCCGGAACGTTCCGGGAGGTTTTCTGGTTTCTCCACCGATGACGTCATCTACCTGCTCATGCCCGACCGGTTCGCCAATGGTGATTCGGTCAACGATGACCCGCCCGCCTCTCGCGGACTCTTTGACCGCGCGAAACCGCGCCACTACCACGGCGGCGATTTCGCCGGCGTCATTTCCCGTCTGCCCTACCTGCGCGAACTGGGCGTCACCGCGCTCTGGCTTACGCCCTGGTACGACAACGTCAATCATCTCAACACCCAGGAAAAATACACCCACGACAACCGGCGTTCCTCTGCCGGCGATCCGGTGACCGATTACCACGGCTACGGCGCGGTGGATTTTTACGCCGTCGAGGAACATTTTGGCGACTTGGCGCGGCTGCAATCGCTCGTCCGCGCCGCCCACACCAACGGCTTCAAGTTCATTCAGGATCAGGTCGCCAACCACACCGGCCCGTACCATCCGTGGGTGGCGCACGCGCCGACGCCAACCTGGTTCAACGGCACCGCGGCGCGGCATCTCGATAATTCCTGGCAGACGTGGACGCTCGCCCAGCCGGACGCGCCGGCGGATCAAAAACGTTCCACCCTGGAAGGCTGGTTCATCAACATCCTGCCCGATCTGAACCAGAACGATCCCGAAACCGCCGCCTACCTGATTCAGAACTCGCTCTGGTGGGTCGGCATGACCGGCCTCGATGCCATTCGCCAGGACACCTTGCCCTACGTGCCGCGGAGCTATTGGTCGCAATGGACAGCCGCGCTCAAGCGTGAGTTCCCGCGCCTCACCGTACTGGGCGAGATGTGGGACGGCAAACCGGAACTGGTCGCCTTCTTCCAGGGCGGACGTGCGCGATTCGACGGAGTGGATTCCGGCATCGAAACGCTCTTTGACTTCCCGCTCTACTACGCCGTGCGAGAGGTGTTCGCGCATCATGGCGCGATGACTCAATTGTCCCGCGTGTTCGCTGCCGACACGAACTACGTCAACCCGCGCGGGCTCGTGACCTTCCTTGGTCTGCACGACCTGTCTCGTTTCCTGAACGAACCCGGCGCCACGCCGCGGGATTTGCAGCTCGCGTTCACGCTGCTCTGCACCGCGCGCGGCACACCGCTGATTTATTACGGCGACGAAATCGCCCTGCGCGGCGGCAACGATCCCGACAACCGCCGCGATTTCCCGGGCGGCTGGAAAGAAGATGCGCAAAACGCCTTCCGCGCCAGCGGCCGCACCGCCGAACAGGAGCAGGTTCACGCGCACTTGCGCAAGCTGCTGCGCCTGCGGCGTGAACTCGAACCGCTGCGGCGCGGTGAAATGAAGGAACTGGCCGCCACGCCGCGCACGTTCGCGTTCAGCCGCGCGACCAGCAAATCAACCGTCGTGGTGGCGTTCAACCTCGGCGCCGAGGCGGAGACCTTGAAACTTTCCCTGGCGTCAGCCAATCCGGCGGGCGCGAAACACTTTACCGACCGTCTGGGAAAACTCGGCCGCTTCGCTGTTGCCGCGGGTGTGCTGACCGTGCCCTTGCCCGCGCAGTCCGCGGCCATCCTGACACCGGATGCCCCCGCCGGCTCTTCCGCCCGCCGGAGCGCGGACCGCTGAGCCCGCGCGAACCCGAGACCGGCTTCGCGAATCGCTTAATTCGCCCCCTCACCACCTGGCGGACGATCGGCTTGATCCTGCGGCCCGTCTTTGCCTCGTAGCTGTCGGCGATCTGCGGCATGAGAATCTTTGCCTTGTGATTCGCCGCCCTATTGGTCGTCGTTCTGCAAGAACTGACACCCGAATGGAAATCCGGCTTGCGCTCGCTCAACCCCGACGACGCCGGCAAGCTGCGCTTCAACCAACCCCGCACCGTCGCCTTGCTGAAGGTGGATGAACACGGGATGCGGCCCAGGTTCGTGGGACTGTGAATCGTCGGGCGACCTTTATGCGGCTGGGGGGACAACCGCGCTGGGTTAGGGCTGCCGTACGTCGGCCGTCCGACCAGCCTTCCGTAGATTTCGGCAAATTCCGGCTTGCACTTTCCGTCGCTTTCGCCTGAAGTAGCCGGCAATTCCTCCGGGTTATGAAAACGCAAATGGGTCTGCCGCCGCAAAATCCCACTGGGGCAACTTCAACTGTTCCGTGGTTCATATTTCTCTCCCTCGTGAGACTGCCTTCCAGGCGAAACGTGCAAAGCCCGCCATTTCCTGCCGAGGAAGTTCGACCGGCGGCAACGGCGGAGACTCCAGGTATCCGGTGGTGGTTGCGGTGTATGGCTTTGGTGGCGGTGGCGGCGGGTTTGGTCGGCTGCGCCCGGCAGACCTTTCCAATTGAACCGGGAGACCTGCAATTCAACGTCTCGCTCTCCACCAATCTGGTCGTGATTGATGGTGGCAACGGCGCCCAAGCCTATCTGGCCGAAACCAACTTTCCGTCGGTGGTCAGGCGTTTGGGCAGTCAAACGCTTGACGAACTCCAAAATCAATCTGTAACTAAATATGTAACTAACTCCGCGGGGAGCATCTTCAAAGTCATAGCAAAAATCCCAGCGTACATCTTTGAGGTCAGCACTCCACCGCATGTCGAATTTCAACCTGGCGCCGGCTATTTCCCCGCCGCTGACACAGAGGTCAAGGTCATCTGCCGGGTGTACTTCGAAAAGATCCTGACTTGGGATGCCGGCGGCAACCATAAAACCAGTTCAGACTCGTTCTTCTCCAGCCTCAACACGAACTTTACCATTCGCGTCCTTTCCACCTACGTCGTCCCGCCGCCGCCAACGGTGCCGCCTCCAGCCACCGGTTACTCCTTGATCACAAACTTCGGCGGTGCCAATCCGATCACCAACGCGCCCTTGAACCTCGTGGAGGGCAGTGACGGATTTCTTTATGGAATCGCCGACCGGTCTGACGACGCTGCCAGCGGGACGCTGGTGAAGTTTGACAAGTTAGGGGCAAATCCCGCCGTGCTAGCGCCATTTGATGCCGGCTCACCGGTCGGGAATTCTCCTTTACCCTATCTGGCGCGGGTCAGTTTGACGGATAGCAACGGCACCCACCCGGCGCTCATTGGAGCCACCAGGTTTGGCGATGCGATCTTTCGGATTAACGAAGACGGGACGGGTTTGACGAATTTGCATCAATTCACGATGTCGAACTTCGGTCAGGGTGGTTACCAACCTAACTTCGTCACGGTGGGAAAGTATGGGCAGGTGTTCGTCGCCACCAAACTGGGCGGCTACCTGGCGGACAACAACGGCACCCTCACCCGGATCAACGCGGACGGCTCGGGCTTTCTGTTGCTCAAGCAACTCCGCAAGCGCCTGGGTTCCCTGCTGGGGCCGCCCATCGTAACCACCAACGACGTTCTCTTCGGCGTGGGCGAAGGCGAAGTGGTCAGCCCATCTCAAACCAACTACACGCCCGGGACAATCTTCCGCGCGGGAACGAGCGGCGACTTCCTGGTGGCCAATCATGCCCAGTTCGACCAACCGCCCAAGTACAACACCGGTCCGCCGCAAAATCGTGACGTCTTTTACAACGCGAAGCCGCTCGGGGGACTGATGCAGGCTTCGGATGGCAATCTCTACGGCGCCCACGGCGTCGTCACGACGTTCGGCGCCCCGGCGACGAACCTGTGTTACTACTATCGCGTGTCCCTAGATGCGAATGGCCTTGCGACGGGCATGGCCCGGTCGGCGTATTTCACCGGTATTCAGCGACCGGCCGCCACGCCGCTGGTCGAAGGCGCGGATGGGCGACTGTATGGAATGGTCATTGACGGGAGACTCTTCTCTTGGACGAATTATTTGGTGGCGTTGGATCGCCAGACACTGGCTCTGGAATTCGTCCAGGCATTCCCCGCTGTGACGACTCAAGAGGAAGGGATCGGTGGGCTTGTGGCCGCCAGCGACGGCGCGATCTACGGCACGCTCACCGAAGGGGGCAGCCACGGCCGGGGATTTCTCTTTCGCTATCGGCCGGATACGAACGCGCCCTCGCCCCGCTTCGAACTGGCGGGCGACACGACCAAACCTTCACAGCTCATTCGAGGCTCACCTTCCATGACGCCGCTGCGGCTTATGACTTCCCAGACGGCGGGCAGCGCGATCACCTTGGGCACGAACGTCCCCGGCTTCGCGGTTGGGCGTGCGATCGCCTTGTCTGGTGATGACCTGGCCGTGGGCGTGCCGTTCGGCAGCGACCCGTTGTACCGGGGAGCCGTACATCTATTCCGGCGCAACGGCGATCATTGGCAGACCAACGGATTACTGGAACCGCAGGGCGCGGGCGCGGAAAGCGTGCGGCTGTTCGGATACTCGCTCAGTTGGGTGAGCAACACCCTCGCCGTTGGCGCACCGGGTTTTGCAGTCAGCAACGGCCTTGCGGGGTCGGCCTACGTCTTCACGCGGACAAACGATGTCTGGCAGCCGTCGGCCAGGTTGAGCGGACTCAACCATCCGCAGGATGAATTCGGTGCGGCCGTGGCCATTGACGGCAGCTTGCTGCTCGTGGGCGCGCCGGGCGAACTCGCCTGGGGCACGAACAGTGGCGGCGCGTGGGCGTTCGTCCGCGATGGGGCGGGCAACTGGACCTCTCCCACGCAATTGCTCGCGCCGACGGGCGCGGCCAGGGATTATTTCGGCGCCGCCGTGGCGCTGGCCGGCAGCTACGCAGTCGTCGGCGCCCCGCGCGGACGGGAACAGGAGATTCCCACCCAACGGGGCACCGTCCACATTTTTCAGCGCATCAGCGGCTCGTGGTTTCATCGCACTGAACTCGACAGTGATTACACCTACCCGGGTGACCTTTTTGGCGCGAGCGTGGCGATGACCGGCAACCGAATCGCCGTCGGCATGCCCGGCGCGCTCCCCGTCACCGCCGCCGATGAGAAACTGGACCGGCGCGGCGTGGTGCTGTTCGTTGGCAGCAACAACATCTGGGGTGAGTTGAACCGCGTGGTGCCGGAGCAACCGCGCGCGCTGGAAATGTTCGGTGCGAGCGTGGCGTTCAACGGTCAGCGCCTCACCGTCGGCGCGCCGCTCGATCCCGAGTTCGGCGCCGGATCGCCCGGCTCGGCGTACGTGTTTGATCAGATGGCCGCAGGCTGGCAACAGGTCGCCTGGCTGCAATCTCCGCTGGCGCAGCGGCTGGATGGCTATGGTTTCACCGTGGCGCAGTCCGGCGAGTCCGTCGGGGTGTCCGCCTTGATGCAGACCCTGACCGATAGCGCGCTTGGCGGCGTGTATGTTTACGACTTGAGCCGGCCGCGCTTGAGCTTGCAAACGACACTGGATGGTCTGCGGCTTGAATGGCTGCCCGCGCGGACGAACTTCACGTTGGAATCCACGGCGGTGCTGGGGCCAAGCGCCGACTGGCAGCCGGTGCAACCACCGCCAGCCGCCAATTCGCTGCGGGTGGCGCCGACCAACAGCCAGCGCTATTACCGGCTGAAGGGGTCTTCACCCTGACCTCGCCGCCGAAATCTTACCGGCAACTCCCTGCTGGCATCGCTAATTCGCCCCCTCCACAACCTGGCAGACGATGGGCTTGATCTTGCGGCCCGTCTTCGCCTCGTAGCTCTGCGCCATGTGCGCCATGAAGTTCTCGGCCTCGTGATACGCCACCAGATTGATCGTCGCGCCCCCGAAGCCGCCACCCGTGAGCCGCGCGCCGAGGCAGCCGCGATGTTGCCGCGCCAGTTCGACCAGCAAGTCCAGCTCCGCGCAACTGTTCTTCAATTGGTCGCGCGAACTTTCGTGGCTCTGAAACATGAACTGCCCGAACTGCCGGTGATCATCGGCGCGCAAAGCGCGTTCGCCCGCCACCACGCGCGCGATTTCACTGACGACGTGGTGCGCGCATTCGTACTCGCGCGGTGCGAGCGCCGCTTGATTCTGTTTCAACAGCTTCATCTCGACCGACCGCAGTGATTTTGCGCCGAGCTTCGCGGCGGCGGCTTCGCAGTTGCGCCGCAACTCCGCGTATTCGCCACCCACGAGTGCGTGTTTCACGCCGGTCTCGCAGACGATGACCGCCTCGCCCACGAGTGGCGCGTGATCCACCGTCAGGAAACGGCAGTCAATGCCGATCACGCTCCAGGGCTTGCCGAAAAGCGAGGACACTTGATCGAGTATGCCGCACGGCACGCCGACGAATTCATTTTCCGCCGCGCGACACAGCTTCGCGAAATGCATCCGCTCGACCTTGTCCAGCGGCGGCAGGTGCCCGCGCTCATCGCACTTTGGCGGCACTGTCGCTCCGGTTTCGCTCAGGCTGAACGGGTAGAGCTTGCGCACGGCCAGCGCCGTGGCGACTTCGAGCGCCGCCGAACTGCTCATGCCCGCGCCCATCGGAATCGTGCCGTGGATGGCGGCGTTGAAGCCGCTGAAGTTCACGCCGCGTTTCCGCAACTGCGCGAGCACGCCTTTCACGTAGTCGGCCCAGCGCGCCGCGGGATTCGATTTGATCTCGCTCATCCAGAAAATCTGTGGCGCGGCGAACGCGGAGGAAACAAGTTCGATCTTGCCGTCTGTGCGCGGCGCGATGGCGATATGGATGTAGCGGTCCACCGCCACGGACATCACCAGGCCCTCGTTGTAGTCCGTGTGGTTGCCGAGCAATTCGAGCCGGCCCGGGGCTTTGACGGTGTGCGGCGGTGTGTAGCCGAAGTGATGCTTGAAAACGTCCTGGACCGTCTCGGCTCGGGTGTGGGAAGGAGCGATGGGTGTGGTCATGGAGCAATCATGTTGGTCGGCGGGCGAAGCAAAGCCGGCTCAGAGTTGGTCGAACTTCCGGGCCAGTTGAAAATCCCCGGCGGTCAGGCCGCCCGCCGAGTGCGTGGTGAGCGCGAGCGTGACCTTGTTCCAACGGACATCAATCTCCGGATGATGCCACGCCGCCTCCGCCACCTTCGCGACGCGGTTGACGAATTTCATCGCCGCCACGAAATCCTTGAACTCGAACGTCCGGAAGATGATCTGCCCGTTCCGTTGCCACTGCGGCAGTCGGGCCAGTCTGGCTTTGATTTGCGACACCTTGAGTTTCGCCATGAATTTATGATGCCTGCTCAAGCGCCTTGATGCAAAGCTGAACCACATGGAAGCGGCTTGAACGCAGCAGGCGGTCTCGATAGTGTCCGCATCAAGTATGGAATCCACCCGCCTGCGTTCGTTTGCCATGATGTGCGGCTCGTTGTTTCTTGTCGGCACTTCATCTGCCCAGCCTATCGCATACACGATCACTGACCTTGGCACGCTCGGAGGGGATTACACCTATACCTCCGCGATCAACGCCTCAGGACAGGTTACTGGCAATAGTACGACTTTTTGGGGTGGTGGGAGAGCGTTCCTGTATGCCAATGGGCAGATGACGAACTTGGGGTCTATCTACTCGTCATATTACAGCTCCGGCAATGCACTGAACGACCTTGGCCAGGTCGCGGGGTCCAGCCAACAGTCGGCCATCCTCTTCTCGGGGAACTCTGTGACAGACCTGAATTACTACATGGGAGCGGCTACAAGCTACGCGTACGGAATTAACAACTCGAGCCAAGTCGTCGGCGTCGCATTAGGTGGCTCGACATACACCGCTTTTCTGTACTCGAATGGAATCGCGACACCGCTCAACGATCTGTTGCCACCATCCGAGCGAACCAACTGGAACTTCACCGCTGCCAGCGATATCAACGACCTTGGATGGATTGTTGGCATTGGCTACACGAACGGACTCGGGCGATCTGGTCCGAACACGGCCTTTCTGCTACACGACGGGCAGGTCGTGGAGTTTGGGGGGCAAGCAGTTACGCGGCAGCCATCAACAATTTGGGTCAGGTGGTCGGCAATTATTCAGGGCCGGGAGGAAACCACGCGTTTCTGTTCGCGGGCACGAACCTGACTGACTTGGGGACCTTGCCCGGAGGCCTGTCTTCCTCAGCCTATGGCATCAACAACGCGGGACAGGTGGTAGGGGTCAGTTTCAGCCAGCCTGGCAGCAAAGCTTTCGTATATCTGGCAAGTGAGATGTGGAACTTGAACGCCTTGATGATCGGCCCAGAAGCCAGCGAATGGACCTTGCAAGAAGCGCGCGGCATCAACGATTCCGGCCAGATCACGGGGAATGGCCTGCACAATGGTAAGACCCGCGGATTTTTGCTGACGCCGGTTCCGGTCATTCGGCCACAGCTATCTCCTGCCGGGAATTTCGAGCTGTCGTTCTGGGCCATGACCAATCGGAACTACCTGATTCAGTGGTCACCGGACCTGTTCATGTGGAATGAACTTACCAACGTGATTGGCAAAGCCGCATTCCTGACCGTGTCGGACACGGTGATTGCGGCAACGAATCGGTACTATCGTGTGATCCAACAGTGAGGCTATTCCGCTGCTCGGCCAGTCGGGCTGAGGACCGGCGGCTTCTCGCCCAACTCGGCGCGGCGGGCGGAATGCAGGATGGTCGCGTTTGTTGTGAGCGCCCAGAGCCAGGAAATCCCGAACAGCCCGATCCCGAGCAACGCCCAGCGCACCGCCAGCCACACTGCCGTCATGGCTTCGAGGGGATCGGAGTTGTCGCCGTAGATCACACTGAGATTGCGGAAAAACCACAGCGCAAAGCGCACGCCGAAAATCGTGGTGAGCCCGAACCCCACCACGGTGAGCGCCGCCTGCGGCCAGCCAACGGCGCGTTTCGCCATGAGCGAGCCGAAGCCGGGCAGTGCAAGATTCGTGGCGGCGAAACCGCGCGCGGTCTGGACGCTCGGCGCTTCAGCGGGTGCGTTCGCCGAAGAGGTTTTCATACGCACGCATCAGCGCCCCCACCGCAAAAAGCTGGCAGACCAGCAACGCCAGTTGCGCCAGGATTTTCCACAACAGGCCGGTGACAACCAAATGCTTCATGTGCAGTTCTAGCGACGGCAGCAGTTTGGTCGCGTCGAAATCGGCGTCACGCAGTTGAGTAAAGATGTAGCCCAGCGCCTTGATCTCGCCCGCGGCGGTCACGGCGATAACTGGCAGAAAGAAAGCCGCGAGCAGGAGGAAGATCTGAAACCATACCCGCGTCGTCATCTTACGGCTCAACTCCATGGCGGACCAAAACTCCAGCCGCTTGTCCAGCACGAGCGGCAGCGCGAAACTCCAGGCCACCAGCAGATACAGACCGGGCAGCAGGCAAACCAGAAAACCGAGGCCGGAGAGAATACTCGACAGCACGCCCACAAGGATCAATTGCGGACAGGCTTGTTTGAAGCCGATGAAGATGTCACCCACCGCCACCAGCTCGCCGCGCATTCGCCGCAGGCACACAAGGTAAAGACCAGCCGTGAACACCCCGGCCAAGATCAGCTCAAGGATGCCACCGACGAACGGAATCCAGCCCATGATGACTTTCAGCAGCCACACCAGCGAAACCGCGCCCAACACCAGCCCCGGGTTGCTCGCGAGAAAACTGAAGCCGCTGCGAAAGCACTCGCCCAACCGCACATCAGTTTCGCGCGCGAGAATGCGATTGGACCACTCGGTCGGGCTGGCCGCTGCGCCAATCGGCGGTGGAACATTGCTGTCCCCGAACAGGTCCGTAAGTTGGGCCAGCCTGGCCAGCGGTTGCCACTCGGCGGCGCCCTCGCGGAGCACGAGCGACTGGCCGTTGAGCCGGCCCTCGGCGAACCACTTGCGCAATTCGCTCTCCGTGATCGGGCCATACTGCCGCCCGTCGCCGCCGATGATTTGGTAAGTCGTCATGCCGTGGCTCCGCGCAGCTTGTAGGTCATTCAGCAGCGCGGCGCAAGTTCCGCGTGGCAGACGGCGGCGGCCCTCACTCGCTCAGCGCGCGACGGTGCGATGATAAACGCGCCACTCGAAGCCCTTCAACTGGATCAGCGGGAAACCGCTGGCCGGCGCTTCCGGCATCCCGGAAATCTTCACCGGCTTGAACTCGTTCGCGTGCATCACCTCGACCGCGCCAATCAAGGGGCGATTCGAGAAGTTGATCACGAACACAAACTCGTCCCGCTCGTCCAGTCGCAGCAGTGTAACCAAATCCGCCTCGCTGGAATTCTTCAGCCAGATCACGCGGTCGTTTTGCAGCGCGGCGGCACTTTTGCGGAGCTTGATCAAGTCGCGATAAATGTCGCGCAGCGGCGGGCGGTCCTTTGACTTCCAGAAAACCGGCAGCGGCTCGAACAGCGCGGGGTCGCCGGACTCCGTCGCGTCGCCGGTTTCCATGCCGTTGTAGAGCAACGGCACGCCGTCGAGCGCGAACATGAGCGCGGACGCCGCCAGCGCGCCGCGGATGCTGAAACGCGCCACCGCGCGGGCTTCATCGTGGTTGTCCGCAAAGCGCAGGTGAAGCGAGCCGGTGGGAAACTCGCGGCGGCTTTGCTCCCACGAATGCCGCAACTCGCTCACCGGCGCGCCATCGAGTAGGACCTTGTTCAACGCACCGTGCAACGGCCACGAGTAGTCGAAGTCGAACGCTTTCACCAACAGATCGGGTTTGCTGGCTTCCGCGAGCAGGATGATCTCGGGTTTGCTGCGCTCCAATTCAACCCGCGCCTGTTCCCAGAAATCGGTCGGCACCATGAACGCCACGTCGCATCGGAAGCCGTCCAACCCGAACTCGGTCAGCCAGTACTTCAGCATCGCGATCATGTAGGTGCGCAGCGCCGGGTTCGCGTAGTTCAGACCGGCGACGTCGCTCCACTCGGGCACGGGCGGAACCACTTTGCCACTGGCGTCCTGCTTGTAGAATTCGGGATGGCTCATCAGGACGCTGTCCCAAGCGGTGTGGTTCGCCACGACGTCGAGAATCACCTTCAAGCCGCGCTGGTGCGCCGCCGCCACGAGTTCGCGGAAATCATTCGTCGAGCCGAGCGCGGGACTGATCGCATAATAATCGCGCACCGCGTACGGGCTCCCGAGGGTTCCCTTTTTGCCCTTCTCGCCGCTCGGTTGAATCGGCATCAGCCACAGCACATCCACGCCCAGGTCCTTCAACTCATCGAGCCGCGCGGTGATGCCTTTGAAGTCTCCTGAGGCGGAAAAATTGCGCGGGAAGATTTCATAGACTACCGAACTGCGCAGCCAGGCGGGGGACGGGCGGGCCGACTGGCTCGCGGGGTTTGGCTGCGCCAGCGCGCTCGCCGCGAACAACAGCAACAGGACGGTGTGACCGGCGCGAATGAGAGTTGTCGCGATTGCAGACCGGGTGTGGAGAGCACTCTTGTTACCCATGCCGTCAGGTTGAACTCCACACCCCGGCAGCGCAACGCGCGAAGCGTTTTCCATGCACCGCATCTTTGTGCGGTGACGGCGGGCGCGCGGCGTGACCGGAGGATTGCACTCGCACGGCAGCCGGTTCAAAATCCACCCCGCCACGATGAAATCCTCCTTCCATTCCCGGCTGTTTCCACTGCTTGCGGTGGTGTCTGTCGTCCTCTCCCTTGCGGTGCGCGTGCAGGCGCAGCCTGAGTTCGCCGATGTTTTTGTCGCCGGCCAGGACGGCTATCATACCTATCGGATTCCGGCGATCATCGTTGCGACCAACGGCAGCGCGCTCGCCTTTTGCGAAGGCCGGCGCAATAGCCGGAGTGACAGCGGCGATATTGATCTGCTCGTCAAACGTTCGACCGACGGCGGCAAAACCTGGAGCGCCCAGCAAGTCATCTGGAACGATGCCACCAACACCTGCGGCAACCCGGCGCCGGTCGTGGATCAGGCCACCGGCATCGTCTGGTTGCTGATGACCTGGAATCTTGGCGCGGACAAGGAAGACCAGATTCTTTACCGCAAGGCGCGCGACACCCGCCGGGTTTTCATCACACACAGCGCGGACAACGGTTTGACCTGGTCGCCGCCGGTCGAGATCACGACATCGGTGAAGCGGCCCGATTGGGGCTGGTACGCCACCGGCCCCGTCAACGGCATCCAACTGACGCGCGGCCCGCATCGCGGCCGGCTCGTGGTTCCCGCGAACCATTCCACGCTGACCACCAGCACGCAAAGCGTGACACGCTCGCACATCGTCTTTTCGGATGATCACGGCCAGACCTGGCAGATCGGCGGCGTGGAAGACGAGAAGACGAACGAGTCCACAATCGCCGAACTCAGTGACGGCGCGCTGCTGCACAACATGCGCTCGTATTTCGGCAAGAACCGTCGCGCCGTGGCGCGGAGCGAGGACGGCGGCGCGACCTGGTCGCCGGTGAAATTGGACGAGGCGTTGATTGAACCGGTCTGCCAGGCCAGCATTCTGCGTGGCGCGTGGCCGGAAGGAGGCGATAAGAGCCGACTGCTGTTTTCCAATCCCGCCAGCACGAAGCGCGAGAAACTGACCGTGCGCGTCAGCCACGACGAAGGCGCGACGTGGCCGATCCGCAAAGAAATCCACGGCGGTCCCGCGGCGTATTCCTGCCTCGCCATCCTCCCGGACAAATCTGTCGGCTGTTTGTTCGAGCGCGGGGAGAAACAGCCTTACGAGAGAATCACGCTCGCGCGCTTCTCCCTGGCGTGGTTGGAGGCGAGCCACCCGTGAATTGCCCCGGACCGATCCGTCAGGTCGCGGTGTCCGTGCTCTTCCTGTGTCAGTGGCTCGCCACCTGGGCGCAGCCAGCGGCTCTCACTTGGAACCAACTTCTGCCGTTGCCGGACAAGCTGGGCTTTGCTGGCTCATTTGCCGGCGTCAGCGGCGGCGCATTGCTCGTCGCCGGTGGCGCGAATTTCCTAGGAGCGATGCCGTGGGAAGGCGGCCTCAAGGTCTGGCACGATTCCATCTTTGTGCTGACGAAACCGGATGGCGACTGGCGCATCGGATTCAAACTGCCGCGCCCGCTGGGCTACGGCGTGTCGGTGACGACGCCTGACGGCGTGCTCTGTGCCGGCGGCTCGGATTCGCGCGAGCATTCCCGCGACGTCTTCCTGCTGCGCTGGCGCAAGGACGGCGTGGAGTTGGAAGCGCTGCCGCCGCTGCCGCTGCCGCTCGCAAACGCCTGCGGCGCGGGGCTGGGAAGAACCGTTTACGTTGCCGGCGGAATCACAACGCCGGATGCCACCAACGCGCTGCGCAACTTCTGGGCGCTCGATCTCGCAGCGAACCCCCGCGCGTGGCGCACGCTGGAGTCGTGGCCCGGCCCGGCGCGCATGTTCGCGGTGGCCGGCGTGGGCGATGGCTCGTTCTTTCTGTTCAGCGGCGCCGAGTTGTCCAGCGACGCCACAGGCAAGCCGGTTCGTCGTTATCTCACCGACGCCTATCGCTTCAGCCCCGCAACAGGCTGGAAGCGCATTGCCGACTTGCCCCGGCCGGCCGTCGCCGCGCCATCGCCTGCCATCACGCGGCAGCATCAACTGCTAATCGTCAGCGGCGACGACGGCAAGCTCGTCAATTTCGAGCCGAAGTCCGCGCATCCCGGTTTTCCGAAAGACGTGCTCGCCTACGATCTGAAAACCGACTCGTGGAAACGGCTTGGCGCATCTCCGCTCTCCCGCGCCACGGTGCCGGAAGTTGAATGGCAGGGCTGCTCGATCATCCCCAGCGGCGAGACGCGCCCGGGCGTGCGGACGCCGGAGGTGTGGACACTGAGGTTGCGGTGAACTCTCGACTCGGAGCGAGGACCGCTGAGTCCGCGCGAACCGCAGGCAATTGAACTCGCGGACTCGGCGGTCCGCGCTCCGTCACGCGTCCAGCCGCCCGTACTTCCGTATCTCCGGCCAGATCCACGCCACCGCGAGCACCACCAGGATCGTCCCTACGCCGCCGGAGACGACGGACACCAGCGCGCCAGTGGCAATGGTGTGGCCCATCGCCGGGCCGAACCAGTGCGCCACCGTGCCGGACTCGAATTCGCCGAGTTCATTCGAGGTGCCGATGAAGAGATTGTTCACGGCGGAGACGCGCCCGCGTTTTTCGTTGGGCGTGAGCAATTGCACCAGCGTGTGCCGCACCACCACGCTCACGTTGTCGGACATGCCGCAAATCACGAGCATGGCGAACGACAGCCAGTACCAGTGCGAAAAGCCAAAGCCAATCGTTGCCAGCCCGAACACCGCCACGGCGTGAAGCAGCGAGCGGCCGGCCTTTTGCATCGGCGGCCGGTGCGCCAGCGTGAACGAGCAAATGATCGCGCCGATGGGCAGCGCCGCCTGCAAAAGTCCAAGGCCGTACGGCCCGACATGCAGGATTTCCTTCGCGTACACCGGCAGCAATGCCGTCGCCCCGCCGAGCAGCACGGCAAACATGTCGAGCGAGATGATGCCGAGGACGATGCGGTTGCTGAATACAAAGCTGAAGCCTGTAAGCAAGGTCTTGAACGTGGTTTTCTCCGCAACGACCGGCACGTGATGCACCCGCACGCGGTTGACGAGCACGGCGCACGCGAGCGCGGCGAGGGCGTTGAGGGCGTAATTCCACGCCGCGTGGTGCGTGAAGTGCAACAGGGCGCCGCCCAGCGCCGGGCCGGTGATCGAGCCGATTTGAAACGTGGTGCTGCTCCACGTCACCGCGCGCGGGAAGTCTTTGCGCTCGACCAGTTGCGGCAGGAACGACGCGCTCGCCGCCCACATGAACGTCCGGGCCGTGCTGGTGGCGACGAGGCAAAGGTAGATCGTCCACACCGGTGCGCGGGCGGCCGAGATGCCGGCCAGGGCAACGTTGGCGGCGGCGACCACCAGCGTCGTGAGGACGATGATCGTCTTGCGGTTGTAGAGATCGGCGCAATGTCCAGCGGGCAGGGTGAAGATGATCATCGGGATCACTTGCGCGAGTCCGACGAAGCCCAGCGCCAGAGCCGACCCGGTGCGCTCGTAAATTTCCCAGCCCAGCGCCGTGACGAACATGAACTGACCGATGATCGCGATGAGCCGTCCGGAGAGGTAGAGCCGGAAATCAAGATTGCGCAGCACATCGTAAGGATCGTGCTTCGGCGTGGGGGTCGGCTCCGGTTCGGCCATAACGTTCGCGGAGAACGTAACGGAGTTGCTCGAAAGGTCGAGTCGCGATGCGCCCGGAGCGCGGACAGCCTTGTCCGCGCGAACCCGCAACGCAACCCGCCGACCCGCCGGTCCGCGCTCCGCGAGCAGGGTTACGCTCGCGGCATGGAATCAGCCGGCACGGATTTGGTTGCAGTGTCGCTGCTCCCCGTGTACTTCGGAATCCAAAAACCAGTCCCCCATGAAAAAGCTGATCGCTCTGCTCGCCAACTTGCAGGTGGTGGCGCTGCTCGCCGCCGCCGTTGAACGTCCGAACATTGTGTGGATTGTCGGCGAGGATATGGGGCCGGAACTCGGTTGCTATGGCGACCCGCAGGCCATCACGCCGAATCTGGACCGGCTCGCGCGCGAGGGAGCACGCTTTACGCGTTGCTTCACGCACGCGCCGGTCTGCGCGCCGAGCCGCTCGGGGCTGATCACGGGGCAGTATCCCACCACCATCGGCACGCATCACATGCGGTCGAAACTGATCGCGCCGCCGCCCACGTTCACCTCGCTGCTGCGGCAGGCCGGGTATTTCGTCGCCTGGCCGGGCAAGACGGATTTCAATTTCGATGTGCCGAAGGACGCTTTCGACTCGACGGTTGACTGGTTCAAAACAAGAAAGCTGCCGAAACAGCCATTCTTCGCCTACATCAACTTCACCGACTCGCACGAGAGCAGCATCCGGATGGCGGACAAGTTCAAGACCGCCACGGCGAACCTCAAGCCGGAGGAGCGGCACGATCCGGCGAAGCTGAGCGTGCCGCCGTATCATCCGGACACGCCCGAAGTGCGGCGCGACCTGGCGAACTACTACGACCTCGTCACAGCGGTGGATCACAAAGTCGGCGCGGTGCTGCACCTGCTCGAAGAACAGGGCGTGGCCAGCAACACCGTCGTCGTGCTGTTCGGCGATCACGGCCGCGGCCTGCCGCGCAGCAAGCGCTGGGTCTATGACAGCGGCACACATGTACCGTTGATCGTGCGGTGGCCCGGCCAGATCAAACCCGGCTCGGTGCGCGAGGATTTGGTGAGCTTCATTGATTTTGCGCCCACGATGCTGGCGCTCGCCCAAGTGCCCGAACCCGCGCACGACAAATCCCCGGCGCTCCCCGGCGCTCCCGCCGGCACGTTCGCGCGTTACCCGCCAATGCAGGGCAGCGTATTCCTGGGCCCGCGGGCGCAGGAACGCAAATACCTGTTCGCCGCGCGCGACCGGATGGACGAAACACCGGATCGCATCCGCGCCGTGCGCGCGCGGCAGTTTCATTACCTCCGCAACTTCCACCTCGAGCTGCCCTACGCCCAGCGCATCGCCTACATGGAGGAAATGCCAACGATGCAGGTCTGGCGCCGGTTGAACGCCGAGGGGAAGTTGAACGACCCGCAGAAGCTCTTCTTCGCGCCAACGAAACCGCGTGAGGAACTCTACGATTGCGAAGCTGATCCGCACGAGCTTCACAATCTGACCGGATCGCCCCGGCACGAAGCGGTATTGCGGGAACTGCGCGCCGCTCTGGATGCGTGGATCGTGGAAACGCACGACCTCGGCGCGATCCCCGAATCGGAACTGGTGAAGCGCGGCTTGGTGCGCGACATGACCGCGCAATACGCCGACCGGAAGCGGGAGCCGTGACACGCCGATTTTCCTGCGTGCCGAGCGGCGGTTTCTGCGCTAGCTTCCGGGCGTGAAGACCGAGCCAATCAAGCCACCCCTCCGCCGCAATTGGCCGTGGCTGCTGCTGGCCGCCATCGTCCTCGGGGCGCTGCTGGCGATTCTGTGGTTGAGCCTGGAGGTGCGCCGGTTGAAGGAGCGCCGCCAGTACTACATCCCGTCCGAGGCCACGAATTCCCCGCCGGCCCGCACCAACACTCCGTGAACCCATCCGCTGACCGAACCGCCGGTTCGCCGCTTTGGCTGCTCGTTCGAACGAATACCCTCCAGTCCTGGCGCCGGCTGCTCTCGGTCCGCCATCAGTCGCGGCTGATGACCAGCGTGATCGGGTTGTTCATCCTGGGCTATCTGGTCCTGTCGTTCTGGCTGTTTCATCGCGGGCTGGGTTTCATTGCCAAATTTCCCGGGCTGGGGATCGTGCTCACCGAGCGGCTGCTCTACGTGCTGTTTGCTTTCCTGTTCGCGCTGCTGCTGTTGAGCAATCTCGTGATCGGCTACACCAATCTCTTCCGCAATCGCGAAGCGCTGTTCCTGCTCACGCTGCCGGTGCCGCACCAGACGATTCTGCGCTGGAAGCTGATCGAATCCGCACTGCTGGCATCCTGGGCCTTCCTGTTTCTGATCGCCCCGCTGCTTGCGGCCTTTGGTCTGGTGCGCGGGTTGTCCTGGCATTTCTACGTGCTTACGATCGTGCTGATCGTGCTGTTCATCGTATTGCCCGGGGTGGCGGGCGTCTGGGTGGCCATGCAGGTGGCGCGTTATCTGGACCGCCGCAGCTTCCAGGTGGCCGTGGTCGCCACCGCAATCCTGCTGGTGGCCGCCGCGGCGTTCTGGTGGCGCACGCAGCCCGCGACCGACGACCTGCTCGAATTCCGCACGATGGAGGTGATGGATCAACTGCTGGTGAAAACGCACTTCGCGCTCTTTCCGTTTCTCCCAAGCTACTGGCTGACGTCCTCCGTCTTGAACTGGGCGGACGGCGCTCCGCACGCGGCGGGATTCTTCGCGCTGGTGCTGTTGAGCCACGCGCTGTTCTTCGGCAGCCTCGCCTGCACGCGCTGGGGCCGGTCGTTTTTTGAAGCGGCCTCGGCCGTGCAGAGCCGTGCCAGCGCCTGGGAGCGCTGGACCGGGCGGCGCGAAAAACGCCCGCGCGCCGCCGCGCACCCGGGCTGGTTCGAGCGGGAGGCTGGCCCATTCGGCTGGCTGGCGCGCGACACCCGCGCGCTGGTGGTAAAGGACATCCGCACCTTCTGGCGTGACACGACGCAATGGGGGCAAAGCGTGATGCTATTCGGTCTGCTCGGCGCGTACATCATCAACCTGCGCAACTTCACGCATCAACTCACCAGCCAGTATTGGATCAATCTGGTGGCCTATCTGAACCTCGGCGCGTGCGCTCTGAACCTCGCCACGCTCACGACGCGCTTCGTGTTTCCGCAATTCTCGCTCGAAGGCCGCCGGCTCTGGATTGTCGGGATGGCCCCGATGGGACTCGCGCGCGTGGTGAAAACGAAATACCTGCTCGCCACCGCGATGTCCCTGGTCATCACGGTCAGCTTGATCACGCTTTCGTGTTACCTGTTGCGCATGACCTGGGATCGCGTGCTCTTTTTCGCGGCGGTCATTACGGCCATGACCCTGGCGTTGAACGGGCTGGCGGTGGGCCTGGGCGTGTTGTTTCCCAATTTCAAGGACGCGAACCCGGGCAAGATCGTCAGCGGCTTCGGTGGCACGCTTTGCCTCGTGTTGAGTTTTCTCTACATCCTCGCCTCGGTGGTGATGCTGGCCTACGGAACGGCGGGCCGCGAGCCGCGCACCGACCTGCTGGCCGCCAGCGTGGGCGGCTTCGTGCTGCTGTCGGCGGTGGTGGGCTGGCTGCCGCTGAAGCTGGGGCTGCGACAGGTGGGGAAGCTGGAGGTGTAAAGGCGTTCCGCCTCCGAAATTCATTCGCCAGCATGGCAAGGCCGGTTATAGTGCCCGCATGAGCTACCTCACGATGGAAGTCGAGATTGACCACGGCAGGGTCGTGCCCAAGGAGCCGTCTCGCCTGCCAGAAAATGGCCGCGGCTTACTCACCATTTTCCAGGCTGACGAGAATGGATCCGCAAAGCTCACGCCGTTGCAGGCCTTGGATGCGCTGCAAGAACATCTCCGCCTCGATGCAACGAAAGCGGCGGAGTGGATGGCCGGGGTTCAGGAGGCGCGGCGTTGACCGGGTGTTTCAGCGCGTAGCATGATTCACCTCGACACTAATTTTCTGGTTCAAATCACGGTCCCCGGATCGCCCGCCCACGCCCAATTCACTGCCTGGGCTTCGGCGCGTGAAAGCCTCAACGTCAGCAGCGTGGCTTGGGCGGAATTTCTGTGTGGGCCAATGGATGCGACGGCTGAAGCGCTTGCCCGACAGATTTTTCCCAATCCCGAGCCATTCCTTCCCGCCGACGCCACGCTGGCCGCAAGTTTGTTCAACCAGACGGGGCGACGTTCCCGCAGCCTGGCCGATTGCATGATTGCCGCGGTGGCGATTCGCTGCCGCGCAAAACTGGCGACCATCAACACCGGAGATTTCCAACCGCTGACGTTGCACGGCTTGGACTTGGTTTGACTGTGGCGGGTCGTTGGCTGGCTGCCGCTGAAACTGTGGCTGCGGCAGTTGGGGAGGATTGAGGCGTGAGAATGCCCTCGCGCAGCATGGACGTGACGTAACGCCTGATCACGGCGTTTGGTGATATGGTTCTCCACGCCTGTAAAGTGACAGACGACCCTGCATGGCTTCGCGCTCGTTTTCAGGAATGTCTTTCAAAGCAAGCGCCTGTTCTTGGCGGCTGACCGCACTTTTGAAATCTCCCGTTTCGGCGAATGCTGCCGCCAACGTATCCAAGTATTGCCATTGCTTCCATTTCGCAAGCTCACACGCGCTCTTAGCGGCTCGAATTGCCTCAGCGCCATCGCGCAACGACTGGATTGGACAAGTCGCACGCAGCCAGCCCAAAGCGTTTTGAGTAGGCGCATTTGTCGGCTCAAGTTGGACGGCCTCCTTGAAGTCAGCTGCTGCCTTTCCGAATTCGTTAATGCCGAGGTAATCGGAGCCGCGCGCCAAGAGCGCCGCTGCATCCGAAGGGGCCAGCCTCAAGCCCGCGTTCCAGTCGGCGATGGCACTTTTGAAGTCCCGCTTCCGGGAGTAGGCAGCAGCTCGATTCTTGAACGCGGCATCATTGGTTGGATTGAGGTGAAGCGATGCGCTGAAGTCGCGAATAGCTTCATCCCACGATTCTCTGATTCGATGGACGGTGCCACGATTCAAATACGTTACTGCGTTGGTGGGATTGATCTTGATTGCTTTAGTCAGGTCGGAGATCGCATTGTCAAACTCGTCTTTGAACACGTAAGTAGCCCCACGGTATTCGTACGCCAACGCATCTCTCGGATCAATCTTGATGGCCAAGGTAAAATCGCTGATCGCCTTGTCCCATTCCCGCTTGCGCATGAAAGCCGCCCCACGACCAATGTAGCCTTGTCGGTCGGCGGGGTTCGACTTTATCGCTTGGTCGAAGCTGCTGGGGTCATTGGTATCCTTGCCAGCGACGGAATACGCAATTGCCATCAAGGCACATAATCCCAAAGCCAGCGCACAAAACAGGTGTCGCATATTCATTCCATAGACACCGGAAAAGCACGCTTTTGTATAAACTCCGACGCTACTTCAAATTCTGCGGATTCAGCGGCTTCAGGTCTTTCGGCAAGAATATGCCATCCTTGCGGATCAGTTCGCCGTCAAACCAGATTTCGCCGCCGCCCCATTCCTTGCGCTGGATCAGCACCATGTCCCAATGCACCGCGCTGCGATTGCCGTTGTCGCAATCCTCATAAGCCTGCCCCGGTGTGAAGTGCAGCGAGCCGGCGATCTTCTCGTCGAACAGGATGTCGCACATCGGCGTGAGGATGTAGGGATTGAAGCCGAGCGAGAATTCGCCCACGTAACGCGCACCGGCGTCGGTGTCCAGAATTTCGTTGAGACGCTTCGAATTATTGCTCGTGGCTTCAACGACCTTGCCATCCTTGAACGCAAGCCGGACGTTCTCGAACTTCGTGCCGGAATAAATCGTCGGGGTGTTGAACTGGATCACGCCGTTCACGGAATCCTTCACCGGGCAGGAGAAAACTTCGCCGTCGGGAATGTTGCGGTCGCCCTTGCAGACCTTGGCGCCGATGCCTTTGATGCTGAACTGGAGGTCCGTGCCGGGGGCTTTGAGTTGGACGCGATCCGCGCGCGACATGCGCTTGTGCAGCGGGATCATGGCTTTGGCCATCTTCGCGTAATCCATCGTGCAGACGTCGAAGTAGAGGTTCTCGAACGCCTCGGTGCTCATGCCCGCCGCCTGCGCCATGCTCGGCGTGGGCCAGCGCAACACGCACCACGCCGTTTTGTTCACGCGATAGTTCAACACCGGCCGCGTGATGCGCGAGAACATCGCCATGCGATCGGAAGGCACGTCGGAATTCTCGCTCGTGTTCGCCGCGCCACGGATGGCGATGTAGGCTTGAACCTTTTTCATGCGGCGCAATTCCAGGTCGCGTACGAGCCGGGCGTGCGTTTCGTTCGTGCCCAGCAACAATTCGCGGCTCACGCGCGTGTGGCGCACCTCGACCAACGGCGTGCCGCCCGCCGCGCGAACCGCGCGCACGAGTTCCACGGTGAATTCGTCCGGCACGTCAATCATGTCGAGCAACGCGCAGTCGCCTTTCTTGATCTTGGTGGAGTAGTTGATGAGGAGTTTGGCCAGTTTGGTGTAACGCGGGTCAGTCATAAAAATCCTGGGATGAGCCTAGCGAAGCGGGTCGCTTTGTCGAGATTCGTCACGGGCCGTTGAGATCATCTCGGTCGCACGAGCATTTCCTCCACGACGACGTGTTCGGGCAGGTTGATGCAAAACACCGCGCACTCCGCGACGTCCTCCGGTTTCATCATCCGGGCGCGGGCGGCGGCGTCCGGCGGGGCCGGGCGCTTGTCGAGCAACGGTGTGTCTATGTCGCCCGGCAGGATCGCGCAGGCGCGGATGCCGTGCCGGCGTTCCTCGGCGTTGATGCTCTGCGTCAGGCCGACCAGTCCGAACTTGCTCATCACGTACGCCGGGCCCGCTTTGGCCGAGGCCTGTTTCGCTGCGTCGGAAACGATGTTCACGATGAGGCCGCGTTTGCGGGCGCGCATCTGTGGCAGGAACGCCTGCACGCAGTAGTAAGCACCGTTGAGATTCGTGGCGATCATTGCGTGATAGTCTTCCAGCGACAAAACCTCCAGTGCGCGGCGGGACGCGTTTGTGCCGGCAGCGTTCACCAGCACTTCTACTTCGCCAAGCGCCGAGAGAATTTCCTTGCCGATCGCCGCCACCGCAACGGCATCGCCGATGTCGCAGACGTGATGCG
>WBZT01000254.1_pt1 | contig 25248 bp, 12 predicted proteins | sample 5204241 | NCBI WGS metagenome assembly WBZT01 (sample SAMN12344358, study PRJNA552823) | activated sludge metagenome | biome: Activated sludge suspended growth; feature: Nitrification reactor; material: Wastewater; isolation source: activated sludge from nitrification reactor of wastewater... | reverse complement strand
CTCTCACCGACGGGCACAGCTTAACACGGCAGCCCCCGCCCAACAGTCACCATTACGGGGGACAACAGGTGAAAATAGCGGAATCGGAGGACAAATGACCTCGTTCACCGCCGTAGCGCCTTGGCGACGGCTTCGGTGCGGGTGCGGACGTGGAGCTTTTCGTAGATGCGCCGGATGTAGGTGCGGACGGTTTCGAAACTGATACCCAGTTTGTCCGCAATTTCCTTGTACATGAATCCCTGGCTCAACAGGTCCAGCACTTCATGTTCGCGGGCGGAAAGTTCCTCGGTGACTTCGCTGGCGGTCCCGGTCGGTGCGGGGGTTACGGGTTTCAGGAACGACTGCACAACCTTGCGGGCGATGTGCGTGGTCATGGGCGAACCGCCCCGATGCACTTCCCGGATGGCGTCCAGCAATTCGGCGCGGGGCGTCCGTTTGAGCATGTACCCGCTGGCGCCGGCAGCGAGAGAGTTGAAGATATTTTCCGTGTCCTCGTAGGCAGTGAGCATCATCACCTGCGTGCCGGGCAGGAGCTGTTTGAGCTTGCGCACGCATTCGACGCCGTTCATGCCGGGGAGGTTGATATCCATCAGCACGACCTCCGGTTTTTCCGTGGGCAGCTTTTCCAAGGCCGCCTCCGCGCTGGCGTACTCGCTCAGAAATTGAAAATCCTCCGCGCGGCTCAGCACCCGCACCAGCGTGGCCCGCAACTGGTCGTTGTCCTCGACGATGGAAACCTTGATCGCCATGCTTCAGTTTTGGTTGTGCGTTGGCGCCCGCGGGCCCAGCCGGGCCGTCAGGCGGATGACCGTTCCCCGTTCCGGCGCCGGGCCGGCGTGAAACGCGCCGCCGACATCCTCCATCCGCTTGCGCATGTTGCGCAATCCATTTCTGCCCTTGTGCCAGTCGCCTTTCGCGAGGCCCCGCCCGTTGTCCTCGATCTCAAACGTGAAACTGCCGGCGTCGTGCGTCAACCGCACCCTCGCGGTGGTCGCCTGCGCGTGCTTCACGATGTTGTTCACGGATTCCTTGAACGCGAGGAACAGGTTGTGCCGCACCTCTGGCGCAATGGGCGTGGCTGGCAGATGGTCCGGCGCCTCGATGCGATAGCTCAAACCCGCCAGCGCGAGGTATTCCTGCGCGTATTTGCAGCAATAGGTCACCAGGCTGTCGAGCGTGTCATTTGCCGGGTTGGCCGCCCAGACGATTTCATCCAGCGCGGCGGAAGTCTGGCGGGCCGTCTGCACGATCTGTTTCGCGCTCGCTTCGACTTCTTCCGGCACGTCCTTGTCGCTCTCGGCCATTTCGCCCAGCAGGGAAATCTGCGTCAGGTTGGCGCCGAGTTGATCGTGCAGATCGCGCGCGATGCGGGCGCGTTCCTTCTCCAGCGCCTCCTGCTGGCGCAACTGTGCGAGCTGCCGCTGCAATTTCTGCGTGGAAATCAAATGCACCGTGCCGATGATGCCGCCAAGCAGCACCACCGTCGCCGTCGCGATGAACCACCGCTTCTGCCAGAACGGCGGTTCGACCACCACACCGAGCACCGCGCCGGCTTCATTCCAGATTCCGTCCTCGTTCGCGGCGGTGACTTGGAAGCGGTATTCGCCCGCCGGCACCTTGGAATAATGCGCCACGCGCGTGTCGCCGGCTTCTGTCCAATCGGTCTCGAACGGCTCCAGTTTGTACCGGAAGCGCGTCTGCTCGGGCGTGAGCAGATTCAGGCTGGTATAGTGGATTTCCAGGCGTTTGCGGCCGGCGGACAAGGTGATGGTGGACGGCCAGTCGAGCTGGAAGGCATTTGTGTTCTGCTGCACGTCGTCCACGAACACGGCTTCGATTCTCACGGGCGGCTGATTGGTGTTGGGCGACAACTCGGCCGGGTTGACGGACGCGAGCCCGCGCGTGGTGCAGAACCACATCGTGCCGTCGCTGCCGCGGGCCGCGGCGGGCTGGGAGCCGGCGGAACATTCCCGCGTGAGCAAGCCGTCGGTTTCCACATACGTCCGGCAGCGAAGTTTCTGGGTGCGGCCCCGGGCAAATTCCACCAGCGCCCGCGTTTCGAGCCGCGTCAACCCGGCCGCCGAGCCAATCCACAAATCGCCCGCAGCGTCCTGCGCGAGATAATTGATGCTGTCGCTGGCCAGCCCGTCGCGTTTGGTGAAGCGCGTCCACTTGCCTTCCGCAAACTTGGCCAGTCCGCGCCCGCGCGTCCCCACCCACAACGCGCCATCGGCATCCACCAGCAGCGCGGAAACGGATTCCGTCGGCAAGCCATCCGCCTTGTGGAAGGTGCGGATTTCCCCGCCCCGCAGCCGGCTCAGTCCACCCGCGGTTCCGATCCACAAGTTGCCGGCGGCGTCGTCGGTCAGCGCGGTGATCTGGCCGTTCGCCAGTCCGTCCGCCGCGCTGAAGGCCTTCCAGGCGCGGCCATCCCACCGGGCCAGGCCCCGGTCCGTTCCCACCCAAAGCTGGCTTTGCCGGTCCTCATGCACGACGGAAATGTTTCGCGGCAGCCGGTCCGCTTGGGGCGCGGGCTGGACTTTGTCGCCGACCGCTTGCAGCAGTCCGCTGCCGAACGTGCCCACCCAGATTTTGCCTGCGCGGTCGGCGCAGATGGAGCGCACGTTGGGATTGACCAGCCCTTGCTCCGGTCCGAAAGCCCGCAGTTCGCCACCCCGCAAATGGCGCAACTCGCCGCCGCTGGCCGCGAACCACAGTCCGCCGTCGCCAGCCGCGCAGACAGTTTGCATGGCATCGCCGCGGGTCACCGGCAGCACGCCAAAGAGCTGGCGTTTCACGCGGTTCAACCCTCCGTTGTCCGTGCCAACCCAGAGCCCGCCCTCCCGATCCATGCACAGCGCCAGTACCGTGCTGTGCGTGAGACCATTCCCGCCGGTGAGATTGACCGAGTTGCCCTGCGCGTCGAACCACGTCAGCCCGCGATCCTGCGTGCCGACAATCAAGTTGCCCGCGCGATCCTCGCAGGCGCTCCAGACCGGCGCGTTCGTCCACGGATACGGTCCGAGGTCGCGCAACGCTTCCAAGTCCGCCTGCTTGAACTGAAGCTGGCGCACGGAATTATTCGCGAGCAGCCAGAAGCCCGCGGTGTGGCTGGCCAGCAGGTAATCAATGCGCCCGCGCACCACGAACGTCAGGCTGGGGGGGAGGTCCTTGCCGGATTCAATGGCCGCCGGGTCGAGCGCGAACAGCGCGTTGAACGTGGCCAGCACCAGCCGGCCTGCCGGCTCGATGATCACGCTGCGCGCGTTCATAAATTCCGGGCGCGACCAGACATCCATGTGGCCGTCGCGATAGCGGCAGAGTTGGCCGTTTGCCGTCGCGAGCCAGACCACGCCATTGGTGTCTTCACAGCCGGCCACCAACCGGCCTTCGCGCCCCCGCGAGCCGATGTCCAGCGGACGCACCAGGCCGTCCTTGATGAGCATCGTCCCCTCGGCGTCCGTGCCCACCCAGAGATTGCCGTGGCTGTCGGCAAACAAAGCCGCAATCGAACCACTGCTCAAGCCGGGTGCCTCATCCTCATCAAATACCGTGAAACGGATGCCGTCGAAGCGCGCGAGTCCTTGATAGGTGCCGACCCAAAGATAACCGTCGCGCGCCTGCGCCAGGCTGATGACCGTGCGATGCGGCAGCCCCTGGCGGTTGTCCCAGGGCGTCACCGTGAAGTTGGTCCGGGTCGTCGCCTCCGTCGCCGGAGGGAATGCCGTGAACACCAGCTGCGCTCCTATCAGCGCGAGGCAAAGGCGGCGAAGCGTTGGCATGTCCGGTTTCGTTTGGCGCACCACCGGGCAAGGCCGCCGGCAGTGCGCGGGGAGCTTGCCGTTGGCCGGTGATTGAAGCAAGCGCGCGTCTCGGCCCGGGCAGAGGAGGGGCGATTCATGGAGAGAGGGCGAGTTCGGTGGTGGCATCGAGTCATCCCGGCTACCGCAACAGAGCGGCATGTTGCTTCAGCCACCGTTCGGCTGCCGCGAAGTCCGGGCAGGCACTTTCGACCTCCCGCCAAAAGCGCGCGGAGTGGTTCATCTGCCGCAGGTGCATCAGTTCGTGCAGGATGATGTAATCTTGGACGAACGGCGGCGTTTGAATCAGCCGCCAGTTCAGCGAGATCGTGCCGCGCCGCGAGCACGAACCCCAGCGGGAGCGTTGATTGCGCACCGTCACGCGCCGCACGGTCAGTTGATGAGCCGCGGCCAAGGCCAGCACGCGCGGCGGAAATTCCCGCGCGGCCCGTTGCCAGAGCAGCCGTTCGAGGGCCGGGCGCAAATCGGCTGCGGGGTTGGCCACCGTCAGAACCTCATCGCCAAGCCGGATTTCGCCGCACCCGGTTTCGCCGTTCGCTTCGATGACCACCGCTTCGCCACGGAAGAGGATTTTCGTCCCGACGGTCCATTGCCCGCGTTGCGGCGACTGGGTGACCAGCCGGAGGAACGCGCGTTCGAGCCAGCTTTTGCTGCGTTCGGCAAAGCGGCGCGCTTCCGCCACCGAACCGCCGCGCGGAATGGTGACCCGGGCGACCCCGTCCCGCCGCAGGCGCAGCACGTAACGCCGCGCCCGTGGATGGCGGGCGAACACCAACGGCACCGACCGGCCGTTGACTGCCAGTGGCTCAATCGCAGTTGGCGCGCTCGCTGATGGACGCAAAAAATCGAACCACACCGGATGAAGCCAGGTCCGCCGGTTCAGGTCTTCCACGATCCGCGCTTGGCGCGATCCAGCCACGTATTCGCCTCGGCGTCGCCGACGAATTGTTCCTTCGTGGGATCCCATTTCAGGCGGCGATGATTCCAGTAGGCGAGGTTGCCGAGGTGGCAGACCGTGACGGAACGGGCGCCGATTTCCACATCGCAGATCGGCTTTTTGCGATTGCGCAAGCAGGTGAGGAAATCCTGCTGATGATTGCTGCTGGCGTAGAGCCGGATGGCCTTGTCGCCGAGTGGTTCCTGACCGAGCGCCTCGGGTGTGGCTTCGAACTTGCCGCGGTCCACAAAGATTTTTCCATTCTCGCCGATGAACAACACCCCGCCGCGACTGCTGTCGTGGATCATCTCCACGCCGTTCGCGTAGAGATACCGCAGACCGGTAGTCGCCTTCGAATCTTCGGGCGGAATGATTTCCACCGGCCCGCTCTCGTCCATGCCCAGGCCCCATTGCGCGATGTCGAAATGATGCGCGCCCCAGTCGGTCATCATGCCGCCGGAGTATTCGCGGTAACTGCGCCAGTTCGGGAAATGGTCATGGATGCCGCGCGGGCTGAGCACGGAGTTGTACGGCCGCAGCGGCGCCGGCCCGAGCCAGAAATCCCAATCCAGTCCGGCCTCCATGTTTTCCTCGGGCAGATCGCACCATTTGCTGGATGTCCCAACGCCGACGATGACGTTCTTGATCTTGCCCAACCGACCGTTGCGAACGAGTTCGCAGGCCTTGCGGAATTCCGATGAGGAGCGCTGCATGGAGCCGGTCTGGCAGACGCGCTGGTTGCGGCGGACGGCGTTCACCATCGCGCGCGCCTCGGCGATCGTCAGCGACAACGGCTTCTCGCAATAGATGTCCTTCTTCGCATCGGCCGCGGCGATCACGTTCAGCGCGTGCCAGTGATCCGGCGTGGCGATGACCACGGCGTCAATGTCCTTGCGCGCGAGCAAGTCGCGGAAATCCTTGTACTCCGTGCACCCCTTGAACGAACCCTTGTCCGTCTGCTTGCCGTAGTAATCCTCCACCAGCTTTTTGGCGTGCTCGCGGCGGGTGGTATCCACATCGCACACGGCCACCACCTGCGTTTCCTTGCTGTGCAGGAACCCGTTGAGCAAACCGCGATTCTGTTTGCCCATGCCGATGAAACCGAACGTGATCCGGTCGTTCGGTCCTTTCTCCGCCGCCCGGAGGGAGGACGGCAGGATCAGTGGCGCGGTGGCGGCAACGGTCGCGGATGTTTTGAGAAATTGACGGCGGGTGAAGCGATTCGGTGTGCTCATGGTGTTGGCGGCCGGTTCATCCGGCCGAGCGGTTCATAGAACAGCCGCCGCCGCGTGGCAAGCAAGTTGTCAACTTGAACCTCGCCAAAAGCCGTTCGCCGCTGGGAGATCGGGTGCCGGTTCAACTTTGTATCGTTGCGCCGCCGGAGTTGTACCTCCGTCCCGCTCCGCACCCGGCCGGTCATCCTCACGCGCGACAAACGCCAGCCGGGTTGCGGCCGGCACCCCGGCGCAGCGGTTGAGGCTTCGACCGATCGCTGCGCAAGCTAAGCAGTTAAGCCGGGCAGCTTGATTCCAGCTAAGTTTTCGCCGATGAACGGTCTGGAGGCCGGTGCAATTCAATCTGACCGGCGTGCGGCCGGCGACGTTAGGGCCCATTCAGGTGGTAGAAAATCGTGCCCGAGGGACCTGTCCTTCGGGAGGCTCACGATGTTCGTGAAGGTTGAACCAGGCACCGGGAACCAGTGGCCGCCGATGACACCTGCGGAAGTGCCGCCGTAAAGCACGAGGTCAGGCTCGACGGCGCGAGCGGACCGCGACACCAGCTTTAAGCCCACCAGCAACACGAGGAGTTGAGCGAAGCGCAGCACCGGGAGATTTCGGCCTTCACTGCGAGCGTCAATCAGCCTTTCGCCGGCTCGTTTTGCGCTTGCAGGGCGGAAGTCAGCGAAACTATGGTGGCCCCGTTAGGTCGCATGGCTTGGTAGAGCCATGCACTTCGGGATTCCTTGGGCCTTGCATAGATCTGTCGTATGAAAACACTCGACCACTCCACCCATCTCTTCATTGTCGCGGCACTCGCCTGGCTCGCGCCGACTCGACAACTTCAAGCCGCCACGTTGGGCGAGGCACTGGACGCGCCGCAACTGACCTGGACCACCGGCGGCGACGCGCCCTGGTTTGTGCAGACGACCGACAAGCACGACGGTGTCGCCGCCGCGCAGAGCGGTCCCATTGGCGACAACCAAAAGAGCTGGCTGCGCACGACCGTTACGGGACCCGGTTTGATGACCTTCTGGCTGGCGTCGGAAACGGCGAACGGTGACATCTTCTGGATTCGCGCGGCAGGTTCTGGCTCCGGCTACTCGGCTTGGTCGCGTGACAATTGGCAATACCAGGAGATCGAAATCCCGGCGGGCGACTACGAGGTCGAATGGTCCTACGAGAAGGACGGTAGCGGCAGTGCGGGTGCGGATGCCGCCTGGCTTGATCAAGTGACCTGGGCGCCCGCCGCGGTGCCGCAGATCGCACTCGCCTCGCAATGGAAGTATCCCGGCGAAACCTGTGCGTTCACGGCCACGGTCGCGGGCATCGGCCCGTTCACGTTCCAATGGTATCGCGACGGCGCGTTGCTTCCCGGCGCCACAACCACGAACCTCGCTCCGTTCACCGCCACGTACGACAACGCCGGAACATATTCGCTGGTCGCTTCGAATCTCATCGGCGTGGCGACCAACGACGCTCTGCTGACGGTCGCGCCGGTTTTCTACGACTTCACCGACCTCGGCGCGCTCTGGCCGGGCAGCTTCACGATGTACGCCAACGGCGTGAACAATTACGGCGTCGTGGTCGGCCATTGCGCGACCAACGTCAGCGGTCTCGGCCATGCGTGGGTTTGGTCTGACGGCGCGCTCACCGATCTCGGCGACGCGCTCGGCGGCGGCGACAGCCAGGCCTATGCGATCAACGATCAGGGCGACATCGTCGGCACCGCGCGCGTTGCGGGCACGACCAACTACAACGCCGTGCGCTGGCGTAACGTCGGCGGCAGTTACGTCGTGGACGATCTCGGGCGCAACGGCTGGCCGTTCGCGTTCGCCCACGCCATCAACAACGCGGGTGACATCGCGTTCTCCGTCACCGACGGCGGCAAGAACGGCAGCGGCAACCGCCGTGCGTGGCTCTGGCGCAGCGGAAATTTCCTGCCGCTCGGCGACCTGACTCCCGCATGGGCCGGCGATATCGGCGATGCGTACGGCTGGGGATTGAACAGCGTTGGTCAGATGGCGGGCACCGCCAACGCTGCGCCGCTCGCGCCGGGGGAGAATCCGCTCAAGCGCGGCTGGGTCTTCAACGGCGGCTGGCGCGACAATTCCCACGACCGTTTTCAACTCGGCGCGTTGCCTGTCAGCGGCTACACCATTGACTCCAGCGGCGCGTACTGCGTGAACGATTACGGCGATCTCGCCGGCCACTACATGCACTCGTTTTTTGGCGCGACGGGTTGTTTCGTCACCTCCGGCACGAACGTTTTCGTGCTCTCCGATTGGTTCACCTACCTTGAAGGGTTGAACAATCATGGTGACGTGCTCGGCTATCTCGACAGTCAGGCGTTGATTTGCAGCACCAACGCCGCTGCGCCCGCACGTCTGGCCGATGGCCGGCCGGACTACTCGCGGCACCGGCCGTTCCGGCTCGTTGACCTGGCTTACGGTGGGATCGGCGGCTTCGCCTCGCTTGAGGCGGGAAACTGGGGTTTCAGCCAATTGAGCGAAGGGCGCATGATCGTCGGCCATGGCACGACCGGCACCGGTCTCAGCCATGCCTACCTCGCGCGGCCCCGGATGCAGCCAGGCAACCACGCGCCCGTGCAAAACGCGCCGCTCATCGTTACCAACTTCGCAAACACGCTGATCATTCCCATCGCCGACTTGCTTGCCAGTTGCGCGGATGTGGACGGTGACGCGCTCGCGCTGGTCGCCGCCGATGGCCGGTCCAGCGACGGCTCAACGATCCGCCGCAGCGGCAACTACCTGTTCTACGCGCCGCCGCCGGGCAGTTACTCCGACCCGGATGCCTTTGCGGGAACGGTGATGGATTTCCACGGCGGACAAACGCCCGTGACCGTCATCGTGCGGAATCGCCCCAGCGGCCCGTTGGTTCTCCCCGACCACCTCGGGATGTTCAACGATCCCACTGGCCGGCCACGCCTGCGCTTCAGCGCCACGCCCGGCACGCTCTGGCGATTGGAAGCCAGCGACAGTCTGGGCGCGGGCGGTTGGACCACGCTGCTCACGTTCGTCGTCGGCCCGGACTGGCGCGTGGATTTCGGCGACCCCGCGTCGTTGGCGCAGGCGCGGAAGTTCTATCGCGCCGTCTCGCCGTAGCGCGTCACGGCTGGAAGCGGAACGAATACAAGTCCGCGTCCTTGAGGACGAACCGCAGGCGCACTGGCTGGCCCTCAAACCGAGCCAAGTCCGCGCCCGAGGGCCACTTCACCGCGCGCGCGATTTCGTCACCGTAGATTTCCGGGCAGTCGGCGAGCGCGCAGCCGGGCAGGGGCTTGCCGTTTGCGTCCTGGATTTCCACCCGCAGGCTGCCGACGGCCGAGGTCGAGAAGTTCACCACGAGTTTCGCACCGGAAAGAGTCAGCGGTTTGGTGGTTAACTCGCCGCCGGCGTGCGGCGCGTTCACGGAAACGAATCCGTCCGTGCGCACGGTGCCGCGGCGCAGTTGCGGATTACGACCTGGTTGTTTGCGCGCCTGGTTCTCGATCCAGTCCACGCCGTAGTTTTCCGCCCAATAGATGGAGATTTCATTCGTGCTCGTGTCGAGGATACCCCACGCCGGCGTGTTGTTGCCGTGGCCGCTGCCCCAGTTCTTCGTGTCGAGGCCGGGGCGGATGAAGGCCTCCAGGAATTGCCGCTCGAAATGAACGCCATCGCGACTCGCCATGAAAACGCCGTCGGACAACGCGTCCACTTTGCGCCCCTCCGCGCCGGCGGATTGCCGCTCGGGCACGAAGCGCATCGGGAAGCCGAGGATGATTTCCGGATTGCGGAAGTACGGTGTGATGGCGCAGGTGTAGAACTGCTCCAACGGCGTGTTGCCGAAGTCGAGCCATTCGGCTTCCGTCCAGTTCACGAAATTCGGGGAGGTCGTGCGGCGCACGCTGCGTTTGCCTTCGCGGCCCTCGCGGAAGTAACAGACGTATTGTCTCCGGGCCGAGTCCCAGAACGCGACGTTCTGCGAATCGAAGCCGCCCTTGCGTATTGCCGGCCCTTCGCTCACGCGGCGCCAGTGGATGCCGTTCGATGAGACCAGCGTGACCAGCATCTTTTTGGTTTCGCCCGCGTCGTCGGGATACCGGCCCAACGCCATCGCCTTCCACCGTTCCTCCGGTTTCGCGGCGGGGTTGGTGTCCTTGAACGGCGAGAAATTATGCGATTCCCAGTACGCCTTCTTCCGGCCGACCCAGATGATGTTGTTCTCCTTCGAGCCGTTGAACGCAAACAGCCCGAGCTTCGGACGGGTCCAATTGATGCCGTCCGCGCTCTCCGCCATGCACGTGGATTCCTGTGTCGTCTCGCCGCCGCCGCGGTAATACATCCGGAACTTGTCGCCATCCCGCAGCATCGTCACGTAGGCGCTCTCGGCGCCTTCCCACGGCGCGTCGAAATGGAATACCGCCTCGCGACGCTCGGGTTGATGCAGCCGGAGCGCGACGCCCGACAGGGATTCGATCAGCGCGCCCCCCGTGAACAATTGGACACCCTGGCCGACGGACACGGCCGCGACCGCAGTGGCGACTGAATGCAAGCCGACGGTACCCAACGAGAAAAACTTCAGGCGTTTCATGTGAGATTGATTTCACTGGCAGCGTACCGGCGCATCCGCTAAAAGCCAGTCAACAAACTCAAACGGCCCATGTCACTCCTCATCAAGAACGGCGAAATCGTCACCGCCAGCGAACGCTACGTGGCGGACATCCTCTGCGAGAGCGAAACCATCACACGCATTGACCGAGGCATCACGCCGCCCAAGGGCGCGGAGGTGATTGACGCCCAGGGGAAATTCGTCTTTCCGGGTTTCATTGACCCGCATGTCCACATTTACCTGCCGTTCATGGGCACGTTCTCGAAGGACGATTACTTCACGGGCAGCGCGGCGGCGCTCGTCGGCGGGACGACGACGCTCATCGAGATGTGCTGCCCCTCGCGCAAGGACGATGCATTGCAGAGCTTTGAGTTGTGGATGAGCCAGGCCGTCGGCAAATCCGCGTGCGACTTCACGTTTCACATGGGCGTGACGAAGTTCGACGACACCACCGACAAGCAACTCCGCGAAATCGTGAAGCGCGGCATCAGTTCGTTCAAGGTCTTCCTCGCCTACAAGGGCGCGTTCGGCGTGGATGACACCGAGCTGTATCGCACGCTCAAACTGGCGAAGGAACTCGGCGTCATCGTCACCGCGCATTGCGAGAACGAAACGCTCGTTGCCGAGCGCTGCAAAGAACTCATCGCCGCCGGCAAGTTCGGACCCGGCTTTCATGAACCGAGCCGTCCGGTGCAAGTCGAGGCTGAAGGCGTGCATCATTTGATGACGTTCGCCGAACTCACTGGCGCGGCGACTTACATCGTCCACTTGAGTTGCAAGGAGGCGCTCGATCAGGCCATCGCCGCGCGCCAACGCGGGGTACGGGTCGCCGTCGAGACGCTCATCCAATACCTCACGCTCGACAAAACCTACGCCGAAAAACCGAAGTTCGAGGGTGCGAAATACGTCATGTCGCCGCCGCTGCGCGACCAGCGGAATCAGGAAGTTCTCTGGAACGGCCTGCGTGACGGCCTCGTGCAAACCGTCGCCACCGACCACGCGCCGTTCGATTTCCGCAAGCAGAAGGAGATGGGCAAAAATGATTTTACGAAGATTCCCAACGGCATTCCATCACTCGAAGACCGCATCAACCTGCTGTACACCTACGGCGTGAAGGCGGGCAGGATTGATCTGCACACGTTCGTGAACGTCGCCAGTACGCAGGTCGCGAAAACGTTCGATCTCTTTCCGCGCAAAGGCACGATCCAGCCCGGCGCGGATGCCGACCTCGTCGTCTATGACCCGGCCTATCGCGGCAAGATTTCTGTGAAGACGCAGCACATGAACCTCGATTACAGCGCGTTTGAAGGCTGGAAACTCGAAGGCCGCCCGAGCGTTGTCACCGTGCGCGGCCAAGTCGCCGTGCGCGATGGCAAATTCGTCGGCCAGCATGGTCGGGGGAAGTTTCTCCAACGGAAGCCGAGCCATTCTTGAGGCCAGCCCTTGAAATCTCCAGGCTTTACCCTCGATTCCGAGCAGCACGGATGAGGTCTCCGTTGCTTGGCCTGGTATTGACCAAGGTCATTTCACTTCAACCCCAAATGGCCGCCGTGCCGATTTGCGTTGTGCCGTTCATGAACCAGATGATCACGCGACCGGTGGCGGTGTTGCGCCAGACGAGGTCTGGTTTGCCGTCGGCATTGAAGTCGCCGGTGGTCACCGGAACCCACCTTGAATCCCCGGCCCACAGGACGGCTGTGCCCGTGTTCGTGCCGCCATCCATGAACCACACGATCACGCGGCCCGTGGTCGCGTTGCGCCAGACGAGGTCGGCTTTGCCGTCGCCGTTGAAATCGCAGGTGGTCATGGGCTGCCACGCCGGATCGCCGGTCCAGATGGCGGCCGTGCTGGCGAGGTAAGGATCGTTGTGCGTGGTCCCGTTTGTCGCGCCCATGAACCAGATGATCACCCGTCCCGTGGTAGCGTTGCGCCAGACGAAATCGGCCACGCCGTCCGAATTGAAATCGCCCGCCGCCCGCGGCACCCAGGCGGGATCGCCCGTCCACAACGCCTCGGTCGCTTGCGTGTCACCGCCATTGCGCAGCCAGACGATCACCCGGCCGGAGGTGGCGTTGCGCCAGACGATGTCCGAGCCGAGTCCATCCACGCGCTCCGCGGTGATGGGCGTCCAGTTGGCATCGCCACTCCACAAAGTGGCGATGCTGTTGACGTTGGTGCCGCTCATGTACCAGACGATGACCCGGCCGGTCGTGCTGTTGCGCCAGATCAAGTCGGGCTGAGCGTCCTGGTCCAGCGGGGTCGCGGCGATCGGCACCCATTCCTGATAAAGCGTCGAGCCGGTCTGGATGCCCGCGATGGTGGCGCGCGCGTTCCGGATCGTTTGCGCGTTGTCCGCCGTGGCGCTGCCGGTGGGGACGCCGAGATAATTCACGTTGGGATTGGAGAAATAGGGGATGCGCGTCCCCGGCGAGTAGGCCATCACCGTGCGGTATTGAGTGTCACCCGTGGTGAACCGGTAGCCGTTTGAGTAATCGAACGCGCCCGCGCCGCCGTCGCCCGGCGCGTGGCCGCAGCCAAAATTGTGTCCGACTTCGTGCGCCAGCGTGAGGTAGGCGTCGGCTTGGGAGTCCACCACCACTGAACAGGCCCACGGCGCGAAGGCGGCGGCTGAAGCGCCCGCCGTCCACACGTAGGCCAGCCCGGAGTAGGGGCCGCCGGAATGCACCAGCAGGCACACGAGGTCGGCTTTGTAGGCGTCGCGCAAGGTGGCGAGTTCATCCAGGTGGCCGTCCGCGGGGTTTTGCAGCCGGGGCAGGTCGGTGGTGAGATCGCCGGAATCGGTGTAATTGACTTCGACCTTCGCCGCCAGCCGCAGCGTGACGCCGGCGTCGCTGTTGTTGAAAGCCGAGTTCGCCATGGCGATGGAGGAGTGGATGAGGGCGGCGATTCCAGCGTCTCCGCCGTTGGCCTCTTTCGTGATCGTCGTGTAGGCCACCAGAATGTCCACGCTGGTAGCCGGCGCGCTGTTCGTCACCGTGTTGCCATTGGTCGTGGAGTCAACGGGCGTATAAGAGACGAAATTCGAGGGCACGCTCTCCGTTCCGTTCGCGTCGTACGCCGTCGCAAAAAAGAAATACGTTGCGCCGGCCCGCAAGTTGGAGAGCGTCGCCGTCAACGCCGTTCCCACATCCAGCTTGTTGGTTTGCGTGCCCGGCACCTCGCCATGATACAGATAATAGCCAGCCACCGTCGCATCCGGACTTGGCGACCAGGCCAGCGTGACTGGCTTGGCGTCCGAGGCGACGGGCGGAGCGACGGCCCGTCGGATCAGGACATCGCCCGGGCCAATCCGGCTGGCGGGTGCCGCCCATTCCTTTTGGGTTTTGTCCAACAGCGCCGTCCCCAGCGGAACTGGCGCGACGCTTGGGTCGTTGGTCGGGGCCTGATCTCCCACGCCGCACGACGGCATCCAGGCGGGGTCCAGTTTCACCACGCGATGCTGGCCATCGCCAACATGGCGGATTTGATACAGCCCGCGCTTTGGGAAAAACAGAGAGCCGGCTACCGCGTCATCCACGTAGGCCAGCAAAACCTGGCTGCCGGGTTCATCCGCCGCCGCGCCATGGATCACCCCGCTGTGTTCGTCCAAAATTTCGTGTCGCGTCACCTGGACCGGCACCGATTCGCCGCCGAGCAATTGCACGCGGATGGTCCGGCACGCGTCGTCCGTGGGAGCGAACAACCGTTCCTTCAGCGCAGGCCGGAACGTGACCAACCCTTCCTCCAGAACCGGGCGGACGGGCAGGGCGGGCGGTACAATGGTGAACGAACTGGTGTGGTGAACCACGGCTTTAGCCACAGGCAAACCGAGGTTACCTGGCGCGGCGCGGCGCGCCACTTCCGCGCGGGCGGAGATGGCTGATAGCGCCGACCGGGGCTTGAATCGTGGGGTTTGACGGTTCCAATTGAACACCAAAGCCAGACCCAAGACGAGGATTGCGGCGCCGCAAATTGTTGCTCTGCGAAGTCTCATGTCTCCAGTCCCGACGCGAGGTGAACCTCCGCCGGTTGGACAGGAAGTTCATCGGCAGGAACTGTCAGACGCTTGAGGACAAGGGCGGGCCATCAAGACTGACACGCCGAGAAATGGCCGTGCGAGGTTTGGGCGATTCGTGTCCCACTCGTCATCGGCGCGAACGCCACGAGGCTTGAGCGCGAGGTTTGGACGGCGCGCCGGAGAAGCTGCTTGTCAGAGTCCATGAACTGGGGAAGGATCAGCCCGCAATGCGCCGACTGTTCGGATCCAGTCTGATCCTAGGACTCGCGCTCGGAGTGACGACCGGGAGCCTGGCCAGCGAGGAATTGTTGCGCGAAGACTTCAACGGCAAACTCGCGGCGGGCTGGTCCTGGATTCGCGAGCAGCCTTCCGCGTGGCGCGTGACGGCGCGCGGGCTGGAGGTTCGCCCGCTGCCGGGCAACATGTGGGGGCCGCCAAACAGCGCCTCGAACGTCCTCGTCCGCCCGCTGCCCGATCCGCAAGCCGGCGAACTGGAGATGGCCGTCACCATCGAGAACCGTCCCACCGAGCAATACGAGCAGGCCGACCTCGTGTGGTATTACGCCGACAGCCACATGGTGAAGCTGGGGCAGGAATTGGTGGACGGGAAACTCAGCATCGTGATGGGCCGCGAGGAGAACGACCGCACGCGGACCATCGCCATCATTCCGCTGGAGTCGTTCAAGGTGCGCGTCCGTTTGGTCGTGAAGGGCCACACCATTCGCGGCGAGTTTCGATTGCCCGGAGAGGAAGGCTGGAAGCTGGCCGGCGAGTGTGATTTGCCCGCGAAAGGCGAACCCAAGGCCAGCCTCCAAGCCTACCAAGGCCCGAAAACCGTCGAGCGCTGGGCGAGGTTCACCGAGTTCCGCATTGTGCGAACGGTTCGTTGAACGCGCGGTTCGCCGGTCTTGGTCTTCCCGCTCACTTTGCCCAAGATTCCCCGTGAGCACATTCCCGCCGAAACCGTCTAAGAAATTACGGACTCACGTGTCATTCCCTTGAAACCAGCGATACCGCTGCCGGAAAAACCGGACGGACGCCAGACGGGTGACGCGAGAGACCTTCAGCCAGGCATGGACGTGGCCAATCCACCAGCCGCCGCGCAAGCGCCGAAATGGAATTCGATCGAAGAGCTGTTCGCGGCTCTGGAGTCGCCCCTTTTGGGCTATGCCCTGCGCCTCGTCGGCGAACGCAGCACCGCGGAGGACCTGGTGCAGGATGCGTTCATGAAACTGCACGCCCAATTCGCCGAAGTGCGCGAGCCGCAACGCTGGCTTTACCGCGCCGTGCATAACGCCGCGCTGAACCACCGGCGGGACACCGCAAAAACATTGTCGCTCGGGGCGCCACAGTCCGCCACGTCCGACCCGTCCGACTCAACCGATCCAACCGATCCAACCGATGACGCCCTTCTCCCCGACGAACAACTCATCCGCCTCGAAGGCATCGGCTTGGTGCGCCTGAGCCTCGCCACGCTGGATGAACGCAGCCGTGAATTGATCCGGCTCAAGTTCCACGAGGACCTTTCCTACCAGCAAATCAGCGAGCGCACTGGTCTGAAGACCGGGCATGTCGGCTACCTGTTGCATCACGCGCTCAAGGCCATCGCCGGTGAACTTGCCAAAAGTGGGGTGATCAAATGAACCGCGACTTCACCCGCTACCAGAAGCTGCCGGACCTTGATGTGCTGCTGGTCTCGGCCACTGAACCGTCCGATCCGCCGCAAGGTCATGGAGTGCGGTGGTTGGCGGGGAAGGGGGCTGACACCGCTTTGGCTTCGGCGATGTGGGTGGTGCGCCATTCGTCGAGCCGTGAAAGCGGCGTGTGCCCTCACCCCTCACCCGCCGCACTCCAAGACGCTGGCGCGCCGAATGTGGCAGCAAACTCTTTCCGCGCATGAATCCCGACGCCCCCAAAACCCCGCGCGAAGAAATGGAAGCCTGGCTTACGGCGCTCCTGCTCGGCGAGTTGTCCGCGGGCGAGGCGGCGGCCGTGCGCGAGTTGATGAAGCACGACGCGGAACTGGCCGGGCTGCACGAGCGGCTGCGGCAATCCATCGCGCTGCTGCGTGAAGCCGTGCCGCACGTCGAGCCGCCCTCACCGTCCGCCGAGCCGCTGCGGCTGTCCGAGGAACGCCGGAAGAAATTGCTGGCGGCCTTTGCCATCCCGCCGTTGAAACCCGCCACCGCAAAGCCTCGCCGCCAAGTTCGCTTCCGGCTGATTGAAGTGCTCGCGGGACTGACCATCGTCGCGCTCCTGGCGGCGCTGTTTCTGCCGGCGTTGAGCCGGTCGAAATCGCGTTCGCAACTTGGACTTGATTCCAGCATTACACCGCTTTCTCGCTCGCGAGCAGGCCGGGAGTCTGAGGAAGTTCAATTTCGCCGGCCCGACCGAATCGGCCCGGAACTCGCCCGCACCGAAACGAGAGGAGAAGCGGTCACCGCTACTGTTTCTCAAGATGCCTCGGGCGTTCGATCTCCCGACGTCGTCGGCTATATCAACCTGCCGCCGGCTGCCACCAATCTGGTGAGCGTCGCCAACAGCGGTCAGACTTTGGGGAAAACCGCCACCCCAGTGGACGCTCTCGTTTCCGGTGGCAGTGCTAATGTTCGGGGTGTCAGCGATTATCAAGAAGTACCGATGGAGTCGCGGCGCAAACTGGGGCAAGCCCAGGCCAAGCCGGCGGCTGCCGAACCGCTTGCGTCACCCGCTCCTCCCGTTCAAATCGCGCTGCCGACTGCTCCAGCTGATGACGTGGCGGGCGTCGCCGCACAACAATTGTTCCAGCAGAATCAAGGCGTCGGCTCAGCATTTTCCTTGGGCGAACCAGCGTCCGTCGGAGTTTTGGAGAAGGTCGGTGACGGGGCCAGCCGTCCGGTGGAGGGAGCTGACAAGCAAGGGACAATTGGCGCGGCCCTACGTGGGTTTTACGATGACTCGGGAACGGAGGGAGTGTCCAACCTTGGCGTTGCCGTCGGCGATAGACTAGCGGAAGGCAGGGGAGGCACCGCGCTTCGCGATGCATTCGGATTCGAAGTCGCCCATGCGAGCGAACCGCTCGTTCTCATGGAAACAACTCGAACTTTGCCCAGCCGGAACGCGACGAACAACCTCGGCTTTGGCAGGTTCAAGTCGGATGAGTTGGGTCACGCGTCGGAGAGCAGCGTGCAGACCAAAGCGGGCGCATTTGCCGTCACCGAGCCAACCACATCCGAGCGGTTTTATCGGCTCTCCGGCGGCCAAGGCGGCGGCGGTGCGACTGGTGGCGAGATCGCTGGACGCGGAATCACCACGGCGCCTTTCGAGCCAGCGGAGAAGGCGCCGGTCTTGGGCGACTCGCCGGTGCTCGGGAAAATCTTCCGCAGCGAGTCCGCGACTGAGGAGCGGCGTGGCCGAGATGTGACGAAAGAAACCGTCACCGCGTCTACTCAATCCCTGCCTGGAAATCCGGCTTACGGTGCGCCGCAGCCGGCCGCCGGTGGACTGCCAGCTACCGCAACTTGGTCCGATGGCGCGCTGACCTCCAAACCACCGGCGGCGGACTTTGGGACCTACGATTTCTTCGCGGCCGGCGGCCGTATCCAGCCACAGCAGGAAGCGGTGGGACTCCAACTTGCCGATTCGTCGGCCAATGTCCCGGCAAAGCCCGCCGGCGTGGCGAACATCGCTTTGCCAACCACGCCCGCGCCGGCAAGAAAAGGCGCAGCCGTTGCCACCGGCCTTCCCGCAGAACCGGCCCTTGGCGCGAAGCTGGAAACTCAAATCGCGCAGAAGCAACGTGAACTCGAAACGTTGCGGCAGAAGCTCGCGATTACTGATTTGGATGCTGCCGGTGCGGCGCCGACGCCCTCGATTGAGGCGGAAACGTATCGCCGCTACAAGGCCGCGTTGATGGAGGGTGAGGTCAAGCTGATCGAGATGCAGGCGTACGCCGATAAGTTGAAGAAACTGAGCCCGGCTGAGTTGGTTCAAGTGTTGCCGCGTGTGCGCCAGGATCCGCTTTTGACGAATCAGCTCACGCAACTGAATGCGGCCGAGCAGAAACTCGTGGCTTTGCGACGGGATCTTACGGAGGCCCACCCTGACGTGGCGCGGGCCCAAGCACAAGTGAATGATCTCCACCAGAAGGTTGATAGCAATGTTCAGGCTATCATGACGGCCATCAACACGGAAGTGGGCCGTAGCCGGGCGGAGGTAGAGGGACTCAAGAAAGTCGTGGAGCAGGCGCAGGAAAAGGACATCGAGAATGCCAAAATCAGCCGCCCATACTACGAGAAGAAGCGTGAATTGGAACTTTTATACGGCCTTAATCGTATGCTCGATACGAAGCTTTCAGCTGAGCGAATCGATCTGACGATCCCCCGGAGCTCAAGGGTTGAACTGGTGGATCGCGCGCGACCAGCCGATAAAAAAAGTGGCTTCTGGCGTAATCTGGGTGTGCCAGTTGGCGGCTCTTATGCGAGTACAGCGCGGGTTAAGGTCGAGCGTGACGTGACAGACATTGAGCGTGTCGGAGGTTCGCGCGCTGTCAACGGTTACGATCCTTACTTTGTCCAAACTGAGTTCGAGGCCATTCAATCCGAGTCAGTCCTCGGGAAAGTGGTTGATGATTTAGGGCTGGAGCAAGCTTGGGCGAAGGATGGCCGAAAGTTGAACAAAACGGAAGCGGTTGCTGAACTGAAAGCGAAGTTGGAACTCAAGCCCGTTCGTAACTCCAGCCTCGTGGAGATTCGCGCCACCGACGGGGATGCAGACGAAGCCGCGAAAATCGCGAACGCAGTGGCGGACGCTTACACGGATCATCGAGCAGAGGCGCGCAAGGCACTCACCTTGGGCGGGGTGAAGGTTTTGGAGGATCGTAGCAAGGAGCAGCAGGCCAAGATTGAAGAGGTGCAGAAGGAACTGGCGCAGCTTGGCGAGCAAATCGGGATTGCGGAAGCAGACGCATCCGGGAAAGCCCCCGCCACGGCGCCGGTTGTTGGGGAAGACCGCCCCGTCATTCGGAAGCCGTCCACCAACGCGCCCATCCCGCAGCCCGAAATCCAAACCAGCGAAAACAACTTTTCCACCTTCTCGCTCAACGTCAGCGACGTGTCGTTCAAGCTCGCGATGGCAAGTTTGGAGAAAGGCCAGTTGCCGGATGCGGCTTCGATTCGCAGCGAGGAGTTCATCAACGCTTTTGACTATCGCGATCCGGAAGCGGCACCGGGCACACCAGTCGCCTTTGCGTGGGAACGGGCGCGCTGGCCCTTCGCGCACAATCGCGACCTGCTTCGCTTCTCGCTCAAGACCGCCGCGGCGGGCCGGCAGGCCGGGCGCGGGCTGAACCTCGCGGTCTTGCTCGACAATTCCGGTTCGATGGAGCGCGCGGATCGCGTGAGCATCCTGCGCGAGGCGCTGCGCGTGCTGGCGGGGCAAATGCAGCCACAGGACAAACTGAGCGTCATCACCTTTGCGCGCACGCCACGGCTGGTGGCCGACGGAATTCCTGGCGACAAGGCGGGCGAAGTCGCCGAGCAGGTCAGCGGCCTGACGCCGCAAGGCGGCACGAATCTCGAAGAGGCCATGAACCTCGCCTATCAAACGGCGCTGAAGCATTACCTCGCCGGCGGCATCAATCGCGTCGTGCTGCTGACCGATGGCGCGGCGAATCTCGGTAACGTCGAACCGGAATCGCTCAAGCAAAAGGTCGAGGCGCATCGCAAGCAGGGGGTCGCGCTCGATTGTTTTGGCATCGGCTGGGAAGGTTACAACGACGATTTGCTCGAAGTCCTCTCGCGCAACGGCGATGGCCGCTACGGGTTCATAAATTCGCCCGAGGAAGCCGCGAGCGAATTCGCCGCGCAACTCGCGGGCGCGCTCAAGGTCGCCGCGTCGGACGTGAAAGTGCAAGTTGAGTTCAATCCCAAGCGCGTGACGAGCTATCGCCAGATCGGTTACGCGAAGCATCAACTCACGAAGGAACAATTCCGCGACAATACCGTGGACGCCGCCGAGATCGCCGCGCAGGAAGCCGGCAACGCGCTCTACACCGTGGAAGTGAACCCCGCCGGCGACGGCCCGCTTTGCACTGTGCGTTGCCGCTTCAAGATTCCCGGCACGACCGACTACCGCGAGCAGGCGTGGGACGTGCCGTTCACCGGCAACGCGCTTTCGCTCGAACAGGCTTCGCCCGCCATGCGCCTCGCCGGCAGCGCGGCGGCGTTTGCCGAATGGCTCGTGGCCAGTCCGTTCGCCGCCGAGGTCACGCCGGATCGCGTGCTTGGCGTGATGAGCGGCGTGCCGGAAGTATTTGGCGCCGATTCCCGTCCAAAGAAGCTGGAGTGGATGATCCGGCAGGCGAAGGGCATCGAGGGGAAATGAAAATGAAAACAGAAGTCTTGGATCCGATGATTGGTTGCGAGGCCTGCGAAATTCGCGCGCCGCAAGTTCACTGGAATCCCTTTGGGATTCGGGGTCTCATCGCACTTTGTGCGTTGCTGTTGGCGTTGTTGCCGGTCGCACTCACGGCCAAAGAACCTCTCACCCAAACGAACGCGCCACCGCCCGCCATCATGCTGACCGATTTCAAACTTACCGGTGACCTCGCCGACGGCCGCGCCGAGTTCACGCTGAGCGCGACGGCGGTGGTGGACGAACGCAAGGGCGGTTCGCTGGAACTGCTCTCCGGCGCGCTCGCCCTCACGGAAGTGGCGGCGCATCCCAAGTGGCAGTTGCGGGCGGAGCAGGGCCGTTACGTGGCCACCTTTGAGCAGCGCGGCCAGTATCCGCTCGCGCTCAAGTTCAACGCGGGGGTGCGGAAAAACGCCGGTTGGAGCAGCGTGGACTTTCGCCTGGCATCGAGCGCGGTGCAACCTGTCGTTCTGCGCGGACTCGCGGAGGATACGCTCTTCGATTTCGCCGGGGCGGCGCGGCCGGAGCGCAAGGGCGCCGAGTTCCTCAGCTTCCTGCCGGCGGACGGTTCGGTGAGATTGTCGTGGCAGGAATCGCGCAAACCGGAGGAAGGGAAACTTTTTTACGCCGCCAACTCGCTTTCGCAAATCAGCGTAAGCCCCGGAATCATGCGGCAAGTGGCGCTGCTCGATTTCAAGGTCATGCAGGGCGAACTCAACCGTGTTACGCTGTTGGTGCGCGGCGCCGGTGAGGTGACGCGCGTGCAAGGCGATCAGGTCTTGGCGTGGAGTGTCGAACCTGTCGGGGCGGAGCGCCGATCATCTGATCGGCCAGCTTCCAAAAAGTCAGCCCAACGAGCCGATCCGGAGATCGGCGCTCCTGCTCGCCGGCTCGTCATTCAGCTCAATCAGCCGCAGAAGGATGCCTTCGCGCTGCAAGTGCAAGTGCTGTCGCCGCTCGGCGCGTTTCCGCAAACGGCCGAAGCCGTGTGTTTGCAGCCCGAGGGAGCGACACGCTTTGCCGGTTATCTCCGCGTGGTGAACGAAGGCGCGGTGCGGCTCGAAGTCACGCAGGCCAGCGGCCTCTCGCAGATTTCGCCGGAGCAGTTCCCCGAGAGTGACGCCACCAAGGCCGCCTTGCGCGCGATGGGGGGGCAGCGTTTCGCGTATCGCTTTTCCAGTGCTGATTACGCGTTGCGCGTGCAGGCGGATCAGATTCAACCGGAACTGATCGTGTCCGAAGTGCTCGCCTACCATCACGGGCAAAACGAACTCGCGATTGACGCCGAACTGGAACTGGACGTGCGCGAGGCGCCGCTGCGCGAACTGCTGCTGCGCGTTCCGCGCGGTTATGCCATCGCGCGCCTGAATGCCACGGGCATGAGTGATTACTTTTTGACTGAGCAGCCCTTCACCCCAGCGGATGCGGAGGGGGTGGCCGAAGGTCGGGAGCAGGGAGCGCCAAGCGAACTCCGCATCGTTTATGGTCAGCCGGTTTCCGGTCGCCAGGTTGTGCAACTCCGGCTCGAACGGAACCAACCGCTCGGCGAAACGAATTGGGCATTGCCGCGCGTCGAGGTGGCGAAAGCAAAGTCCGTTCGCGGCAATGTGGGTGTTTCGGCTGACGCGGGCTTCAGGCTCATGGCGGAACGGACACAGGCGTTAACCGAAATCGCCCCGGCCTTCTTCCCGCGCAAGGTGGCCAATCTCCAGGCCGCCTTTCGGCTGAGTGAGCCCGGCTGGTCGGCGGCGCTGCGCGTCGAGCGATTGCCGCAGACCGTCACGGCGGATGGCTTTCATCTGTTCTCCGTCGGCGAAGGCATCGCGTATGGCAGCAGCGTGATGAACTATTTGATCTCGGGCGCCCCGGTGTCGGTGCTGCGCGTCGCGTTGTCGGACGAATACTTCAACGTTGAGTTCACCGGCAAGGACGTGCGCAACTGGCAGAAGACCACGAACGGATATCTTGTGCAGTTGCATTCGCCAGTCGCGGGCGGCTACACGCTGCTCGCGACCTACGAGCGGCCCTTCAAGGCGCAGGGCGAGACGCTCGCGTTCACCGGGGCGCAGCCGTTGGATGCACAATCCGAGTCCGGTCACACGCTCGTCATCAGCGCGTACCAATTTCAAGTCAAGCCGGCGGACGTCTCGCCCGGTCTGCTGCCGCTGGAAACGGGCGAAGTGCCGGCGGAATATCGCCTGTTCTTCGACGCGCCGATCCTGGCCGCGTTTCGCTACACGGCGCGGCCATTCAAGCTGAACCTCGCGCTCAGCCCGCTGGCGCAGGGCGATTCGCTCAGCCAGGTCGTGGACCGCGCGTCGCTCGTCACGCGCATCTCGAAGGAAGGCCAGGTGCTGATCGACGCGACTTACTTCGTGAAGAATCGCGGGAATCCGAATTTCAAGATCACGCTGCCGGTGCAAACCGCACTCTGGTCCGCAACCGTGAACGGCATTTCGGTCGTGCCGGTGAAAGACGGCAGCGCGAACTTGATTCCGCTCCCGCAGCGCGCCGATCCGAACTCGATCCTGAAACTCGAACTGAAACTCGCCACGAAATCAGCGAGCGCGACTGCGGTCCAGGTCGCCGCGCCCGTGGTCAACGCACCGGTGATGCTGGCGGAGTGGCGGCTGGAGCCGGATGCGGAGCAGCGGCTCGCATTTGTGAAGGGCTCGCTCACGCCGGTTGGCGGAGTGACTGATGTCTCTGGCTTTGCTCAACTGGCGCGAATGTTCGAAAACGGCGCCGGTCGGCTGGTCGTGCCGTTTGCCACGGTGCTGGTTTTGTTGCTGGCGGCGTTGGTGATGTGGCGTTGGGCGGCAGGCGCGGGCGTGGCGAAATTCAGCCCGCGCCACCTCCTCGGTTTCTTGATCGGACTCGCGGCTGTGGTCATGGCGGCGCTCGTGTTCGCCGGACTGTTCGAGCAAGCCGACGGTTATCGCAGCGTCGCCCCGCGCAACCTCTCATTTCTCGCCCCAGTGCAACAGGCGGGGAGCGCGAGCAGCGTGGAAGTTGAGAACGTGGCTGCGACCACGACACGGCTGCGTCCGTTCGCCATCGCCTGGCCGGCCATCCTCGCGTTGCTGGTTTGGTTGTATGGCTGGCTGCGCGGCGACGACATCACGCGCACCGTGGCGCGAATCCTCGGTTGGACGCTGCTTGCGTGGGCGGCCTTGCGCATCGCCAATGGCGCGCCTTGGTTTCTCGGTGTGCTCGCGGTGTTCCTCGCGGTAAACGTGGTTTTGCCAGGGTTGCGCCGGTTGTGGACATTGCCGCGCAAGCTCGAAACCGCCGCGAGCGTCGCGCCGGCAGGGACGGCGGCGGTGGTTTTGCTGAGTGGTTTCCTCATCCTCACGGGAGGAAATATGCTGGCGGTTCCCGCCAAACCAATCCTCACGCAACCCGCCGTCGCCAGTTCCATTGCGCACACAATACGCGTTGAGGAAAAATTTGTGCTGGCGAAGGCGAAGATTCGCTGGCGCGCTACGAAGGGAGAGGCATTGCCCTTGTTGTTTGAACCCGCGGTGCTGACACAAATCAATTATCCCAGCAACGTGCTCAAGCTCGTGCAAACCATGATCGGCCCGCGACGAGCGCAGCAGTTGCTTGCCCAACGGGACAGCGCGGCTGAAGTGGAAGTGACGTATCAATTGCCGGTGACGCGGCGCGAGGCCGAGAGTGGTTTCTCACTGCCGACGCCATTTGCGCTCGTGAATCAAACCGAGCTGACCCTCGTGAATCTGGACGTGGACGTGTTCTCGCCCCAAGCCGTGGCGGTGCAGCGCGGTTCCGCCGGCAGCAACACGGTGGCTTCGCTCGTGCTTTCACCCGTGAACGACGTCTGGATCGGCTGGAAACCGCGCCGCCGCGACGTGCAGCGGGAGAAGGCGGTTTTCTACGCGGAGTTGCAGCAGCTTTATTCGCCGGCTGGGGGAGTGATCGAAGGAGCACACCTGGTTTCCATCCGCCCGGCGCAGGGTGAGTTGGGCGAATTGATTCTGGATGTGCCACGCGGGGCGACGATCACGGATGTTCTCGACGGCAGCAGCCGGCGTGAATCGGCGCAAACTTCGCCGGGAACAAATCAGAGCCGACTCACGCCGGCTGCTGCTGGAAGTGTGGTCTCGCTCTGGCGCTTCGATCCCGACGCGCGCAAACTCCGCGTCACGCTCAACCCGGCGCAGTCGCGGCCGTTTGCGTTGCTCGTGCTTTCGCAGGTGGCAACCGGGCCGCTGCCGTTTGAGCAAG
>WBZT01000763.1_pt1 | contig 25260 bp, 25 predicted proteins | sample 5204241 | NCBI WGS metagenome assembly WBZT01 (sample SAMN12344358, study PRJNA552823) | activated sludge metagenome | biome: Activated sludge suspended growth; feature: Nitrification reactor; material: Wastewater; isolation source: activated sludge from nitrification reactor of wastewater... | reverse complement strand
GGAGTACAACTCCAACGACCCGGCGTTCTCCTACAACCCCGAGACGGACAAACAGTTCGCGGTGGAATGCAAAGCGACAGCCAATGCCCCGGTACGCCGGCTCTACCGGAAGTTCCAGGCAGCGGGCCTTCGCATCGCTGTGATCACCGGCCGGCCTTCCACCCAACGCGCTGCCACCATCAACTGCATGGAGAAGCGCGGCTTCCCGCAGTGGAACAGATTCATCACGCGCACGGATGCCACGAGTTCACTGAGTTCCGCGCGATTCAAGGCCAAGGCCCGGGAGTCGCTACAGGACGACGGGTGGACAATCGTGGCCAGCATCGGCGATCAGGTCAGCGACATGTCCTACGGCCGCCTGAAGTACGGCTTCCTGATGCCCAACCCGATGTACTACCTCCCCTAGCCACCTCTGCACTAGCCTGCGGTGATGCGACTCGCCCTGCCAGGGTCTGCCACCCTGGGCGGCACCCAACGCCGACTGTTGCTCGCCATGACGGCAGCGGCCGTCATGGTCCAGACGCTGGGCGCGAGCTTCAACTACATCCTCGACGACATGCTCCGGGGGCTCGGGTCGTCGGCCTCGCAGTCCGACTTCGCGCGTCAGATGCCGACGGTGGGTGCACTTCTGGTGATCTTCATCTCGGGGGCACTCGGGCAGCGCTTGGGCTCCAAGCGGGTCATCCTCGCCTGTTGCGGCTTCTACGCACTTGGTAGCGCACTCGTCGCCGTCGCACCCTCCATGCCCATGGCCACGTCCGGGCTGCTGCTGGCCAACATCGGCAAGGCGGCCCTGCTGGTCGTGGCACTGGCCTCGCTCAGTGCCACAGTGCGGGACTCGGACGGGCGCGCGACCGCATTCGCTGTGTTCTCGGCGGCCATTCCCTTCGCCTACCTCTTCGTGCCATTCGTGGCGGCTGTGATCGTGGAGTCCGCGGGATGGCGTTGGGTGACCGCGGTCTGGGTCGCGGCCGGAATCCTGGCGATGGTGCTGGTGTGGGCCCTCGTTCCCGCCGACACTGCCGCCTCGCAGCCAACGGGAGAGATGCTGACGCCGGCCCTTGCGGGTTTGGTCCTCGCGCTGGCGGTCGAGTCAATCACGCAGCTGTCACAGCGCGGTCCGACAACGGCATTCCTGCTCCTGCTGGCTGCATGCGCAGGAGCAATAGTGGCTTTGGTCCTGGCGATGCGCAGAATCCCGAACCCCACGCTGGACCTCGCACCGTTGCGCCGCGGCAATCTGGTGCTCCTGCTCGTCGTGCTGGTCCTGACACTGTTCGCGAACCTCTTCTTCTACATGACCATGGCGCTGCAGTACGTCTACCGGCTATCCCCCGTCGACGTGGCACTCGCGATGGCACCTGCACAACTGTGCGCTGTCATCGGTGCCACCGCCTCCGGGCGGCTGGTTCGACGCTGGGGCATCACCACCGCCGGCTCGGTTCTCATGGGGCTGGTTGCCGCCACGTTGATCTGCAGCGCGGCCCTACGCCTGGACAGTCCGTTGTGGCTCGCGGTCTTGATCGTGTCCGTTTACGCCGCGGCGGCGGCTGGTGGCGGTGTGGCTGTGACGAACGCCGTGATGGACACTGCTCCACCAGGCAAGGAAGGCGCGGCATCTGCGTTCCGCGGTGCCGCGGCCGGTTTGGGGACGGCCATTGGAGTCGCCGGCATGACGAGCATCGTGATCGTGGCGTCGTCGGCCTCACTGCACAACCAGTCAGTGAAGGCAGGTATCGACCCGTCGCAATCGACGCAGATCGCCCGCGACATGGCACAGGGTGCGACCTCGGAGGATGCCTCGTCCCTGTACGCGGTTCCCGTTGCCGAGGTCACCGAGATCGACGACTTCCGCCGCCGGGCGTACCTGCATGGCTTCAAGGCCCACGGTCTCGTGGGTGGGGTGGTGACTCTGGCCGCCGGCGTCATGTTCTTCGCGGTGCGGCGCAGGCAGGAGCGCCGATCACAAGATGTTGACGGCGTAGGCGATGACCAGGGCGCCCAACGCCAGTGAGATCGCTGACTCGGAGATCATCATGACCTTGGCCCATGGCCGGATCGCCGACACATCGGTGGGGCTGAAAGCCAGCGCGGTGTTGAACGAGAGAGCCACGTAGTCGACGAACTGGGGATACCAGCCCGCGGGCACCAACTCGGGTAGGGAGTGTTCTGGAAAGACGAACGCGCGTGGGACATCGGTATTGGCAGCTGCCCGGGCAGCAGCGCCACCGCCGTCGAGGTCCCAGTACCAGAGCGCGTAGGCAATGACGTTCGACACCCAGATGATCCCCCCGATGGCCAACAACTGTCCGGCACTGTCGAAGGACGCCTGGGTGAGGATTCCTGCGACCAGCCGTACGGCCTGCGCGGCTGTGGCCAGCGTGATCGTCGCAATCATGAGCCCGGTGGTGACCCGGAGCCAACGCCGCTGGCGATCGATGCGGCCAGGATCTCCGACGATGAGCACGATCAGAAAGGCTGCCAGGAACAGTGGGTACACGAAGGAGAACTGAGGGAACATCTGAAAGTCCGACGGCAGCAACTCGAACAGCAACCCGACGATCATCACCGCGGCAGCCATCGGCCAGCGCTGCTCGGCCCGCATCCGGGGTTGGCCCTCCGACCCACTGCTGATCATGGACACAGAGCCTGTCACGCCAACGGCGTGATCCCCTCGTGACACACCTCACCTACGCCGAACACGGCGGCGACCGGGACTCGCTGGGCGCCATACGAGGGATCCCCTGCTCCATCTGGATCGTGTACGCACCGAAGTGGAGATCGTGATGACAGCGCTGGCACAGGAGAACCAGATTTCCGACATCAGTCTTTCCACCGTGACGCCAATGGTGCACGTGATGGGCCTGGCAGAACCGCGGCGCACGACCGCAGCGGATGCACCCCCGGTCACGTGCAACCAGCGCTCGCCATTGCCCGGTACTGGCGCCCCGCTTGCCGCGAGCCAGCGCGAGTGGCACGAAGGTGCCCTCCCGTCGCGTCCCCAGGATGACCGAGACGATCGACGTGCAGGTGATCATGTCGAACAATCGGGTTCCCAGCGCCGAGTCGTCTTCGAGGACGGCACCGTCCGAGGAAAGATCCTCAAGGTCGACCAAAACCGACGTTTGGGAGATCCCCAGCGGACTGCGGTTGGCCATCGCGGCGGAGACCAGGTCCGCCAGCGCATCGGCACGGCGCTGCTGGGCTGTGCGTTTGTCCTCGCGGCCAGTGCGGTCCATCAGCGCCGCCAGAGCATCGCGCAATCGCGCGCCTTCGGCGGGATCGAGGTAGCCGTCGATCCGGAACATCCCGTTGCTGGTCTCCGACAACGAGAGGCATCGCCTGTCGTGAAGTGCGGCGTGATCGGAGTCTTTGCCGTCCGGCCGGCACTGGTCGGCAAGCAGCGTCAGCAGGCGTCTCAGCTCACGCGGTTCCACCCGTTCGGCGACGGTCACGACGTGCGCCTCTATCTGAGCGAAGCCCGTGATCCGATGACTCTCCGAGGTGATCACTGCGACGTGGGCAGCCGAGATCGAGCCGTTCCGGAAGGAGCGGCTCACCTCGGGCAACCCCTGCAGTGCGTGCCCCCGACTGACCAAGGCCGACCCGGTCTGCGGATTCTGCCCGGTGGCCACTGCCACCATCGTCCCGGTTGTGCCGGCGTGAAGGACCCGGGAATCGGCATTGCGATCAGCCTCCGCGGCCACAGCGGTCATGCAGGCATCGATCCGGTTCCGTAGCCGGGACAGGGCTGCCAGAATTCCGGCGCGCTCCTCAGCGCACATGAGCCCCGGGTCCGGGACGCGATCCAACAGATCCTCGACCTCGTCGAGGACAGCAGGGTGATCTGTGGGCAATTCCGCGGCGATCTCCAGGCGACGACGCACCTGTCGAGAGACCTCGAAGAAGCCCATCTACCACCCCGATTCGCTTTCCTCAATCATCGCACACATGTACGACAGATCTCGGGAGCCACACGGTGTTCGTGTTCGCCCGGTCCTCAACCGAACGCGTGATTGACTGCACCCTCACCGGCGTTGTTTGATCGTCTTTTCAGGTGGAGAGAGGTCTGTCATGACAGGAATCCGCGTTCTTGTGAGTTCGATCGCGGCCGTCGCCATGGCGATGGTGGGGATCGCAGCCACCAGCCCCGGACAGGCGGTTGATCCACCGCCGTACACCAAAGCGACTCCCGCTTCTCACGACTTCGGAATCCAGAAAGTCGGCGTCGCGTCCACGTCGTTCACGTTCCTGATCGGCAACGACTACGGGTTCCCCATCGACTTCACCACGAACTCCTTCACCGGCCCCGACGCCGCTGACTTCAAGATCACTGCGAACAGTTGCACGAGCAACAACTTCGGTGAGTTCTCCTACTGCAACATCTCCGTGCAGTTCACGCCGAGCAGCCCCGGACCCAAGACCGCCACCCTGGAAGTCAAGAGCCAGAACGCGCCACCATCCCCGGTCTACTACGAGCGCACCATGCCGATCCCGCTCAGCGGCACCGGCGCCCTGCCGCAGTTGAGCGCGACTCCCAGCCCCCTCGACTTCGGCGGCCAGCCCGTCGGCACCGACTCGGTCGAGCAGATCCTGACCGTGGCCAACACCGGCGACGTACCGCTGAAGATCACTTCGAGTGATGTGACCGGGCCGGACGCCGGACAGTTCCAGGTCATTTACGACGCGTGCGGGGGGGCCACATTGGCACCCGCAGACACGTGCGAGGTCTGGTACGCCTTCTCGCCGACCTCCGCCGGTACGAAGTCTGCTCAGGTCGATGTCGTGTCCGACGCCGAGGGCAGTCCGCACATCGTGCCGATCAACGCGACGGGCACCGTGCCACTGGTGGCTGCAGATCCTGCTGTGGACCTCGGCGACCAACTTGTCGGCTCGACGTCCTCCCCCATCTCGGTCACCGTGAGCAACACGGGAGGTGCCGCACTTGAGGTGTTCGAGACATCCCTCGCAGGAGGCGATTCCGCATCGTTCGCCATCGCGTCGGAAACCTGTACTGCGGCGAAGGTCCCCGCCGGCGGCGCCTGTGAGGTCAACCTCACGTTCAGCCCGGCGACTACGGGCACAAAGTCCGCGGACCTGACCATCGTGTCGGATGCCGCCAACAGCCCAACACTGATCATCCCGGTACAGGGCTCCGGAATCACTGCGCCGGCACCCGTCGTGCCCGGCCCTGGTCCCACGTCGGGCTCGGAGAACGATCCAGCGACGAACGCACTGCGCGAGCAGTCGGCCCAGACGGCCGCACTGCCCTCCCGTATCAAGCGCAAGGGACGCACTGTCATCCTCCCCGCGAATGCGACCACCAATGCCGGGCAGGCGATCACAGCAAAGGTGAAGGCCACTCCGAAGCGCTCACCCAAGGGCACGAAGACCTACAAGGTGATCCGGGCCAAGAACGGCAAGGTGGTGATCCGGACCTTCGGGTACAAGAAGTTGCGCGTCAAGGTCACTGTGTCCGCGCCATCAACGACGGGTTTTGCCCCGTACGCCGTCCAGGCCAGTTACTACAAAGGCAAGCGGCGCTGATCCTGCGCGACTACCCAGCCAGGATCTCGTAGATCTCGTCGCGCACCTCCGCCAGCGCGGCGGGATTGCTCACGGTCTTCTCCTCCGCGATCGCGACGGCGAACTTCGGCTTCCCGATGCGTGCCGTGATGCGCAATCCCGGCACTTGGGCACCGTCGAGCAGCATGGTGACCTTCTCCACCGTGACCTCGTTCTTGTTGACGGCTTTGACCTCGCGCGCGCCGAAGCCCATCCCCCGGACGAAGATGAAGCTGTCTGAGAAGACAACGAGCAGGCCCTCATGCTTCTTCTTGATGGTCACGGGATCGCCGTCGGGGTGCTTCGCCTCAAAGATGCCCGGCGACGCGATCCTCACGTCTTCGGAGGCGTACCGGCCATTGAGGTCCTCGGACGTGCCGTCGATGGTCATCAGGTCGTTCTTCGCGTGGTGCACGACGTCGGCTCCGGACCCCGGCCTGAGGCGGTCACCTGTGGCGGACAGCGCTGCCTCGATCTTCGGTCGGATTGTCACTTCTGCTCCTTCACATGGCTTATTCTTCGACGCTAGCCAGTCCGGCAGTACCCGCAATCCCAGACTCGGGCTGTGTAACCGTTACAGCCACGACGGGTCCATAGGCTGTCTCCACCCGAATGATCCGCGTGGCAGGGTGATGACGATGACAGACGCCGTGACCTCCGATGAGGTCCTCGCAGCATTGGAGCGCGTGCTGAACAGCGACGCGTTCCTCAGCGCACCCCAGAGCCGCAACTTCCTCGCATTCGTCGTGACGGAAACGCTGGCCGGGCGCGGCGACCGGCTGTCCGAACGCACAGTGGGGCGCGGCGCCATGGACCGTCCGGATGACTTCGACGGCCGGTTCGACGCAAGTGTGCGGGTCCGGGCCACCCGTGTCCGCAAAGCACTCGAGGCGTACAACGCCACCGCCCATGACCCGGTGCGTATCCACCTTCCCGCCGGCACGTACATCCCAGTCTTCAGCACAGTACATTCGCCGCGCCGACCCGAACTGGAGACGGCGGTCGTGGTCACCGCAGCCGCCGGCGATACCGAGGGTTTCAGCGAGGCGTTGTCACAGGAGATGACCCGCCAGCTCGAGGCGTTCCCGGGACTGCGCGTGATCGGCCCCATCGCGACCGATCACCCCACCTCTGTGGCCGACGGCCTCGACGTTCGGTTCGTACTCCACATCGCGATGGTGGAGGACGCGCCCGCAGTGGAGATCACTGTCCTGGACATGACCTCGGATGCCACAGTGTGGGCGGCCCGCGAGAACCCCGCGGCAGATGCAGCAGCCTTCGACGTCGGGTACTGGGCGCAGTCCATCGCCGGAAGGATCGGCGACTACAACGGAGTCATCCTGAGCCGGTTCGCGCAGTCCGGAGCCTCGGAGGAACCGGACTGGCGCGCGATGCAGGCGTACTACACGATGTTCACCTCTGGTGATCGCACCGCTGTGATCCCGGCCGCTGACGGCTTGACGCGATTGGTGAACGGTGGCCACCGTTCACCCACCATCCTCGCCGCCCTGGCACATGCCCTGTCATTGCGCGCCGCGTACGAATTGAGCGAAGACATCGAAGCCGACAAGGCCACTGCAGTATCACTAGCCGACGAGGCATTGGCGGGGGACGCCACATCCGCCACCGCACACCTGGCATTGGCGACCGTCGCCCTGTTCAGCGACCAACCCGGATCCACTCAAGAACACGCACAGCAGGCGGCCAGTCTCGCGGGGTTCCACCCGTCCATCCTCGGCACAGCCGGCACGCTGATGGCTCACGCCGGCGATTGGCGCGGCGGCATCGATGCATTGCGGGAGGCACTGCGCCTGAACCCGGACCTGCCCGGATACTCACGTGTCCTGTTGGTGATGGACAACCTGTTCAGCGGCGACGACGCACTGGCACTGGCTGAGGCTGCGCGCATCGAGACCCCCACCGAGGCGTGGGGTTCCTACTTCCGGGCGCTGCCCCTGATGGGTCTCGGATATCGCGACCAGGCACTCGACGAGATGAAGACCGCGATGGCCATAGACCCGACCGTGCTGGATGACCCGGAGAGTGTGGTGAAGTCGTACGTTCAATTGACGACCGCACAGCGTCACGTTCTCGCCGATCGACTGCGAATGTTCACCGCCGATGTCTGACCCCCGCGACGACGAAATGGCCGCATCTGATCGAATCGGCGCATGAGCATTCTGAGCCGGGCAAAGTTCCGGCTGTGGTGGGAGCGCGCGTCGTGGGTCATCCCTCTGACGGGCATCGTGCTTGCCCTCATGCTCAACGAGGCTGTTCGCAACATTGACGAAGCGCTGTACGCCGAGGGCGGCGTGCAGGAGTTCTCCTCCGGCGCCGCGATCACGATCCTTGCCGCCATCGGTGGCGGCATGATCACGTTCACGGGCTTCGTCTTCTCCTTCGTGGTGCTGCTCCTGCAGTTCGGCTCCAGTGCGTACTCCCCACGGTCGGTGGCCTACTTCCTGCGCGCCCGCGCGGTCCAGTGGATCCTCGCCCTGTTCCTCGCCACGATCACCTTCTCGTTCCTCACACTCATCGACACCGGCTCGCTCAACCGGGAGGACTTCGTGCCCTCCGGCGGCGTCCTGCTGGCCATTCTTCTGCTGCTCGTCAGCCTCATCGGCTTCATCGGGCTGCTGCATGTCGTTGGCCGGCGCATCCGCGTGGACGCGGTACTCAGTTCCATCGGAGAGTCCTCCCAGCGGGCCCTGCGGCGAAGCGCCCACTACATCCCTCGCGGTGGGACCGCCACACCGATCGGCGAGGAGGCGACCCTGGCCTTGCGCAAGTCCGACGCCCTACCCGATGACACCAACGACGACTTCGAGATCGTGTCCTACGTCGGCCGGAACGGTCAGGTGGTGGCCGTCGACGTGGCCAGACTCATCCGGCTGGTGAGACGCCACAAGTGCGAGATCGATGTGGTGGTCCGCGTCGGGGACGCAGTGACGCCCGGCACACCCATCGCCCGCGTCAAAGGTGCCCCGAAGCCCTTGGACCGCCGGATCAGTGCCGCCATCGTCGTGGACTCCGAGCGCTCGCTGGTATACGACCCCCTGTACGCGTTACGCCTGCTCGTCGATGTCGCCCTGCGTGCGCTGTCGCCAGCCGTGAACGACCCGACAACCGCGGTGCGCTCGCTGGACGAGATCGAGGGTGTGCTGCGGGTGGCTGCCGACGAACGTATGGGCGCGATCAGTTTCGAGCTCGATCCCGGCCGGCTCGTGGTGTCGCGTCCGACGTGGACCGAACTGGTGGACCTGGCGCTCGTGGAGATCCTCACCGCGGGGTCGGGTGAGATACAGGTGCACCGGCGGTTGCTCGCACTGGTGAGCGACCTCATTCCGGCGGTGGCGGAGTCTCGCCGCCCGGTGCTCGACGAGTACCGAAGCCAGCTGCTCGCCGACGCCGCGGAGATGCCGGGACGGTCGGGTCACATCGCCGGACACGGCGATAGGCAGGGCCTTGGGGGCTCGTCCTGAGGGACCTACATCTGCCCGATGTCGATGCCGGTCACCGGCTGTCCGACGCGGTCGTAGACAAGTTGCACGGCCCCCTTCGGGAACACCCGGGGGGCCTGCGCCAACTTGAAGGACGCAGGAACCGCTGGGCCGTCCCGCAGCAGACTCTTGCCGGTCCCCAGTGTCAATGGGTACACCATCAGGTTCAGCCGATCGAGCAGATCGGCGCCGATCAGAGAGTGGACCAATCGACCACTGCCGATCACATGCATCTCACGGAAGCGGTCCTTGAGCAGTCGCACCTGCTCGACCTCGGTCAGAACCTCGGTCCGCTCCCACGCTGCGCTGGTCATCGACTGTGACACGACGAACTTGGGCAGTGCGTTGAAGATCACAGCGATCGGATCGTCCGCCTGGTGCGGCCAGTAGCCCGCGAAGATGTCGTAGGTGTGGCGGCCCAACAGCAGGGCATCCATGCGTTCGATGCCGGACGAGATCTCCTCCCCCGCCTCCGCGTCCAGGTAGAAGCCCTGCCATCCACCGAACGGAAAGCCACCCTCCTGGTCCTCGTCGGGAGCCCCCGGCGCCTGGTAGACGCCATCGAGCGTAGTGAACAGATCAGCGCACACGATTCCCATGACGCCACCCTTTCAGGACTGCTTCTGTGGGCACCTACCCCCAGAGACTGGCCGCATTCCAGGCAATCGTGACCCACCTGCACCAGCCCTCGCGGTGCGCCCCCAAACACACCTGCGTGAATGACACTGCCGCAGCTGTCTCATGGGATGACCGTACGTGTCACAGCTGCCGTCTGCACACGCTGAGCGCGATCACACACAGTCACAATGGGGCACACATTTCCGGCGTACTGCCCCAGGGAGCTTGCCCTACTTCAACACTGCGTCACCTGCGAAACGACCGTCCGCACCAGCCACGCTCTACGCTTCAGCACGAGGAGGAGCGATGGACATCATCATCATGGTTTTGCTGCTCGTCACCGCGATTCTGATCTACCGCGGGGCGGCACGGAAGTGGATTCTCACGAGTTGGATCGTCGCGCTGGTGTTGATGCTCGGTCTGTTCCGGTATCACGTGACCTCGCCTCTGGATCTGAGCTTCTGATGTCGAAGACCTTTCCGAAACTCATCTTCTGGGGACTGCACGCATGGGTCCTGGCATACGTCGGCGTCCTGCTGGGGGCGTTCACCATCCAGTTCGTCGAAGGCGAGTTCCCCTGTCCGCTGTGCATGTTGCAGCGCTACGGGATGATCCTGAGCACTCTCGGAGCCCTGTGGGTGATCATGCAGGCCCGCCGCGGCGAGTTGACCGCGGCCCGCTACATGCAGGGCATGGGTCTGGGCATCCTCGGTGCCGCGGCCGGTGCCCTGGTCTCGGTGCGTCAGATCCTGCTGCACATCAAGCCTGGCGACCCTGGCTACGGCTCGGCGGTCATGGGCTACCACCTCTACACGTGGGCTCTCATCACCTTCTACATCGTGATCCTGTTCGTCGCCGTGCTCAGCATCCTCGCCCCCGTTGGCCTCCCCGAGGCCCCCGAGAGCAAGGGCGCTCTCACACTGTCGTCGATCGTGGTGTGGATCTTCATCATCCTGGTGGCGGCTAACGTGATCGCGATCATCTTCCTGGAGGGATTCGCCTGGGTCCTGCCGGACGATCCGACCTCCTACAACCTGCTCGACCAGTTCTAGGGATTCCTGCGGTACGGTCGGTCAGCCCAGTGCGGTCCGCAGATGCACATGGTTGTCGTGCATCTCGTGCAGGCCCGCCTGCGTGGTCTTGGGGTCCACGCCCGCGCACAGATCCTCGAAGACGGTGGTCGTGAACCCCGCCGACTCGGCGTCCTCGGCAGTCGCACACACGCAGTAGTCCGTCGCGATACCAACCACATGGAGATTTGTGATCCCGTGTTCGGTCAGGACCGCCTGCAGCGTCTGTCCACCCGGTAGTGTCACACCCTCGAACGCCGAGTAAGCGGGCCGGCCGTCCCCCTTGACGACGTGGACATCCACGTACGCCAGTACGTCATGCAGGTCCGGGTGGTAGTCGGCCCCCGGGGTGTGCTGCACACAGTGCACCGGCCACGTCGTGGAGAAGTCGGGCTCCTCACCGGGCTTGGCGAAGTGCCCGCCGTTGTCGCTGTCCGGGTGATGCCAGTCGCGCGAGGCGATCACCAGCGCGTAGTCCTCGCGGTGCTCCTTCACGAACGGCGCGACACACGCAGCCACCGTGCAGCCACCGTCAACCCCCAGGGCACCGCCCTCGCAGAAGTCGTTCTGGACGTCGACCACGATCAAGGCACTCCTTGCCGATGCCTCATTCATGACAACCACCTCATTGTTCAGGCCGTTACCGAAGTTCTTCGTCACTCCCGACCCCCCACTTGAGCCAAGGGGCACCGATCAGGCCACAGAGGGGGCTGCGCTCAACGGAAGGGATCCCCTCGGCGTGACGAGGTGGACGCCCAGCAACGGCAGACGATCACTGCAGGCCTCTTCGATGAATCGGGCCCAGGCCGCGTCACGGGCGCCCACACGCAGGGGACCCGGGCGAGCCAGCGCCACAAGAACACACGACTCGGCACACGCACCGAGGATGGCCACCACGAGGTTGTTCAGCATCACATCGGTGTCGGCCGGCGGATTCAGCTCGATTTCGTCGACCAGGATCGGCTGTGTGATCCGCCGGTTCGCATCGCACATGAGTACCACCAGCGCACCGTCGTACCGCGTTTTCATTGACACGAACAGATCCAGCACATCCCTGATCAATCGGCTGTCGTCAAGTGGTAGTTCAGGCCAGTTCGCGGGGAGGTCCTTGAAGCTCATGCCCCCAGAATCCGGGCCGTTGCGCGACCTCACCAGCGGCCGAGGCCGATCTGTGGATGCACACCGTTGCGACGGGTAGGTGGTCCACATCCGACTGAGGAGAGGTCATGCAGGAGCGACCCACGCCCATCGACAGCCATCACCGCAAGTCCGCGGCGGAGCCCCCGGGCGACAGCCAGGTCACCAATCCCAACCGGGTCATCCGCGACGGTGACGAGATCACCCAGGACGCCGATACGGCCGACGACTAGGCAACGGCACCGCCGAAAAGCCTGCAGCGTCGGCCTCAGCGCGGTGTCACACTGACCACGTGCCCGTGCGAGAGGACCTCCGTAACGCGTTGACGGACGCCATGCGCCGCCGCGACACGGCAGTCATCCCGCCCCTCAGATCCGCCATCGCCGCGATCGACAACGCAGAGGCCGTGACTGTCGAGGCAGGTCCCGAGGTCGAATCCCCCATCGCCGGGTCGCGTGGCGTGCTCGGCACCTCGGAGGCGGCCCGCGCCGAACTCTCCGAGCCGCAGCAGATCGCCATCGTGAAGCACGAGATCTCCGAACTCGCCTCGCATGTGGAGCGCCTGACACAGCTGTGCCGCCGCGAGGAGGCCGACGCGGCGAAGCGGGCCCTCGTGGTCCTCGGGGGCATCGTGGGCACCACGGGTGGGGCCTGACCAGGGACGGGACTTAAGGTCAGGACATGTCGCAGCCCCACGTCGCCGCGACGGCCGCCCGCCCTCGCCGGGCAACCCAGCGCGACTTCGTCGATTCCGGGTTCGCGATCCTCGCCGAATCCGGACACAGGGGTCTTACGATCCACAGACTGTGCCGCCACGTGGGCGTGTCAACCGGATCGTTCTACCACCACTTCGCGAACTGGGACCACTACGTGACCGTGCTTCTGGCGCACTGGGAAGGCGACCAGGAACGGCAGATGAAGGCGGCAGCCACCGCCGAATCGCAATTGCGACGCATCGAGATCGCCCGGGATCTCGCCTCGATGTATCAGCATGCGACCGAGGCCGCGATCCGGGCATGGAGCATGTCGAACGAGCAGGTCCGACGAGCCCAGGAACGCGTCGATGACGTTCGGCGACGGCATCTGGTGAGCCTCCTGCGGCATTCCGGTGTCGACGACGAGCGGGCCGAACTGCTGGCCAGTGTGGGCCTGGCGATCCTGGTCGGACTCCAACAGTTGCAGGGCGGCGCGGACAAGATCCCCGACGCCATGCACCTGTATCAATCGCTGGTGCTGGCGGCGATCCCGCCGGCAGGCTGAGCGGCCAGCGGCAATGACCGGCGCGGGCCTGGATCGCTGACACCCAATTCGGCGAGGTCGTGCCGACCGGTGCCCCAGTCGTCGTAGGTACGCACGTACAGGATCTTCTGGTCGTGATCCCGCGCCACGTACCACTGCGTGTAGTCCCCCGAGGCGGCCACATGCCTTGGCACGCTCACCAGGTCCAAGCAGTGGAAGACCTGATTCACCGCATCGCGCGGATCCTTGGCCTCGGTCACTGTCTGGGTCAAAACAGTGGCACGCACGAAGCGCGAGGGCGGTGTCACGTCCCCGGGCATACCGAGCAGGCCCGATCCGTTCCCGGTGGGGACGACCTGCATACCGAGCAGGTTGTAGGGCTTGTCCTCCGCGTTGGTCAGACCTATGTAGTTGCGCAGGTTGGTCATGTGCCAGGGGAAGACCGGGGAATTCGTCAGGACCCCCGCGTGGTTGTCGTAGACGTGCATGGTGTCCTCGACGAACTCGACGACGAGGTCGTTGCCGTGTGCGTCATGAATGCTCAGATGCTCCGTTGCCGACCAGTTGGTCAACGGCTTCAGAGCCTCCGGCATGGCGCGACCTTCGGGCCACAGCATCCCCACTGGCGCATCCCAGATCCGAACCGACGCCAGGGCGGCCTTCACGTCCTCCACCGTTGAGCACGTCCCCAGAAGCCAGCCAGCCAGGTTGATGAAGTCCATCGCGGGGGCCGAACCTTCAGGTGGCGACACCGGCAGGCGGGTCTCGGACAGCCACAGCGTGGCCACCGACAATCCGGCCTCGTTCAAGCCGTCCGCGAAGTAGTCCTTGAGGCCGAAGAAGTTGAGCGCCACGAACCCCAGGTGGTTGCTCCACGTGTGCGGTTCGACACCGGGCGATGCGGTCGCCGTCCACTGTTGGTCGCGGGGCACCACCTCGACCATCGACTCGACCTCGTAGGCGAAGTCCAGCGTGCGGCCGGACACGTGCAGCTGCTCAAGTCTCGTCAAGCGCAGATCCGTACACATGACCCCTCCCGGTTCTCACGCCACGACGCGGTCGCGGCCAGTGCCTTTCGCCGAATACAGCGCCTGATCAGCCTTCGCGATGACTGCGTCAGCGTCATCACCCGGGGCCGCGAGGCCGACTCCGGCGCTCAGGGTGATGCACAACTGGACACCATCGATGGATATCGGCCGCTTGACCGCGTCGAGCACGCACTGCGCGACCGCGGTGGCGGCTTCCACGCCAGAGCAGGACTGCAGGAAGACCAGGAACTCGTCTCCGCCGATCCTGCCCACGACGGCGTCGTCAGGCGCGCAGCACTCGATGCGCCGAGCGACCTCCACCAGCAACGCATCGCCCATGGCATGGCCATAGCGGTCATTGATCGGCTTGAAGTCGTCGAGGTCGCAGTACAGGACCGCCCGGGATGTGCCGCGCCGCGGGCTCCTGGCCAGGCCCTCCTGCATCTGTTCGAGCACAGCGCGACGATTCCACAGGTTCGTCAGGGAGTCCTTGTGGGCGAGCACGGCCAGCGACTCCTGAGCCGAGCGCGTTTGCGTGACATCCAGGAACTGCGCGACGAAACTTGTGTCCTGCCCCGTCTCGTCCTTGACCGCGGCAAGGGCGTTCTGCACCCAGACGGTGGCCCCGTCAGCGTCCACGAGGCGCTTGTCCCTGGTGACCGACTCGACACTGCCGCTGTGCAGGAGATTCCACATCTCCAGGTCCACGCAACGATCGCCCTCATGAGTCAAAGATGTGATGCTGGTGCCGAGCAACGCCTCCTCGTCGCGACGCAACATCCGGCACAGCGCACTGTTGACCTGCAGGAACGTGCCACCACGGGTGATCAGCGCCATCCCGATCGGTGTCGCCCGCATCGCCGCCCGGAACCGCTCCTCACTGTTCTGAAGTTCTATCTGAGCCCGCACCTCGGCATCCACATCGCGAAGGCGCACGACGCGCACGAGCCGTCCCGTGGAATCCCACACCGAACTCGCGGTGGCATGCACCCACAGCCACTGCCCATCGCGCCGGCGCACCCGGAACTTCCCGGTCGCGTCCGTACCCTCCTCTGCGCTGCGATCGAGCGCCGCGCCGATTACCGCCTGGTCGTCCTGCGACACGAAGTCGCCGATGGTGTGCCCGACCGCTTCGCCGCGGTCCCAACCGAACGTCGCCGCCACGGACGGGGACGCCCACTCGATCACACCTGACCCGTCCACCTGCAGCACCACGTCGGAGGTGAACTCGGCCAGCATGCGGTAGTGCTCGCGGGAGTCCGCGAGTTCCTCCCGATTGCGCACCAGTTCGGTGATGTCCACGATCTGCGCGATCAAGTAGATGACCCGGCCGTCGTCATCGCGCACACCTGCCACCGAGAGATCCCCCCATACGACGTGCCCATCGGGCCGGACGAAGCGCTTCGAGAGGCGGTAGGAGTCCCGCGCCCCGGCGAGGATGTCGGACACCAGAGACATGTCCACGCCGAGATCGTGGGGGTGTGTGAGAGCCTGCCACTTCGTGCGCAGCAGCGTGTCTTCATCGCGGCCCAGGAACGCGCACATCGCCGGGTTCACGCGCAGCAGCTCACCCTCCGGACTGGCCAGGTTCATGGCCACCGGGGCATGGTTCATGACCAGTTGGAGACTCTGGTCGCGGAAAGGGTCGAATCTGTCCGTCACCGCCGCCCGCTGTTCAGGTACACGCACGCCACCCCGCATGGCCTGCCCGAAGTGGGTGTCCATAGACAGTGTTTCGGCATCTACTGCGAAATCTTGATCATTGTGGACTATGTCCAATTCTGGACAATGTCCACATCTCGGGTTAGGGTCGCGTCATGCGTCAGGACTTCGGGAGCGTGCTGCGCGGCAGCGGCTTGCAGGTCACCGCACAGCGGCTCGCGGTCTTCCGTGCCGTCAGCGACACCCCGCACATCACCGCCGACGGTGTGACCGAGGCAGTTCGCAGCGAACTCGGCACCATCTCCCGGCAGTCCGTGTACGACGCGCTCGGTGTCCTCGTCGACAAGGGGATCATCCGGCGCATCCAACCCGCCGGCTCCCCCGCCCGCTACGAGGGCCGCGTCGGGGACAACCACCACCACCTCATCTGCCGCTCCTGTGAGCGGCTCGTCGACATCGACTGCGCTGTGGGCGAGATGCCCTGCCTGCACCCCGCCGACGACCACGGATTCACCCTCGACGAAGCCGAAGTCATCTACTGGGGCACCTGCCCCGCCTGCACGACACAACCCGTTTGACCGCCATACCCAACCACAGGAGGAACACGTTGTCTGAAGATGTTGCAAGCACAGGTCAGTGCCCGGTCGTCCACCACCGCCCCGTCTCCAACCGGGACTGGTGGCCGGAATCCCTCGACCTGTCGGTCCTCACCCAGAACTCCCCCATGCTGGATCCCATGGGCGAGTCCTTCGACTACTCCGCCGAGTTCAAAACCCTCGATCTTGCCGCCGTCAAGCAGGACATCCTGGAGGTCATGACCACCTCGCAGGACTGGTGGCCGGCGGACTACGGACACTACGGCCCTCTGTTCATCCGTATGGCGTGGCACAGCGCGGGGACCTACCGCATCAGCGACGGCCGCGGTGGCGCAGGCAACGGTGACCAGCGGTTCGCGCCGCTGAACAGTTGGCCCGACAACACCAACCTCGACAAGGCCCGCCGGCTGCTGTGGCCGGTGAAGAAGAAGTACGGCAAGAAGCTCTCCTGGGCAGACCTCATGGTCCTGGCGGGCAACGTGGCACTGGAGTCCATGGGCTTCGAGACGTTCGGCTTCGGCGGCGGACGCGAGGACGTGTGGGAGCCGACCCAGGTCAACTGGGGCAACGAGGACACCTGGCTGGGCGACGAGCGCTACAGCGGTGACCGCGAATTGGCGAACCCATTGGCGGCGGTCCAGATGGGCCTCATCTACGTCAACCCTGAGGGCCCCAACGGCGAGCCCAGCGCATTGGCGGCCGCCCGCGATATCCGGGAGACGTTCGCCAGAATGGCGATGAACGACGAAGAGACCGTCGCGCTGATCGCCGGCGGCCACACGTTCGGCAAGACGCACGGTGCCGCCGTCCCCGAGGGCCACATCGGCCCGGAGCCGGAGGCGGCGCCACTGCAGGAGATGGGTCTGGGCTGGCAGAACAGCTACGGCACCGGATCCGGAGACGACACGATCACCAGTGGCCTGGAGGGAGCGTGGACCCCGACCCCGATCGCATGGGACAACAGCTACTTCGAGACGCTGTTCGCCTACGACTGGGACCTGACCAAGAGCCCGGCCGGCGCCTGGCAGTGGGTCCCCACCGACCCGGCGGCCAGCACCACGGTGCCGGACCCGCACGACCCGTCGAAGACCCACGCCCCGGTGATGCTGACCACCGACTTGGCGCTGCGGATGGACCCGATTTACGAGCCCATCTCCCGGCGGTTCCTGGAGAACCCCGACGAGTTCGCCACAGCGTTCGCGAAGGCGTGGTTCAAGCTCACACACCGCGACATGGGTCCCGTTTCCCGCTATCTCGGCCCTGAGGTTCCCGCGGAGCAACTGATCTGGCAGGACCCGGTCCCACCCGTGACCGGTGAGTTGATCGACGACGCGGACATCGCGGCCCTCAAGCAGAAGGTGCTCGCCACCGGCCTGACCGTGTCGCAGTTGGTGTCGACCGCGTGGGCCTCGGCATCGACCTTCCGTTCCTCGGACAAGCGCGGTGGCGCCAACGGCGCCCGGGTGCGTCTTGCGCCGCAGAACGACTGGGAGGTCAACAACCCGGCGGAGTTGGCGAAGGTGCTCGGGACCCTGGAGGGCATCGCGCAGGAGTTCAACGCGGGCTCCAAGCAGGTGTCGATGGCCGACCTGATCGTCCTGGCCGGCTGCGCCGGTGTGGAGCAGGCCGCCAAGGCGGCGGGCTTGGAGATCACCGTCCCATTCACCCCGGGTCGCACCGACGCAAGTGCGGAGATGACCGACGTGGAGTCGTTCGCGGTGCTCGAGCCCAAGGCCGACGGTTTCCGCAACTACCTCGCGAAGGGCAACACCCTTCCAGCGGAGACCCTGCTGGTCGACAAGGCGAACCTGCTTTCGCTGACCGCGCCGGAGATGACCGTGCTGCTCGGTGGCATGCGCGTCCTCGGCACGAACCACGACGGCTCGGATCTCGGCGTGCTCACCGGACAGGTCGGCGCGTTGACGAACGACTACTTCGTCAACCTGCTGGATATGGGGACGACCTGGCAGCCCACCTCGGACACCGACGAGATCTTCGAGGGCCGCGACCGGGAGACCGGCGAACTCAAGTGGACCGCGAGCCGGGTGGACCTGGTGTTCGGATCGAACTCCATCCTGCGCTCGCTGGCAGAGGTCTACGCCAGCGACGACGCCAAGGAGAAGTTCGTTGCGGACTTCGTGGCGGCGTGGGACAAGGTCATGATGCTGGACCGCTTCGACCTGGCCTGAGCCGACACACGACTGCGGCGCACTCCTGACCGGGGTGCGCCGCAGTCGTGTTTGTCTACCTCGCAACCGACGCAGCGAGGTCCACGAGGCTTTCCTGCAGATGCGTGCACAAGCGGTCGGGATCCGGGATGAGTGTCGCGTCGGCCAGGATCCCCACCCGAACACCCCCGGCGTAGGAGAACATCGAGACCCCCAGCCCCACGTCGGACGCCCCCGGCACCCAGCCGATGATGCCCGCTACCGGAGTGCCGGCCAGGTGGACCGTGCTGCGTGGGCCGGGGACGTTGCTCACCGTTGCCACCACCTTGCCGCTGAAGACCCGGGTGGACAGATCCTCCACGGGGCCGGGGAGAAGACCGATGGCCACCAGCGTCAGGTAGGCGACCACTGCCTCCGGGGAGCCTTTGAGTTCCTCCACGATCGCGTGCATACGGTTCAAGCGGACGTCCGCAGGCATCTCGCCGGTCGGCAGCGACACGATGAACTCCCCGAACACATTGCCGAGATCCGCGGTCAGTGGTTGGTCAAGGGGACGCAGATTCACGGGCACCATGACCCGCACCGCGTCCAGCGGGGTGCCCTCCTCGACCAGGTAGCGACCCAGCGCGTCGGACAGTGTCGCGAGCAGCACGTCGTTGACCGTTACTCCCGCGGCGCGGCCGATCGACTTGACCTCGTCGAGCGGCCACGGATCGGTCCAGCGCACGTTCTTCGCCCGTCCGACTCCGCCTGCCAACGCACTGCGTGGCTTCTGCGGGATCGTCGCAAGATGCAGCAGGCGACGGCCGCCTCGCAGGCCGGCGCGGGTGGCGCCGAGGACCCGCGACGGATGACGGACGGTGCGCCACCCTTGCCTGACCGCGGTGCGGGACAGCTCCACCGCCATGTCGACCGGACCGGAACCTGCCGGCGGGGCGACGAACCCGGCGTGAGTGTCCTGTGAGGACGTCAACGACAGCAGCACCCGCGTCAGAGTGATGCCGTCGGCGATGCTGTGGTGCATGCGGAAGAGGACTGCGGACCCTTCGCCGTAGCCGTCGATGCAATGCACCTGCCACATCGGGTGTTCGGGGTCCAACGACTGTGGGAGTTGCGCGCCGATGTAGTCCTCGAGCGCACCGCGGTCCCCCGGAGCCGGCAACGTATGGAAGATCACATGTCGGTCGAGATCGAAGCCGGGGTCGGTCTCCCAGCCCGCCCGCCCCAGCGGCAGACCCGCCGGAACGGGGTGTTCGCGGAACTTGGGGAACCGCTCGAGCATCCCTTCGGCCACATCCGACCTCACCGCATCCCAGTCCAACGGTTCGTCGGTCCACATGATCGCGTGGACCATCATGAGGTTCTCCGGGGAGTCCATGCGGTACCAGGCATGGTCCACCGGGGACATCGCGCGCATCGGACCCACCTCCACGCGTGAGGCTACCCGCGACGCAACGTTCGAGGCGCACAATGGAACAGGGGTGGTTCGCATGGACACCGAGCACACCAGGATGTTCCCGGACACGGGATTCGGGTGGTTCGCGGTCATCGCAGCAGCGGCGGGTCTCGGGGCCTGGATCGCCCTGCCGATCATCACGTCGGTGTTCCAGGACGAGTACCCGCTGACGGACAGTTACCTCATGCCGGTCGTCGGTGTGTCGTTGACGGTGCTGGCCGCCTTGGTGAACGTTCTGGCCGTGTGGAAGGGACACCAGCGGTCGGTGGTGAGTCTGGTGGCCATGTTCCTGACGGTGATGGCCTCGCTGTCCTTCGGCCTGATCGTCATCGGCGAAGGGCTGTCGGGAGCGTGATCCCGCTAGAGTTCTCGGCATGACCCCGGAACAGGCGCAGTACTTCGCGCAGCGGTTCGAAGCCGTCGTGGGCAACGTGGAGCGGTTCATCCAGGGTAAGGACGATGTCGTCCGACTCGCGCTCACCTCGCTGCTGGCAGAGGGCCACCTGTTGATGGAGGACGTGCCCGGAGTGGGAAAGACCTCACTAGCACGTTCGTTGTCCGCGTCGCTGGGCCTTTCCGGCAGCCGCATCCAGTTCACCCCGGACCTGCTGCCTTCCGACGTCACCGGGGTCACCGTGTTCCATCAGAGCAAGGACGCCTTCGAGTTCCACCCCGGTCCCGTCTTCGCCAACATCGTGCTGGCCGATGAGATCAACCGCGCGTCGCCCAAGACCCAGTCGGCGATGCTCGAGGTGATGGCCGAGCGCACGGTCACCGTCGACGGTCGCAGTCACCCGGTCCCCCGCCCCTTCCTGGTCATCGCGACCCAGAACCCGGTCGACATGGACGGCACCTACCCGCTTCCCGAAGCACAACTCGACCGCTTCATGATGCGCATCTCCGTCGGCTACCCGAATCCCGCCGCTGAGACACAGATCCTGAAGAACGCCCATGAGGGCCGCCGTCTGGAAGACCTGCGGGCGGTGTCCAGCACTGAAGAGGTCACGGGGATGATCCAGGCCGCCGGCGGCGTGCACATCGCCGACAGCGTGCTGACGTACATCGTGGGACTCATCACCGCCACACGTAACTCGCCCGGGGTGCGCCTCGGTTCGAGCCCGCGCGGCGGCCTGGCGCTCATGGCCTGTGCGCGCGTACGCGCCGCGTCCCGGGGACGCCACTACGTGACCCCTGAGGATGTGGGCGCGCTCATCCAACCGGTGCTCGCCCACCGACTCGTGCTCTCCCCCGAGGCGATCGCAGGCGGCTCCACTGCGGAGCAGATCCTCAGCGAGGCCACCCGCGGGGTGCCGGTTCCGCAAGGCTGAGCAGTGGCTGCCACCACCGGAGATCCTGTCGTCGTCGCCGGGGACGAACCCGACTCGGTGCGCGAGGTCTCAGCACGCACGAAGGGCCTGCTCATCAGCGTGCCATTGCTTGTGGGTCTCGGGTTCCTGCTCGGCTACCCGGCCGTGGTCGCCCTCGCGGTGGCCCCTCTCTTACTGGTGGCGATGGCTCTGTTCATGGTGGGCCGGCGGCCCGGCGGCAATCTCCGACGAGCGATCGAACCGTCGCAGTTGACCCGTGGGGAGACCGCGACCGCACTGATCACGAGTGTGAACAGCCGCGTGACGCCGACAGGAGTCGTCGAAGCCCTCGACAGCATCGGCGGCCAGCCGGTCGAGGTTCTCATCCCCCCGGTCCCACCCCGTCGCGAGGTCACGGTGTCCTACCGCTTCGTGCCCCTGCGCCGCGGCGAACTGCACCTCGGTCCGGTGACTCTGGAGCGCCGTGACCCGTGGGGCTTGTTCGTCCGGCGGGCCACCGCCTCGGCTGAGATGACGGTACTGGTCCATCCCCGGGTGCTGCCGGTCGAGGTGGCCCTGGCAGGTAACCGCATCGGACAAGAGGGTGGCACGGCCGATCGCGACGTCCTCGGATCCAACCAGTTCCACACGCTGCGCGAATACGTCATCGGCGATGAGTTGCGGCAGATCCACTGGCGCAGTTCCGCGCGGGTCGGGAAGTTGATGGTCAAGCAGTTGGTCGACAACCCGCTGCCGCGGGCACTGGTGGTGCTGGACAACGACATCCGGTCGTACCGGCGCCCGCTCGACTTCGAGGAAGCGGTGGATGCGGCGGCCTCGATCGGTAGCGCCATCGTGCAGGCCGGTCTGCCCGTCTCGCTGCGCACCACCGGTGAGGACGCGGGTGTCGAGGTGTTGCGTGTCGAGGACCTCACCCGCCTGCTGGACGCCTTGGCGCTCAGTGACCCCCGCGAACTAAGGGTGTCCCCACCTGCGCTGCGGCAGGTTCTGCTGGCCACCCGGTCCACCTCCTTCTTCCTCGTCACCGGCCCCAACACCGGCCTGATCCCCAGCGCCATCGCCGCGCTCGGCCTGGTCGGCGAGGGGACCATCGTGCGTATGGGCCAGGAAGGTGGCGTGAGCCGGCCACGTCGTGGCCTGGTGTTCCGTGACGTCATGCGCTGCGACGACCTCGCCACCCCGGGGCAACCATGACCCGGATGGATGTGGTCCGGCGCACCGTCGCCGTGGGGATCATGTGCCTGGGCGCGACCGCCGTGTTCATCCGTCTCTTCGGCTACCTGCCAGTGTTCAGCCGGCTGTACCCGGTGATCATCCTGTGCTGTGTCGGATACGCCCTCGGCACCGCCGGCGGACAGCGTGTGCAACGTGGGCTCGGCGCCCTCGTGGGCCTGCTGACGACCGTCATCGCGAGCGTGGTGCTCGGCGCGATGACCATCCAGAACCAGGACGGCAATGTGGGCGTCTCGAGCTTCTTCGGGGGCCTGGTCGAGGGGTTCGGGATCATCATCCGTTCAGTCGTCCCGGCCCCCGTGAATGCGGAGACCATCACCGCGGCGATGCTGCTCAGCGCCTATGGGACCCTGGTCGCCTGTCTATTGGTGACCACGTTCGTCCCCGCCTCCAGCCTGGTTCCGGCGTCGGTCATCTTTGTCGTCGGACTGATGCTGTCCCAGGGGTCGGCGCTGCCACCTGTCCCGTTCGCCGCTGTGTTCATCGCCGCGGTCGTCGCCGCCCTTGCACTGATGCCGGCGGCCAAACAGCAGAACCGCATCGAGGACGGCGCCGAGTTCGCCGATGTGGAGACCGCCAAGCGACCGGGGAGACCACTGCGGGTCGGCATGGTCACACTCTCGGCGATCCTGGTGGCGGTGGTCGCCTCCGCGTTGGGACCTATGGCCCAGGTCGGTTCCATCCGCCCGGCCTTCGACCCCCACCAGAAGGACAATTTCCGTCCTGACACCGATCTCGACGGCGACGACGTCGTGTCGCTGGCGACCAAATGGCAGACACTGCGCCGGGAGGACCCGTTCGAGGTGTTCACGGTGACCGGGCCCAACATCCCCGTCTCGGTGAACTGGGCGATCAACGCCAAGTACGACGGTGTGACCTGGAGCAGCCTCACGACCTTCGACCAGGTGGGCGAGGACGGGATCCCCTACACCGGCGCCAGGCCGCGGTTCACCGTCGACGGGAGTACCGGCTTCGAGACCGGCGAGCTGTTACCAGGGCCATGGCTACCCGCGTCCTACCGGCCGACCAATGTCACGGGGCAGACCGCCCGCGCCGACGCCGAAGGTACCGTCGTGGCCGGCGACGACAAGGGGGCCGGCAAGACGTACCAGGTCGACTTCCGCGCCCTGGCCATGCGATCGCTGGCTCCACTGGCCACCGTCCAGCCGGTGGACCGCCCGGAGTACGGCACCCTGCGGGAACTGCCCACCGACTTCCCCCTGGAGCTGCGGTACTTCGCGCAGAGCGCCATGTCGACCCAAACCACCCCGTACGCCCAACTCGAGGCGCTGGCCGACGTGTTGTCGTCGGCACCCTATGAAGAAGAGGACGACTCGATCGACAACGCCCTCGACGTGGCCTCCCTGACCGACCTCGTCCTCACCAGCAAGAAGGGCACGCAGGCACAGTTCGCCACCGCCTTCGCACTCATGGCCCGCAGCCAGGGATTCCCGACCCGGATGGTGGTGGGCTTCTCCACCCGCGGTAAGGCCGACACCCGCAAGGTGAAGTCCACCGACGTGCTGGTCTACCCGGAGGTCGAGCTCACGAAGGTCGGGTGGGTGCCGTTCGCACCCGGCCCCCGGGACCTGGCCCGCGGGGTGCCCGTGGTGCAGCGCTTCAAACCACCGAAGGAGCCGAAGCCGCCCAAGGAGGAGCCGTCGCCGACGCCCACACCGGAACCGACGCCCACGCCGAGTCCGAGCCCGGAACCTGAGCAGTCGCAGTCCCGCTCGCTGGTCGGGCTCCTGATCCCCGTCGGCGTGATCGCGGCTCTGCTGGCGTGGCCACTGCTGGTGGCGTGGCGTCGTGGCCGGGTTCGGCAGCGGTACCGCCGGGGCGCTGCGGACGAGCAGGTCGAAGGGGCTTGGCATTACGTCCGGGCTTCACGCAGCAGGCTGGGGCAGCCGCTGGCGGACACCTCCTCCCCCGCTGGATACGCCGCAGACCCACAGACCGAGCGCGGCTTGGCGTCGTTGGCCGCTACGGCCGAGACGGCGATGTACGCACCCGAGACCCTGTCGGACAGCGACGCGGATCAGGCGTGGACTCTCGCGGACGGGGTCGTGGCTGCGGCGGTCAAGCACGCATCCTTCTCCCGCCGTCTTCGCTGGTGGCTGGTACCGCAGCGCCGCTGAGGTGTGGCGGCACACAGTGGGTCGATCTAGCCTGTAGTCATGCACAGCAGCCCTGCCACCGATCCCACCGAGTACCCAGAGAGTAAGTCCGAGGAGCAGTGGCGGGTGCAACTGTCCCCCACCGAGTACCAGGTTCTGCGGGAGGCAGGCACCGAACGCGCCTTCACCGGCGAATACACCGACACCGAAACCACCGGCGTCTACGCGTGCAGGGCGTGCGGCGCCGAACTGTTCCGGTCCACGGAGAAGTTCCACTCCGGGTGCGGCTGGCCGTCCTTCTTCTCTCCGATGGCTGGCGACAGCATCGTCGAGATCGAAGACCGCTCACTGGGCATGGTGCGCACCGAGGTGCGCTGTGCGTCCTGCGGATCGCACCTCGGACACGTCTTCGCCGGCGAGGGGTACGACACCCCCACCGACCTGCGGTACTGCATCAACTCGGTTTCCCTGCGCCTCGAGCCGACCGAGTAGGCGCGACTCTCCCCACAACTGGGCGGATTCACACCCGGAGCGCCGATCGCG
>WBZT01000762.1_pt1 | contig 25267 bp, 26 predicted proteins | sample 5204241 | NCBI WGS metagenome assembly WBZT01 (sample SAMN12344358, study PRJNA552823) | activated sludge metagenome | biome: Activated sludge suspended growth; feature: Nitrification reactor; material: Wastewater; isolation source: activated sludge from nitrification reactor of wastewater... | reverse complement strand
CTGTACAACCATCAGCTTCCTCAAACCGCTTTGGGCGGTAAACCGCCTATCCAGGCCATGAAAGATTGGTTCAAATCTCACCCCGAGCTGTTTCATCGGAAGCCTTATGATCGTCCGGGATATGACAAGTATCACAGTGTTGGTTTGAAATATGGGCACACTGTCGGGAAGGGTGCGGGTTGTGCTTGTTAACGTGCAAGCCTGTGTCAGTATTTGTGGTGCGTCATCCGACAATGTCAATATTGGCAGAGCACGTTCAAGCATTTCCTTGACCGGAATATTTTCTCTGCAAATTTCCTCTACGAGCATTCCATAGGACCGCTCATTGACTGAGAGGCAGGCGTTCATTGCCTTATTATGGTTCTCAGCAAGCACGCTACCCAGGCGATATGCAGTAAAACCAGCCAATGCGCCATATCCAAATGCAGGGGATAAGCAATAGAGAGAACCGATGGCACCGCTTCGGATAGCGTCTTTCCCGGAATCGCTAAGGTTTTCACCCGCTAGCCCAGAAGCTAGACAGAAGCCGATCAGGGATGATGTGCCTGCTGATCCAAAGAAATCGAGAGGGTCGACGTAGTGGGAAAGGGTATTCCATGTCGCACCTAGACCGGCCATGACATTTTCTATACCGGCTGCCAGCAGCAGTGGGTTCTGGTGGAAGAGAGCAAAACCAATTTCAGCGCCACCCTCGACAAAAGTGTCAAAGAACGTACCCCAATCCATCTCTAGCGAACCACACAACGCTAGTGCCAGATCGTTAGATCCGTCTGCAATAGCGAGATAACCTATTCCTGCGTCAGGTAAATTAATTTGCATCCACCGCCAGTCCACCCCCAACTGCTCTACATACTGTCCTAGTCCTGGTTTAGAAAACCCTGGAATTGGTATACCATGTTTGGTTGGAAAATCTGTCAGCAAAATATGACCAGCCTGGCGTATCCCCTGCCACGGTCCATGCTCCATGATGGTTTTTGAAACATCAATCAGCAGATCATGTCCCGCGTTGTGGCGATGTCCCCACCCTGTTGCAATGTCTGCAAGTGGGTTCTTGGCAAGCCCCGGCAGCAAACTATCCACGAATTTTCGAATTTGCTCGGCCGGAATTTCCATGTAAACCATGCGCCCCGGAAGGACAATGACGGATGTCTCCAGAAATGTTTCCGACGAAGCTACGGCTTGGTTCTCTGAGATGTTCATCGGTGGCAGAGCATCTAGCACATCGTATTGTTAATTGGGCGCATTGTTACCCGTTATTGCCTTGGACAGGTCTTCGCCATGCTGGTCCCAGATTGCATCGACTGCTCGATTTAACCCACTTTTCAAAACTCTCAGGAACCGCTCAGTGTCAGTTTGTTTGTTACTAGTCGTAGCAAAATAGCCGGCGAGAGCCGCCAAGGTGATTCCAGCAACGCCCCATGCGAGAGGCCCTAGCATCGAATGGCCGATAAATACTGCCGTAACACTGGCTACCAAGCTTGCGCCCCAGCCAAGCGCCACTCCTACCGCGCCGATAACCATCGCAATACCCGTTGACCCTCCCGCAATAGCAATGGCTGCTTTAATCAGATTTTGTTTCTCCTGAAGGCTGGGAGCCAAGACAGCCTCACTTAATTGACAGGCAGCCTCAATCTGAGGTGGCGTGAATGTGAGAGCGCTCTTGAATATGTTGCGTATGGATGCAGTCAATATCTTTGCGTCTAGGTAACTCAAGTACAGGTCTGTTGCGGCCTTTGACTTCATCAACTCGGCCAACTTTAGATCAATCGTACTTTCCAGTGCAGCCTTGAACTGATTTCTCTGCAACATAGATTTAGAGACAGTTGTCACTTTCTTCAGGCGACACTCAATGCATCGTGTTTCATAGATGTGTTTATGCAAAAAATCAGGAAGTGGTTTTTCAATACCACAACTGACACAAACTTTTGTCCTGATCGCTGTGATATCTAGTAATTCATCCTGCTTGAATAACTCCAGATCTCCTGGTGATATTGTTTCCTTGCCAGTGTCCATGTCTTTATCCACCCCGACGGCGACAAGATCCTTCATTTTTCCAAATATCGCCTTGAAATCCTCAAAATCAATTTTCCCGTCGCCGTTGACATCCCACAATCGTGTCGTTGTCGAAACTGGTGCGCCGCAACCTATGCAGTAAGGCGCTTGATCTGAAATGTCTTTGCCACATTCCTTACATTGAATCATCGTCACTGCCATCCCCTAATTATGGAAAGTAGCCTACAAGTTTATTGACTCGGCGGTTTCACACAACTTTGCGCCTTAAGGACCCCCATCACAGCCTGTACCCACAAGGCCAACATCAAACCAAGCTCAAGCACGACCACCCACCAGACCGACAGAGCACCGAGCTGCATGAATAAGTGGGCAAGACCGGTAAGTAGTACGAATCCCCAGGACATGGCATCTCCTTCCTGAATAGTTATGCCTTGTTCTGACTTAGGTATGCCAGTCACAGCCGTGAGTCGGCAATCTAGGCATTCATGGGCATAGTGATCCCTCTGTTTGAGGTGGAACTCCTACAGCACCTGATCTTGGCCCACGTCATGCAGAGCCTTGCCTTCTGTTCAGTCATTGTTACCCCATTGTTTGATCTGTTTCGTCTGACTGGCAGCAAAAACTTTGCGCCACAAGAGGACAATACCCATGAGAGCCAGGACCAGCAACGCCAACATCAATCCTGCCTTGAGCACGGACACCCAGACCGACATAGCCCCAAGCTGCACGAAGACGAAAGCCAGACCACTAAGAAGCAAGAATCCCCAGAACATGGCATCTCCTTTCAGAAAAATTGAGCCATGTGGGCATCCTCCGCTACCGCAACGACAGGTCATGTCGTCCACAGAAATTTTTCTCACCACACTCAACCTACCCCGTCTCGTTGCGTAAGAATACCCGAACGACATCACCTGTCGTCGGCGTGGAGAACAATGAGGCTTGGCCCAATCAAGGGAGAAGACATGAGCACCGGTAACCACGACACCCTGGTCTATCGCCTGGCCCAGATGCTGGTGAAGCTGAACCAGGGCGAGAAGCTGGACCCCCAGGAATTGGCCGATGAGTTCGGTGTCAACCTGCGCACCATCCAACGCGACCTCAACGAGAGGTTCGCCTACCTGCCCTTGGAGAAGACCAATGGCCGCTATCACCTTGACCCCACCTTCCTCGGCCAGCTCAGTACCCGTGACATAGAGCGCTTCGCCAGCCTCGCCGGTATCCGGGGATTGTTCCCCTCACTTACTGATGACTTCCTCCGCGACATCTTCGATACCCGTATCCAGGCTGCCTTGCTGGTGAAGGGTCACAGCTATGAAGTGCTGGCAGGCAAGGAGCATCTGTTTGTTACCCTGGAAAAAGCCATCGTCACCCGCCATCACGTCAGCTTTGACTACCAGAAGGAGGAAGGCCCGAAGCACTACGGCAAAGTGGCGCCCTTCAAACTGGTCAACCACAAAGGCATCTGGTACCTGGCGGGCCGGGATGGGGACAAGCTCAAGACCTTCTCCTTCACCAAGATCAGTGACCTGCGCATTCTGGATAGCCAGTTCGATGCTGATCCAGAGGTGGACAAGATGCTGAAGGAAGAAGACGGCATCTGGCTTGGCGAGGACAAGAAGGAGATCGTGCTGAAGATCGCCAAGGAGGTGGCGGGCTACTTCAAGCGCCGCAAGCTCATCGCCAATCAGGTCATCGAGAAGGAACTGGAGGATGGTGGGCTGATCGTCTCGGCCAAGGTAGGACACGCAAATCAGGTTCTGCCCATTGTCCGGTACTGGATACCCCACATCCGCATCATCAGTCCGGAAGGTTTACAGAAGGATCTTGAAGAGGAAATTGTGAATTATGCAAAGTCTGGGGTGGCGAAATGTTGATGGGTTGTCTTCAACAATTGTATTTATGTTCTATTTCTCGCCTTGCTTGTCCTGCGTGAAAGTGCCTAGCTGGTTGTTATCTAGATAATGGAGAACGTCATGAGATATGTCATGATTTTGTTATTGATTTGCTCTAGTGCTTTTGCTGCCGATGAGAGGAGAATTTACAAAACAAATCAATATGGAAAGCCATTGTATGGCGAACCGGGGTTTGTTATTCAAGGCAACAAAATATATAAAACCAACCAGTACGGTAAGCCATTATATGGTGAGCCGGGTTATGTTATTGAAGATGAAAAAATTTATCGAACTAACCAATATGGCAAGACATTATATAGCGAGCCTGTCAAGGAGATTGCTCATGAGTAATTTATATGTGCTCTGATTTCAAGGTCCAATGAGACGTGCCTGCATAAGTTGGCAAATGAGGAATTGCGGAACAAAGGACGGCGTAATATCTGTGATGTGTAGTGTGCGCGGCATGGCATGCTTATTAACGGGCGCCTTGTTGGTTGATTGATTTGGCTCGTAAGCGTGCATGATTGTTGGCAAGCCAGCCGCCTACTAAGGCTCTAACTGGTAGTTGAATAAATATTGATGCGATAGATTTATCTTCTATTGGGAATATCAAATCAATCAACGTAACAGTGAGAAATGCTGCGCCAATGCAAGATATTATTAGTAATAGTGTCGATTTCCAGCCATATAACCATAACCAAAGTGGTATTCCAAAAATAAACAGTGCCGAAAATAAAAGACCGATAAAATGCGAGGGGGTTCATTGTTTGTTTTTCCAAGCTTTGAGCCATGGGTGGGCGAAGAATAATAAGTAAATTATTGAGGCGGCGCCGGATTGGAAAAATATTAATTCCATCGTCGATCAGTTCTGCAAGTTGCCCCAAAATAACCAAGTCAAATGCGAATCCATCTTTCGAAAGCACATACAAACTGAGTTTTGTTCCAATCGGGCATTTATCTTGCTTGGCTGCCTCATAACAAGCAGGAGGTGTGCAGGATCAGGATCATTCCATCTTCTCCGGCCACATCCGCGCAGTGTGAATCACGGCGAAGACTTCGACGGCGCTTTCCGTGACGCGATAGGCGGCGTAGTAGGGAAGGCGCGGAATGACAAGTTCACGGGTACCTTCCATGTGACCGAGGCGTCCCATGTCGGGGTGGTCCCGCAGCAGATCCACTGTATTTCGGATGGACTGAATGACACGCTTTGCCGCCTCGCGGTTGTCCCTCTCGATGTAGTCGCCGATCTCGATCAGATGCGCCAGCGCGGCGGGGGTGTAACGCACCCGCATGGATCAGGCATCGTAACGGGCGAAGAAAGCATCCATGTCCGCATCCGGGACGAACTCGCCCCGCTCGGCTTGGGCCAGTCCTTCGCGCATTCTGGCGATGGCCCAGCGCTCGTGGGCCAGGAAGGCGGCCAGTGCTTCGTTAACCATGTCGGCTTCGGTCCGGTGGGTTTCCTCGGCCAGAGCGTGCAGCCCGGCGCGGATGTCCGGGCGAATTTCCAGAGTGTCGGTTTGCATGTGGCGGTCCCCCAAGTTGACGAGCGGATGTTACCGCCTGGCGGGCGCGGACCGTAACCCCGGCCTGTTCGACACCCGGCGAACCTTGAGAATTGGCGCGGGGGTCGGATGCGGGTTTCGGCGAAGGAAATCAGCCCCGGTTGGAGGGCGGTAACTGCTGAGAAATCAGGCGATTGCGCATTGGCGGGCTGGGTGGCCGTGGCTCCAGATGTCATGGGTTCGATTCCCCTCCATCGCCCCATCTTCTTTTTTCCTTATCCCTTGACTTCTTTCAAGTGCCCTTCTTCAGCGTGGCGGCTTCCGCCTGCCTGGGGCGGGCCTTGGGGGTCAGTCCGTAGGTCCATTTGTTGCGCCACGCGGCATAGACCGCGCTGGGGTATTCGGGGCGGCCCAGGCTGCCGTTGTAGCGACCCAGGGCGCGGAACAGGTCGCCCCGTTCGATGTCCAGGTAGTGGCGCAGGATGGTGACGCCGTAGCGCAGGTTGGTGCGCAGGTGGAACAGGTTGTGGTCGGGGGTGCCGATGAGCTTGGTCCAGAACGGCATGATCTGCATGTAGCCCTGGGCCGTGGCGCTGGATACCGCGTACTTGCGGAAGCCGCTTTCCACTTCGATCAGGCCCAGCACCAGTTCCGGGTCCAGGCCGGCGCGGATGGATTCGTAGTGCAGGGTATTGAGGAAATCCTCGCGGTATTCCGCGTCGGGAATGCGTTTTTTCAGGCGGTGGGACATTTCCGCCAGCCAGGCCTGGACGTAGGGCGATTCGGCGAAGGCCGCCTTTTCCACGGCCGCGTCGGCCACGGCCTTGGACAGCTGGGATTTGACGCTGGCGGACAGGGGTTCGTATTTCTGGGCGCCGGCATGGGCGGCGCCGGCCATGACTATCGGCAAACAAGCCAGCAAGCAGACCAATCTGTTCAAACCGCGTTTCGACATGCCTTGACCCGTCCCACAATGAAATCGACTGCTTCTGACTGAGCAATCTTCGTGCCGGAAGATTCAGTCCGGCCCTGATATTCCAGTATGCCTTCCTTCAAACCCCGGTCGCTGACCACCACGCGATGGGGCACGCCGATGAGCTCCATGTCGGCGAACATGACGCCGGGGCGCTCGTCCCGGTCGTCCAGCACCACGTCGATGCCGGCGCCAACCATTTGATTATAGAGAGCTTCGGCGGCTTCGCGGACGGCGTCGCTGCGCTTGAGGCCCAGGGGCACGATGGCCAGCTCGAAGGGCGCGAGGGCCTGGGGGAAGACGATGCCGCGCTCGTCGTTGCCCTGCTCGATGGCGGCGCCGACGATGCGGGACACGCCGATGCCGTAGCAGCCCATGACCAGCACCTGGGACTTGCCGTTCTCGTCCAGGAATTTCGCCTCCAGGGCCTGGGAGTACTTGCTGCCGAGCTTGAAGATGTGGCCCACCTCGATGCCCCGGCACAGGTCCAGGCTGCCCTGGCCGTCCGGGCTGGGGTCGCCCACCACCGCGTTGCGGATGTCGGCCACCCGGGGTTCCGGCAGGTCGCGACCGAAGTTGACGCCGGCGAGGTGGAAACCGTCCGCGTTGGCGCCGCAGACGAAGTCGGCCAGGTTGGCCACCGAACGGTCGGCATAGACCGGGATCGTCAGGCCGACCGGGCCGATGGAGCCGACGCCGCAGCCCAGGGTTGTCCGGATTTCGGCATCTGTGGCGAATTCCATGGGATTGAGCACGCCGGGCAGCTTGCCGGCCTTCACCTCGTTCAACTGGTGGTCGCCGCGCACCAGCAGGGCCACCAGGCCTTCCTCGCCGCGCACGACCAGGGTTTTCACGACCTGGTCGGCGGACACCTGGAGGAAGGCGGTCACTTCCTCGATGGTGTGCTGGCCGGGGGTGGCGATTTTCCGCATGTCCGTGGATGCGGCGGGGCGGGGCACAGCCGGCGCAACCGCCTCGGCCATTTCCACGTTGGCGGCGTAATCCGAGTCGGGGCAGAAGGCGATGGCGTCCTCGCCGGAATCGGCCAGCACGTGGAATTCGTGGGAGCCGGAGCCGCCGATGGCGCCGGTGTCGGCGGCCACGGCCCGGAACTTCAGGCCCAGGCGGGTGAAGATGCGGCTGTAGGCGGCGTACATGACCTGGTAGGTGGCGTCCAGGCTGTCCTCGCCGGCATGGAAGGAATAGGCGTCCTTCATGAGGAATTCCCGGGCGCGCATGACGCCGAAGCGGGGCCGGATCTCGTCGCGGAACTTGGTCTGCACCTGGTAGAAGTTCACCGGCAACTGGCGATAGGAGCGGATTTCCTTGCGCGCCAGGTCGGTGATGACTTCCTCGTGGGTGGGGCCGAAGCAGAAGTCCCGGTCATGGCGGTCCTTGATCTTCAGCATCTGGGGGCCGAAAACGGCCCAGCGCCCGGATTCCTGCCACAGCTCGGCGGGCTGCACGGCGGGCATGAGCAGTTCGATGGCGCCGGCCCGGTTCATCTCCTCGCGCACGATGGCCTCCACCTTGCGCAGGATGCGCAGGCCCAGGGGCATCCAGGTGTAGAGGCCGGAGCCCAGGCGCTTGATGAGGCCGGCGCGCAGCATCAGCTTGTGGCTGACCAGCTCGGCTTCGGTGGGGGCTTCCTTGCTGGTGGAGAGGAAAAACTGGGAGATACGCATGACGTCTGACTCGCTGAAGTGAGTCGCGGATTTTAGCAAACGGGGATGTTCAGCCGCTGGTTCGAGGCGTCAGCGGATGTGCGAGAGCTCCTTGTTGAGCATCTCGATGTTCTTTTCGTGCAGGCGCACGGCATCCGACAGCTTGCGGATGTCGGTTCCGGGTTGGCGGCTGCCGCTGGCGAGGGCGCCGCGGGCGGCGGCCAGGTTGCGTTCCTCGCTGCGCATTTCCTCGACCAGCAGTTGCCGGCGCATGTCGTCCCGCTTCCTTTGCGTGCCCACATCCACTTTCGGGAAATAGCTCGGCGTTGGCGACTTCGCGGCGGGCCTGGATTTGCTCGCCGCCGGCGCGGTGGCGGTGGTGGTGGCCGACGGTCCCAGGTCGGGGATCACCATCTGGGGTTTGGCGCCCGGGCGCGGCATGTTGGTGTAGGTCACCTGGCCCTTGTCGTCGACGAACTTGTAGATCTCGGCCCTGGCCGGCATAACGCCCGCGAGCAGGGCCATCAGGGCCGTCAGTGCCATCAGGGCAGGGCTGGGCACGGGGAATGCCTGGGTTCTCATGGCGCGAGTTTACCGTTAAATCGACGGCGGCCACCGTCGACCGCCGGATCGGGATCAGCCGCCGCCGAGGCGGAAACGGCTGACCGCCGCGGACAGGCGGGAGGACAGGTCGCTCAGGCCCTGGGCGGCGCTGGCGGAACTCTCCGCGGCGCGGTGGTTGGTGGAGGCCATGTCGAGGATGTTGTTGATGCGGCCGGAGATGTCCCGGCACGAGTTGTCCTGGTTGTCCCGGATGGCGTCGATGGCGTGGATCTGCTCGCTCAGGCCGGATACGGCCTCGGTGATGGCGGCGATGGCCCGGTCTCCCTGCTGGGTCTTTTCCACCCCCTGGGTCACCTGGACATGCACCTGCTCCATGGCGGCGACCGCGGTGACGGTTTCGTTCTGGATGGTATGGATGGTGGTGGAAATCTCGCCCGTGGCTTTCGTGGTGCGTTCGGCGAGCTTGCGGACCTCGTCCGCCACCACGGCGAAACCGCGCCCCTGCTCGCCCGCCCGCGCCGCCTCGATGGCGGCGTTCAGGGCGAGGAGATTGGTCTGGTCGGCGATGTCCTTGATGACGCTGACGATGCGGCCGATTTCCTCGGAATGGTTGCCTAGCGAGGCGATGGTGCTGGCGGTGTGGCTGACGGACTGGGAGATGCCATTGATGCTGGAAGCGGCTTCCGTCACCACGTGGTGCCCGTCCTTGGCGAGATCCTTGGCCCGGTCGGTGGCCTGGATCATGGTGGCGATGTTTTCTCCCACCTGGCTGGAGGCGAGGGTGAGCTCCTGGGCCGAGGCGGTGGTGGTCTCGGCCAGTTGCCGCTGCTGGTTGGAGGCGTCCACCACGCTCAGGCTGTTGCGCGCCGTGTGGTTCGCCGATTCCTCCAGTTCCCCGGCGGCCTGCCGGATTTCGCCGATCAGGCGGCTGAATTCGCTGGCCATGTGGTTGAAGCTCCTGGCCACCTGGGCCAGTTCATCCTGGCCACGGACGTCGATATTGCCGGAAAGATCGCCCTGGGCCAGCTGGGCGGCCGCCTTTTCCAGCTTGGTGGTGCCTTGCACGATGGAGCGGCGGATCAGCAGCCCCAGCGCGACGGACAGCGCCAGGCCGACGATGATGCTGCCGATGGACGCCTTGATGAGCAGGCCGCTGACCTTGGCGGTCTGTTCGTAATAGAGCTTGGCCTCCGCCGTCAGATGCATCACCAGATCGTCCGTGGCCGCCATGAGCGTCTTGAAGGTCGGGCTCAGGGTCGAGGTGTTGAGGGTGTCGGCCTCGTCGAATTTCTCGCCGGTGAGCAACTCCCGCATCTTCTCCACGCCGTCGCGGCCGAACACCAGGCGGGCCTTGAGATAGGCGTCCAGCAGGGTGGTCTCCCGCTGGGTCAGGGGCTGCTTCTTGTAGGTATCCAGCAATTCGCTGACCTGACGCACCGAGCGGTCGATGGCGTCGAATTTTTCCTGGGCGGCGAAGCCGTCCTTGGACAGGCGCGCCTCGTAGATTTCGTTGCGGACCTGCAGTTGGGTCGCCCGGATTTTCTGCAGGGTGTTGATCGACAGCAGGTGGCGGTCGTAAACCTGGGCCAGCGCCGCGGTGCTGCGCTGGATGCCCCAGAGCCCGCTGGCGCCGACGATGATGAGGATGATGGAGGAAACAACGGTGAGGGCGATCAGGCGGGTGCCGATCTTCATGTTGTTCAGGAAATTCATCGCGGTCCTCCGGGCAGGGCTCAGGGCACAAAAGAAAAGGGCGGGGGATCAACCCCGCCCTCTATTACGGCAAGCCGGAAGGAATATTTAAGCGATATTGCTTACAGGCTGTAATACATGTCGAACTCGACCGGATGGGTGGTCATGCGGAAGCGGGTGACTTCCTCGGTCTTCAGTTCGATGTAGGCGTCGATGAAGTCGTTGCTGAACACGCCGCCGCGGGTCAGGAACTCGCGGTCCTTGTCCAGGTTTTCCAGGGCCATTTCCAGGCTGTGGCAGACCTTGGGGATGGCCTTCTCTTCCTCGGGCGGCAGGTCGTACAGGTTCTTGTCGGCGGGGTCGCCGGGGTGGATCTTGTTCTGCACGCCGTCCAGGCCCGCCATCATCAGCGCCGCGAAGCACATGTAGGGGTTGGCGGAGGGATCGGGGAAGCGGGTCTCGATGCGGCGCGCCTTGTCGGACGCCACGTGGGGGATGCGGATGGAAGCGGAACGGTTGCGGGCCGAGTAGGCCAGCATGACCGGGGCCTCGAAGCCGGGAACCAGGCGCTTGTAGGAGTTGGTGCCGGGGTTGGTGATGGCGTTCAGGGCCTTGGCGTGCTTGATGATGCCGCCGATGTAGTACAGCGCGAACTCGGACAGGCCGGCGTAGCCGTTGCCGGCGAACAGGTTCTTGCCGTCCTTCCAGATGGACTGGTGCACGTGCATGCCGGAACCGTTGTCGCCGACGATGGGCTTGGGCATGAAGGTGGCGGTCTTGCCGTAGCTGTGGGCCACGTTGTGCACCACGTACTTCAGGATCTGGGTCCAGTCGGCGCGCTTCACCAGGGTGGAGAACACGGTGCCGATCTCGCACTGGCCGGCGGTGGCGACTTCGTGGTGATGCACTTCCACGGGCACGCCCATTTCCTCCAGGGCCAGGACCATGGCGCCGCGGATGTCGTGCAGGGAATCGACGGGCGGGACCGGGAAGTAGCCGCCCTTGACGCCGGGACGGTGGCCCATGTTGCCGCCTTCGTACTTGTTCTTGGAGGACCAGGCGGCCTCCTCGGACTCGATGGCCACATGGGTGCCGGACATGTCGGCGTGCCAGGTGATGGAGTCGAAGATGAAGAATTCGGGTTCCGGCCCGAAGTAGGCGGTGTCGCCCAGGCCGGTGGACTTCAGGTAGGCCTCGGCGCGCTTGGCGATGGAACGCGGGCAGCGGTCGTAGCCCTTGCCGGTGTCGGGCTCGATGACGTCGCAGGTCAGGATGAGGGTGGGCTCATCCATGAAGGGGTCGATGTTGGCGGTGTCCGGGTCCGGCATCAGCAGCATGTCGGAGGCCTGGATGCCCTTCCAGCCGGCGATGGAGGAGCCGTCGAAGGCATGGCCGTGCTCGAACTTCTCATCGCTGAAGCCGGCCTTGGTCACGGGCACGGTGACGTGCTGTTCCTTGCCACGGGTATCGGTAAAGCGAAAATCGACGAATTTGACGTCGTTTTCCTCAATCATCTTCATAACATCGGCGACAGCCATTTCAAACTCCTCAATGGAATGAACAAAGCGACTCGGGTAGTACCACGGGGAGGCAGGTAAGCAGGTTCCGTGCCATGCCCTGGGATGCAATAAAGCATTGTGCCATAAGGCTTGTCCCCAAAATGGTGAAAATTGCCGAACCAATTTGGTGCGTGGCGCACGTTAATGGTGCGGACGCGGGTTCGGCAGGTCGGGCCTTCGACGCATACAATCCCGCCGTCCAAGCCATCCCGCCGCGCCATGACCGACGCCTACGCCGTATTCGGCAATCCCATCGCCCACTCCAAATCGCCGCTGATCCATGCCGCCTTCGCCCGCCAGACCGGCCAGGACATCCGCTATACGGCCCAGCTGGCGCCCCTGGACGGTTTTCGCGAGACCGTGCTGGCGTTCCGCGACGCCGGCGGCCGCGGCGCCAACGTCACCGTGCCGTTCAAGGAACAGGCCTTCGCCCTGAGCGCCCGGCGCAGCGAACGGGCGGAAATGGCGGGGGCCGTGAACACCCTGAGCTTCGCTGGCGCCGACATCCTGGGCGACAACACCGACGGCGCGGGACTGGTGCGGGATCTGGCTGACAATCTGGCGGTCGCCCTGGCGGGCAGGCGCATTCTCCTCATGGGAGCGGGCGGCGCCGCCCGCGGCGTCATCCTGCCCCTGCTGGAACAGGCGCCGGAATCCTTGTTCATCGCCAACCGCACGGCGGACAAGGCGTCCGCCCTGGCCAAGGGCTTCGCCCGCCATGGCGAAATCAGCGGCGGCGGCTACGATGCCTTGCCCGGCCCCTTCGACGTGGTCATCAACGCCACCGCCGCCAGCCTGGCCGGCGAACTGCCGCCCCTGCCGGCGACGGTGTTCGCCGGGGACGCCCTGGCCTACGACATGATGTACGGCCGGGACACGCCCTTTCTCGCCTTCGCCCGTGCCCGGGGGGCGCGGACGGCGGATGGCCTGGGCATGCTGGTGGAGCAGGCGGCGGAGGCCTTCTTCCTGTGGCGGGGCGTGCGGCCTGAAACCCGGCCGGTCATCGCCATGCTGAGGGCGGCCTGATGCTTCGACTGCTGGGCAAGGGGCTGCTGCTGCTGGCGGGCCTGTTCCTGCTCATGCAGTGCTGGTACCTGGCCCATGTGCTCTGGTGGAAGGCCTTCGACCCGGCCTCCACCGCCTTCATGGAGGCGGGCCTGGATCGCTTGCAGGAGAAGAAGCCGGATGCGGAATTGCGCTATCGCTGGGTGGACTACAAGCGGGTGTCGATCCACCTGAAACGCGCGGTCATCGCCGCCGAGGACAGCCGCTTCCTGGCCCACGAGGGCTTCGACTGGGAGGGCATCGAGAAGGCGGTGGAGAAGAACCTGAAGAAAGGACGCATCGTCGCCGGCGGTTCCACCATCAGCCAGCAGCTGGCCAAGAACCTGTTCCTGTCGGCGTCCCGCAATCCCTTCCGCAAGCTCCAGGAGGCCGTGATCACGGTCATGATCGAGACCCTGTGGAGCAAGCGCCGCATCCTGGAGGTCTATCTCAACGTGATCGAGTGGGGCAACGGCATCTACGGGGCGGAGGCGGCCAGCCGGCGCTATTTCCGCGCGCCGGCCGCCAGCCTCGGGGCGGACCAGGCCGCCCACCTGGCCGCCATGATCCCCAACCCGCGTTACTACGAAAGAAATCAATCCGCGCGCGGGCTGCTCAAGCGCAAGGCCATCATCGCCGCGCGCATGGTCCAGGTGTCCGTGCCGCGTTAGCGCTCAACCGGCGCGGCGCCAGAATCGCCAGGCCCGCGCGGGCGTGAGGGCCGCGGCTTGCCCCGCCCCGGCCAGCAGATCCAGGCGCGCCGAGCGCATGCGGCCCAGGGCCAGGCCGCGCAGCATCGGCTTGAACCAGCCCCGCTCCAGCTTCGCCAGATACGCCGCCAGGTCGTAATCCTCCGGCGAGGGCGCCAGGGTGGCCAGGGCGTTTCGGAACCGGCCGGCATCCCGCAGTTCCTCCAGGCGGCATGGGCTGGGGCGCGCATCCACCCCGGCGGCGGTGGCCAGGGCCCGGACTTCCGGCGCGTCGCTCGCCGCCAGGTCGAGCCGGGGATGCATCGCGGGCAGGATGCCGCCGCCCCACAACCACAGGCCATTCACCGGCGGCAGGCCGTTGTCTTCCCGGGCCCGGTTGACGGCGTGGTCATGCAGCAGCATCTGGGCCTCGTTGACCATGGCCATCAGGCGCCGGGCATCCCGGCCCCGGGGCAGATGGGGCGTCAGGTATTCGCCGGTAACCTGGTCCAGGGGGGTGGTGCTGATCTCCGGCGGGGCGGGCAGCCGCAGGTACCAGCGCGTCGGCGTCGGCGCCGCCAGTTCCAGGCCCTCCCCCGCCCAGTTCCGGTTCAGGCTGGCGACCAGGGCGGCGGCCTCCGCCCCCGCGAGTCCCAGGGTGTCGGCGGCGCGCAACATCAGTCCGCCCATGCCGACCTCGAGATGGGCGGGGTCCAGGCGCAGCCAGTAGGCGTCTCCCGGCGCCAGGCCATCGGCCAGGGCGCTGATCGGGGCCAGGGGCCAGTCCTGTTGCCTGGCGATGCCAAAGGCCTGGCAGCCGATGGCCGTCAGGCCGGGGCCCGCGGCCAAGGGCGCGCCCCGGCCCAGCAGGGCCATCAGGCTTGGCGCCGCCCGTCCGGCGGCTTCCAGGGCCTGCTCCAGGCGGATTGGCAGGCTCAGTACCAGATGCAGTGAATTCATGGCGGGATTATCCGAAGCCGATGGCCGTGGGGCTATGGGCTGCGCATTGTTGACAAGATCAGTATGGAATTTTTTCCGCGTGGTGATATCAACAAAGCAGGTGAACCGCATTCAAGGAGTCGCGCCATGAGCACCCTTTCAGTCAAACCACGCGTGTCCGGCATGGCCGTACCCGCCATCAGGCAGGTCGAGATCTCGCGCTCCCTGGCCTGGCTGCGGCTGGGCTGGGGCGATTTCCGGCGGAGCTGGCCGGTTTCCCTGGCCTATGGGGTCCTGTTCTCCGCGCTGGGCTGGTCGTTGATGGCCTGGGCCAGGGACAGCGCCCACCTGACCATGACCCTGATCTCGGGCTTCGCCCTGGTGGCGCCCTTCCTGGCCATCGGTTTTTATGCGATCTCCAGCCGCATGGAGCATGGCCTCGATGCCGGCGGGCCCTTGCAGGCCCTCACGTCCCTGCGCCGCAACGCCGCCTCCATCGGCCTGTTCGCCCTCATGCTGGTCTTCATGCTCAGCGCCTGGGAACGCATTTCCGCGTTGCTGGTGGGCCTGTTTCTCAGGAACGACCTGGTCGCCAGCGGCTATTTCAGCCTGCTGCTGCTGTTCGACGCCGACCATCTGGGTTTTGTCATCGCCTACCTGGCCCTGGGCGCCATCCTCGCCGGCCTGGCGTTCGCCCTGGCCGCGGTGTCCCTGCCCATGATGATGGACCGACCGGTGGATGTCGTGACGGCCATCGTCACCAGCTTGTGCACGGTCTGGCACAACCCCCTGCCGATGCTGGCCTGGGCGGCGATCATCGCCACGCTGGCCCTGGCCGGCGTGCTGACCGCCTTCATCGGACTGGCGGTCCTGTTTCCGCTGCTGGGCCACGCCACCTGGCACGCCTATCGGGACCTGGTGGCAACCGGCTGAAGGGGCGGGACGGAAGGCGCCGGATGCCCCGGCCCGGCCGCCCCGGGCATAAAATCGCCCCATGCGGCAACTGCACCACACCCTTGAAATATCCACCCGGGGCAAGGGGCTCCACGACTTCACCGCCGAGGTGGCGCGCTGGCTGGCGGAGAGCGGCATCCGGGACGGCCTGCTGACCCTGTTCGTGCGCCATACCTCCGCCAGCCTGGTCGTCCAGGAAAACGCCGACCCGGATGTGATGGGCGACCTGGAGCGCTTCCTGTCCCGTCTGGTGCCGGAGAACGACCCCCTCTACCGCCACGACCAGGAAGGGCCGGACGACATGCCGGCCCATATCCGTTCCGCCCTCACCCAGACCCAGCTGTCCATCCCCGCGCGGGCGGGCCGCCTGGTGCTGGGCACCTGGCAGGGCATCTACCTGTTCGAGCACCGTCGCGCACCCCACCGCCGCCAGGTGGCGGTTCATCTCATCGGGGAGTGAGGCGACACAAGGCGATATAAGGCGACTCCCGGCGCGAGCGCATCCGGCCGTAGCCGGAATGTCATGGTTCATTGGTACTATCCGCGCCTCGCAATTGAACGCGGAGGAGACAAAATGAACCGATCCACCATTGCCCTGCTGCTGTGCCTGGGGCTTGCGGGCTCCGCCCAGGCATCCGAAGAGGATGAATGGGCCCAAGCCCTGGAAATCCCTTGCCACCCCCTGGTCACGCCGGCGGAGTGTCGGGCGCACCGGGACATGCTCGTGCGTTTGCCGGAGGGCCCGGAGCGGAGTGCCTATGTGGAAAGGCATGTCCGACTGCTGGATGAGCGTGTCAGGTCCTGCGGGTGTTCAGTAGCCCGCAACGGCGTGGGCGTCCTGCGCTACCGCTGAGCGGCTCGTCGTCCGGGCTGACGTGGGGGGCGCGGCTGCACCCGCGAGGAGTACGCCGAATCCGTAGGCGCTGAAGCGCCAACGGCTTCGCTGCACCCGCAAGGGGTACGCCGAATCCGTAGGCGCTAAAGCGCCAACGGCTTCGCTGTGGCAGACTCCGCTTCGTGCTGCCTTATGAACTCCTGATCGGCCTGCGCTATACCCGCGCCAAGCGCCGCAACCACTTCATCTCCTTCATCTCCGTGATCTCCATGGCGGGCATCGCCCTGGGGGTCATGGCGCTGATCGTGGTGCTTTCCGTCATGAACGGTTTCCAGGAGGAATTGCGCGGGCGCATCCTGGGCGTGGCCTCCCACATGGAGATCAGCGGTCCCGGCGGACAGCTGAGGGACTGGCCCGACCTCGCCGGCCAGGTGGCGAAGCACCCGGAGGTGCGCGGTTCCGCCCCTTATGTGAGCGGCCAGGCCTTGCTGGCCATGGGCAGCGAAACCAAGGGCGCCATGGTGCGCGGGCTGTTGCCGGCCGAGGAGGGCAAGGTGGCCGAATTCGCCGGCAACATGAAGAGCGGCCGCCTTGACCATCTCCGGCCCGGCGAATTCAACATCATCCTGGGCAGCGATCTGGCCCGATCCCTGGGGGTCTTCCCCGGCGACAAGCTGGCGGTGATCGCCCCCCAGGGCGTGGTGACCCCCGCCGGCATGCTGCCCCGCATCAAGCAGTTCAACGTGGTGGGCATCTTCCAGATGGGCATGTTCGAATACGACGCCGGCCTGGCCCTCATGCACCTGGAGGATGCCCAGAAGCTCTACCGCCTGGGCGACGCGGTGACGGGCCTGCGGGTGAAGCTGGCCGACATGGAGCGGGCGCCCTGGGTGTTGCGGGAACTGGCCCGCGGCCTGACGGGGGATTTCTATCTCTCGGACTGGACCATGAGCCACGCCAACTTCTTCCAGGCGGTGCAGATCGAGAAGCGCATGATGTTCATCATCCTCACCCTGATCGTCGCCGTCGCCGCCTTCAACATCATTTCCACCCTGGTCATGGCGGTCACCGACAAGCAGGCCGACATCGCCATCCTGCGTACCCTGGGGGCCAGCCCCAACAGCATCATGGCCATCTTCATGGTCCAGGGCAGCCTGATCGGCGTCATCGGCACCCTGCTGGGCCTGGTGTCCGGCGTGCTGTTGGCCCTGAACGTGGAAACCGTGGTGCCCTGGATCGAGCGGGCGGTGGGCATGGACCTGTTCCCCGCCGACGTCTACTACATCTCGGAACTGCCATCGAAACTGAACTGGCCCGATGTCTGGACCATCGGCGGCGTCGCCCTGGCGCTGTCCTTCCTGGCCACCCTCTATCCCAGCTGGCGCGCGGCCAACATCCAGCCGGCGGAGGCGCTGCGCTATGAGTGAGGCGGGAAACGGGAAGCGGGAAACGGGAAACGTGGTGCTGGCCTGCGCCGGCCTGCGTAAGAGCTACTGGCAGGGCAAGACCGAAGTGCCGGTGCTGGCGGGCATCGATCTGGCCGTGGCGGCCGGCGAGCAGGTGGCGGTGATGGGCGCCTCCGGCACCGGCAAGAGCACCCTGCTGCACGTGCTGGGGGGGCTGGACCGGCCCGACGCCGGCGAGGTCAGGGTGGCCGGCGAATCCCTCTGGTCGCTGTCCGAAATCGTCCGGGGCCGCCTGCGCAACCGGGCCCTGGGCTTCGTCTACCAGTTCCACCACCTGCTGCCCGAGTTCACCGCCCAGGAAAACGTGGCCATGCCCCTGCTGATCCGCCGTCAGGACAAGGCGGCGGCCCTGGCCGAGGCCGCCGCCTGGCTGGAGGAGGTGGGCCTGGGCCACCGCCTGGGCCACCGCCCCGGCGAACTGTCCGGCGGCGAGCGCCAGCGGGCGGCCATCGCCCGCGCCCTGGTCACCCGGCCGGCCTGCGTGCTCATGGACGAGCCCACCGGCAACCTGGATCGGCACAACGCCGCCCGCATCCAGGATCTGCTCATGGATCTGTCCACGCGCCACCATACCGCCTTCCTCATCGTCACCCACGACCCCGATCTGGCGGGCCGCATGAGCCGGGTGCTGAGGCTCACGGAGGCCGGATTGGAGTAATCTGTCGTTGTTCGTCGTACCCGCGCGGAATCCGGACCTTGATCCGGTCGAGGAGAGTCACATGCGTATCGCAACCAGCCTGGCGTGCCTGACCATGGCCCTGGCCCTCCCGGCCCGGGCGGCGGGGTTGCCGCCGGATGCCGCCGTCAACCCGGCGGCCCCCAACAAGACCCTGGAGCCCAATGTGGTGGCGAACAGCGGACGCCTGGAATGGGTGCCATTCAAACGGGATCTTACCGACTGGCCCACCCTCAGCCACGAGGACAAGCGTTCCACCGCCAAGCCGCGCAAGGTCAAGCTTTCCCAGCCGCTCAACGGTGATCCGGCGCGGGGCAGGGAAATCGCCCAGCGTTCCGACAAGGGCTATTGCATCGTCTGCCATCAGATGCCCGGGGAGGACTGGCCCGGCACCGTGGGCCTCAACCTGAGCAATTTCAAGCAGCGCAAGTACGCGGACGAGGCGGTTTTTCAACTGCTGTTCGATGCCCGCGTCATCAACGCCCAGACCGTGATGCCGCCCTACGGCACCAACAACATCCTCACCGAGCAGGAGATTCGCGACTTGGTGGCCTATCTGCAAAGCATCGAGTGAGGTGGTCGTCATGAGAACAACCTGTCTGATCGCGCTCCTGGCCCTGGCCCCCCTGTTCGCCCATGGCGCCGAGCCCTACCGCGAATACGATTCCCTGGAGACCTACGAGCCCCACGTCAGCGGCGATATGCGCTTGTCCGGCAGCTACCGCCACTGGGCGAACCCCGGGAACCTGGACTGGCGCATGGCCGGCAATCCGGATGAAAACTGGAAGCTGAACTGGAAGTTCATGGATCCGCCCTTCAATTCGGCGGTCCATGGCGGCCATTTCGCCATGGACCGGGGCGAGTTGCTGTTCAAGGAGCTCAATCTCAAAGGCCGTTTCGCCAAATGCCTGGGCGCGGGGAAGGGCGGCCTGAAAGGGCTGCGCGCCCGCTATCCGATGTACCGCGCGGATCTCAAGCGCATCGCCGGCCTGGAGGAAGTCATCGAATCCTGCGCCGCCAGGGAAGGCCGCGTGCTCCAGAACGGCAGCTACGACAACAGCGCGGTTTCCCTGTTCGTCGCCGGCAGTAGCAACGGCATGCCGATCCGGATCGACGTCGGCAAGGGGGTGATGCGGGACGCCTTCGAGCGGGGACGCACGCTGTTCCACACCCGGGCCGGCAAGCTGAACCTGGCGTGCTCCTCCTGCCATACCCACCAGATCGGCCTGCAACTGCGCGGCACCGTGATCACCACGCCCTACGGCGATGCCGCCCACTATCCGGTGTACCGCACCAAGTATTTTTTGCAGTCCCTGCATCTGCGCTTCATCGAATGCAACCTGGATACCCGGGTCCAGCCCCTGATGCCGGGCAGCCGGGCCTATACCGATCTGGAGGTGTTCCTGACCGGCCTGACCAACGGCTACCCGGTGTCGGTGCCCAGCGAACGGGACTGACGCCGGGGGCGCGGATTCAGTCCGCCTGGCGGCGCGCCTCGCGACGCCGCAGGTAGGCCAGGATGTATAGCCGCCAGCCCAGCTGCACGGCGACATACCCCAGCACCGCCAGGGTGGAGGCCAGGATCAGGTTGCCGATCAGGAAGGTCTCGCCCAGGCCCATCAGCCAGTCCCAGAAGGCCGGCAGGAAATCCAGCCAGTTCTGGCTGCGCCAGTCGAACTCCAGCTCGGCGGCGGGGGTGCCGTTGCCGCCGGTGACCCAGCTGCCGATGGCATAGGCGGCCAGGATCAGCGGGCCCCAGGTGAAGGGGTTGGTGTACAGGGTGGCGACCACCGCCACCGGCAGGTTGACCCGGAACACGATGGCCAGGACGGCGGCGGTGAGCATCTGCACCGGGCCGGGAATCAGGCCGCCGAACAAGCCCGCGGCGACGCCGCCCGCCACCGAGTGACGGTTCAGGTGCCACAGGTTGGGGTGCTTCAGCAGCGGCTGGAACCAGCGCAGGTGCCGGTGCTCGCGGATCGTCTCGTGGTCCGGCAGGTATTTGCGGAAATATTTTCGCGGCATGGGGGGATTCTAATTTGAGATGGCTGATCCTGGCCTTCACCCTGGGCGCGGCCTGGCTGCAAACCCGGCCGGAACTGCCGCCGCTGGCCTGGTCGGCGGCGCTGCCCCTGGCCGGGCTGCTGTTGGGGTGGGCGGGCGCCATGAGGTTCCCGGACGGCTCTTCCGCCGCGCCAGGGATCGCCCTGTCCGCCGCCCGCCGGCTTGCGGTCTGGCTGCTGGCTCTCCTGCTGGGCTTCTTCTACGCGGCCTGGCGCGCCGACCTGCGCCTGTCCGACCGCCTGCCGGCGCTATGGGAAGGGCGGGACCTGGCGCTGGTCGGACGGGTCGCCGGCCTGCCGGAAACCACGCCCAATGGCCTGCGCTTCGTGCTGGCGGTGGACAGGGTGCTCACCCCCGGCGCCGTCGTGCCCGGCCGCGTCCAGATCGGCTGGTTCGCCCGTCCCGGCGAGCCCCCGCCCAGGCTGGCGGGTGGCGACTGCGTCAGCCTCGTCACCCGCCTGTACCGTCCCCACGCCAACCTCAACCCGGGCGGCTTCGATTACCAGGCCTGGCTGCTGGAGCGGAACATCCGCGCCACCGGTGGCCTGGTGGCCCGGCCGGTCGCCGCCGCCGGCTGCGGGGGATCCGCCGCGTCGCGCCTGGACGGCCTGCGGGAACGCATCCGCGCCCACCTGGCCGCCGGCCTGGGCGCGGCGCCCTACGCCGGCGTGGTGATCGCCCTGGCGGTGGGCGACCAGGACGCCATCCCGGCCAGCCAGTGGACCCTGTTCCGCAAGACCGGCACCTCCCATCTGTTTTCGGTTTCGGGCCTGCACATCACCCTGTTCTCGGCCCTGGTGTTTGCCCTGGTGGGCGGGCTCTGGCGGCTTTTCCCGCGCCTGAACCTGCGCCTGCCCGCCCGCCGGGCCGGCATCGCCCCGGGGCTGCTGGCGGCGGCGGCCTATACCGCCCTGGCCGGCTTCGGCATTCCCGCCCAGCGCACCCTGTACATGCTCGCCGGCGCCGCCGGCGTCGCCTGGCTGGACCGGATTCCGGCCCCCTCCCGCCTGCTGGCGGCGGCCCTGGCCAGCGTGGTGCTGATCGATCCCTGGGCGGCCCTGTCCCCCGGCTTCTGGCTGTCCTTCGCCGCCGTGGCCGCCTTGCTCTATGCCGGCATGGGGGGCACCGCCAGGCCGGCGTGGCGGAACTGGCTCCACGCCCAGGGGACGGTGACCCTGGCCCTGGCACCCCTGCTGCTGGCCCTGTTCCACGAGATATCCCTGGTCTCGCCCCTGGCCAACGCCGTGGCCATCCCCCTGGTCAGCCTGGTGGCGGTGCCCCTGGCCCTGTTGTCCGCCGTTCTGGCCTGGGAATGGCCGGCCATCGCCAGCCATGCCGTCATCGCCGCCGTCATGGCCCTCCTGGAGACCCTCGCCGCCTTGCCCAGGCCGGTGTTCAACACGGCGGCCCCCGGCTTGCCGGCCTTGCTGTTCGCCCTCCTCGGCACGGCGCTGCTGCTTCTGCCGCGAGGCTTCCCGGCCCGCTGGCTGGGCGCGGTCCTGTTCCTGCCCCTGTTCTTTCCCCGCCTGCCGGCCCCCCAGCCCGGCGACGCTTGGCTCACCGTCATGGACGTGGGCCAGGGCGAGGCCGTCCTGGTGCGCACCGCCGGCCACACCCTGCTGGTGGACGCCGGCCCCCGCTTCGCCTCCGGCGAGGACGCCGGCGCCCGGGTGGTGGCCCCGGCCTTGTGGCGTCGGGGGATCCAGGGGTTGGACGGCCTGGTGGTGACCCACGACGACATCGATCACTCCGGTGGCGCCGCCGCGCTACTGGCCAGCCACAGGCCCGGCTGGCTGCTCACCTCCCTGGCCGGCATGGCGCCGGCACGCCTGAGCGAAACCGCCAAGGGCCTGCTGGCCGCGGTCCCCGGCGCCCTCGCCTGCGAGTCGGGCCAGTCCTGGCAATGGGACGGCGTCCGTTTCCGCGTGCTGCATCCCCCCGCCCACCACTATGCCCACCCCGGTTATGCCGACAACGACCGGAGTTGCGTCATCCGCGTCGATGCCGCCCGGGGGGGCGCCCTGTTGGCCGCCGATATCGAGCGGCTGTCCGAGATGAACCTCGGGGAGCGGCATATGCCCCTGGGAGCCGAGGTGCTGGTGGCGCCCCACCACGGCAGCAATTCCTCCTCCACGCCGGAATTCCTCGCCGCCGTGCATCCCCGCCTGGTGGTGCTGCCCGTCGGCCACCGCAACCGCTATGGCCATCCCCACCCGGAAGTCGTGGCCCGTTATCACGCCCTGGGGGCGGAGATCGCGCGTACCGACCGGAGCGGCGCGGTGGAGGTCAAGCTGGAGCGAACCGGCCTGTCGGTGACGCGGGCGGCGGAGACCGACAAGCGCTATTGGCGGGAGTGAGCGGGGGTCGGATCCGCCTCGCGGCGCATCCCGGCGAGGACCTGTTCCACGAGACTTCCCGATTAGCCGGCGTTACGACATCGCCACACAGGGTCGGTAAAAATATTGATCCGCGTCAAGAAAAATGGACCCGCCAGGTTCCGGCTTGATACATTAGCAATCACTGATATTGCTTATTTTTTAAAACTCTCTGGAAAGGAACCTGAAATGCGTATCTCTGCCCTGATTGTTATCGCGATGTTGTCCGTGCCGGCCCATGCCGCCAAGGTCACCACCTTCAACAAGGAGTGTGTGGAAAACGAGGCCACCATCGTCTCCCTGCAACCCCAGCCCAAGCAGGAAGTCCCGGTGATCGAGGGTGAGGCCTGTGATCGCGGCCAGCTGACCAAGGAAGACCTGTCCTACGTGGAATCGGTGCAGCCGGCCAACGCCGTGCGGGTGATTCGCGGCGCCAAGTAATCCCGGTCGCGGGGAAAACCACGGCACGCCCCCGGGCGTGCCGTTTTTTTTCATGCCACCCATGCGGCCTGCCTCGGGGCTTCCAAGCCCCGGCGCGGGTCTCAACTCGGGTTTCCACTCATTTGCCGGTGAACTAGCCTTGAAGCATTCAATCCCCGCGGGGAGGGCATCATGGCGAAACGTTCCTACCCCCTGGCCAAGGTCTATGGCCTGCTGGAACCCGGGCCGGTAACGCTGCTGGCCACCGCCGGCAAGAGCCGCCCCAATGTCATGACCCTGTCCTGGCACATGCCCATGGAGTTCGAGCCTCCCCTGGTGGGCTGCGTGCTGGGCAACCGGGATTACAGCTACAGGCTGCTCAAGGCCACGCGGGAATGCACCCTCAACATCCCCACCGTGGAACTGGCCGACCGGGTGGTGGCGGTGGGCAACTGTTCCGGACGGGATATCGACAAGTTCCGGGCCTGCGGCCTCACCGCGAAACCGGCCAAACTGGTGGGCGCGCCCCTGGTGGCCGAGTGCTACGCCAGCCTGGAATGTCGGGTGGCGGACACCCGCCTGGTGAACCGCTACGGCCTGTTCATCCTGGAAGTGCTCCAGGCCTGGGTGGACGGCGCGGTCAAGGCGCCGAGGACGCTGCACCATCGCGGTTGGGGGGTGTTCATGGTGGCGGGCGAGACGGTCAGGCTGGCCTCGGGGATGCGGTGATGGTTCCGCGCAAACCATGGGGCTCTGAAAGTCGCCGGGCGCCCCCGGCCAAACACCCCGGGCTTGCGTCGAACCTCCGAATCAACGCACCACGCAAGCCACCTACCGCTGAATCCCCCCTTGCCCCCCTTTGCCAAAGGGGGTGAACCCAAAGGGGGTGAACCCCGTCGGGCGAGGGGGGTGCCAATCCATCAGCCGCACGCTCCCACCGCCCCGCAGGCGGTGCAGAAATCGCACCCATCCTTGCGGATCACCGTGTCGTTGCCGCATTCCTTGCAGCGCTTGCCCTTCATCGCCGGCAAGGCGGCGGCGGGCTGGCCGGCGCCGACGGCGGGGTCCTGCAGCATGCCCATCTGGACGATGGCCTGGCCGTCCTCGGTCAACAGGCCGAGCATGGCGAAGCGGTGGATGATGAGGCGGGCAACGTAGGCCACCGTGGAGGGCCAGGTCTGGCTCTTCTCGGAGCCGGGGATCTTGGCCATGAAGTCGCCCAGGGGTTCCGGGTAGTCCACCAGCTTGCGCAGCTTCATGCCGATCCAGGCCGGGTCCATGACGCGCATGTCCAGGGACAGCATCTTGCACAGGCCGTCCAGGGCGCGGGGATATTCGCCCGAGAGCCACACCGAGTAGGGGCGGGTGACGCCGTCGGGGAGGGTGATTTCCTTCAGGCCCAGGACGAAGTCGTCGCCGGAGGCGGGGTTGAGCACGTCCACGGTCCAGGACAGGGTGCCGTCGGTGCCGGTCTTGGGCTCCTTGGCGCTGAACAGGGCGTCCAGCAGGGGGCTGGGGGCGTCCACGTCCAGGGCGTGGAGTTGCTCCAGGCGCCAGCGCACGATCTGGGCCACGGCGGAGACCACGCTGGGGACCTGGCGCGGTTCGCCGTCCGGCGGGAAGGGGATGGCGCAGGCGTCGTCGCCGCGGGTCTTGGCCAGGGAGTCGAGCTTGTGCTTGAGCCAGGCCCGGTCGTTGGCGCGCATGTCCATGGACAGGCTCTTGGCCAGGGCGCCGATGCCGCGCGGCTGCTCGGCGCCGTTGACCCAGACCTCGAAGGGGAAGGCGCGGCCGCCGCCGTTTTCCACGTGGCCCACGAACAGGGCGAAGCTGCCCTGGGGGTACTCGATCATGTAGCTCCAGGCCGGGTTGCCGCCGGGCAGGCGCGGGCGGCCGGGCCACTTGAGGCTTTCCAGCACCGGGGCGGGCAGGCTCTTGATCTC
>WBZT01000760.1_pt1 | contig 25268 bp, 28 predicted proteins | sample 5204241 | NCBI WGS metagenome assembly WBZT01 (sample SAMN12344358, study PRJNA552823) | activated sludge metagenome | biome: Activated sludge suspended growth; feature: Nitrification reactor; material: Wastewater; isolation source: activated sludge from nitrification reactor of wastewater... | reverse complement strand
TTGGATCTTTGGCTGCAGCAATAAGTATGGCTATTATCACTATTGTTTCTTATTATTTTCCTAAAGATCATACTAAATTTGATGAGTATGAAATTGGTGAGAAAAAGAGGAAAAGGAAAAAGAAACAATTAGAAGAAGTAGATGAAGAAAATGGAGGATAATGTGAGTACTAATATTAGTGAATTCTTTGAAGAGTATGAAGGCATTCCTGCTATTCTAGAAACTGATTATGCTCCAATTGTTGAGACAGCTGAAGAGTATAATTATGTCGAGCCATCGACTGATGTTCCTCCTCCTGACGATTCTGTTGAGAATCAGAATCCTGGTTTTGTGAATGGAGCTCATACATGAAAACTGGTCGAGAAGCAGCAAGAGCTTTTAAAGAAAAAAGGACCAATAAGGTAAATAAATGTCTCTGGGAATGCCAGGAAATTTATCCAACCAATCATTGGTACCCCGATGCTTTTGGCCAATGGTTAAATGCCAAAAAGCGCCATTCCGGTAAAGACATTCCTGTTGGGGCGCCTGTCTATTACAAAGGAGGAGCGCATGGTCACATCGTTCTTTACGTTGGTAATGGAATGGTTCGCTCTACCGATGCTGGTGGCCCAGGAGTTATGGCGACTGTTCCTTTGGGATGGTTTGAGCGAGCTTGGGGCTATAGGTATCTCGGTTGGAGCGAAGATCTTGGCGGCTTAAACATTGAGTTTGAGAACCATCTTGAGGTCTTAGTCCGTAAATTAAAGCCTGGTGTTGATGATTCAGAATCTGTTAAGCAGCTTCGCTATCGTTTGATTCGTCGTGGATTTCTTAAGGTTTCTAAACCGTTGAGTTTAAACCGACCTGGAAACAAATACACTAAGTCTGTTGAAGAAGCTGTTAAGAAGTGGCAGAAGAAAAAGGGTTACAAAGAGACTGGTGTGTTTAACAATAAGCAAGCCAAAGAATTCTTTGAGCCTAATCCTCGAGTCAAAGTCATTCCGGAATAGAGGTCAAAATGGAAGATAATATTGACAATCCACATCAGACTTCTCGTGGTGAAGAGTTTTTAGAGCACTTTGGTGTTAAAGGTATGCGCTGGGGTGTAAGGCGTGAATCTACTACTTCATCAACTAAAGCTCCAGAAAAACCTAAAACGCCAACTCCTGTGGCTGTCTCTCAACAAAAGGGAAGTTCAAAATTAAAAACTTCAGGAGGAGAAAGACAACCAGCCTCTGATGAGGCTGTTAGAGCAGCCGCGCTTTCTCAAAAATTAAGAAAGAGTGGAGTCAATTCTTTAAGTAATCGGGAAATGCAAGACTTAGTATCGCGTTTAAATTTAGAGCAGCAAATGGCTCGACTTACACCTCCTGATACAAAAACTCGATTAAAAAAGAACGCGACTCAGATTTTAACTAGGGCTGGAACGCAAGCTCTTCAACAAGCAGCAAACCAGGGTGCTCAATTTCTAATGAAACAAGCTATTGAGAATTTAAAGAAGAATTAACTTTACATAATAGAAAGAAGGCATAAATGACTCTTTCTAATAAAGCAGTGCCAATCTATTATGGCGAGTTTCGAGATGCAGTCATTCGTGGTGACATTCCTGTAAATCGTGAAATCTCTATGGAGATGAATCGTATTGATGCTTTGATTGAAAACCCTAAGTTTTATTACGATGACCAAGCTGTTAATGGTTTCATTCGTTACTGCGAAAACGAGTTAACTCTTACTGATGGTGGCGATCTATCGCTCCTTCCGTCTTTCAAACTATGGGCTGAACAAATTTTTGGTTGGTATTACTTTGTTGAAAGAAGTGTCTACCAACCATCTGAAGGCGATCGTGGTGGCCACTATGTTACTAAAGTTATCAAGAAACGTTTGACTACTAAACAATACTTAATTGTAGCTCGTGGTGCAGCTAAGTCAATGTATGCTTCATGTATTCAAAGTTATTACATTAATGTTGATACTACAACTACTCATCAGATTACTACCGCACCAACGATGAAACAGGCAGATGAGGTAGTTTCCCCTATTCGTACATCTATTGTTCGAGCTAGAGGACCTCTGTTTAAGTTCTTAACAGAGGGTTCTTTACAAAACACAACAGGCAATCGTATGAATAGGGTGAAACTAGCCTCAACTAAAAAAGGTATTGAGAATTTTCTTACTGGTTCTTTACTTGAAGTTCGTCCAATGTCTATTAATAAACTTCAAGGTTTACGACCCAAAGTTTCGACGGTAGATGAGTGGTTGTCTGGAGACATTAGAGAAGACATTGTCGGCGCTGTTGAACAAGGTGCCTCTAAGTTAGAAGACTACTTGATTGTTGCTATCAGTTCGGAGGGAACTGTTCGAAATGGTAGCGGTGATACAATCAAAATGGAACTAGCTAGCATTCTCAAAGGAGAATACTATGCTCCGCATGTTTCTATCTGGCACTACAAACTTGACGATGTAACCGAAGTAGCCCAACCTGAAATGTGGCCTAAAGCAAATCCTAATATTGGGCTTACCGTTTCGTATGAAACATATCAGCTAGACGTTGAGAGAGCTGAAAAAGCTCCTGCTTCTAGAAATGACATTCTTGCTAAACGTTTTGGTATTCCGATGGAAGGTTATACGTACTTCTTTACTTATGAGGAAACACTACCGCATCGCCCAACTGAGTTTTGGGAAATGCCTTGTTCTCTTGGCGCTGACCTATCACAAGGTGATGACTTCTGTGCATTTACTTTTCTCTTTCCACTCTCAAACGGCTCTTTTGGTGTCAAGACAAGAAGTTATATTTCGTCATTGACTCTTATGAAACTTCCAGCAGCTATGCGTTTAAAGTACGAGCAGTTTATTAAAGAAGGAAGTCTTCATGTTTTAGAAGGAACTGTTCTTGACATGATGGAGGTTTATGATGACCTTGACCGATTTATTGAAGATTCTTCTTATGATGTTCGCACCCTTGGGTTCGATCCTTATAATGCTAAAGAGTTTATTACTCGTTGGGAACAGGATAATGGCCCATATGGAATTGAAAAGGTAATTCAGGGAGCCAGAACAGAGTCGGTTCCACTCGGTGAGTTAAAAATCTTTAGTGAAGAACGAATGCTTATATTTGATCAAGAGTTGATGTCATTTGCTATGGGTAATGCTATCACACTTGAAGATACTAATGGTAACCGAAAGCTTCTTAAGAAGCGGCAAGACGAAAAGATTGATAACGTCGCAGCTTTAATGGATGCTTACGTTGCATATAAAGCAAATAAGGAGGCTTTTGAATGACTCAACCAACACGTGAAGAAGCTCTAGCTCATTTTGGGGTGAAAGGAATGAGATGGGGTGTTCGAAATACCACGTCAAGTACTTCTCCCAGTGAACCTAAAAAAAGAATGAGCACTAAGAAAAAAGTGGCTATTGGCGTCAGTGTCTTAGCTGTTGGAACAGCTGCTACTGTTGCTGTTTTAGCTAAACATGGGAATTTACCGATTTCCGATATCTCAAGAATTGTTAAGCGAGATCCGGTATTAGATGCATTTGATTCCGTTTATAAGTTAGATCGTACCACAAGTCGTCAAACTGCCGATCGTGGAGCCCAAGCAGTAAAACGTTTATCTGATACTTCTAAATTTAAAAAACTTATGAGAGATTTTGATGCTGACATTGCTGATGCTCATAAAGAACAAACAGCATGGATGTTGAAAAACGTTCCTACTTATAATCCTAGAACAGATCCTTATATTCCAAAGTCTGAATTAGAGCGTCTTCGTACAGGGTGAAAGGATTAAACCATTATGACTGATATTTCACGAGAAGAAGCTTTAACTCATTTTGGCGTTAAAGGAATGCGCTGGGGTGTTCGAAATCAGACTTTACCGTCAACTACTTCAACGAATACTTCTACGAAAAAACCGATCTCAAAATCACATACATCATTTAAACCAACAAAAAAACAATTAGTTATTGCTGCTGCTGGAGCAACTTTTGTCGGATCGCTTTTCTTAACTAATAAAGCTTATAATATTCATGATCGGAACCAGTATGCAAGAGCTATGCAATTATATTGGTTTGAGCGTGGGGTTTTAGATTAATATTTTTATATAAAGCAAATAAGGAGGCTTTTGAATGACTCAACCTACACGTGAAGAAGCTTTAGCTCATTTTGGCGTTAAGGGAATGCGCTGGGGTGTTCGAAATGAACCAGGAGCTGGTGGTAGAGTTGGCGCTAATGCGAAAACAAGAACTACAACTGGTGGCTCTAAAATGTCTAAAATGGATGTTTTGTTAGCTGAAGGTCGTGGCGAAATGGTAGTTTCTAAATTATCATCATGGGTTCCGTCTCTTGCTACCACTGGGGCTGGTCTTCCTGTTTCACTTGCTGTCTGGGGAGCTTCAAAAGTTACTTTTAATACTCTTGACGGGGGCACAGCCAGAGTTTTAGTTAATCGTGGAAATCGATTTCTACATGGAGAAAAACTTTCGTATAAAAGAGATTCGTCTTTAGCTAAAAAGAATATGTCATCTGATGATATTATGAAAAAAGTTGTTCCTGGAGTGAATCCTGATTATCCAAAAATTGGAACAAATACAAATTGTCGTCGATGCACTATGACCTATGAAATGCGACGCCGTGGTTATGATGTTAAAGCTACAAAAACAATAGACGCTACAGGTCAAGCAGGAACCAGTCTTAAGAAAGCGGTAGGCGTTAAAGCTAATTACCGAACTTTAGGGGAAAATAATATTCTTAAAAGCGCACATCCAATTAAAGATAAATTTATTAGAGATAAAAATTTGACCACTAAAACAGCACCAGATGCTATATTTAAAGCACTTAAAGATCAACCCGAGCGAAGTCGTGGTGAAATTGGGATGATGTGGGAAATGGGTGGTGGTCATAGCATTGCTTATGAAATAATTAAAGGTAAACCCGTTTTATTTGACACTCAGTCTGGTAAACAATTTACAAATTCTTCACAGTTTGCTTCATACTATAAAACAAAAGCAAATCAAGTATCATATACTAGATTAGATAATAAAAAAGTAAACAAAGATTGGGTTGAAAGGTGGATTAAGAATAATGATTGATTTTAAAACTGCAGAGATGCTAATCCATAAATCATATCCTAATTATACGGTTGAAAAAAAACTAGATTACAATAATTGGTTTATATTTTTGTTGATACCATCCGATCCAAATGAATTCTCAACTTATTTTAGGGTAGATAAAAAGTCTGGAATTATTCAAGACTTTCAACCTTGGGATCTCCCAGACCCACAAGATTTTGAGAATGCTTTTCTTGCTTAGAAGGGAGGTACCAAATGGTCGATTTTGGTGCTCGACTAAAACACGCATGGAATGCTTTCGCAAACCCTGAAGAACACACCAGCTGGGACTTAGGTACTAGTTATAGTGTTCGTCCCGATCGAATTCGTAGTTATGTTTCTAATGAGCGGTCTATTATTACCGCTATTTATAACCGAATTAGTGTTGATGCTGCTTCAATTGCTATTAGGCATGTTCGTCTTGATAACAATAATCGATTTCTTGAAGAGATTGATAGCGGTTTAAACTCATGTTTTTCGTTAGAAGCTAACATCGATCAAGCTGCACGTGCTTTTCGTCAAGATATTTTTATGACTGTTCTTGAAAAAGGAGTTGCTGCAGTTGTTCCAGTAGATACCACTTTTAATCCAACCGTTACTGGTAGCTATGATATTAAAACAATGCGAGTTGGCGAGATTATTCAATGGTATCCAAAACACGTTCGAGTTAATGTTTACAATGATCAAACTGGGCGTCGAGAAGATATTATTCTTGAAAAAAAGGTCGTTGCTATTATTGAAAATCCATTATATTCAGTAATGAATGAGCCTAACTCTACTTTACAAAGACTTCTTCGTAAACTTACTTTGTTAGACTCAGTGGATGAGCAGTCTAGTTCTGGCAAGCTTGATATGATTATTCAGCTTCCTTATGTGATTAAATCTGAGGCTAGGCGACAGCAAGCAGAACAACGAAGAAAAGATATTGAGTTCCAGTTAAAGGGAAGCCAATACGGTATTGCATATACTGATGGAACTGAAAAAATCACTCAGTTAAACCGTCCTGCTGAAAACAACTTAATGACACAAGTTGAATACCTTACGGGTTTATTATTTGGTCAATTAGGTCTTACTCCTGAGATTATGAATGGCACTGCTGACGAAAAGGCGATGCTGAATTATATTAATCGAACCATCGAACCAATTCTTACTTCGGTTGTTGAATCTACTAAACGTTCATTTCTTACAAAGACAGCATTATCTCAGAAACAATCTATTGAATTCTTCAGGGAACCGTTCCGTTTAGTGCCAATTAATAACATTGCCGAAATTGCGGATAAATTTACGCGTAACGAGATTCTTACTTCAAATGAAATTCGTCAGATTGTTGGATTCAAACCTGCTGGAGATCCTAAAGCGGATCAGTTAGTCAATAGCAATATGCCACAACCTAGCGATCAAGTGACACCAGAGGCTACTGATTCTTCGTTAATGGATGATGCTTTTGATGAAATGGATTCAGCTTTAGATCAGGTGTTTAAAGATTTAGGGGTACCTGAAGAACCAACACAAGATTCTATGATGCAAGATGCTTTTGATGAAATGGATTCAGCTTTAGATAAAGTGTTTACTGATTTAGGTGTTGATGAAAATGGGTGAACATGAGTCTTTAAATGCGTTATTTCATGAAGGCAATAAGAGAAAATATGACCCCGTAAAAAGACATGAGTATTATGAACGTACTAAAAAGTTAAAGGGTCGTAAAAAAGGTCGTCAAAAAACACCTTCAATCAGAGACCTAAGGCGAAAAGCATTATTAAATCAAGCTATCAGTTCTATTCCTGCAAAAACAGTAGAACAGAAAAAAGTAAGTAATGATCTTTTAGCTAAAGCGTCGCAAACTAGTTTAGCTGAGGCCCAAGAACGACTTCGTCTTCAAAAAGAAGCAGCAAGTCGGAAACAAGCGGCAGAAGCATTAGAGGCAAAACGATTTGCTTTAGAAAATCGGAAATTAGATCTTGAGTCTTCAAAATTAGATTTAGATGCTCAAAAAACCGAACTCGATCTTAGAGAAAAACAATTAAAAGAGCTTAAACGGAAACGAGCTGCCGATCCAGTTTCTTTAGCTCAAGAAGAGCGTCAAATTACATTAGCTAGAAATAAACTTGCTATTCAATTAAAGAAATTTGATCTAGAATCCCAAAAGCTCGATGAAGATTTAAAGAAATTAGGACCAAAACCTTCTTCGTCACTTCCACCCTTCTTGGTTCATGAGTATGACCCTGTAAAAAGGCATGAGTATTACGAACGAACAAAAAAGTTAAAGGGCAGGGTTAAGGGTAGCGGAGTTCAAACATCTAATAAGTCCAGTGGAAGTGATGTTTCCGGCGGAAATAAAAATTCAAAGGCTAAAACCTCCGAGCAACAAAAAGCTGAAATCAAAGCACGAGTTACTGCTTATAAAGCTCGTCTTGAAAAATTAAAAGAAGTCCTTGCCTTACTCGTAGCAGAAGCTAAAAAACGTAGTGCTGATAACGCTGGAACTAAAGAATCTAGAGCTGAAAGAGATAAGAAAGATACCCCTTCAACAAAAGATAGTGGGACGTCTGGTAAATCAGGCTCTAGTACAGCAAAAGAAAAAGCGGCAGCTAAAGACTACTACGAGAAAAACAAAGAAAAGATTAGTCTTAAGAAACAAGAAGCCAATCTAAAAGACCAGATCAAAGAGGTCGAAGAAAAGATTGTTAAGATTAGAGCTGAGTTGAAAGATTCAATTAAAAAAGCTCGTAACAAACAGCGTAACTCTAAGTAAACGGAAAGGAGTCCGTCAAAATGGAAGCTGATTTCAGCGGTTATGCCACAAAAGCCGGTCTCAAGTGCTCCGATGGTCGAACTATCATGCCTGATGCTTTTAAAGACAATCATGGCATGAAGGTTCCTCTTGTTTGGCAGCATGGGCATAACGATCCAGGCAATGTCCTTGGACATGCCGTTCTTGAAAATCGCCCGGATGGCGTCTACGCCTATGGGTTTTTCAACGAAACCGAAGCAGGTCAAAGTGCTAAGACCTTAGTTCAGCACCAAGACATTACAATGCTTTCAATTTACGCTAACAAGCTTGTTGAGCGTGGAAAGCAGGTCCTGCATGGTGCAATTCGTGAAGTTAGTTTGGTTCTTTCGGGTGCAAACCCTGGAGCTTTAATTGATAATGTTCGTATTGCTCACTCTGATGGTGATGTGGAAACTCTTGAGGATGAAGCTGTGATTTACACAGGTTTAACTTTAGAGCACGAGAGCACACCGATTATTGAAGAAACTGCTGTCTCGCATGAAGACACCGCAGTTAAAGATGAAGACAAGACTGTTCAAGACGTCTATGAATCATTGACTGATGAGCAGAAAACTGCAGTTAACTACTTAATTGGAATGGCTCTCGAAGAGGGTGCCGCGCAACACTCTGATTTGGATGACGAATCTGAGGAAGATTCAGAGGAAGAGTCTGATGATTCTGACGATGAAGCTACTGATGATGACTCTGAAGATGACAACACTGATAAAGACAACCAGGAAGGTACTGAAATGACCCACAATGTGTTTGAGAAGGATGGGGATGCTTCGGCAAGCGCCCCGAGCCTTACTCATGACCAGCTGAAGACGATTTTTGAGGACGCCCAGCGCCATGGGTCGTTCAAGGAGGCCTTTCTTCAGCACGCGGTGACCTACGGCATCGAGAACATCGACATGCTGTTCCCGGATGCTCAGGCTCTGGCTAACTCGCCTGAGCTTGTCAGCCGCCGCATGGAGTGGGTGACCACGGTCATGAATGAGACCCGGCACTCCCCGTTCTCTCGAATCAAGTCGCTTTCTGCGGATATTACTCTTGACGATGCCCGTGCTAAGGGTTACGTGAAGGGTAGCATGAAGAAGGATGAGTTCTTTGCGCTTTCGCGTCGAGTGACGACTCCGACCACCATCTACAAGAAGCAGAAGCTTGACCGGGATGACATCATTGACGTCACGGATCTGGATGTGGTTGCGTGGTTGAAGGCTGAGATGCGCCTGATGCTTGACGAGGAAATCGCCCGTGCGATTCTCGTTGGCGACGGTCGTGAGGCTGACGATGACGACAAGATCAACGAGCTGAACATTCGTCCGATTGCTCGTGACGACAACTTCTATGCTCACCAGGTTGTGGTTGCTTCGAACGTGACTGGCGACGCCTTTGTTGAGGCTATCGTTCGTGCTCGTGTCAACTACAAGGGTACCGGTAACCCGACCATGTTCTGCTCGGAGGCGATTCTTACGGATCTGCTGCTCGTGAAGGACAAGCTGGGTCGTCGTATTTACGCGACTGAGGCTGAGCTTGCTTCGGCGCTTCGTGCCGACAAGATCGTTCCCGTTCCGATTCTCGATGGTGAGACGACGAACGGTGGCGAGCTGCTTGCAATTCTGGTTAACCTTGCTGACTACACCGTTGGTGCAGACAAGGGTGGCGTTCTGTCGATGTTTGATGACTTCGACATTGACTACAACCAGTACAAGTACCTGATTGAGTCTCGTCTTTCGGGTTGCTTGACCAAGCACAAGTCTGCTCTGGTTATTTCGCGTGCCGTTGGTACTCTTGTGGCTCCGGATGCTCCTACCTTCGTTGAGGGAACTGGTGTTGTTACCATCCCGTCGAAGACCGGTGTGTCTTACTTCATGGATGGTCTGCCTGTCTCCGCTGGAGCCCAGACTGCTATCGATGCGGGTGAGTCGGTTGAGGTTACCGCCGAGGCGAATGAGGACTACTACTTCGCGGCTAACACCACGGCGTCTTGGACCTTCTCTCGCCCTTAGTAATTAGGACAACCTATGACAAGGTTCTTCGGAGTTGTAGGATACGGTGCAGCTGAAGAAGTTTCGCCGGGTGTATGGAACGATGTAATTATTGAGCGAGCATATTATGGTGATGTAACATATACGCTTCGCCGGCTTCAAGAAGCTGACAAACTTAATGATGATATTGTCACTTCAAACGCCATTAGTATCGTTGCTGATGCCTACGCTAACGAAAACTTTGTTGATATTCGGTATGTGCGGTGGGCGGGGACTTTGTGGACTGTTTCGACGGTCGAAGTGCAGAGTCCCCGCCTGCTTCTCAGGTTGGGAGGTGTCTATAATGGGCCAACGCCAGAGCCTACAGACAATCCTTGAGACCTTACTTGGAAGTAGAAACGTATATTTCCAGCCACCAGCAACGCTTCGTATGCAATATCCGTGTATTGTGTACAGTCGTGACCGAATGGATACTAAGTTTGCGAATAACTCAGCTTATGCGCGCAAAATTAGTTATCAGGTGACTTATATTGATAGAAATCCTGATAGTAGTATTCCAGACAAAATTGCAGATCTTCCGCTTTGCCAACATAAAACCTTTTTCACAGCGGATAATTTAAACCATGATGTATTTACACTATTCTTCTAGAATGGAGAACTTAAATGCCAGTACTTACCTGGGACTCCCTTGGCGAACGGTTTTATGAGACCGGTGTCGACCATGGGGTTCTTTACATTGCCAATGCTAGTGGGGTGTATGACAAGGGTTATGCCTGGAACGGTTTGGTCTCTGTGACTGAATCGCCTTCTGGCGCCGAGTCGACCGCCCAGTTCGCTGACAACATTAAGTATCTTAACCTGGTTTCGGCCGAGGAGTTCAGCGCCACTATCGAGGCGTTCACCTACCCTGAGGAGTTTGGGCAGTGCGATGGCTCTGCCTCGCCTCATGACGGTGTTCTAATTGGTCAGCAGCAGCGTAAGATGTTTGGTCTGAGTTATCGCACCCTTTTGGGTAATGATGTTGATGGTCAGGAGTATGGTTACAAGCTTCACCTGATCTACGGCGCTCAGGCAGCCCCGACTGAGAAGTCCTACTCGACGGTTAACGACTCTCCCGAGCCGATTACCTTCAGCTGGGAGGTCACGACGACTCCTATGACTGTTACGGGATACAAGGCTACTTCGTTCATCTCTATCAACTCGACTAAGGTTGATGCAGATGCACTTGCTGACCTTGAAGATTTGCTGTATGGAACCGCCGGCTCACCTGGAACTGTGGCAAAGCTTCCGACCCCGGATGAGGTCATTGCGCTGTTTACGCCAGTTGGACCTTGATTTACCCTGAAAGAGAGACTAGAGAATGTTGATACTTAAAGTTCCTGGTATTGAACTATTTGATGAAGCTCTTCAAGTTTTTACAACAGAAGACGCGTTTACTTTGGAATTAGAACATTCTCTAGTCTCTCTTTCAAAATGGGAGTCAAAATTTGAGAAACCATTCCTTGGCTCTGAAGAAAAAACAGATGAAGAAGTATTAGCTTACATTGAGGCTATGATTCTTACTGAGGAATATCCCCCAGACGTTCTTAATAGGCTTAGTAAAGAAAATTTTAAACAAATCAATTCTTATATCGAAGCAAAGATGACTGCTACATGGTTTAATGATAAAAAACAATCCAAAAAAAGCTCCGAAGTAATTACAGCAGAACTAATCTATTATTGGATGATTACTTTTAACATTCCAATTGAATTTCAGTATTGGCATTTAAATCGTTTGTTTACATTGATTAAGATTTTCAGTGTTAAGAACGCTCAACCTGAGAAAATGTCTAAAAAAGACCTTTTAGCACGAAATCGAGAGTTAAATGCTAAAAGAAAGTCTGAACTTGGTACTACTGGATAGGAGGGTAGTATGACCCGTCTAAGTTGGAACCAAGATCTTAACCGAAAGTATGAGTTTGGTGTCGACCGAGGTGTTATTTATTTAGATGATGGGGTATCTGCCCCTTGGAATGGTATAGTTAGTGTAACGGAAAGTCAATCTAACAATATTACTTCTTATTATTTTGACGGTAAGAAAAATTTAGACGTAACATCTACTACGGATTACAAATTATCGTTAAATGCGTTTACCACACCATGGGAATTGAATCAAGTATTAGGAATGACGTCTGTTGTTCCTGGCTTTGTTCTAACAAATCAACCAAAAACAAAATTTGATTTTTCTTATCGAACTCAAATCGGTAAAGACTTGGGTTATAAGATTCATCTGGTCTACAATGCTAGTATCACACCATCAACATTAAATCGTTCAACTATAACTGATAGTGCAACTTTAGAATCTCGTTCATGGGATATTCGTACTGCGCCTTTAGTTTATCCAAATCAATCACCTTCGGCTCATATTGTTTTTGATTCTACAAAAATGCCTCCGGAGGTTCTTTCTCTTTTAGAGTCTATTATATATGGAACCTCGACTTCAGATCCTCGACTTCCAACATTATTTGAGCTTTCAAATATTTTTGAGGTTTGGAATCCATTTAAAATTGAATACAATAGTTCTGGTTTTTCGCTATTAGTCTCTGATCTAGGCGATATTTCAGCTACAAAAATAGATGGAATCTTTGTTATTTTACAAGACACGCGTTTAAACTTGACTTCAAATTCAGGTTTTTATAGATTGGAGGCTTAAATGCCATATGATCTTTTTCCTTCTGTTGATGAAAATTTTAATTTTCCTGAAGAAGTAAGAGTTCAGTTAGCTAAAAGTGAACAGTTGCGAAATCTTTTAATTCCTATGTCTGAAACTGTTCGGGATGCTCTTTCTGGAGAAGAGCTTTGGTTTGGACGTACTATTTTTAATACAACTTCTAAGAAAATTGAGAGTTGGACTAACCCTGGTGTTTGGGTTGAGTATTTAGATGATACATATGATTTTCCAGAGCCTCCTCCGTTTTGGGATGAAAATTATGATGTTCCCGTTCAGGTACGTTCTCAGTTAGCTAAAAGTGAGCAACTTCGTAATATGGTCACTCCTATGTCTGAAACAGCAAGAAATAGTCTTCCTGTTGAAGAAACATGGAACGGTCGAACTATTTTTAATACCACTTCAAGAAAACTTCAGGTTTGGTTTGAGACAGCACAGGGTTGGTTGTCGGTTTTAGATGAAAACTATGTGCCTATTCAACCAGAATGGTGGGATTTTGAGCCACACTTAAACTACTATTTTCAAGAGTATAGTCCTCAAAATTATACTTCTTCAGGACGACACATAGCTACTGATTCTATGGCATCTTCTATTTTTAACATAGAGTTTTATAATCCTATCGGAGCCGAACCATATTCTAGCCATTCACTCATTATTCCATCATATTGGGAAGTGCGTAGTGGTGATTTACAATATCCGTCGGGCAATCTTCTTATAGATTATACAGCTGTTGGCGGTGGAATTAAAACAGGATTGGTTAGAGCTCATAACGGAAACTATACAGGTGGGAAATATCCCTTTGGATATTTTGAACTTTTGTATGTTTCTGAAGGAGAGTATCTTCCGTTGAAGGCCAATAGTCCACATCTTTTGACAAATGGATGCAAAATTTCTGGTCAAATTACTTATTATATTTCTAATGTTTATTAATTAAGGAGATTTTTATGAGTGTTCCTTTATTTGCAGGCGTAGATAATGATAAAAATTTTCCTCCAGAAATTCGAGAGCAGTTAGCTAAAAGTGATGAATTAAAATTTACAATAGTGCCAATGTCCGAAACACAAAAAGATAATTTAAGCGAAAAAGATTTATGGCATGGGCGAGTTATTTATAATTTAAATAAAAAAGCTATTGAAACTTGGAATTCCATTACAAAGACATGGAATCTTAGCTTGACCAGTAATTATACACCTCCTGTGCCAACACCTCCTTGGGATCGTTATTATAGACTACCAAAAGTAGTTCGAGATAGGTTAGCTTTAACTTCGGATTTTAAACATATGATTGTATCTATGGATCATAAAACTCGATCCGAGTTAACTCAAGATGAATTATGGAACGGAAGAGTTATATTTAATACTACAATAGAGAATCATCAAGTTTGGAATGATGAGTATAATATATGGATTACTTTGTTAAATGATACTTATGTTCCGCCAAAAGTTCAAAGAACTTGGACTGATTGGGACACAGTTATATCATTGACAAATGGTCAAGAACTAGAAACAACAGTTTATTATGTATCTGGTTATGTGAATCAAAACGGTCGGGTTTCTTTAATTGTAAATGCAGGTGTTCAGAGTGAAGATGTGCTTAACACGGGTCTTCCTCTTAGAGCTTCCCTTCCACTTCCAAACGCATTACCATCTGGTTTGACGGTTTTTGGACGGTGTATTATTAAGAGATGGATTCCCTCTCTTAATAAACACGTTGAAGATCCAGGTCACATTGTTTTAGAAGGTAACAGTCAATATATGCTTTTTTATTATGAAGATGTTTATAATGGTGTGTTAGGAAATGCTGTTGTTGACGCTGTTGACGATCAAGGTTATGTCCGTGTTTTTGGAAATTTAATGTATGAGACAGCTTAGAAATCTTTTTAAGGAGGACTCCTTATGAGTAAACTTGTCTGGGATGAAATTGAAAAACGATACTTTGAGACAGGGTTAGATCAAGGAGTCTTATATTTATCTGATGGTGTTGGCGTATCTTGGAATGGTCTAATTTCTATTGAAGAATCTTTAGAAGAAACAGATGTTACTTTATATTTAGATGGCGTTAAATTAGATCGTATTGGAAAAGAAGGTGAATTCAAAGCAACCTTAGTTGCCTTCACCTACCCAGATGAATTCTTGCCATATCAGGGGTTAGAAAATTTTGATGATTCGGGAATGCTGTTAACTGGGCAAAAACCTTTGTCTTTTAATCTTTCTTATCGAACTTTGGTTGGAAACGATACACTTAGCACGGACTATGGGTATCAGATTCATATTTTGTATAATCTAACAGCTTCTTTACAAGATCATAATTATGAAACATATTCATCTCAACCTAATGCCTTGAATTTTACATGGTCTTTAACTGGAACTCCTTCAGTAGTTGACGGATTTACTCCAACAGCACATGTTATTATAGATAGTCGTTTTATCGATGAAACGATATTATTGTTTATCGAAGATACTCTTTATGGCGTAGATAATCAAGAAGCAGTTTCAATGCTTCCATCACTTGATGTTTTGACTTCTCTAGTTCAACATTTCTCACCAAAATCTATTACGCCTGACTATATTTCTGGCTTTTCGTCTTTTGTCGAAGGGTATGGAGATTTAACTGAAACGGGAATAGATGGTGTATTTCAGAGTTTACCACGAACAAGACTAGTAACTACAATGAATTCCAGGTATTACACTTTAGATGAATAGGAGCTCTAGTGATTACTATCTCTTCACATGGAAGCTTTGAAAACACTGAAAAATTTCTTAAGCGTATGTCTGACAAATCCATTTTTGACTCACTAAGTCGTTATGGTGAAGAAGGAGTCCAAGCTTTAGCTGAAGCAACACCAAAAGATAGTGGTGATACAGCCCGGTCTTGGACATATGAAATTGAGAGAACATCTACGTCATATGCAATCATATGGAGTAACACTAACGTAGTTGATGGTGTTCCAATTGCCGTTCTTATTCAAGTTGGACATGGAACAGGCACCGGGGGTTATGTCTCTGGTAGAGATTATATTAATCCGGCTTTACGACCAGTATTCGATCGAATTGCGGCCAGTGTTTGGAAGGAGGTGACTGCTTGATGAGTACTGTTGACAGTCGAATTGTCACAATGAAGTTTGACAATTCACAGTTTGAAAGAGGTGCTAGTACTACTATTAGTACTTTGGATAGACTTAAACAAGCTTTAGGTCTTAATGGAGCTACCAAAGGTTTGGAGCAAGTCCAAGACGCTGCAAACAGAACAAATCTTAGTGGCCTTGAAGGTGGTATTACTAAAATTAATGCTGGTTTTGCTGCTATGGCTACGATTGCAGTGACCGCCTTAGCTACAATTACTCAAAAAGCAATGTCTGTCGGGGCTCAATTAATTAAATCTTTAACCCTTGACCCTGTTATGGATGGTTTTAGAGAGTATGAACTCAAAATGGGATCGATTCAAACCATTTTGGCAAACACTCAAAAAGACGGAACAACTTTAAAACAGGTTGATGCTGCTTTAGAAGAGCTAAATAGGTATGCCGATAAAACAATTTACAATTTCGGCGAGATGACTAAAGCTGTTGGACTGTTTACAAACGCCGGCATTGGTATTGAAGATGCTACTGCTATGATTAAGGGTTTCTCGAATGCTGCCGCTGCTTCTGGCGCAACAGCTGAGGGTACTGCTCGCGCTCAATACCAGTTGTCTCAAGCACTTACTACTGGCACCATCCGTCTTATGGACTGGAAATCTTTAACCAACGCCGGTATGGGCAATAAGAATATGCAGAATAGTCTTATTGCTATTGCAGATGCTATGGGTACGTTTGAGGGAAAATCTATTACAGCTAAAGAAGCTGGAGATAACTTCAACGGTTCTCTTGAAAAAGAGTGGTTATCTGCAGATGTCATGGAGCAGTATCTTAAAATCATGGCTGGTGAAGTAACGCCGGCTCAAATGAAGGCAATTGGTTTATCGGCCGAACAAATTAAGTCGCTTCAAAAAGAAGCAAAAACAGCAGAAGAAGCAGCGGTAAAAGTTCGTACCTTTAGCAAGTTGCTTGGAACCATTAAAGAGAGTATTGGTTCAAGTTGGTCTGCAACGTTTGGTATTATTATAGGTGACTTTGATGAAGCCACAAAATTGTTTACTGATATTAATAGTGGTATTGGTGAAGTAATTAACAAATCAGCCGAAGCTCGAAATAAAGTTCTTCAAGACTGGAAAGATCGAGGCGGTCGAGACACTTTAATTGACGCATTAGCAACAGCAGTCAAAGGTCTTGGAACGATTATCAAGCCAATCACAAAGGCTTTCCGTGAGATATTTCCTGCTAAGACAGGCAAAGAACTTTACGATCTTACTGTTCAATTCAAAGAATTTGCAGCCAAGATTAAAATTGGTTCTGACACTGCCGAAAAGCTAAAAGAAACATTTAAAGGCTTTTTCTCCATATTTTCTATTATTAAGCAGGTTATTGGTGGAGTAATTGGTGTACTTGGTGACTTGATTGGTACAATCGGAAAAAGCTCCGGTGGTTTTCTGACAATAACTGCCAATATTGGTAAATTTATTACTGGTATTGACGAAGCTTTGAAGAACGGAGATAAACTTTCTAATTTCTTTGAAACGTTAAGCACCATACTTCAAACTCCTGTTAAGCTTATTCAAGAGCTTACAACGTATGTTGTTGCCTTCTTTAGTGGATTTGATATTTCAGCTGGAGATGCTGTAAATTCTGCCTTTGACCGAATGGCCCAAAGATTGGGACCTTTGGCTATTCTATATCAAGCTCTAGAAAATGCTGTTGGAGCTGTATCTGAGAAATTCAGATTAGCTATGGAAATATTAGCTCCATATGTTCAACAAGTCCAAGATGCATTTAAAGCGGTGGGTACTGCTGTAAAAGAAGCATTTTCTGGTGCCGATATCAATAATTTGTTTGATCTGATTAATACAGGTTTGTTTGCTGCATTGGTTCTGGCTGTTCGTAAGTTCCTAAGGGACTTCAAGATTGACTTTGGTGGTGGTTTCATTGAAACCATTAAAGAAACGTTTGGCACTTTAACTGGAACGTTGCAGGCAGTACAACAAAATCTTCGAGCTAATGTTTTGGTGAAAATAGCAGGAGCAATTGGTGCAATGGCTGCTGCTATGATTGCGCTTTCTTTAGTCGATTCAAAAAAGTTGACGCTAGCCACAGTTGCTATGGCTGGAGCTATGACTCAACTCATGATCGCTATGGCTATCATGACAAAAATCGGTGGAATGACTGGCTTTGTTAAGGTGCCTGTTCTTGCCGGCAGTATGATTTTAATTTCAGCCGCTGTTATTATGTTGGCTCAAGCAATTAAGACCTTGTCTAGACTTGACTGGGAAGCGTTGGCTAAGGGTATTATTGGTGTTTCAGCGTCTATGGGTGTCTTGGTTATTGCATTAACACCTTTAGCTAAAGCCTCTGGAGGTATGATTGCCACGGGACTGGGGTTGATTGCCCTTGCCTTTGCTATGCGTGTCATTGCAAGTGCTGTTGAAAAGTTCAGCACTATGGACGCCGGCGACATCGCAAAGGGCTTAATTGCTGTGACAGCCGCTATTGTTCTTCTTGGAATTTCTTTAAAGACAATGCCTCCTAGTTTACCTATTATTGCTCTAGGGTTACTTGGCTTAGGTGCTGGGTTACTTCTCCTGTCTACAGCAATTGCCAAAATGGGAGAGATTCACTTTGGTAAAATACTCCTTGGTGCTGGTATGTTGGCAGCAGCCATTGTTGGGATTGGTATGGCGCTCGGTGCTATGCCTCCTAACTTGCTTCCTATGGCTTTTGCATTAGGTGTAGTTAGTTTAGCTTTAATCGGTATTGGTCAAGCCATTAAGATGATGGGTAATCTTTCTGGTGATCAAATTGCTAAGGGCTTAATTGTTCTATCTGCAGCATTTGTTATTCTTGCCTTTGGTCTGAACGCTCTTAATGGAGCCATTATGGGTGCTGCTGCAATCTTGGCTGTTGCTGTAGCACTTAACTTCTTAGTTCCTGCTCTTAAAGCTTTGGGTAACCTTACTATGAAGGAAATTGTGGTTTCCCTTATTGCCTTAGCAGGTGCTTTGACCGTTCTTGGGATTGCTGCATATGTGATTAACGGTGTAAGTGTTGTTATGCTTGCTCTGGCGGGATCTTTGGCCTTGCTTGGAGCAGCAGTAGCACTTACAGGACTTGGTTTCCTCTGGTTTGCTAAAGCTATCCAAATTCTTGTGGATCTCGGAACTGCTGCAGCCGGTGCTATGGGTCTAATGCTTACTACTATTGTTCAAGCAATCCCACAAGTTATGAACGCATTTGCTGAAGGTATTGTCAGGTTTACTAAGACAATCACTGAGAATATTCCTTTGTTTGTCACGGCAACCATTAAGCTGCTTAATGCAATTCTGGACACCATTAATGAGTTAGCTCCTAAAATTGCTAAGACGATGTCTAATATTCTTAATCTGATGCTTGACTACTTGATGGTAAACTCGCCTAAGATTGTTCAAGCTGGTTTCCAGCTTATGATGGACTTTATGAATAAGCTTCGAGATAATATTTATCAGATTGTTGATGTTTCAGCTGAAATTATGCGTCTATTTATCAAGGGTATTGGCGATAAAGCAGAACCACTTGCGGATGAAGGCGCAAAGACTGTTGTTAAATTAATTGACGCTATGGCTAACGCTATTCGAAACAACAGCAAGGGCGTACAGGACGCTAGTCGTAATCTTGCTTCTGCTGTGATTGCTGGATTTATTTCTGGCATTGCCGGTGGTATGAATGGTATTATTCAAGCAATTCTTGGTATGGCATCAGGCGCCATTAATGTAGCCAAGAAAGCACTAGGCATTGCTTCTCCTTCTAAAGAATTTATGGAGATGGGTATGTTTGTCGATCAAGGTTTAGCTAATGGTATTGACAAATATTCTTATGTTGCCAACAATTCAGCAGAGCAGATGGGTACATCGTTAATGGATACCTTTAAGAGCTCTATTGAGAATATTGATGCGTTTGTGTCCAAAGACATGAATTTAAGTCCTGTTATTACTCCTGTTCTAGATCTGACAGATATTGAAAAGGCTAAACTTGACGAAGAATTGACGAAAAAGCGTAAGATGTTGAGTATTCCAGGCTTATTTGTGGAGTCTTCAACGAATTATGCTGATTCTATTGCTAGTGATTATCAGGATTACTTTGCTAACTGGCAAATGCCTACCGATGGTACAAACACACCAACAACGGTTATGTTTGAGCAGAATAACTACTCGCCTAAGGCTCTGTCCGAGGTTGAGCTCTATCGACAAACGAAGAATCAACTTGCTTTGGCGAAGGGAGTTCTTACTTCATGAAATTTACTTCTATTAGGCTAAAAGGTCTTTACACTATTGATTTGCCTATTTCAAATATTAGAGCTACAGATCCATATCTTTTAAAATCTGCAGAAGGGTTAGGACCCCCTGAAGTTAATGTATTTATTTCCACAACCACTAATATGGATGGATATTATAAAGGACGACAAGCCCAGTATAGAGAAATTGTTCTTAATATAGGATTAAACCCAAACTACCAAAATGATATTACAATTTCAGATCTTAGAACGGAATTGTATGGATTGCTTTCGCCTTTAGCATCAGATTCTTTTGACATTTTTATTTTAAATAATGATGTTGAACTAATGCAAGTACAAGGATATATCAAGAAATTTGAGATAATGCCTTTTACTGCTGAACCAGAAGTTCAATTAACAATATCGTGTCTTAAGGCGTCTTTCGAATCTCCAAATACTATATTTATCGAAACTATCTCAGATACTTATCAAGAAGTATTAAATTTGGGAACTGCTGAAGCGGGATTAATTTTAGAAATTGAATTTCAGTCTGAGTGTACCAACTTTACCATTTCTGATTCTCGTGGAAATACGATGGTTATTAATCATGATTTCTTTGAATTGGATATTTTAAACATAGATACTCGTCCTGGAAATCGGTCAATAACATTACAAAGAGATAATACGATCGAAAGTATTATTTACTCTTTAAGTATGCAATCTGAGTGGTTATGGTTATATGGTGGTTTGAATGTAATTACAACTCCAAACACCGAGTTTGCATGGAGGACTTTGTCCTATATTCCTCAATATTGGGGGATTTAATTATGGATGTATTACCTTTAGACAAATCAACATATTATCCAACAATGCTATTTGAAGATTATAGTTCATTGATTTGGACAGAACGATTTAATACGTCTGGTGAGTTTCAACTAACATCATCTAATATCCAAAAAACAATTGAGACTTTTCCTTTAGGTTCTTTAGTGTCATTACGTGACACAACCGAAGTCATGATGGTTGAAACTCATAGCATCGAGCCTAATAACTCAGATGGAACGCCTCAGATTACTATATCTGGTAGATCACTAGATTCTTTTCTTGAAAATAGAATTCTTTTACCCATTGTTTATGGTGAAAGTTGGGAAACATTACAAGAATATACGCCCCAAGAAATGATTTGCCTTTTGTTGTGGAATGCTTTAGTCAATGACACAGGAGAAGATCCAACTAAACCTTCTGGTGTAGGAACTTTATTATTTGATTATTTAGCTGTTGTTCCTAATTTAGTTGTATCTTTAGATTTAAATAGTTTGGATGAAAAGCCGCTTAAACACAAATGGTCTTTAAGTTCTGGTGATGTGAGTACTACACTTTTAGATATTCAATCGGCGTATTCGATTGGTGTTAGATCTATAAGACCCACACAAGAGTCTATGGCGTATTCCCGTGTTTCCTTTCTGGTTAGCTCAAACCGAAACATTCGTGGTAAGATGAGTCTTGAGTTTATAGAAAGTGATCCTACAAATCTTCGTTTTGATGTTTATAAGGGCATAAATCGAACAATTCATCAAAATACTGTTACACCGGTTATATTTCATGAGTCCACAGGGCATTTAATAAATCCAAAATACCTTAGGTCTATTAAGGATTATAAAAATAATGCTGTAGTATTAAATTCTAAAGAACTCAATGCTTTTCCTCCTGAATCGATCACAAGCCCAAGTACTTGGAACTCTAACACCAAATACTACGAGAGTGATGAGGTTTTCTTTAATGGAAGTTTTTGGACAGCTATTAAAGAACCTGATATTGGTGAAGAACCAGGAGTAGAAATTTCTGGAAAAGTAAACCCATGGGCAGTATTTAATCCTTATTACTATTTAGGTGTAAATAGTATCAATGCATTAAGTGCTCTTGGTGAGACTGAAATTTACAGACGGAAAATTGTATCTATGGCTGATAGTGAAATTTCACCGTATAGTCCATATAAATACGGGCAAGATTATTTTCTTGGAGATGTGATTACGTTTTCTGGGAGCTATGCTTCTGAAACATCGATGTTTATTAATGAGATAGTTCGAACCGATAACGAAGAGGGCGAATCTATTTCTCCTGGTATAATTCATTATTCAGATATTTCGGAATCTGGTTCTTCTTTATATTTTGGTAACGAAACATCAGAATCAGGTATTGATGCAATTGGGTTTGATCGCAGAATTACTTTTATTGATGCAGGAACTGTTGGGTTTGATGATCCTGAAATTACACCAACTTAAGAAAGGGTTTTAGGTGAAACAAGTTAAGACACTTTTTATGAATTTTGCGCCAGCAGTAGCTACAATTAGTTTATGGGCTTCTTATATTGTTTATGATGAAGCTCTTATTGCTGCTATTCTTATGTCTTTGTATACTGCAATCTTATATTTTAGTAAAAGTAACAGCAGTTTTGACGGAGTCATCGAAATTACTGAAACCGAAGAAGGCGGAAAGTCATTTCAATTAGTTATTAACAAAGATCCTGAAACTTTTCAAGATCAAGATCAGGTTATTTTCCATTTCAAAGAAGTTTCATAAATTCGCAGGCTAATCTTAGCTTATAATGAGACCTCTACGAAAGGAAAAGAATGCTGTTTAAAAAGCAAAAGAACCCATCAGGCTTGGATTCTGCAATCACTGACGTCCTCAGTGATATGAAAGGATTCACATCTGATGCCGATGAGTATGCATCGATGGTTGATCAGCTCGTCAAGCTCCATTCCTTGAAAGAATGTGAAAAACCTCAAGGAATCAGCAAAGACACGCTGGTAATCGTCGCTGGAAACCTGATTGGTATCGTAATGATCCTGTCTTACGAGAAGACAAACGTGATTACGACCAGAGCCCTTCAGTTCATGCTGAAAAAAGGCACTTTCTAACCGTAAATCTCAGAAAACACAGAAGTTGTGTGAGAATTAATAACTCTTACATAGCTTCTGTGTTTTCTGAGATCATCGGATATGAATTTTGCAAAAAATCCCGGGGGGATATTCCACCAAACTCGCAGAATTTACATAGGATATAATGAGACCTATGAAAGGAATATCATGTCCGAAAACAAGGAAAAGACCTACACCAACTCCTTCGCAAAGGAGATGGCTACCCAAGCCGCCACGTCCGCTGTTGTCAGCGCCGCCGCCGTTTTGGGTACCTACGCTGCTTTCGCTGCAGTTGGTTGGTACCTCCAAAAGAAGAACGACAAGTCCAACAACTAGATCCTCCCCGCTATAGCCCCTTAAACAAGGGCTATAGTTTTTTCTCGTATATTTTACATAGGTTATAATGAGACCTATGAAAGGAATATCATGTCAGAACTTTCGCTTAATGAAAAGCTTCAATGCACCGCTGCAGGCCTAGCCCTTGGCTTAGCTCTATTTGGTGTTCACCAAGCCTCTCACAAGCTTGTTGACAAACTCATTCTAAAATACTAGATCTAAAGCAAGAGTCCTTTAAACAAGGGCTTTTGTTTTCGCATATTTATCATAGGTTATAATGAGACCCCTATGAAAGGAAATACCATGAATAAGACTATTGGTTATTTCGCTATTGGAGCAATCGTCATCGACTTGGTTGCTGTTGCGTATGGTGCATACTACGTGCACAAGACAAAACAGGAACTCGAGAACGAGATCGAAGCTGCCAAAGCTGAAACGAACAAGACCGTCCAGAAGATTGGTAAAGCTTTAAGTAGCTTTGAGGTCTAAAAACTAAGAGCCCCTAACAAGGGCTTTTAGTTTTCTCGTATATTAATCATAGGTTATAATGAGACCTATGAAAGGAGAACTCATGAAGAACAACCGTTTCATCCAAAACCTGAAGTACCAAGCCGAAGAGAACCCGCTCGCTGCAATTGCCATTTGCACAGCAGCCGCTGCAATGCTGCTGAAGCTCATGCAAGCCAGCACCGAGTACAACAACTCCAAGACTTGGGAAAAGGAAGTTGAACGTCGTCGATTGAAAGACCTCTAAGATCCCAAAAGCTATAGCCCCTTAAACAAGGGCTATGGTTTTCGCATATTCTACACAGGGTATAATGAGACCCTGAAAGGAGGAAACTAATGTCGAACGAAAACACTCCTACGATTCACTCTGGTGACAAAATCGAGGTTGCTGGACAGCAGTTTGAAGTGAAAGCTTTGAACTTCTCCCACAAAGACCCCGTACTGATCATCGAAGCGCATCTAGTCGATTACGTTGAAGACGATCGCTAGTCACGACTTTCGAGTCTAGACTCATACTCAAGTAACTTTGGGTATGAGTTTTCTTTTCGCAAGAAAAACAAGCCCTATAATGAGAAGAAGGTTTAGTCCATAGAATTCGATAGGCTCGCAAGAGCACAGATTTTCTAACCCTGCCTATAAACAATATAGTCTTCTCCTAATTTTTTGTCCTCGCACGAAAAACATGCCCTATGATGAGAAGAAGGTAAGACACTAATGTGTAGGTGAAAGACCTACCTACCTGGCGCAGGAGCAAAACTGCAAAATTACGATTTTAGTTGGGTCGTAAGCCCGAGCTTCTCTTTTTATTTTTGCACTCGCAAGAATTACATACCCTATAATGAGAAGAAGGACCCCCCATGTAGTTTCGATTACTACACTTCTCCTTTTTTTAACCAAAGGATTAAATTATGTTGACTGAGACCCAACGTGTAAATCTTCAATGGTTTTTAATTTTCGTTATTGTTGCGTGTGTTCTAAGATTATCTTGGATCTTCACAAACTATATTTTAGACCGTCGTAGATACAAGCAGTATGCAGACGAACACTTTGAAAAAGTCGAGGAGTATTGGCATGGATTTTAGTACCATCATTACGAAAACAACACAACTCTTATCGGATAATGCTCCGACTCTTTTATCTGGAATGGCTGCTACCACTACTGTGGCAACGGCTATTCTTTCTGCTCAGGGAAGTTTCAAAGCTTCTAAGATTTTGGCTTCAGAAGAGCGTCGTCGTGAACTTGAGACAGTAAACCCAGAACCCTTAACTACTAAGGAGAAAATTGAACTGGTCTGGCCCTGCTATGTTCCTGCTGCTACTACCGGTGTGGTTTCAGTTACGTGCATTGTTCTTGCTAATCGCATTGGTTCTAGACGCGCTGCTGCAATGGCTGCAGCGTATGCTATGTCTCGAGATGCTTTTGCTGAGTACAAGGACAAAGTAGTAGAAAAGCTTGGGGAACGAAAAGAATCAAAACTCAGAGATGAGTTAGCCGAAGATCAAATTCGGAGAAACCCAAATACTCGTGAAATCATCATTTCTGGACCAAATGAAGTGATGTGTTACGACTCAATCACAGGGCGATATTTCAAAAGTAATGTCGAAACTCTCAGAAAGGCTGAG
>WBZT01000759.1_pt1 | contig 25287 bp, 20 predicted proteins | sample 5204241 | NCBI WGS metagenome assembly WBZT01 (sample SAMN12344358, study PRJNA552823) | activated sludge metagenome | biome: Activated sludge suspended growth; feature: Nitrification reactor; material: Wastewater; isolation source: activated sludge from nitrification reactor of wastewater... | reverse complement strand
GCCATGTGCCAGTTGCCCACCCAGATCGCGGCCAAGACAGCCACGGTCGCCGGGGGTGCCCAGCGTCGACGCGTCACCAGTCCGGCCGCGCACACGAGTTCCGCGGCTCCACTCGCCAGGACCCACGGTCGCGCCGGGCCGAGAGCTGCGGGGATCAGCGGCTCGAAGACCTTCGGGCGGATCAGGTGGACCACCCCGCTGGTGGCGAAAGCGGCGGTCACGATCCAGGATCGTCCCCGCGCGGATCCCATCGTCGTCGAGCCAGTCAACTTTGAGCCAGTCGTCTTTGAGCCAGGCACCATGACGGGCAGACTAACCGCTGCGGAAAGGACGTCGCCTCCGGGCTTAGCTTCAATCCACCGGTCCTTGGCGCAACGAGCGTCACCAGCGGGGTGCCATGGCAAGGCACAGACACGAGGGCAGTGTGGGCCACTGTTGAGTGGCTGTAACGAAGCCAGGGCGCCTCGATGGTGACGCGCAGCAGCCGGTGGATCGGTGGATTGAAGCTTAGGGCGAAGGGATCAACCTGATCATTCGCCGCTTCGTCCGCTGAGCACGACGTCCACGTCCGCCCAGGGCCGGCCGGGCTCGCCGGCGGGGACGACCTCAGTGCGAGCATCCGGGATCTCGAGGGCAGCCTCAACCTGCATCGCGGGGGCTCGGGTTCCCCGAGCGGTCACGGTCGTGCGTGTTTGGCCGGAGGGGACGGGGGTCCCGCGCCCGTCCACGAACACGAAGCCCGCGTCGGAGATCCGTGTGCTCGCCTGCGCCAGGCGACCCGGCCGCACTTGTATCGCGGACACCAGGACCCGAGCCGGCCCATCGACCCCCGTGCGCCACAGCGCGTAGGGAACGGTCCGGCGCAACTGCGGCGTGGCCCGGTTGTAGTCCAGCCATTCCGGTTCGAACTCCCCCACCGGCGTTGTGGTGGTGGCGAGTTCGGTGATGGTCGCCCCTTCCTGGGTCAACGACTGCGACAGGTCGAGCAAGAACACGGCGAGTTCCTGCGTCCCGATGGTGGACGGGGCCAGCGCCCCGAGCGCGGTCAGGGACTCCCGGATGGCCACGTCGCTGCGGGGCAGACGGCGCAGAGCACCTGTCATGACGTCGGTGAATCGGCTCGTGGCTTCGGCGGCGGTCTGGCGCGGCACGGTACCGACCGCGTACCAAGAGGCAGTGGTTCCGTCGAGGCGTTGTCGTCCGGCCCGCACGGTGGCGACGACCTCCCCTGCCTCGTCGCGCACGCGGACCGACTCGGGCACGGTGACCGGAAGTCCGTCGACCGAGTCGACCAACCCGGCGAGGGCCTTGCGGTCGATCCGCCAGGCGGCATCGACCCGGACGCCCAGGGTCGCGGCCACTGCATTGGATGACCGCAAGGTGTCGAGCCCAGCGACGGTCAGACGAAGTGGTTCGGGGGCCGCCTGGGGTCCGGTGACCACCAGTTCCGCCGGCAGCGGGAACACGACCGAGGACGTGGCATCGGTGCTGACTGCCGCCAAGAGGTTCCCGACCGCCCCGTCCGCCGTGGTGGCCTGGATGAGCAGCGTCTCCTGCAGTGGGACAGTGGTGGCGGTGGGAGCCGGCGTGGGAGTCGGCTGCGGTGGCACCTGCCGATCGACGGTCCACACATACACTCCGGCGAACGCCATCCCGAACACTGCGACTGCGGCGAGGCTGAGGATCAGGTGGCGCGTGGTCCGGCGCAGGCGGTGCTGTTCCGCCTGGTGGTCGGTATCGGTCACACGTCGTCCCGGTAGAGATCGGTCTTGGCGATGTAGTGATCCACCCCGTCAGGGACGAGGTATCGGATCGGTCGGCCCGCCGCGACCCGGGACCTGATGTCGGACGATGAGATCGCGAGCGCGGGAATCTCGATCAGACTAACCGACGCGGGATCGACGTCCGGAGCGGCCAATCGGTGACCGGGGCGCGTGACGCCGACCATGTGCGCCATCCGCAGCACCTCGACCGGGTCCCGCCAGGTCAGGATCTGCTGCAGCGCGTCGGCGCCGGTGATGAAGAACATTTCGCGACCTGCCGTGGGTCCCGCCGCAAGGTCGCGCAGCGTGTCGACCGTGTACGTGGGACCGGGTCGGTCGATGTCGACCCGGCTGACGGTGAATCGGTCGTCGGCGGCGGTGGCGATGATGGTCATGGCGTATCGGTGGTCGGCGTCGGTGACCGTCCGGTGCGTCTTCTGCCAGGGCCGTCCGGTGGGGACGAACAGGACTTCGGAGAGCGCGAATCGGTGCGCGACCTCGCTGGCCGCCACCAGGTGACCGAGGTGGATGGGGTCGAAGGTGCCGCCCATGACTCCCACGGGGCCGGTCGGCGGCATGGCGGTCAGCGGTCGAGGTTCAGCCGGGTCACCACGACGAGCAACAGAAGCAGGGTCACCAGAGCGATCGCGCCGTACACCCAGGAAGGCAGCGGTACCACCGACTCCGACTCGACGAGTTCGGATTCGTTGGCCAGGAGCGCCAGTGTCGCCAAGTGGTTCATCGTGTCCTCCAAGTCACAGCCCGAAGCGTACCGAAGCCGGCCGCGCTCAGGGGCGGCGCCACGTCATTCGGCGCAGGAGCGGATGTGTCCTGGAGCAGGTGAGGAGGTTTGGGGCTCAGGACCGGATGTGTCCTGAGCCGGTCAGAAGGAAGGTGGTCGTGGTCAGTTCCGGCAGCGCCATGGGTCCGCGCGCGTGCAGTTTCTGAGTGGAGATGCCGATCTCGGCGCCGAAGCCCAACTCGCCCCCGTCCGTGAATCGCGTCGAGGCGTTGACCGCGATGGCCGCGGAGTCGACTCGGGCGATGAACCGGTCGATGGTGGCCGCCGAATCCGAGACCACGGCTTCGGTGTGCCCCGAACTCCAGCGGCGGATGTGGGCCGCCGCTGCGTCGACGTCGGGAACCAGCGCGACTGCGATGTCCAAGGAGTAGTACTCGGCCGCCCAGTCGTCGTCCGTGGCCGGGGTGAACGGAAGGTCCGCTGCCGCGAGGGCAGTCTCGGCCGAGTCGCCGGCGTGCAGCGTGACGCCTCGTTCGATGAGGGCCGTGGCGATCCGCGGGAACAGCGTGTCGGCCAGGTCTTCGTGGACCAGCAGCGTCTCGGCAGCGTTGCACACGCTGGGGCGCTGGGTCTTCGCGTTGACCACGATGTCGACGGCGGCATCGGGGTCGGCGTCGCGATCGACGTAGACGTGGCAGTTGCCGATCCCGGTTTCGATGACGGGTACCCGGGCGCCGTCGACGACCCGGTTGATGAGGTCGGCCCCTCCGCGGGGGATCACCACGTCCACCCAGCCCCGGGCGGTGATGAGATGGTCCACCGTCTCATGGCCTGATCCGGGGACCGCCTGGATCGCGTCGGCGGGTAGACCTTCTGCTGCCAGGGCGGTGCGCATCGCGGCGATCAGTGCCTCGTTCGTGCGCGCTGCCGAGGACGACCCACGCAACAGAACCGCGTTGCCGCTCTTGAGGCACAGGGCGGCAGCATCGACCGTGACGTTGGGACGGGCCTCGTAGATCATGCCGACGACACCCATCGGGACCCGGGTCTGTTCTACCTTCAGGCCGTTCGGCAGGTGGTACCCCCGCACGACTTGACCGACCGGGTCGGGGAGTTCGATCACGGTTGTGATGGCGTCGATGATGGCCGTGAGCCGGTCGTCCGACAGCGTCAAGCGATCCACCAGTCCAGGACTCGTTCCTGCCGCCACGGCCGCCGCGACGTCCGCGGCGTTCGCTTCGCTGATGGCCGCGCGGTCCTTGTCCAGATGCGTGGCGATCGCGCTCAGGGCGCGATTCTTCCGCTCTGTCGTGGTGGCCCGCAGTTCGACAGCGGCATCGCGAGCCCGAGCCGCGGCGGCGATCACGGCCTGCCGGGCGGATGAGTCGTCGTGGTTGGGCGAGGTTGCCTGGTCGGGCGAGGTTGCCCGGTCGGGCGAGGTTGCCCGGTCGGGCGAGGTTGCCCGGTCGGACGAGGTTGCCTGGTCGGACGAAGGGGTGTCACTCATGCGACAAGGGTAGGGCTCAGCCCTCATCGTCGGCCGCGACGGGCATGGGGGCGACGCCCGGTGCGAGCAGCTCCGCCGGTGTCCCGGACGGCCAACGACGCCGAAACGACGACCGATCCAGTACCTCGATGCCCACGACCGGCCACAGAGGAAGGTCCGCACCCTCCCGGTGCGCGTCCCACAGATCGAGGGCGTGGTCGACCACCACCCGACAGTCCTGCCCCTCATCCCAGTAGCGCAACTCCACGGTGTCCTCGCTGTAGCGCGCGGCGAGTTCGACTCCGTGGCTGAAGGCGAGGTGCTGCAGACGCTGCGCCAGAGATTCCGGCTCCTGAGGTTGACCGTGGAGAGTCAGCGTCACGTGCCACATGACGCCGGGCAGGCGAACGGCAGCCGCATCTTCGGTCATGCGGCTCCTCTCTCACCTGGACGTCATCACCACCAGATCGTCGCGATGGACGACCTCACGTTCGTAGGCCGAGCCCAATTCGGCGGCCAACTCCCGAGTCGACCGGCCCAGAAGTCCCGGAAGTTCCGACGAGTCAAAGTTGACCAGTCCACGGGCCACGACACGCCCGTTTTGGTCCAAGAGGTCGACGGGATCACCTGCGGTGAAATCACCGGAAACCCGGCGAATTCCGGCAGGGAGCAGGGATTTGCGGCGGACGACGACCGCGTGGACGGCCCCGTCGTCCAGTTCCAGGGCACCCTCGGGGGCCGCAGCGTGCGCCAACCACAACAGGCGCGTGGGGACCCGGCGCCCTGTGACGTGGAACATCGTCCCGACCTGGTCACCTGCCAGCGCCTCCGCGGCATCGTCGGCGTCGGCGAGCAGCACCGGAATCCCAGCGCTGCTGGCCAGGTGCGCTGCGCTCACCTTGGTTCGCATCCCCCCTGATCCGACTCCGGAACGGCCTCTGCGTCCGGTGTCGAACTCGGCGACCGTGGCGAAGTCGTGGACATCGGTGACCAACTCGGCGGCCGGGTCCGAGGGACGTGTGGTGTAGAGACCCGCGACATCACTGAGCAGCACCAGTGCTTCGGCATGGACGACATGGGCGACCAGTGCCGCCAGTCGGTCGTTGTCGCCGAAGCGCAGTTCGTCGGTGGCGACGGTGTCGTTCTCATTGACAACGGGGACGACACCGAGTTCCAGCAGCCGGTACAGCGTGCGCTGGGCGTTACGGTAGTGCGCTCTGCGGACCATGTCGTCGGCCGTCAACAGAACCTGCCCGACGAGTAGTCCGCGGGCGGCGAACACTTCCGCGTAGCGCGCCATCAGGGCGCCCTGCCCGACGCTGGCCGCGGCCTGCTGGGTGGCGAGGTCCTGGGGCCTGGTGCGCAACCGGAGCGGACCCATCCCGCCGGCGACTGCGCCACTGGTGACCAGCACGACCTGGCGCCCGGCCTCGACGGCGGCGGCGATCACGGTGGCAACCTGCTGGAATCGGGCGTCGTCGAGTCCGTCGGTGCTGGCCAAGGACGAAGAGCCGACCTTCACGACGAGCCGGTGAGCAGTCGCGAACACGCGCCGATCGGTCATCGGCCGTCCACCCGCTCGTCGGTGCCGCGTGGCCCGCTCGGGCGGTGTCCGCCGGCTGAGATGGAGGGCTGGAAGTCGAAGATGACACCCGAATCGGCGGGTCCGATCACGACCGTGGATCCTTCGTCGGCACCGAGTTCGATCAGTGTGTCCTCGACTCCGAGGCGCGCCAATCGGTCGGCCAAGTACCCGACCGCCTCGTCGTTGGAGAAGTCGGTCTGGCGCACCCACCGTTCAGGGCGGGTTCCGCGTACCACGAACATCTCACCGTCAGCCGTCACTGTGAATCCGCTGTCGTCGGCGGCTGGCGGCGTCAACACGACCGGCCGGGCGGGCGACGCCTCGGCAGGTCGATCGCGCAGCAAGTCCGCGATCGCGAACCCCAAGGAGCGCAGACCTTCATGACTGGCGGCACTGACCGGGATCACCGGCCAGCCGTGTGACAGCAACTCGGGGGTCACGAGTTCGGCGAGTTCCCGCGCCTGGGGAACGTCGATCTTGTTCAAGACCACGATGCGGGGCCGGTCGGCGAACCCGCCGTAGTGGGCCAGTTCGGCTTCGATGACGTCCAGGTCCGTCAGCGGATCGCGCCCGGGTTCGAGGGTGGCGCAGTCGATGACGTGGACGATGACGTGACATCGCTCGATGTGGCGCAGGAACTCGAGTCCGAGGCCCTTGCCGCTGCTGGCACCCGGGATCAGGCCGGGGACGTCGGCGATGGTGAACGACGTGTCTCCGGCGGCGACGACCCCCAGGTGTGGTTCCAGTGTGGTGAAGGGGTAGTCGGCGACCTTGGGTCTTGCGGCGCTCATGGCCGAGATCAAGCTCGACTTGCCGGCGCTGGGGAATCCGACGAGCGCGGCGTCCGCGACGGTCTTGAGTTCCAGTGTCACGTCGCGGTGTTCACCGGGTTCACCGAGCAACGCGAATCCCGGTGCCTTGCGGCGCGGTGACGCCAGCGCGGCGTTCCCGAGCCCTCCTCTGCCCCCGTTGGCCAGGGTCCACGTGGTGCCGGGAGCGGTGAGATCCGCGAGGACCTCTCCTCGGCCCGACATGACGACGGTCCCCACGGGAACAAGCGCAATGACGTCTGATCCGTCGCCGCCGGTGCGGTTGCCGCCCCTGCCGGCACCACCGTTGCCCGCCTTCAGGTGGGGGCGACGATGGAACTCCAGCAGAGTGTGGGTGGCGGGGTCGGCGAGCAGGACGATCGAGCCACCTCGGCCGCCATTGCCGCCGTCGGGTCCACCCAGGGGCCTGAACTTCTCGCGGTGCACGGACGCGCACCCGTTCCCGCCGTCACCCGCGGTGGCGTGCACCGTCACGAGGTCGATGAACGAGGGGGCCATGTGGTCCCCGGACCCGATCAGGCAGAGGGACGGACGTTGACCACGCGGCGACCACGCGCCGTGCCGAACTCGACCGTTCCGGCCGACAGCGCGAACAAAGTGTCGTCACCGCCGCGGCCGACGTTGTCGCCCGGGTGGAAGTGGGTGCCGTGCTGGCGCACGATGATCTCGCCCGCACCGACGAGCTGACCGCCGAAGCGCTTCACGCCGAGCCGCTGGGAGTTGCTGTCGCGGCCGTTTTTGGTGGACGCCGCGCCCTTCTTGTGCGCCATGTCAGACTCCTTCGATCCCGGTGACCCGCAGCCGGGTCAGGTCCTGGCGGTGACCCTGGCGCCGGCGGTAGCCGGTCTTGTTCTTGTAACGCAGCACGGTGATCTTGTCGCCGCGGTGGTGCTGGACGACCTCGGCGGTGACCTTCACGCCGGACAGTGCGTCGGCCTGGCTCGTCACCGAAGCGCCATCGACGACCAGGACAGCGGGCAGCGCCACGGTGTCTCCGGGGGCGTCGGCCAGCCGGTTGACGTCGATCTCGTCGCCGACGGCGACCTTCTCCTGGTGCCCTCCGGCGCGGACGATGGCGTACATCGGCCCTACCTCCTTGGTCGGTGTGGCCCGCAGTCACGCGGCGGTCCGGCGTGATGCGGACCTGCGCGTTGGGTGGGATCGCCCTGCGGGGCAACCCTCCTAGGCTACGGAGTGGTCTTGGGCCCGGTCAAACCGGGTGCTCGGCGTCCCCGGACTGGTCGCCCTCGGGCGGGTTGCTGTCGGTGGGGTCCTCGGTATCCGGTTGGACATCGCCCGGAGCCACCTCGGTCTCACCCGGAGCCGCCTCGGCACCGGACTCTGCCGACTCGCCGTTGGCCTCGGCCGACTCGGCGCCGACCTCCTCCGAGCCGCTGTCGGCGGCATCGGTGCCCGCCGCCCGGGCCCGCGCGGCCTCAATCGGATCGTGTGCGCCGGGAGGCCGCACCGAACGGGGCCGCTTGTCCTTGCCCCGCCCCTCGAGCGGCTCACTGTGGACCTTGATCCCGCGTCCGTTGCAGCATTCGCACGGCTCGCTGAAGGTCTCGAGCAGCCCCTGGCCGATCCTCTTGCGGGTCATCTGCACCAATCCCAGCGAGGTGACCTCCGCCACCTGGTGTTTGGTGCGGTCGCGACCCAGGCACTCGACCAGGCGACGCAGCACGAGGTCGCGGTTGCTTTCCAGGACCATGTCGATGAAGTCGATGACGATGATCCCACCGATGTCGCGCAGCCGGATCTGACGGACGATCTCCTCGGCCGCTTCGAGGTTGTTGCGGGTGACGGTCTCCTCGAGGTTGCCACCCTGACCCGTGAAGCGCCCGGTGTTGACGTCGACCACGGTCATGGCCTCGGTGCGGTCGATCACGAGGGACCCACCGGACGGCAGATAGACCTTTCGGTCGAGCGCCTTGGCCAGTTGCTCATCGATGCGGTACTTGGCGAACACGTCATCGGTACCGGTCCAGCGCGTCACACGCTCGGAGAGCCCGGGTGCGTTGTCGCCGACATACGCGACGAGGGTGTCGGCGACATCGTCACCCGAGACGACCAACGACTCGAAGTCGGAGTTGAAGATGTCGCGCACCACCCGCAACGCCAGGTCGGGTTCGCTGTGCAGCATGGCCGGGGGGTTGGCCTTCTCGGCTTTGGCCTGGATCTGCTCCCACGTGGAGGTGAGGTACTCGACGTCGCGGGCGAGGTCCTCCTCGCTGGCGCCCTCGGCGGCGGTGCGCACGATGACACCTGCCCCTTCGGGCAGGGCGGCGCGCAGGATGCCGCGCAGGCGGGTGCGTTCCTTGTCGGGGAGCTTGCGGCTGATGCCGGTCATGGAGCCGTCGGGGACGTAGACGATGAACCGGCCCGGCAAGGACACCTGGCTCGTGAGGCGTGCGCCCTTGTGTCCCACGGGGTCCTTGGTGACCTGGACCAGGACCTTGTCCCCGGACGACAGAGCCTGTTCGATGCGTTTGGGCTGACCCTCGAGCCCGGCGGCGTCCCAGTTGACCTCTCCGGCGTACAGGACTGCGTTGCGGCCGCGGCCGATGTCGACGAACGCGGCCTCCATGGAGGGCAGAACGTTCTGGACCCGACCCAGGTAGACGTTGCCGACCAAAGATGTGGCGGTGGCCTGGTTGACGTAGTGCTCGACCAGCACACCGTCTTCGAGCACGGCGATCTGGGTGAGTTCGCCGCGCTGCCGCACCACCATGGAGCGGGTGACGGATTCCCGACGGGCGAGGAACTCGGCTTCGGTGACCAGCGGTGCTCGGCGGCGGCCGGACTCGCGACCCTCCTTGCGGCGCTGTTTCTTGGCCTCGATCCGGGTCGACCCCTTCAGGGCCGTGACTTCGTCCTTGGCTTGCCTGCCCGAACCGGAGTCGTCGCCACCGCCACCACCGCCTCCGCGGCGTCGCCGGCGACGGCGGCGGACCGTGCCGCCCTCCTCGTCATCGGACTCTGAGGCGGATGAGTCGTCTTTCGGCTTCTCCGCCGCGGCGTCGGTGGGTTCGCTGCCCTCCGCGGGCGTTTCAGCCGGCTTGCGCCGGCCACGTCGGCGGCGCGAGGTCGGCTTCTCGGCTGCGGCGTCGTCGCTGGGTTCCGCCCCGTCGCCGGCGGTGCTCCCGTTGTCGGCCTTCTCGGCCTTGTCGGTCCTGTCGGGACTGTCTGTCTTCTCGCTATCGGTTCCGGCTTTGCCCGACTGGGCACTGCTGCGCCGCTTCACGGGGACCTCGGGTGGGGGTTGGAAGAGCGGCACGCCCGCACCTGTGGCCGGGGGGGCCGCGGAGTCCTCGCCGGACTCGGCGTTATCGGCTGCTGGGGCTGCGAAGGACACGGCCGCCCGACGGCGGCGGGTGCGGGGAGCCGGAGGTGACTCTGGCTCGGCTGCTGGCTCGGGCTCCGGCGCGACGGGGTCGGGTGCTGCCGAGAACGCCGGCTGGGCTTCTGGGGGCGGGCCGGCGGGTCGGCGGGCGGCCCGGCGACGCCGCGGCGCAGGCGTCTGGCCGGCGGAAGAGTCGGCCGGGGTCTCGGAAGCAGGAGCGTCGCTCGCCTTGTCGGAGGCTGTTTCGGCTGTGGTCTGATCGTCGTCGTCGAGCATGTGCTCGATCCCTTCACGGGGCCCGGGTGCGTTGCACCGCTCGGGCCCCTGTACTCGGTTCGGTCCGCCGCGGCGGACCGGAAGTCCTCTGTCCAACAGGTCGAAACCTGCGGCGACGTCCGTTGTTCGGCCCGAAGCCCTGGGGGCCTGCGAAGGCATCTGCCGCACCGGTTCTGCTGGCGGCGGCCTTCGCGGCGCCGGGCTGAGCGGAACAGTCTCCGCAGTCGTGCGGCGGGGGCGTCGCGGTCAGCAGTTCGGACCGCTGACCTGCCTGCAGTATGGCACAGGGCACCTCGCGGCCGCCGGATTCGCGGTGGGATCAGGTCATGCCACGGATGAGGACGAGCCTCTCTGTTCGCGCGCCTGCCATGCGGGCACCTGAGTGACTACGGACCTTCTGAGTGCACGGGCCGCGTGGATGGCACCGATCACGGGGTGTTGCACTCGTCGCCCACCCCACCTGACCCGCTGCTCCGCTCACCGATCACCCGGGACCGGGGTGAGCCTGCGCGGACGGCGGCGCGTGCGCGTCCACGAGACCGTGCGGGGTCTTCTCCCACCGGAACGGCGAGCGGATGAGCTGATAGAGGGCCCGCCATGCCGCGAACGAGTGGAGGAACCAGTAGAACGGGTTGAGCAGTGCGTACGCCGCGATCCGCCACCCGTGACGCCGGAATCCGGCGACCGCGCAGATGGCGATGGCCAGTAGGTTGCCGACCAACGCGTTGAAGGCTGACGCGGCGACCAGCCACCCGGGCACGTAGCCGGTGACCTGCAGAATCCCGGTCGCGCCCAGCACTGTCACGATCCACACCAGCGGATAGGCCAGGAACATCAGCGGGGTGCCGGCGATCAGTCCTGCCATGCCGAACACACCTCGCAGCCCGAACCGCTGGACGAAGCGCCACGGCCTGCGTAAGTGGACCAAGGCCGTCACCAGGTAGCCCTTGATCCAGCGGGTGCGCTGGCGTATCCAGGCCGGCACCGACGAACACGCCTCCTCCCACGTGCCACTGTCGTGGATCACCGACACGCGGTAACCCAGCGCCTCAGCCCGCAGGCCCAGGTCGGCGTCCTCCGTGACGTTGTAGGGGTCCCAGGCCCCCACCCGGCGCAGGCCTTCGGTCACGAAATGGTTCGACGTACCACCCAGCGGGATCGGGAACCTCGTGGCGTCCAAGCCGGGCAGCATCGCATCGAACCACGCCGAGTACTCCAGGGAGAACATGCGGGTGAGGATGTTCTCCTCTGCGTTGAAGTAGTTCAGCGGCGCCTGCACACAGATCACATTGTCAGGCAGGGTCTCGAAAGCGCCGAGCACGACCCGCAACTGCGAGGGCTCCGGCACATCCTCGGCGTCGTAGATCACCAATCGTTCACCGGTAGCCAGCGACAACCCGTAGTTGCACGCCCGCGGCTTGGTCTGCGGGCTGCCCTCCGGGACCACCACGATCTTGAGATTCTGGGGCGGGGAACTGGCCTTCGCAGCCGCGATTGTTTCGTTGTCGGACTCCTCGAGGAGCAGCAGGATCTGCAGCTTGCTCGGAGGGTAGTCCATTCCAGCCATGTGCCCGATGACCTCGGCGACCACGTTCGGTTCCCGGAAGGCCGGCACCAGGATCGTGTACTCGGGGAGATCCGTGTCAGCGGTGGTCGTCATCGGCGGGGACTTACGGCCCCATACCAGCGCCATGCCGAGCAGGCTGGTCAGGACCTTGAAGATCAAGCCCGTGAGGAACAGAACATTGCCGAGCAGAATGATCGTCAGCACCGCGTTACCCGGCCAGACGAACACCATGAACAGCAGCCCTGCCAGGAAGCCCCAGGCTGCAAGGGTCTGCCAACGGAAGATGCCCAGCGCCGCGGAGTAGATGGGCCGTTCGATACGTAGGCTGTCGGCGGCGAGGGTGCGCAATCGGGCCCGGTAGATCTGGGTCACCGCCTGATCGATGTCCCACCACGTCGTCATCTGGATCTCGATGTCGGAGGTTCCCAGAGAGCGTTCGATCTCACGCAGCAACTCGGCGTCAGGGACCTCATCGGTCACCACGAGTGTCGTACTCCCCCGACGGGCGACCGGCAGCCAGGGCCGGTGCAGCAGTGTCAGCGGGTCGTCGATGTCGAACACCGCGGGGTCCGGTGGATACTCAAGCAGATCCCGCACGCGCAGACCGAACTGCGCCGCGACGGCGTCCCGGATCGTCAACCTGTGGGCGAACCCGTAGAGGACTAGGTGCTTACCCAGCAGGCCACCGTGGTCGTGCTGGGCACGCAAGGCGATGGACAGCTGCTCGGATGTGATCATTCCCCGCTGGATGAGGAGGTCGCCGAGCCGGAGCGCGCCCTGATCGCCCACCATGTCAGACCCTTCTCAGCAACAGGATCGGGCCGTCCCGGAACTGCACGGTGTAGCGCTGCCGGAATTCAGGGTTGGTCAGACCTGCAGCCCGCACCGCATCGGCCGAGTTTTCTGTGTTGAACAACAGCCAGGACGCGGTCGGCTCGGCCAGCTCGGCCTCGAAGCGGGAGTCGTAGCGGCCGATAACTCGCGAGAAGTCCCAGCCGAGCTCCACCAGGGCCGGATTAGCGGTCTCATCGATCAGCAGCGTGTCCGTGGGTGAGGCGCTGGCGCGCAGAGTCTCGACCGCAGTGCGCAAGGCTGCCTGCTTGGGTACCTGGGCCCTCGCTTCCATCACGACTGGAGCCCGGGTCGGCAGCTGCACCTGGAACAGGTAGCTGAACGCCACAGCCACGCCGACGGCCAGCGGCAGCACGATCCGCTGGGGCCACGACCTGGCCGTCAGGTTCACGACGTACCCGATCGCCAGCACTGCGGGGATCAGCAGCGGCAGGGCGTAGCGTACGTTGAACAGGCCGGGCGGCTCGCTGTGTGGATGCCAGATCACCGTCTGACCGGTGATCAGTGACATCACGTGGTAAGGCAGCGGGAACATCATCACCCACACCAGCACCGTGGGCGACGTGAATCTCTCGCGCAGCGCGATTGCCACCAACCCGGCCACGAGGGCCGCTATCACCACCACCCCCAGGACATACCAGATCGTCCACGAGTAGGTGTACATCGACAGCGACAACGAACCCTGGGTGGGCAACAGGTCGAGCTCGGCGAACTGCTGCTGCAAGGCGCCAGCGGAGTACGGGCCACGCTGGAAGGCGAGGAGATCACCGTATTGGGTGGCGTTGAGCAACACCCACCACAACGCGAGCAGCGCGGAGGGGAAGCCGAAGCTGACCGCCACCCGCAGGCTGTAGCGCCAGTGGTGCCAGCGCGCCTGGGCGACCAGCAAGAGCATCACCGCCGCCGAAGCGGCGAAAACCCATCCGTCGTACCGACTTCCCACCGCTGCCGCTGCGGGCAGCCCCGCGTACACGGCCACCTCGCCACCGGTCAGAGGACGGTCAGAGGCCAAGAACCCGGACAGCCCGGCAGCGGCCATCGCCATGGCAGCCATCAGGACCGGCTCGGTCAGGGCGGTGGTGTGGACGTAGAGGTTGCTCGGGTTCAGGACGTAGACGCCCAGAGCCACCACGACTACCCACCAACTGGTGACCCGCCAACGGAAGAGGACACGGTACAAAGCCGAAGCCGCCACCCCCATGCACAGCGAGGACAGCACGACGGCCGGTAGACCGGCACGCCACCAGTCCTCGTTGCCCAGTCCCACTAACGTCAGCGGGGCGAGCAGCAGGTGCGGCACCGGCAGCCATACGGTGCCGAGTTGGCCGAACCCCGCATTGTCTGCGTCCCAGATCCGGCGCGCGATCGAGGCGTGACTGATCGCGTCGGGGTAAGCCGTCGCCAGCCCGGACCGCATGCTGTACCACCCCGCCACCCCGGCGATGAGGGCCGCGACCAGTCCCACACGGACGGTGTTCGGCACTCGCCTGACGTCTCGCCGGGACCGAAGCCGGTCCCGATCGTAGAGTGCGATCGGCGCAACAGTGCCCGCAGTCTGCGGGGGGGGTGTCATGGCCCGACCGCAATCCGTCTGACACCGCGACCCGCGCCCGCCCCCACGAAGAGCCATGAGCGCAGCCCTGACCCAGGACCTGGGAGACCGCCGCTCATGTCACCTGCAACCTCCCGCGCATGAGATCACTGTTGAGAACGCGACTAGCCATGGTCGTCTCGCTTGCGTCGACGGACGATCAGGCCCACCACGACGGCCACGGCCACGCCCAGAAAGCTCAGGATCAGCCACAGTGAGTCGAGTACTCGGCTGTCTGCGACCTTCTCCGGCTGAACGGCCAGGGAGGTCTGCGACAAGGTGGTGATCGCCGCCCCCGTCTGCGCCACCGCGATGTCGCCGGACAACGATGCCCACCCGCCTGCGACAGTGTTCGCGCGGCGGCCCAGCCTGGACATCAACCGGCCTCCTGCGTCGCCGGTCGCGCCGAGCACGGTGAGCTGTCGCTGCCCCGTGTCGTAGGTCTGCAGCCCTGCGAAGCTGCCGGCCACTTCAGCAGTGAACCGTTGGGCCTGTCCGTCCACGGAACGAAATGGCGCATACCGCAGCGGCGTCCGCAGGATGGCGTCCTGCGCAGGGGTCACACCCACTGCCAAGCCCGGCCGGGAGTCGCCGGCGAACTGCTCGAAGCCGAGCAGTTCGGTCCGCAAAAGCCGGGGCGTGAGGCGCTGCCAGCCTGCGATGACGCCCGCCGCCTGGGCCAGCGTCTGGGGCACCGGAGCGGCCCCCGTCAGCGCCACAGGAGTCACCTGTCCGAGTTGCTGCGGCATGGATTGGAACCCGGACAGAGTCTGTCCGGCGCTCGCCGTGACAACGCTTTGGTCGTCGAGGTCGAAACGGGCGGGCAGTTCACCGCGTCGGCAGCCGCCCTTCGGTGCGTACTGCATCTGCAGGGTCAGCGTGTTCGCACGCTCGACGAGCTCGGAGCCGATCGTCGCGCTGGCGGCGAACGCGGAGTTCTCTGTCATAGCCGTGGAGCTGACGAGGGTGTCGTTCCACAGCACGTTGATGCGGCCGGTCCCGCCGAGCACGGGGGTGACGGCGCCCCTGAGCTCGAGGGCGAATCCAGCGACTGGACGTCCGAAGGCCACCTGGTCGATACCCAGGTTGAGCTCGACGTCACCGATGCCCGTGAGGGGCGGGGGCTCAAGACCCAGATCCCCGAGGGTCTGAGAGAGATCGCCGAAACGGTCCTCGAAACTGGCTGACGGCGAAACCGCAACACGCTCACCGGCCACGGACACGTACTCGCTGGCCAGAGACAGCACCGATGTCGTCAAGGAGTCCGGTGGCCCACTGACAGTCAGCACACCGCCTCGCACCACGACCTGCGGGCGGTCCCCGCCTCGACTGATCCGGATCACACGCTGAGCCGCGGGCTGCGCAGGACGCGGCACGTCAGGTGCATACACCACCCGGGCCTGCGGACCGAACACCCTCTGGGCGACCGCGATAGCGTTCAGCGCGGCCTGCTGTTCGGAGACCACCGGCCGGACTGACGTCGTGACGATCACCTCCCGGGCACCCGGACTGAGATAGCCCGCAACACTGGTCGGGCCTCCGCCCACCAGCCGGTAGACGATCCGCGGGTTGAGCAAGCTTGCGCTCGAAGCGCCGGTGTCGATGCACTCATCATCGGAGTCCAGCTGAACTCGAAAACCGACGGTGACGAGGCCGGCGCGGGCATCACCGGGTCGCAGTGGAACGCGAAGCCGCGCGTCACGCGAGGCGGGAACCTTCGCCATGACGCGGTCGTTGACCGTGAGGATGATGCTGCCCGGCAGTGTGTAGGTGCTGCGCACCGTCGTGGTGAGTCGCTGCGGTACCGCGTTGGGTGGCAACAGAATCCCGGCCGTGGCCTGTCCGTGCGGTCCCGTGATGGTGAAGTCGTTGCCGGTCCCCGTAATGAATGTGGTGGCGGCTCGCGTGGGCGGCGCCGGGGCGAGGGCCACCACCAGAGCACTCGCGACCAGGACTCTCGTCGCCCAGACCACCAGCGACATCATGGGAGCCCCCTCCAACAGCGGTGGCGACATCGTACTTGAGCGCGAGGGAGTCTGCAAGCGATCCGGCCTCAGGGCCGCGAGCCCCTCCTGAGTGGGGCGGTGGGATCAGGCGGCAGATCGCGCCCTACCCGAATCCGCCGGCTCGGACCCGCCAGGGTGGTGGTACCGGTCAGAACGCGTTGGTCACGGCCCCGGCGACGAGCGGGCCCTGCGCCTCCCGGGTGCACACTGTCGCAGGTCCGATGCCCAGCGCCGCGACGATGTCGTCAGGGCGGACCGTGGGGGTCGCAGCCCGGACGACGACCCGCAGGACCCCGTCGTCGTCGGCTTCGGCAGCCACCCAGTTGTCGGTGACCGCAATGTCGCGAGTACCGGATTTCGTCAGGCGTGGGACGGTCACCGGCGCCCGCTGCCACATCGTGGCGATGGCCGCATCGATCCGCTCGCGGCTGCGGTCCGGCAGTTCGATACGCCAGCGACTGGCCTGCAACTGGTCGGCGAGAGCAGTGCGGTCGGCCTCGGCAGCGGCGAGGATCCGGAAACCGTCCGGCAGCGCGCCGTTGAGCGCGGCGGCCACCTCGTCGGCGGCAACCGGTGCGGACAGACCGAGTTCGACGTACTCGGCCTCACTGGCGGCCCCGGTGGGTGCGGCGTTGGCGTAGGAGATGCGGGGATGAGGCGTGAATCCCCCACTCATCGCTATGGGCAGGCCGGCTCTGCGGACGGCGCGTTCCAGGGCCCGCTGGAAGTCACGGTGACTGGCGAACCGCATGCGCCCGGACTTGCCGTAACGGATCCGCACTCGGGTGACGACCGGTTGGGCCTCGTTCGGCGGCTGTCGGCGCGTCACGCCGGGCTCTCATGCGGCCGATTGGGCGAGAAGGGGCCGATCTGGATGACGGTGTCCATCTGGTCGCACACGCCGCACTGCGAGCATGGGGTCCAGCGGCAGTCGCCGACCTCGTCACCGGCCAACGCGTCCCGCCAGTCCTGCCACAGCCATTCGGCCTCGAGCCCGGAGTCGAGGTGTTGCCAGGGCAGCACTTCGTCGAAGGGTCGTTCCCGGGTGGTGAACCACTCCAGCGACAGTGGTGAGTCGTGCCACACCATCTCGGCGGCGTCAGCCCAGCGGGCGTAGGAAAAGTGTTCCGACCAGCCGTCGAACCGGCCTCCGCTGCGCCACATGGTCTCGATCACATCGGCAACCCTCCGGTCGCCACGGGCCAGCAGACCTTCGATGATTCCCGGCTGTCCATCGTGATAGCGGAAGCCGATGGCGCGGCCGTAGTCGCGGTCGGCGCGGATGTCGTCGCGCAGCAGCGCAAGGCGTCGATCGGTCTCTACCGCATCCAGTTGGGCCGCCCACTGGAACGGAGTGTGGGGTTTGGGCACGAATCCCCCGATGGACACCGTGCACCGGATGTCCCGGCGGCCGGCAGCTTCTCGCCCTGCGCGGATCACTTCGCGCGCCACCCGGCCGATCTGCAGGACGTCCTCGTCCGTCTCGGTGGGCAGCCCACACATGAAGTACAGCTTCACGTGGCGCCAGCCGCCCGCGTAAGCGGCGGTGACGGTGCGGATCAGATCGTCCTCGGTGACGGTCTTGTTGATCACCCGGCGCAACCGTTCGCTGCCGCCTTCGGGGGCGAAGGTGAGTCCCGACCGACGCCCGTTGCGGGACAACTCCTCGGCCAGATCGATGTTGAACGCATCGACCCGGGTGCTCGGAAGGCTCAACGAGGTGCGGGTGTCGGTGTAGCGGTCGGCCAATGTCCGAGTCATGCCCGCGATCTCGGAGTGATCGGCGCTGGACAGGCTGAGCAGGCCGACCTCGTCGAACCCGGTGCGGGCGATGCCGCAATCGACCATGTCCGCGATCGTGGTGGTGGAGCGTTCCCGCACCGGGCGCGTGATCATGCCCGCCTGGCAGAACCGGCAGCCCCGGGTGCAGCCGCGGAAGATCTCCACACTCATCCGTTCGTGGATGGTCTCGGCGACCGGGACGATGGGCGCTTTGGGGTAGGGCCATTCATCGAGGTCCATCAGGGTGTGCTTGCTGACCCGCCACGGGATTCCGGGCCGGTTGGGGGCGATGCGGGTGATGGCCCCGTCCGGGGCGTAGTCGACGTCGTAGAACCCCGGTACGTAGACGGATCCAGTGCGAGCCAACTGCTCGAGGACGGCCGTTCGCCCGCCCGGCCGACCGGCGGACTGCCAGGCCGCGATGATGTCGGTGACGCGCCCGACGGCTTGTTCGCCGTCGCCGAGCACCGCCGCGTCGATGAACGCCGCCATCGGCTCGGGGTTGAACGCCGCATGGCCACCGACCAGCACGATGGGGTGGTCGTCGCCGCGGTCCGCAGCGTGCAGTGGGATTCCGGCGAGGTCGAGCAGGGTGAGCAGATTCGTGTAGCCGAGTTCGGTGGCCAGGCTCACACCGACGACGTCGAAGTCCGCCAGTGAGTGGTGCGCATCGACCGTGAACGACGGCAACCCCGCGCCGCGCAGCTGCTCTTCGAGGTCGGGCCACACGGCGTAGCCACGTTCCGCCAAGGCGTCGGGGCGCTCGTTCAGGACCTCGTAGAGGATCTGGAGCCCTTGGTTGGGCGACCCGACCTCGTAGGCGTCCGGATAGACCAGTGCCCATCGGACCGCGACCGAATCCCAGTCCTTGACGACCGAGTTGACCTCGCCACCGACGTACTGAATGGGTTTGGTCACCGAGGCGAGCAGGGGCTCCAACTGCGGGTACAGCGAAGCCGCCATGAAGACCTCCGGGAGTGTGGCAGTGCCCCAGATTACGCCCCCAACACCACTCCCCCGGGAATCCGCCCCAGAACCGCGCCTCCCTAGATCACGCCCCAAGTTACGCCCACCAGAGACGCAGGGTACGCCGCTTCCCACCCAAGCGACCTGGCACTCCAGCCGCCGCCCTGCACGTCGACGTCCGGCCACAGCCGACGTCCGGCCACAGCCCCGTTGGCAGTCGACCTCGACATCAGGGCAAGAAGCCGTACTACCGTGGCCCCACCGCGAGCCGGTCAGCCGCTCCGCGAGCCCGACAGCCGCTCGGCGAGCCCGACAGCCGCTCGGCGAGCCCGACAGCCGCTCGGCGAGCCCGACAGCCGCTCGGCGAGCCCGACAGTAGGAGGACCTCATGCCTGCGATCCCCGGCACCCCGGCCACACGCACGATCGACACCGACCGCGGCCCGGTCGAGTTCCTCGAAGCGGGCGATGGACCAGCCGTGCTCGTGGTCCATGGCAGCCCGGGCGGCGCCGACGCGGGCTGGCTGATGGCCCAGTTCCTGCTCACTGCCGGATTCCGGGTCGTGGTCCCGTCGCGGCCGGGCTACCTGGGAACGCCGCTGACAGAAGCCAACGCATCGATCGACGCGCAGTCGGACCTCCACGCGGCCCTCCTGACCGCGCTCGAGATTCCACAGGCCGGGGTGTTGTGCTGGTCCGGAGGCGGTCCGTCGTCGTATCGGATGGCGGTGCGGCACGCGGACCGGGTCACCGCACTGGTGGCGGTGGCGGCTGTCAGCCGGCGGTACGAATGGCATCTGGGCATGGACGAGAAGTTCACGTTCGGCACCCGGCCGGGCAACTGGCTCATCGGCATGATGGCCCGACATCAGCCCGAGAAGTTGATCGCCGCCACCTTGTCCACGGAGGGTGATCTGGACAAGGAACAGATCCAACAGTTGGTCGCCCAGGTCTGCGCCGACCCGGTGCAGCGACAGTTCGTCCTGAGCCTCGCGGGCACGGTCAGCCACCGGGGGGATCGCCGCGCCGGAACCGACAACGACATGACGACGTTCGCCGCCATCGACTCGCTGCAACTCGACTCGGTTCAGGTTCCGGTCTTGTTGGTCCAGGGCACCGCCGACACCGACCTGCCGCCCTCCTACACCGATTTCGCCGCCGGGCAGCTGCCGGACAACACCGTCCTCACCATTCCGGACGGCACCCATCTGGCGGTGTGGGCGTCCGCGGACGCCGCCAGTGCGCAGACCCGGATCGTCGATTTCCTGCGGCGGTAGCGCGCCCTGTGGTGGGTTCGATCCGCCGAGCCGGAATCCCTCTCCTCGAACCCGGACTCCTCGGATCCGGACTCCTCGCACCCGGACCCCTCGGACGCGGATCCCTCAGACGCGCGGCGGCGGATTGCTGGCCAACCGCACCAACTGCAGCAGTCCGACCCCCAGCCAGGCCGCGATCATGGACGATCCGCCGTAGGAAACGAACGGCAGCGTGACGCCGGTGACGGGCATGACCCCGAGATTCATGCCGATGTTCTCGAACGCCTGCAACGCGAACCAGGCGACGACGCCGACCGCGATCAGTCGGCCGAACATGTCGCGAGCGTCGAACGCGATCCGCAGACCCCGCCACAGCAGCACCGCGAGCAACGCGAGCAGCACCAGCGCTCCGAGCAAGCCGAGTTCCTCGGCGGCGACGGTGAACACGAAGTCGGAGTCGTTGACGGGCACGAACCCGCCCTGGGTCTGCGGCCCGTCGAACAGTCCCCGACCGGTCACGCCCCCCGATCCGACGGCCACGCGCGCCTGCAGAGTGTTCAGTCCCGACCCCCACGGGTCCGCGGTCGGGTCGAGGAACGCGAGGAGTCGCTGCATCTGGTAGTCGGCGAGCAACCCCAGACTGATGGCCGCGACCGCGACGGCGACAGCAGCGCCCCCGAGACCGGCGAGCCACCGCCACGACACCCCGGCGATCAGCATGATCGCCGCGACGATGCCGGTGATGATCATCGCCGAGCCGGTGTCGTTGCCGACCAGCACGAGTGCGAGCGGCAGCGCCGCCAGAGCCAGAGCCCGCACGACGACATCGTTGCCGATCGCCTGGTCGCGGGGACCGACGGCCAGCGTGGTGGCCAGGGCGCAGATGAGCGCGAGTTTGGCGAACTCCGACGGCTGCACGGTGAAGCCGAGGGGCAGCGACACCCACGCCTGGGCGCCGGCGATCTCGACGCCCAGTGGTGTGAACGGCAGCAGGAGCCCGGCCATGGCCACGAGGTACAGCACCGGTGACCACGCGCGCAGTGATCGGGGTTCGACCCGGCTGACGGCGTACGCGAGGATCACGGCCGCGAGCACGGACAGGAACTGGCGTTTCGCCGGTGCGCCGCCCGTGGTGGCAGCACTGGCCGAGGCGACGAGGACACAGCCGAGCAGGGACAGCGCGAGCGCCGAGGCGAGCAGCACCCAGTCGAGGCGGGCGGCGTGGCGTCGATCGCGCTGGCGCAGAGCCAGGCGGGGCCGGGGACTTGTGATGGTCATTCGCCGATCCCCCGGACCTCGGCCACTTGCTGCGGCGGACCCTCGGGTCCGAACACCCGCTCGGTCCCGACCCCGAACAGCGCCTCGTAGATCCGCCGGGCCGCGGGAGCGGCGGTCTCGCCCCCGGCGCCGCCGTTGGTCACCATGGCCACGACCGCGTAGCGGGGGGCGTCAGCCGGAGCGAACGACGCGAACCACGATGTGGAGTTCTCGCCTTCGACCTGCGCGGACCCGGTCTTACCGGCGACGGGGAAACGATCGAGCGGGAATCCCGCGAAGGCGTCAGCCGCGGTGCCCGATCGGGGTACCGACTCCAGCGCGCGACGCAGGAACCTCAGGGCGGCCCGGTCGCCGGTCAGCTGTCCCATGGCCTGGGGGGCCAGTTCGCGCGCGACGGAGCCGTCGGGTTGCACCAATGCTCGGGCCACCGTGGGCTGCCACAGGGTGCCGCCGTTGGCGATCGCGGCGTACGCGACGGCGAGTTGCAGAGGCGTGGTGGCCGTGAACCCTTGCCCGATGGCGGCGTTGACGGCGTCGCCCTGCCGCCACAGTTGACCCGAGCGGCAGTTCTCGCGGTCGAGTGCGGTGTAGTAGTCGGCTTTTCCCGGGTCGGTGCGACGCAGTTCCGGGTACTTCGATTCGGCAGCCGCGCACCAGGCGTCGCGCCGTTGCAGCCACAGGTTGTACTTCTGCTCTGGGCTGGCGACCATTCCGCCGACTTCGTTGGGCAGGTCGACGCCGGTGGCTCGTCCCAGGCCGAGGTCGGTGGCTGCCTGGGCCACCGGACCGAGGTCGCCCTGACTTTGCTTCTCTCCTCCGCCTAGGCGCCACAGCCGGTCGCCGGCACGGTAGAACACGGTGTTGCACGACACCTCGAGAGCCCGCTGCAGCGACAGGCTGCCGAACGCCTCGGACTCGTGGTTGGTGAACGTGCGTCCCCCTGCGGTGTAGGTACTGGGGCAGTCGTACGGCTCGGTGGTGGTGTAGCCGGAGCGCAACATGGCCAGGACACTGATCGGCTTGAACGCCGACCCCGGCGGGGAGGTTCCGGAGACCGGATAGTCGACCAGCGCCCCGCCGCGAGACAGGCGGCGGTAGTCGGCCTCGGTGACGCCGTCGACCCACACCGCGGGAGTGAAGTCGGGCTTGGAGCCCATGGCGAGCACGCGGCCGGTGGTGACGTCCAGGACGACAGCGCCCGCCCGGGCGTCGGGGCTGCCCGCGTAGGCGAGCGCGTTGTCCAGCGCGGCCTCGACGGCGGCCTGCAGGCGGGCGTCGACGGATGTCACCAGGTTGGTGCCCGGTTGGGCAGGCACCAGTTGCTCGGTGCCCTGAACGTCACCGGCGGCATCGACCAGCAAGCGTCGTTGCCCGGCGGAGCCGCGCAGTTCGGCGTCGTACTGCTGTTCCAATCCCCCGCGGCCCATGAGGTCCGACGACGTGAGCATCTCGTCCGACGCGAGCTCCTCGGCGGACACCGATCCCAGGTATCCCAGCAGGTGCCCGCCGCTGACCCCGTCGGCGGGATACGAGCGCTTCACGGCACTGGTCAAGGTCACGCCGGGGTAGTCGGTGGGGGTCTCCGCCAGCGGCAGCAGTTCGGAGCGGTCCTTGCTGAGCACCGACACGGGAGTCTGCGGGCTGCCGTCGTCGCAGATCGGGCGGGGCGGTGCGCCGTCGGTGCCGCACAGCACCAGGCGGCTGCGCAGCTCCTTGACCGTGAGACCGAGCCGAGGCGCGACGCGACGCAGGACGTCAGCTCCCCCATCGGGTTGTTCGGCGAGGACCTGACGATCGATGAGCACGCCGGCGGCGGCGGTGTTCGCGACCAGTGCCCGGCCCGACGAGTCGAGGATCAGTCCGCGGGGGGCGGGGTCGGGCACGACCCGGGTGCGGTTGGTCTCGGCGGCTTCGGCCAGGGCGGGCCCACGCACCACCGTCAGTTCGACCAGTCGCCCGGCGAGGACGAGGAGCAGGGCGGCGAGGAACACCCCGAACAGGGCCAGCCGCAGTGTGGAACGTTCATGCACCGGCACTCACCCGGCCACGGTTCCGATGCGCCGCCGACGGCGCCGCACACCCGTGACCCGACGCAGAGCCCCACCGATCAGCGGGACACCGACCACGCCCACGACGGCGGTTCCGACGACATAGACCGTGAGCGCCAGCACGGTGGGCTGCACGGCCGCGGCGGAGTCGCCCAGCAGCAGCCCGAAACCGGTGCTGATGGCGGCGCCGATCACGGCGAGAAGAGCCACGATGCCGAGCAACTGCAGCGGGGCGAGGCCGCGCGGGTCGCGCACCCGCCCGGCCAGGTAACCGACCACGACCAGCGCCAAAGCGGTGGCGCCCATAAGCCCGTCGCCGGGGGGCAAGATGTCCAGGGTGAGCCCAGCGGCGAACCCGGCGATGGCCCCGGCGCTCTGCCCGGCGGCCATGGCGATCCCGACGACGGCCACGAGCACCAGGCCGGGTCCGGCGAACGGCAACCGGGCCAACACCACGAACTGGATCAGCACGGCCGCAAGCAGGATCAGCGCCGCGGTGGCGATCTGCCACTGCCGCGGGGTCATGGCGTGCCCTCGGGTCGCGCGGAATCGGTGGGCCGGGTCAGGACGATGACGTGGTCCAGCGAACTCATGCCGGCTGCGGGTTCGACGGTGACCACGCGGTCGAGGTCGCCGAGGTCGCCACTGATCGCGCGGACGGTGCCCACCGGCAGCCCCGCGGGGTAGGGCCAGTCGTCGTCGGAGCCCTGCGTGACCACCTTCTGACCGACTTCGACGGGGACCAGCGGGTCCAGGTATCCGAGGGTCACGCTGTGCCGGTCGCCGGTACCCTGGGCCAGCGCGCTGTCGGCGCCCACCCGCACGGCCACCGAGCTACCCGGGTCGGTGACGAGCAGGACGGTCGCCGTGGTCGCTGCCGTCGTGACGACCCGTCCCACCAGACCGCCGGCCACCAGCACCGGGCTGTCCACGACGACACCGTCGGCGCTGCCTACGTCGATGGTGACGGCTGCCGACCCGAGCCCGGGATCGGCCGCCACGACTCGGGCGGCGACGGCGGACTCGACGCGGCGTTGGGCGGCTGAGGCGGCGGCCCGCTGCTCGGGAGCGTCGGCGAGTTGTTCGGCCAGGATGTCGCTTTGGGCCTGCAACCGGCGGTTGGCCTCCTCGAGGTCGGCGACCTGCTGCTGCAGTGCCTGGGTGTCGGCGCGGCGGAACTCCCCCGTGCGCACCGGCCCCAGTACCGAATCGGTCAGCGATTGCAGGGGGCCGCCGACCACTGCCCCGGCGCTGCGGAGCGCGTCGGTGGGTCCGCCGCGCAGGTCGAGCAGCATCAGCGCGAGGCTCGCGAGGATCAGGACGAGGGCGACCGGTCCGGGTGCCCACCGCCGCCAGCGCCGGGTCCGCAGGTCGGGGTCACTCAGCCGGGGCTGGGGTCGGGGTTGGGGTTGGGATTTGGCGTGGACTTGGGGTCGGGGGGCTTCGGCGAGCGTCGGCGGGGTGCGGGTTGGCTGGGTGCGGGTTGGCTGGGTGCGGGTTGGCTGGGTGCGAGTCGGGGAAGTGCTCACCGGTCACCGCCGGGGTCGGTTCATCAGCAGCGGCTGCAGGTCCGAGAACTCCTCGACACACCGCCCGGCTCCGAGCGCGACGCAGCGCAGCGGGTCGGGCGCTGTGCGCACGGGCATGCGGGTTTCGTGCTGCAGTCGCTCGTCGAGGCCACCGAGCAGCGAACCGCCGCCGGTGAGCACGATGCCGCGGTCCATGACGTCGCCGGCGAGTTCCGGTGGGGTGCGGTCAAGCGTGTCGCGCACGGCGTCGACGATGGCGGTTACGGGCTCGTCGAGGGCCTCGCGGATCTCCTGGGCCGATACGACGATCGTGCGAGGCAGCCCTGAGACGAGGTCGCGGCCGCGGATCTCGGCGTCGGGCTCACCTGCCGCCGGGTACGCCGACCCG
>WBZT01000755.1_pt1 | contig 25379 bp, 23 predicted proteins | sample 5204241 | NCBI WGS metagenome assembly WBZT01 (sample SAMN12344358, study PRJNA552823) | activated sludge metagenome | biome: Activated sludge suspended growth; feature: Nitrification reactor; material: Wastewater; isolation source: activated sludge from nitrification reactor of wastewater... | reverse complement strand
TCAGGTCTAGGCCCTACCAGCGACATATCTCCTTTGAGTACATTGTAAAATTGGGGAATTTCGTCAAGTCTCCATTTACGCATTAACCTTCCCCATGAGGTTACCCTGGGATCGATATCACTTGATAACTGAGGTCCATCAGACTCTGCATTTTCAACCATCGATTGAAACTTATAGATCTGAAAATATCTGCCTTGTAAGCCAACTCTTTCTTGCTGATAGATGGCTTTGCCACCATTGGCAACCCTAGTTCTAATATAAATAAATAAAATAATAGGCGAAAAGATAATTAGAAAAAACAAACTGATCAGAATATCCATTATTCTCTTAATCAGCTTTTGCCAAGAAGGCATAATTTCTTTTTTAATCTCTATTAAAACGGCACCATATAAATAATTCATTTTTACAGAACCCAACAAAATATCATATGTATCTGGAATAGTTCTGATAATAATGCGATCCTCATACTCAAATAAAATATCAAGAATACTTCTGAGTTTTTCATGCTCACTTGATTCAATCGCAATAAGAACTTCTTCTACCTGATAGGTCGGTATGATCTCATGGAGCTGCTCTAGTTTACCTAAAAATGGTAAACAGCTCGCAAGCTCATTCTCTAAATCGCCGTTCGAACTGACGAATCCTACAAATCGATGACCTAAACTGTAATTGAATGATTGAATCTCATTATAAAGTTCCAGTGCTTTGTGTTCACCTCCAATAATGATGGTATTAAATCCAACTGATCCTGACTTTAATCTTCTACTGGCAATGCTCAGTGCAATAATTCTGAAGGTAATAACTGCAATAAACAAATTGATAAATAAATTAGATATATTATTAATTGCAAGGGTTGAAAATGCTGATTCTTCGGAAAATTTCAGTATCAGAAAAATAATAAAGATAAAAATACCACAGACCACCAAGGTTGTTGCTAAAACAGTCCAGCGAGATAATCTGTAAATATTTTTATATTGATCTAAAATTGAATTCACCACAATCCAGAGAAATGGAATAATCCCCAGCAATATCCAGAACAAATAATTAACTTCAGATAAATGTTCAGCTCTTACATCTAAAGAACCTATTTTTTGACAAAAGATTATCCAGATTACTATTACAATAAGTATATCAATAATTTTATATAATACATTCGCTAACCTGGTATTGATCATTGATGAATTACCTTGAAATTATCTAAATAAATTATTTGATTTTCTTTCGCAATTGATGCATCATAATTAGCATAAACCGCTATTCTGAATTCTTCGCAGGAACATTCAACGATATACGGTGTAAAATCAAAGTAGATCTTATTCCAACTATCAATTGGTTTCATCGTGCCAAAGACATAATCTTTAGTAGCTTGGCCTGTTGAAAAACCATAAAACCCAACTGAAAAAGACACATCACATTTATAATTCAATTCAATGTAAACCTTATTAGGACCAATCGGAATTGGCTTTGGAATATTATACATCGCAATCATTAATGGATTTTCCTTATTTAGAACAATTTCTCCAGAATGCGACCCTTCATAGGCGTCATTCGAACTTGAAAGTACAATCTGGGTTTGGGCGTTGCCATCTAAATCCAGATTAAAAAAATGAGTACCATCAAAATTCTCAATAAATGGAAATTTGTCTGTCTTATAATATTCTACCGATGGATGCAAGCTGTCTGTTTTTCCTGCTACCAAATCAATGAATACAGAATAAGGTGCTGTCTTATCGTAGCGGACAGGACGCGATAATGTCCCATTTTCGCGAATTCCAGCAAAAACTTTAATTTCTGATTTGCCAAAGTGGACGAGTGGTATTTTAATTGGCATCTCATATGCCCCAACAAATGAATCGTTGACGTATACCCAACAGTCTTTAAATTGGCTCGAAGAAGAACCCTGACCTGTTGATGACTTTAATTGTATAGTATCTATAAAAACATAAGATGGAATGGCAACTTCTGATCTATCGACACAAGAGAATAATACCAATAAAAAAAGAAACGAAAACAGGTTCTTCATCCGTTAATTTGTTTGGTTATTGCTTCGACCAGTCTTAATGCTCTAATTCCGTCCACCAAGGTGACATCGCAGTTTACTCCAGCTGAAATACTATTTGCAAACGATTTCAACTCTTCTAAAATTGCATTAGAGTTATCTATTTCTAAATCTTGCAGTTTGATAAATCGTTTTCCTTTATAGGTATCTAATTCAATGGTATTTTCAGCCTGGTCTTCTAGCAATGAGATTACCTGTGCTTCCTTTTTAGCCAAATCCACACTAATGTACGCATCTTCCTGAAAAATCCTAATTTTCCTCATTTGCTTCATTGATATCCTACTGGCCGTTACATTAGCAACTAGACCATTCTCAAATTCTATTCTAGCATTACATATATCAGCAGATTTACTAACTATACTTACTCCATTTGCCCGGATTTCAATCGGATCACATTGTGCCATAAAACTTATCAAATCCAAATCATGAATCATAAGGTCGTGAACAACGGATACATCTGTACCTCTTGGATTAAACTGAGCCAACCTATGGGCTTCGATGAATTTAGCAGATTTGATAAAAGGATAAACAGCTACAAAACAAGGATTATATCTTTCAACATGTCCAATTTGAATTTTTACAGGATTTTCTTTTTGAAGTAATTCCAAAGCATATGCTTCCTTTAAGGACTGCGTTACAGGTTTTTCTATAAAACAATGCTTTCCATTTAAGATAGCTTCTTTGGCAATTTCAAAATGCGTTGTAGTTGGTGTAACTATATCTACTGCATCTACCAATTTGAATAAGTCCCCGACTGTATTACATAATTTAAAATTAAATTCAGAAGCAAGTTGCTTGGCATTTTCTTTGTTAATATCATAACAAGCAACTAATTCAATTTCCGGAATTTGCTGAATACATTTAAGATGTATTTTCCCCAAATGGCCCAGTCCAATTAAGCCCAGCTTTAAAACCTGTGCCATAAGATTAATTTCTAAAAATAAACAATAAGAAAAGTACCAACAGTATCGAACTGACGAATAATGCACCGGTATTGAGGATATGGACTCTAAACTTATTTAAAATTTCATGTTCATTGGGATATCGGTTTAGAACCGTCTCCCATTTTTGATTATTAAACATATCTTTAAAACCAAATTGTAATCTTTTTTGAACTAAATTGCGATAAAAATTCATGGTCTTAACTCTAATGTAAAGGTTAAAAAGCACAAATATTCCAAAAATGACTAACATTAACACTATCTTCATGATACTTAGGAATTATGCATATTGGTAATTAAATGTTGTGCTTCCAGAAGTGCAGAATCAAGACCTTCAATATTTTTTCCACCAGCTGTTGCAAAAACCTTTTGGCCTCCACCTCCACCATCAATTTTTTTTGCTAATTGTCTAACCAGATTGGATGCATTCAATAATGGATTTTCTGCCAGCAGTTCAGGAACATAAACCATCAAGTTTGGTTTGCTTTTTTCGATATATCCAAACACTATGACCGCATTTTGAAGCTCTGAAGCTAATGCATAAGCCAAATTTTTAAGAATTTTGGAATCATCAATGGCAAGCTTTTTAATAATAATCTTCATCCCATTATTATCAATCGCAGACTTTATCAGTTCATTTTTTAAGGACATGGCTTTTTGCTCCTTTAATTCCTGTATTTCTTTTGATAATTTTTTATTTTCTTCAACAATGGATTTTACATGCAACAACAAATCCGGTGGATTATTCAATGCCATTTTTAATTGAGAAAGTTCCTCTTCATATTTTTCAACAACAGCTTCTGCTCGATGCGCAGATACAGCTTCGATTCTTCTAACTCCGGCAGCTACAGCTGATTCGGAAATAATTTTGAAATACCCAATATTTCCAGTTTGAGATACATGGCATCCCCCACACAACTCAATGGAATATTTAGGATCAAAACTTATCATTCTTACTTTTTCACCATATTTTTCGCCAAAAAGCATCATGGCCCCAGCATTTTTTGCCATTTCAATTGGAATACTCCTTGATTCTACCAGTTGAATATTTTCTCTGATTTTTTCATTGACGAGTTCTTCAATTTGTTTTAACTCTTGTGTACTCAATTTTTGAAAATGCGAAAAGTCAAACCGCAAATAGTCACTATTTACAAGGGATCCTTTTTGTTGCACATGTTTACCTAAAACTTTGCGCAGAGCGCTATGCAACAAGTGCGTGGCTGAATGATTCTTTTCAATGAGAGATCTTCTGTAGCCATTTATTTCTGCGCGTACCCTAGAACTTAAATCAAAGGGTAATTTTTCTGTAATATGCAAAATCAAGTCATTTTCTTTAACGGTATCAATAACCTCAACGGGGGTATCGTCAAAGTAAAGAATTCCTTTGTCGCCAACCTGACCTCCACCTTCAGGATAAAATGGTGTACACTCTATGACCAATTGATATTTTATCTCCCCTTTAGATTCTAGTTGTCTCCATCGCAGCAAACTGGTATTTTCCACCCATTCCACATCATAACCAACAAAATTGCATGTTCCTTCTTTAACTATATTCCAGTCGGAATAATTTTTTTTAGCATCTGCTCTTGATCGCTCTTTTTGAAGAAGCAACAGTTGGTGAAAAGACTCGACTTCAACACTCCAGGATTTTTCTGAAGAAATGAGAATGGTCAGATCTAAAGGAAAACCATAAGTGTCATATAATTCAAAAGCAACAGATCCTGGTAAAACATTTTGTTCAGGGTTTAATTGATCCAATTTTTTAAGCCCACCTTCTAAAGTCTTCAGAAAGGAACTTTCTTCTTCTTTAATCACCCGAATTACAAATTCATTTTGAGACTTAATTTCTGGAAAAAAATCTCCCATTTGTTGAGATAGGATCGGTACCAATCTCCATAAAAATGGATCCTTGATCTGTAGAAAAGAGTAATAATATCTCACCGCTCTTCTGAGAATGCGACGAATGACATATCCTGAACCAGTATTTGAAGGTAATGTCCCGTCAGCAATTGTAAAACTAATTGCCCTTATATGATCTGCCATAACACGCATGGCCATATCGGTTTTTGCGTTAGAGTCAAACGAACCCCGATAAGGAATCTTACAGAAACTGGAGATATATTGAATCAATGGACTAAAAACATCTGTATCATAGGAGGATTTTTTGTTTTGAAGGACCATGGCCAATCTTTCAAATCCCATCCCTGTGTCTATATGCTTAGCTGGGAGTTCATGTAGGGATCCATCAACCTTACGGTTGTACTGAATAAATACCAGATTCCAAATCTCAATTACTTCTGCTGTTCCCTGATTAACCAAGGCTGCTCCGGATGATTCAGTAAAATTTTCGTCCGATCTAAGATCAATATGAATTTCAGAACATGGACCACAAGGACCTGAATCTCCCATTTCCCAAAAATTATCCTTCTTGGAACAAAAAATAATTCTGCTTTCTGGAACCCATTTTTTCCAAAATTCAAATGCCTCGTGATCCTTTGGCAATCCATCCTTTTCATCTCCACCAAATACAGTAATAAAAAGCCTATCAGCTGAAATCATATAGACCTCCGTTAACAGTTTCCAGGCCAATCGGATAGCTTCTTCTTTGAAATAATTACCAAAAGACCAATTTCCCAGCATTTCAAACATGGTATGGTGATAGCCATCGGTCCCGACTTCTTCCAAATCATTGTGTTTGCCACTGACTCTAAGACATTTTTGAGTATCTGCTACCCTCTCATGCATTGGTTGTCGGTTACCAAGAAAAATATCCTTAAATTGATTCATACCTGCATTTGTAAACATAAGGGTAGGATCATCTTTTACAACTATTGGCGCGCTAGGTACAATTTTGTGCTGGTTTTCCTCAAAGAAGGATAAAAAATGCTGTCTTATTAATTTCGAATTCATGGGTTCTTTGCTAATCTTATGGCTAAAATTCTGTACTACAATTATTTATGTATCTTATTTTATTATATACATAAGAAACAGATGTCAAAAAATGTTAATTTAGAAAATTTTACCTATTTTTGTCCAATCAAACAAAATACGGATTTCTAACGGTCCACAAAAGTAGGACAAAATAGATTATTATAACTTGAGGTTTGAGAAATATGTATATAATCCCCACACCTTACAGTTTGAGAAAGTCAAACTGACGCATAAGTCTATTGTTCTTCGTGTTCTCGGCTTCATTTCAGCAGTTATTGTAAGTTCCGCTCTCTTATATTTTCTGACATCAGAGTATTTTCCAACGCCAAGGGAGAAGACTTTATTGAAGGAGCTCAACCAGATGGATTATCAGTTTTCATCACTAAAGGCCCAGATTGAGCGTGCAGATAAAATTGTTCAAAACTTACAGAATAGAGATGCAAAAATTCATAGAGTTCTATTGGGAATGGATCCTATAGATCCTTCTATGTGGAAATCAGGAATTGGTGGTCACGATCCAAGCCAAAGCGATAAATTAATGCATAATGGAGGTGTAAGTCTTTCGGAGACAAAAAATTACATTGATCAGTTGGAAAGACAGGTCTATATGCTTAGCAAATCCTTTGATGATGTTGAAAAAGAAACAAAAACAAAAGAGCGAATGTTGGCCAGCATTCCATCCATAAAGCCGGTTCGTTTGGATCATTTGTCAAAAGATGTACAGCAACTTTCTGGTTTTGGAATCCGTCTTCATCCTGTGCATAAAATCAATAAAATGCATACGGGAATTGATTTTACAGCCCCAATTGGTACTTCAATTCAGACTACAGGTGAAGGCAGAGTGGTTCGAATTGAAAATAAATCTTCTGGTTATGGCCGTTCCGTTCTAATCGATCACGGATTTGGATATAAGACCTTATATGCCCATATGCAAACCATTTCTATCAAATTAGGTCAGAAGTTAAAAAAAGGAGAAATTATTGGAACCATCGGAAACTCAGGGTTATCAACAGGTCCTCATTGTCATTATGAAGTTTGGTTTCACGAAAAACCAGTTAATCCGATCCATTATTGTATGGATGGTTTAAGCCCAAGAGAGTATCAGGAACTCGTCGAACAATCTACTGCTGCGAATCAATCATTTGATTAATTCGGATTCAATTCAAATTTTTTGGAAAATCAAGGTAGTGTTCAATAAACACTGCATCTTCATTTGTTGAACTCCCCATTCGATTTTAGACCGACTAAAAAAGGGCTCCAATTTAATTGAAACCCTTTTTGGATATGATTTAGATTTTAAAAATTATCGCTTAAAAAGTTTACTAAAAATGCTTCCCAATATTCCACCACCTCCGGTTGTCGGTTGTGAGTTTTGCTGAGCGCCCAATACACCGCCCAATACAGTTCCTAACAAATCACCAAATCCTCCACCCTGAGCCTGTTGAACTGTGCCCATAAGAATCTGGAATAGATCTGAACCTGAATTAGTATTTTGTGAAGTCGAAGATGCGCTTGAATTTCTCATTTTTCCAATAACAGCCATTACAATTGGTGCTATGATTGGCATTAACTTCATAATTTGACTTAGATTCAGACCACTACTTTGGCTGATTTGTTGTGCAACCTGATCTTGTTTAGGTCCAAGGATATGGCCGAGAATACCTAAACCATTGACTGAAGAACCATTGGCAGAAGTAACAGATCCAGTTACCAACCCCATCACATCATCAAGGATACTTCCATCATGATCGCGGTCTAATGCTGAAGTAAGGGATTGAATACCGCTTGGAGTTGAAGCGTTGTTGGCTAATCCACCAATTAAGGCCGTAAGTATTCCATTGGCAGCCTGAGAAGTCTGTGTTTCATCAGCGCCTATCTGCTGGCTAATTTGTTTGAGAACGTCGCCTGAAAGCTGTTCATTGACTAAGGAAATGAGATTCATCATTAAATTTTATAATATTTGAAAAACGAATAACAGCTATTAAAAAATTAGGTTCAATTATCTAGAAATAAATACCCTTGTCTTAGCGAAATTCAATATCTGTCAATATTTCTTCAGCATTCATTCTGTTATTCAATTGCTGCAGAATTAATTTTTTATTTAAATGCAACTCCTTTCGAAGAGAAGATGAATTTAAGTAAACTGTTGCTACATTATTACTTAGAAAAATCTTTTCAGTATGTGAACCAGCTAAAGCTCCAAATAATTCATTCCAGATCATTTCCAGTTTTTTAATATTGAGTTTATTCTTAAATTTTTTTTGCTCAGAAAACTCTTTCAAAACTTCTTTTAATGTTTGGTCATTGGATTTGCGCATATAAAGATAGTTTATGGTTTTGCAATGTAAAGATAGACCTATGCCAGCTGATTTCGGATGAGATCTTAACGGCTCTTGAAAGGTGGGTATCTGTTATAAAACATTGAACTATTCCCAAATCCTGGATGATACTCAACAACTTTTCAACTCGAAGCTCATCCAGTTTAGCAAAAAGATCGTCCAACAGTAAAATGGGTTTTTTTTGAGATTTATTCATCAGATAGCTTATTTGTGCTAATCTCATCGCTATGATAAAGGTTTTAATTTGTCCCTGAGATCCAAAATTTTTCAAATCCTGATCATTGAATTTGCAGACAAGCTTGTCGCGGTGTATCCCTGAATGAATTCTACCGGTTAATATATCTTTCGGTCGGTCAATAAGCCAATTTTCAAGTATAGATTTTTTTTCAAGATCAGAAACATATTTTATTTCTGATTTTTGGGTTCCACTACTCATCTGATTAGAAAAATTATGGATGTGTACAGAAATATATTCGATTAGTTTTTTACGAGCTTCAAAAATATAATTGGCAGCGTCCAACATTGATTTATCATATGAATCCAATAATTGATGATCTGAAATTCCCTTCAATTTAATTAATTTCAAAGCAGCAGTCTTTTGAGCAAGTTGATGATTGTATCGAATTAAATGTTTTAAATACACTGCATCCAATTGAATCAATGTTTGATTGAGAAATTTGCGTCTTTCTTCAGCGGATTGCACAAAAGAGTATACTTCATCTGGAACGATCATAACTACAGGTAATTTGCCAATATGCTGTGATGCTTTATCATATTGTCCACCATCCCATTCAACATTTCGCCCAATATTTTCCTGGTATTTTATGACAACCGAATGATCTCCGGACAAATCTTTCCAGAAAGATTCAAGTCTAAAAAACTGTTCGTTGTATTGGATACAATTTTTATCTGAATAGTGAAAATAACTTTTTGTTATACAGCAATAGTAAATAGCATCCAGAATATTCGTTTTTCCGGTTCCATTTTCACCGATTATTAAATTTAATCCCAAGCCAGGTCTAAAATCTAAATCTTTAAAATTTTTAAAATTGATTAGCCGGAGATGATTGAGATGCATGCTTTGAAAGAGTTTGCGAAGTTAAGTTTAATCCCGTATTTTTGCATAAAATTCCAAAGATGTCCGAGGTAATGAGTAAACCAAAAACCAAAGTTAGCAAGAACCAAGAAAATGGATTTCCTGATAAATCCACCTGGTTAAGCTGGTTTGAAACGATGTACCGCATCAGAAAATTCGAAGAACGTACATTAATGATGTATTCTTTACAAAAAATCAGAGGTTTCTGTCATGTTTACATAGGACAAGAAGCCATTGCTGCTGGATTGGTTTCTGCTATTAGAAAAGAGGATGCACTGGTAACAGCCTACCGTCAACATGGTCTTGCTTTGTCACGGGGTTTATCCAGTAAGTCCTGTATGGCTGAATTATATGGTAAAGAAACCGGTTGCGTTAAAGGAAAGGGAGGTTCAATGCATTTTTTCTCCAGGGAGCACCGATTCTTTGGAGGCAATGGTATTGTGGGAGCCCAGATCCCTATTGGAACCGGGATTGCCCTTGCAGAACAATACAAGGGCTCCGATTTAATCTGTGTGACCATGTTTGGTGATGGTGCGGCTAGACAAGGAGCGCTTTATGAATCATTCAATATGGCCATGACCTGGAAACTGCCAGTGGTCTATATTGTTGAAAATAATGGATATGCCATGGGTACTAGTGTTGAAAGAACCAGTAATGTACACGAACTTTACAAGATTGGGGCTGCTTTCGATATGCCATCTAAGGCAGTAAACGCAATGGACCCAATGGAGGTTCACAAGGCCCTCTCAGAAGCAGCCGCGCATTGCAGGAATGGCCTTGGGCCGTATTTTCTAGAAATGAAAACATATCGTTATCGTGGTCATTCAGTATCTGACCCGGCAACCTACCGAAGTAAGGAAGAAGTGGAACATTATAAAACCCTTGACCCGGTATTGGTTACAGAACAAAAGATATTGAGCCAAAAAATTGCAAGTTTAGAAGAAATTCAAGCAATTAAGGATCGAATTGCTCAGGAAATTGATGAGGCCGTTGAATTTGCGGAAAATTCCTCTTATCCTGCCCCTGAAGCGCTCTATGAAGATAACTATACACAGAAGGACTATCCTTACATCAGGGATTAGACCCTAATGTCTGAATAAAATATACTTATATAAATAGCTGATAAGGAATAATTTCCTAATTTTGCACTTCTTTTGAAAATGCATAAATAATGACTAAAGGATACAGGTCCAGATTTCAAGGTAAAACCGGTCAACCAGTCGGAACTAAAGATGATACACTGATTGATATCAGCGAAGTCAAACATCAGGCGGAAGACTTTTTTGAAAAAAACAAACTTAGAATCCTCATCATTGCCGGGGGGTTAGTAGCCTTAGTAGGTGGATTTTTTGGATATAAACACTTATATCAGGAACCGCAAAATAATGAAGCCCAGGAACAAATGTTTCAGGCAGAATTCTTATTTAGCAAGGATTCTTTTGAGCTGGCCTTGAATAATCCTGGTGGAGGATTCGCAGGCTTTAAAGAGATAGCTGAAAATTTTGGAGGCACAAAAGCAGGTAATATGGCAAAATATTATGCTGGTCTTTGTAATTTACAACTTGGAAATTATGAAGAAGCCAAATCTTATTTTGAAGAATTTGAACCTGCTGGTGAAGTACTACCCATACTGAAATATTCTTCTCTTGGCGATGCGCATGCAAATCTTAACGATTTCAAGACGGCTATCGGGTATTACGAAAAAGCTTCAACCATCAAAGACAATGATTTCCTTACTCCGATGGTATTGAAAAAATTAGGTGTACTGAAAGAAGCTCAAGGAGATAAAGAAGGTGCCTTGAAAGCTTTTGAAAAAATCAGAGATAATTATGCTGCATCACCAGATGCCAATGGAATAGATAGATTTATCATACGCTTACAGAATTAATTTTGTAATGGCAGGTAATTTACCAACTGCCAAAAAAGACCTTGGGGTTGTTTTAAAATTAAAATCAACTCAGAAGATTGCATTGGTTGTTTCTGATTGGAACAAAGAAATAACTTTAAATCTTTTGAACGCTGCCAAGAAAGTCTTTACCCAGTATAACTTAATGGATAGGTTAATCATTGTTCATGTACCTGGTTCATTCGAAATTCCTTTAACTACTTCTTGGTTTGTACACAAAAAGAAAATTGTAGGTGCCATTGCACTTGGATGTGTTATTCAAGGTGAAACAAAACATGATGATTATTTAAATCATGCAATAACTAAAGCCTTATCAGAAATTTCTGTTGCCAGCGGTAAACCAGTACTTAATGGAGTATTGACGACCAATACTAAACGACAAGCTCTTGATAGGGCCGGTGGTAAGTTCGGAAATAAAGGCGAAGAATGCGCAATTGGATTAATTCATATGCTATCGCTAAAATCATTAATTGACCAACTTTGATTCAATCTATTCATACTATAGATGCAGGTAGATTCAAATTGGATGGCGGTGCTATGTTTGGAGTGGTACCGAAATCCATGTGGAATAAACTCAACCCAGCGGATGAAGATAATATGTGTACATGGGCTTTGCGCTGTTTACTTGTTAAAACTTCTGATCGAAACATTCTTATTGATACAGGAATGGGTAACAAACAAGATGAAAAATTCAGATCATTTTTTTCTCCCCATGGCGACGGAGATTTAATACAATCATTAAACACTTTTGGCATATCCCCAGAAGCAATTACTGACGTAATACTTACACATCTTCATTTTGATCATTGTGGTGGAGCAGTGAGCCGAATTAATGATTCTTTAATTCCAACTTTTCCAAATGCCACCTATTGGTCGAACAAAATACATTGGGATTGGGCCGTAAACCCAAATGAGCGCGAAAAAAACTCATTTCTAAAGGAAAACTTCCTACCACTAATGGAATCTGGAGTGGTGAAATTTATAGATTTTGACGCAGAATCGTATGAATTTACCAATGATATTCGACTACATTATTTTAGTGGTCATACAGAAGGACTTTTAGGAGTAGAACTGGATTGTCAGGGTAAGAATTATTTATATCCTGCTGATCTTATCCCCTCTTCTTTTCATATTCCAATTCCATATGTAATGGCTTATGATGTCCAACCTTTACAAACTTTAATTGAGAAGAAGCGCTTTCTGGATCTTGCCATTGATAAAGAATCAATCATAGTTTTTGAACATGATCCAATTCATGAAGCATGTTCCGTTAAAATGAACGAAAAGGGTAAAATTTCAATAAAGGATTACGTTAAGATTTAAGACAAATGTTTAACTACTAATAGTTTAGGCTTTACCTTGTTTTAGGTTTTCCTTTCCTTTTTCTTTGCTGCCGGAAATAGGATGTTATTTAAAATCAACCTATATCCCGGCGAATTTGGATGAAGGCTTAGATCCGTCGGAGGATCACCTACATGATGTTGATAATCTTCTGGGTCATGACCTGCATAAAACGTCCAGGTTCCATACCCATAACTTCCATGAATATATCTTACTTCATCAGCTGCTTTGTTATCTCCAAGAATCAGAACATCAGATTTTACAAACTCTTTTTTAAATGCGGTAGTTTGACCCATGAATCCTTTAATGGTTCTTGTATGGTCTTGGGTAAGCATGGTTGGAATTGGATCCCACTTAGCAGAAAAATCAAAAAGCGAAAAATAATCCTGCTCTGCCTTCACCCTCCTGTTCATATTATTATCAATAGATGAAAATTCATACACAAAAGGATCCTTGATCAAACTGAAGTTTTTAAATGCCAGTGTTTTAGTAAAGTCCAGTTTTGAATCTGGATCACTATCCATTCCATCACCATCAAACATCCGCTCACAGATATCTATTCCTTCAGCGGCAAGAGCAATATCGTAAGAATCTGTAGCAGAGCACATTGTAAACAAAAATCCACCGCCGCTTACATACTCCTTAATTTTCTTAACAACCGCAAGTTTAAGCTGTGATACTTTTGAGTAACCAAGTTCCTTCGCCAGACGTTCTTGTCGCGATTGATTTTCCTGATACCAGTCAAAATTGCTATATTGCGCATAGAACTTCCCATATTGTCCGGTGAAATCCTCGTGGTGAAGATGCAACCAATCGTATTTTGCGAGCAGGCCACCAATAATTTCCTTATCATAGATTTTTTCAAAAGGAATTTCAGCATAGGTTAAAGCCATTGTTACCGCATCATCCCAGGGCTGAATGCGCTCTCCTTTTTCATTCAACTCCGGGGTATAAACCGCAATTTTTGGAGCTTTTTCTAATTTAATTACATCCTGATTAATCTCCGGATTGGCTATTTCATTTTGAATTCGACCAAACTCTGCATCTGTAATGATTTCAAAACTCACCCCTCTCGTAAGGCATTCTTTCTCAATCAACTTGACATTAGGCAAAGCAAAACTGCCACCCCTATAATTAAGCAACCAATATGCATCAACATTTTGTGCAATAACCCAGTACGTTATGCCATAGGCTTTCAAATGATTGGACTGCTTGAGATCCATTGGCAGCAACAAATAGGAGGCATGAAGCGTTAACTGAAAGCTTATAGCCAATCCAATGAAACTAATCAACCTATACAAAGGAATGGTCTTCATGAGTTGAAAATAATTGTGCAATTTTTTAGTAAGTAATTGAATACCATAAAATTATCAATAAATTTTTATTTTTATAAGAATATGTATTTTATGATATTTGCAACTCTTTTAACGTAAAATGGGTCAGCTTAGTTTTCAGTATCCGGATTATTATTTATTGGCTTGCCTTGCGTTGGCCATCCTGTCAGCTCTCTTATTATATTACAAGGGTAAAAGTCTTCAGGATCGCCCAGAATGGCAGCGATTCCTACTTGCCTTGATTCGAGGATTTAGCATTTTTCTACTTGCCCTTTTATTGATGAATCCAATTCTCAAACGACACATCAATGATGTTAAAAAACCTCAACTCGCGATTGCATATGATAAGAGTTTTTCTATGATGAGCAAAGATTCATCCTGGATGCCCGTGTTCGACAAATCGCTTGAACAATTCAAATCGCAGTTAAGTGATAAATATCAAATTGAGCAATATAATTTCGGCTCCTCAACAACTCAACTTGATTTACCGATTTCGATGCGCAAAAGAACCAATATAGATGATGCGCTTCTAACCATTGCGGATCACTCTAATGCCCAGCTTCTTAAAGGGGTAGTGTTAATTACTGACGGAATTTTTAATAGTGGCAAGAATCCATACTATAATGGACTGTGTCAATTGACACCTATATTTACTGTATTCCATGGAGATAGTTCCCAAGAAAAAGATCTCGTTATACAAAGAGTGTATCATAATGATATAATTTACTCAGGAGATAAATTTTCGATACAAGCTGATTTACAAGCCTGGAATGTTTCTGGTGAAAACACAATTTTTACGATTGAAAAGTTTGAAAATAATCTTTGGAAAAGAGTATTTCAAAACACTATTAATATTGAAAGCAATGCTTTTTTTAAAAGCATTGAAAGCATTGAAGATGCGAGCAGTCCTGGGATTTATAAATACAGAGCCTTTTGTAACTCTATTTCCGGAGAAAGAAATATTAAAAACAACAGTCAATCTTTTTTTGTCGAAGTGTTAGATGCACGTAAAAAAGTACTTTTGTATGCTCAATCACCCCACCCTGATTTAGCTGCGATCAAGAATGCACTTGAATCCAACAAAAATTATGAAATAAGTATCGTTTTTGCAGGACAAAACATCATTCATCCTGAAAAATATGATCTTGTGGTATTTCATCAACTTCCTTCGATCACCACAAATATTAAAGCGCTTCTTACCACCCTTAATTCATCACGGATTTCAAGAATTTTCTGTGTTGGCCCTGCAACAAATCTTAATGAATACAATGCGAGTCAGGATTTACTAAAGATCAATGGTTCCGGTGCTAACCCCAACGAATCGCAGGCTGTTCTTAACCCAATGTTTAACAACTTTACACTTGGAGAATCTCTGAAGAAGAATATATCTATTTACCCTCCAGTAAACAGTCCGTTTGGAACATACGATTCAGATCCAACAGCATCCATACTTGCCTATCAACGCATTGGAAAAATTGATACCAAATATCCATTAATTTTATTTCAGGACCGGAATGGCGTGAAGACTTCAATAATATGCGGTGAGGGAATTTGGAAGTGGCGATTTAATGAATATCTTCAATCAAATAATTTTGATGCGTTTGATGAATTGATATCGAAGTGTATTCAATTCACTACTACTAAAGAAGATAAGCGAAAATTCAGAGCCATTCCAAATAAAAAAATTCTTTCTGAAACAGATGAATTGGTCTTTAATGCAGAATTATACAATGATAATTATGAAAGAATCAATACACCGGATGTAAACTTACAACTCAGGTCAGAGGACAAAAAAACATATGATTTTACTCTAGGGAAAAAAGAGACCTATTATGAATCTAAGATCGGGAACCTTCCACCTGGTGATTACACATATATAGCCAAAACTGTTTGGAATGAAAAATCGCTCATTTCTGAAGGAAAAATTGCCATTCATCTGGATGACATTGAACTTAATAATCTTGTAGCAAGACCGGACCTGTTGCGCGGTATTTCGGAAAAATCAGGCGCACGCTCCTATCAAAAAAATGAATTATCCTCCCTGGCAGAATTCTTGAATAAAGAAGAACAAAATAAACCTATCCTCTTTCAATCTATCGACTTCAAACAATTCATTGACTTTCGATGGATATTGTTCATTGTTTTGCTTTTACTTACTACAGAATGGTTCTTACGAAGATTTTGGGGTAGTTACTAATCTCAAAGAAAAAAAGAAAGCTGAGGTTGATTAATCTATGTTTTGCATTTTATTTTACGCGCAATCCTTAGTTTTAGTAGCCATAAATTCCATGCCATAAAGCATGCACTTCTCATACATGTATCAGCTACCTTCTTAATAAGATTAATTTCATCGTTATCCAATTTTTCAACAGCAACATATATCCTATAATGGCAGTATCAATCTACTTAATAAGATCGAATTGATTCCTTAGATAATGTTTACGTTTAAGACATAATACGTCTTTTCCAACGCTTCCTTAAGAAATGGCAGCCTATTTCCTATCGATGTAAATTGAATGGTTTTTTGGTCATTATCAAACAATTATTTGAGAAAATAACTTTACAGATGGTATACATCAAACCCATAATTAATAACATTTTAATCCTTTAATAATTCAAATATGAATTATTTTTGTTCAAACAAGGAAATCAATTTTCAATCCATGATCTTTATTCATGGAATTAAGCAAATCAATATTACTATAAATACTAAAAACCAATAGATGAAAGCAAATGGAAAAACAGTTGTTGAAATTCTTGAAAATTTACCTCAGGATAGAGTTAAACCATTTCATAAATTACACGAAACCATTGTAAGCAATTTACCAAAAGGATTTGTTCCAGCTATTAGTTATGGAGGGCTTGGCTACGTAGTTCCTCATGACATATATCCCTCAGGTTATCATTGCAAACCGATAGAACCACTACCTTTTGCAGGGATAGCATCTCAAAAAAATGCCATCCATCTATATCATATGGGTATTTATTTAGATTCACAGCTACTTCAATGGTTTGTAACAGAGTATCCAAAACACACCAAATCAAAACTTGACATGGGAAAAAGCTGTATACGATTTAAAAAATTTGATGAAATACCATTTGAACTGATCGGCGAATTAATGAAAAAAATAAGCGTTGCACAATGGATAAATATGTACGAATCCAAATTAAAAAAAATATAATAGTATGAATATTTTAGTGTTCATACTCCTTGCTTTTATTGGAATTATTGGTTTTGCACTCATTATAGCCCTATTTATGAAATCGGAACATTATGTTTGCCGAGAAATTATCATTAATGCTCCGAGAAATAAAATTTTTGAATTTTTAAAGTTTATCAAAAATCAAGAGAAATTCAATAAATGGTCAACCACAGATTCGGATAGAATAACTGAAAGCATCGGAACAGATGGTACAACTGGCTATATTTATTCCTGGCGTGGAAATAAAGATGCTGGTCATGGAGCCAAAGAAATAATTGGAATCACTGACGGTAAAAAAATTGAGATCGAAATTCGTTTTTCAAAACCAATGAATGTCAAGGCAAGCATGATTATGGAAACAGATTCAGTTTCTGAAAGTCAAACCAAGGTCAGCTTCATCAATAGAGGCAATTTGAAATATCCTTTAAATCTAATGATACCCATGGCTGAAAAAAAATTTTCAAGAGATTTAGATGAAAACCTTAGTACTTTAAAAAAATTATTTGAAAATTAATACGTATATTATAATTATTCTATGTCAAAACAAATTTTTATCAATCTACCTGTAACCAACCTTCAAAGGTCTTTGAATTTTTATGAAGCCATTGGCTTTACTAATAATCCACAATTTTCAGACGACGCAGGTAAATGCATGGTTTGGAGTGAAAATATTTTTGTCATGCTTTTGACATATGATAAATTCGCAACTTTCACTACTAAAGCGATTGCGGACAACGCATCCAGCATAGCTGGCTTATTTTCATTATCTTTAGGAAGTGTCAATGAGATCAATGAATTGATGACTAAAGGATTAATTGCCGGTGGAATTGAACCGTCTGAGATGAAGGATTATGGCTTTATGCAGCAACGCACGATAGAGGATTTTGACGGTCATACATGGGAATTATTCTATATGGATATGTCAAAATTACAGACTTCAGGACCCGAAGATTCTTAGTTTACAACTTTGATTAACAAAATTAAGATAAAATTAAGCAGTTGATTTTAATTGTACCTGTGGAAAAGTACCCTTTTTGCACTTTATTCTGCAATTATATTTCATTCAATTGCTTGCATTAATATTTGCAGAATTTTCAGGTTATGGCTGCAATCTTATATTATTAAAAGATTGAGTTACCGAAAAACCTACATTAAAAGGATATGGTTTTCCTTTATGAGTTGTTTATTGCTTTTGGATATTTAACATCTCCTTAATTTAAATAATATGCAAATAATTTGGCCAATACAAACAAGCTGATAAAGAAAAATGGTGTTTGAGTTATCTGTAAAGTATGAAAAATGTATTTTCAAATTTTATTGTTCAGATTTTGGGCTTGCAAAATCCTGAACCCAATAATCTCCTGATTTGACCACAGCCATTTCAAAAAAGTTGCCCATTATGTTTTTACAATGACCAGGACTTTTGATCCAGGCATCGAATACTTCAAAAGAGGAATCATATCCTTCTGCAATATTCTCGGCGTATGATTTCCAAATGTAATTTGCTTTGTCCAATCGAGCTCTAACATTCGACCCCTCTTGTCCCAGATGAGATAATTTTGAATTTTTTGCAAGATATTTCACTTGGATCTCTGCTGCATTTTCCAGTCTTTTATTCCAACGCAGCGGATGTACAGGAGGATAAATAGATGCACCACATTGACAACCTTTCATTCGTTGAGCATTCACCAATTTAAGAATTTCCTCTTGATATTTTTGCAACTTAACTTCTTCCTGAGCTCCAAGACTGAGGTACAAATTTAAAAATAGAATAAGCGCTAATTGAATTTTTTTCATGTACTTTTCAATAATCAAACAACGAAAAACATTTCATTAGACGCGTTAAGAAAATATTAAAATAATTGCTGCATCTGTTTCGAATAATGTAGCGCAGCATTTCTAATGGACATTTTAGTGATATCTTCGATTTGAGGAAAAATAATTCCCCGTGAAACATTTATTAAAATCCCTTCAACATCATTTCTTAATTCTTCAATTGTTTTTTTTAGATCTCCTCCTTGTTCCCCAACTCCCGGAATGAGTAAAAAATTATTAGGCGAAACCCTTCTAATGGCTTGCATATAATCTTTTTGGGTAGCGCCAACAACATACATGATCTTTGAAGAATATTTTGATTCATTAAATCTCTCCATTACTTTTTCAAAAACCAAAGCTTTGGTTTTTAATTCTAAAGTTTCAAAATCAGCGCCACCTGCATTACTGGTTAAGGCTAAAATAATAGACCATTTATCTGGAAATTGCAAAAAGGGTTCTAAGGAATCAACACCCATATAAGGATGCAGCGTGATTGCATCTACATTTAACTTCGAAAAATAGTACTCGGCATATTGTGCAGATGTATTCCCGATATCTGCTCTTTTAGCATCAGCAATAATAAAACACTCTTTTGGAATTAATTTGACAAGAGACTCGAGCTGCCTAAAACCATCGGAACCTTGTCTTTCAAAAAATGCTATGTTGATCTTATAGGCTATGGCAAGGTCAATTGTCGCTTCTAATACATCAGCACAGAATCTCAACAATGGTTCTGAGCTTGATCTATATGGATTTGGAATCTTATTCAAATCTGGATCCAAACCAATACATAGAAAACTTTTAAGTGATCGTATTCTATCTGTTAAATAATTTCTATCCTTTACCATTGATTATGCTTGTTCAACTTTTTTGGTGGGCGCCAGAATTACATTTCGAAGAGCGACTTTCTTATTAATTCTTTCTGCAATGTTGCGATAAATTTCTGGGTAAATATCCTCCGGCGAAGTTTCAAAAATCATTCCTTCATCTGATCTTTCTCTCAATTTTTCAAGTATAGGTATTTGTCCCAGCAGACTTGATTTGGTAAGATGAACCAATCGTTCTCCGCCACCTTGTCCGAAAATATAATATTTCTTCTCTGGTCTATCGGACGGTTGAAACCAAGCCATATTTTCTACAACTCCCAATATGGGCACGGCTATTTGATCCATTAAGAACATATTTGCAGCTTTAATGGCGTCTATTACCGCTACTTCCTGAGGAGTGGTAACCATTATAACCCCTGTTAGCGGTATGGTTTGAACCAAAGTAAGCTGCACGTCCCCGGTTCCAGGAGGTAGATCAATGAGCAGGTAATCCAAATCCGGCCAAAGTGCATCTTGAAAAAATTGCTTGATAATGGCAGCCAATCTTGGCCCTCTCAGCACAACAGCTTGTTCTGGTTCTATAATATTACCCAACGAAAGACTTGGAATCCCATGCACATCAATAGGTATTAGCTTATTCTTACCATCCATTGATTGAACACGAGGTTTTTCGTTTTTTATTCCTAACATTGTTGGCATCGAAGGTCCATACAAATCACAATCTAAAATACCTGTATTAAATCCTAACTTTTTTAAAGCAATGGCTAAATTGGCAGTAACCGTTGACTTACCTACACCGCCTTTCCCTGATGCAATGGCTATAAAATTCCTGATCTGCGGCAATAAAAGGTTTGGGGCATCTGAATAAGCTGACTTATTTACAAAATGAACATGAGTTGTTATCTCTGGAAAATGCTCCAGTAGATGCGATGATATGTCCTGATAAATCTTGCTTTTATGCTCATAATCTGCAGAAGGAATATAGATATTCATATAGAGATTGTTATGCTCCAGTTTCAAATCCCTAACCATTTTAAGCAAAGTGATACTCTGTTTTGTCTGAGGTTCAATAATGTTACTTAAGGTATCAATTATTTGTTCTATTATTCCTTCCATATCTACAAGATCCGTAAAAATAAAGCCATCAAAGCAATTAAACTGTCTAATAACAAAATTTGTTACTTTTGCAGATATCATGGAAGTTATTTATTTTGGAAAATCTCCTCTCCCCGAGTTTAAAAATGCTGTAATAACCGTTGGATCGTTTGATGGTTTCCATAGAGCACATCATGAAGTAATTCAACAAACCATTACTATTGCCAAAAAAAATCAAGGTAATTCCGTAGCCATAACTTTTGATCCTCATCCAAAGGCAATTTTAGATCAGAAATCATCTGACTTTAAGTTATTAAGCACACTTCAGGAGAAAATTCAACTATTATCGCAAACGGATCTGGACTATTTGGTTATTGTGCCATTCAATCTTGAATTTTCTCAGTTGGTACCTGAAGAATACGTTGAGAATTTTCTCATTAGATACTTTAAACCTAATACATTAATTGTAGGATTTGATCATCGTTTTGGACTAAACAGTCTTGGAAATATACAGCTGTTGAGAAGATTTGCCGATGAAGGGAAATTTAAGGTTATTGAAATACATAAAAAAGTTGAAAACGAAATTAAAATAGCATCCAGCAACATTAGAAATGCCATTAATGAAAATAATTTTGAATTAGCAACCCAATTGCTGGGTAGACCTTATGGATTAAAAGGAAGAGTCGTCCGAGGAAGACAGCTAGGTACTCATATCGGTTACCCAACAGCAAATATTGAGATTGATTCCAAAGACAAACTCCTGCCTCATCCCGGAATTTATGCAGCACTTGTTCGATACAATGACAAGGATTATGATGCAATGCTTTATATTGGAACCCGGCCTACCATCGGTGAAAATTTATCCAAAACCATCGAAATCCATATCATTAATTTTGATTCCTATCTGTATGGGGAAGATCTTGAACTGAAAGTTATTTCATTTATTAGACCGGATGAAAAATACGAATCAATTCAAAAAATGGTTGAGCAGATTAAACTGGATCATCTAAAAATACTTCAGGTTCTGCAGAAATTTCATCTGAGTTATGCAGCGAATAAAATCAATCCAAGCGTTGCCGTAGCTATACTAAATTTCAACGGAGAAAAATATTTAAGGGAATATCTACCATCTGTCTTCGAAAATTTACCACCTAATGCGCAATTGTATGTTATTGACAATGCTTCAACAGATGATAGTTTGATGTTTTTGCAATACCATTATCCAGAAGTAAAAAGAATCAGTCTAAAGCGTAATTACGGTTTTGCAGAAGGATATAACAAAGGGTTAGGTCAAATCACAGCAGATTATTATCTGTTGTTGAATTCCGATGTAAAAGTATCCAATGACTTTATTACGCCACTTGTTAGGCGAATTCAGTCAAATCCCAATAACATGGCCGTCCAACCCAAAATACTTTCACTCAAGGAGCCTGAAAAATTTGAATATGCAGGTGCTGCCGGCGGAATGATGGATCTACTAGGGTATACTTTTGCTGCCGGAAGAATGTTAGAAAATACAGAATATGATAAGCACCAGTATGACAAACCAAAAGAAATATTCTGGGCTAGTGGAGCAGCATTTCTAATCAATGCCAAAATGTTTTCTTCCATTGGTGGATTTGATGAAGATTATTTTGCACATCAGGAAGAAGTTGACCTGTGTTGGAGAATTCAAAGAGCTGGAGGAAAAATTTGGTATGAACCCAAATCTCAAGTATACCATTTGGGAGGCGGGACACTGGAATACAACAAACCGAATAAAATATTTTTAAATTTTAAAAATAACCTTAGCACAATTTTCAAGAATGTGCCCTATTACTACCTCATATTACTCTTACCTATACGTTTTATCCTGGATTTCTTAATCAGTACTAGATATTTATTAAGCGGAAAATTTGTGCATTTCTCTAAAGTAATTGAGGCTTATGTAATAAGTATAGTGTCTACCTTCTATCTGATGTATAAGAAAGATCATTATGATTCAAAAATTGAGAGGACCCGAATTGGTCCTTCATCTTTAAAAGGACTGTTAAATGGATCATTATTCATTCATTACTATCTATTTGACAATGATGAAGTGAACAAAATACCTGCACACTATATCGATTAATAGCACCCTAAACGTTTGGCGTAAAAGTGAAATCTACCAAAACTCTATCCTGTATTTTCGAAAATGAAGATTTTATTGTAATAAATAAGCCATCTGGAATGCTGAGTATTCCTGATAGATTTCAATCAGATAAAGAGAGTGTATTTTCCATTCTAAAAAACAAAAATCCAAATATTCTGGCGGTGCATCGCCTGGATAAAGATACCAGCGGCGTCATTTGCTTTGCCAAGAACCCTACAACGCACCGCATTCTCAATACTAAATTTGAAAACAGACTAATTCAGAAATATTATTTGGCAGTATGTGAATCTCAGCCTCCTGAAGAATCCGGAATTATTGAAGCACCTATTGCACATTCCAGCTCTCAGGATGGAAAAATGCTTATTCATCCAAAAGGAAAAGCTGCTTTAACCAAATTCAGAATAAAAGAATTATGGAGAAACTTTTGTCTGTTAGAGCTAAAACCAGAAACTGGAAGAACACATCAGATTAGAGTTCATCTTGCTTATATTGGATGTCCAATTCTTTGTGATCCTTTATATGGATTCAGGACTACGCTCACTATTGATGAAATTAAAAAACATACCAAATTATCAAAAAATGAGGAATCCTTTAGGCCCTTGTTGACAAGAACCGCACTTCATGCTTCATCCATCAAATTTGAATTGGGTGATGAAAAATTTGCCTTTGAGGCAGAATTGCCAAAAGACATGAAAGCTGTCATTCATCAATTGAATAAGTGGCAAAGCTTGTAAGATGGATTTTAGAATTTTAATTAATTTTTATTTTTCTTAGCCATTTAATTTCACAATTCTATACTAACTTTACCTCTTCACCAGGAGGTCTGAAAAGCACCTAAAGCCTTTTGGGTAGCCTGAACTGTATTTCTTCCCTATTTTATCAAAACTTAAATAAAGATGATCAAAGTCTGTATTGCAGATGACCATGCTATGTTTGTTGATGGAATAGAGTCTATTCTCAAAACTGCAAAGAACATTCGAGTCGTAGACCGATGCTTTAGTGGTTCTCAGGTATCTGAAATGTTAACGAATTCAGAATCAGATGTTTTATTGCTAGACATTAACTTACCCGAAATAAATGGAGTCGACCTGACTAAAATCCTGACTAAGGAGTTTCCAAATACCAAGGTATTGGTGCTGTCGATGTACAATGAAGAAAGTTTTGTTACAGAGATTCTTAAAAATGGAGCTGTGGGGTATATTTTGAAAAACACAGGACGGACTGAACTTGTTAAAGCAATCGAGACAGTAGCTTCCGGTCAAACCTATTATAGTCAAGAGGTGAAAGAGGTCTTGATGAATAAGGCTCTTAAAAAAAATAAAACAAAAAAAACCTATCACTCCTTCATGGTACCTAAAATATCCAGAAGAGAAAGAGAGATTCTTCATTTAATTGTTAAAGAATACACCACCCTGGAAATAGCAGAGACTCTGTTTTTAAGTCAAAAAACAGTTGAATCCCACCGATGTAATCTCATTTCGAAACTCAATGTCAGAAATACGGCGGGGTTGGTTAGGGCTTCGATACAGCATCGCTTACTTGATTGAACCCTTTCTGGATACAGCTGTCTTTTATACACTGATTTTTTCATGGTAAACCCTTACTTTTCATAAGGAACTACCATTGTAGCTTTGCCCTGTTAATCCTAATGAACAACATACGTAGACTTCTCGTCTTTCTGGTGTTGCCTTGTCTATGTATTAAGGCTCAGAATAGCCTTTTGAGGGCGTCCGGCGCGGATCTAAATTCCACTATAGAGCAAAGAGACAGTCTACAGACGGAATTAAATCAGCTTCTTCAATTAAAAGAATATCATCTTGCCATAATTCCAACCATCAAATTAATTGACCAGAGTCTTGAAGATGAAGACGGAAATAAGGCCCACTATTATAGATTCAGATTGGCCAAATTGTATTATTACCTGGGATGGTTTAATAATGCCCTTGACAATCTTGAATATTGCCAGGTCTATTACCGGCAAAATCAAAATAATATTGAATATGTGAGAACCTGTCACATGCTGGCTATGGTAAATCTGAGATTGAATAATCTGGAAATGGCAAATTACTTTTTTGGCCAGACAGAATTGGAAAAACCAACGATAAATAACCCTCTTCTAAAATTTGAACATGCCCTGCTTGAGATAAAGTTACACAAAAACAAGGATGATAGTCTGACGGAGTTCAAACTTCTTAATGTTATTAAATTTGCACGGGAAAATAGTTTAACCGATCTATCCTATGAATCAAATAATACGCTTGGAGATTTGTATAAAGAAAAGGGGAAAATAATTTTGGCGTGTGCCGCATATGAAAAAGCCCTTAATATCTGCCTTTCGCAGCATTACTTATTTGAAATAGG